>Ga0180434_10003229_pt1 | contig 20950 bp, 13 predicted proteins | sample SS_ome_7_FD_132453 | JGI IMG/M metagenome (GOLD analysis project Ga0180434, IMG submission 132453) | Hypersaline lake sediment archaeal communities from the Salton Sea, California, USA - SS_1_D_2 metaG | ecosystem: Environmental > Aquatic > Non-marine Saline and Alkaline > Hypersaline >...
CCGCCGGCGGGCCGTTCAATCTCGATTCGCCCAAACAGCTCGGCGAGGTGCTGTTCGACAAGCTGAATTTCCGCGTCGTCCGCAAGACCAAAACCAGCCGCTCCACCGACGCCGACACGTTGACCGTGCTCGCGCGTGAAACCGGACACCCATTGCCCGGCCTGATGCTCGACTATCGCGAAATCCAAAAGCTCCTCAGCACTTACGTCTCGGCTCTGCCCGCGACCCGCGCCAAGCGCACCGGTCGCATCCACACCAGCTATCACCAGACCGGCGCCGTCACCGGCCGCCTCTCCAGCAGCGAGCCCAACCTGCAAAACATCCCCGTCCGAACAGAACTCGGCCGCGAAATTCGCCGAGCCTTCGTCCCGCGCGGCGACGACGAGACGCTGATCGTCGCGGACTATTCGCAGATCGAGCTGCGCGTATTGGCGCATTTCAGCCGGGACGAGGAACTGTCGCGCGCCTTCGTCGAGGATCGCGACATCCACGCCTTCGTCGCCGCCCAAGTCCACAGCGTCGAACTCGACCAAGTCACAAAGGAGATGCGCGGCGGCGCAAAGGCCGTCAACTTCGGGATTGTCTACGGCCAAACCGCCTTCGGCCTCTCGCAGGCGACCGGCATGCCGCGCGGCGAGGCGCAACGCTTTATCGACGATTATTTCAATCGCTACCCGCGTATTCGCGAGTTCATCGACAGCGTCGTCGCCGACGCCAAGCGCGACGGCTACGTCAAGACCATCCTCGGCCGCCATCGCCCGATCCGAGACATCGGCTCGCGCAACCAGAACGCCCGCGCCCAGGCCGAACGACTGGCCGTCAATACGGTGATCCAGGGATCGGCGGCCGACCTGATCAAGATCGCGATGATAAACCTGCACGAGCGCATCCAGGCCGAGTCTCTGCCGTTGCGCATGTTGTTGCAGGTCCACGACGAGCTGGTGTGCGAAACGCCGCGTAAGGAAGCCGACCGTATGAGTGCAGTTGTGGTTGAAGTAATGAGCAACGCCATGGCCCTCCGCGTCCCGCTGAAAGTAGACGCCGCCGCGGGCGCCAACTGGTTGGAAGCGAAGTGACGCCGCGGTTTTTAACTCTTGATTCATAGTTCTGTACTGTTCTGGAGCTCGATCATGATCGACGCCGACATCTGGAGCCGTATCGAACTACGTCAGGGCGACATCACCAAGCTCGACGTCGACGCCGTCGTCAACGCCGCCAACAGCCGACTGGCGGGCGGCGGCGGCGTGGACGGCGCCATCCACGCGGCCGCCGGCGCCGCTGAGTTGCACGCGGCCTGCGCCGCGCTCGGCGGTTGCGACACGGGCGACGCCAAGATCACGATGGGTTTCAACCTGCCCGCCAAATACATCATCCACACGGTCGGGCCGGTTTATAGCGACGGCGGTTCGGGAGAGCCGGCCCTGCTCGCCTCCTGCTACCGTCGCTCGATAGTGCTCGCCGCCGACCACGATTGCACGTCCGTCGCCTTCCCCGCGATCAGCACCGGCGTCTACGGCTACCCCATCACGGCGGCAACCGAAATCGCCCTGAACACCGCCGCCGAAATCCTCAAACACACGCCAAACATCCAAAAAGTAATCTTCATCTTCTTCAACCCAACCGACCACGCCCAAGCCCAAAAAACCGCCGCCCGCTTAAGCGGCGACCGAAGCATGTAGGGTGCCGGCTCGCCGCACCAATGGTGAAAGCCATTGGCGGAAGCCATGTTCACGCAACGAACGGAGCATGTTGCGACACGTCCCGCCAGGATCACCGCGAATGGTGCGGCAAGCCGCACCCTACTCGGCTGACCACCGTTCACTCAGCCGAGTTCTGTAAGCTCATCCTTCGGCAGGGGTATCTTCTTCGCAAGTGCAAGGAGGAAGCTCCCAGTGCCGACGATCATCTTCTTCCAGTCCTGTTTTTCGTATTCGACTTTCGCACCTTTTGTGAAGCCTGGACGCTCGGCTAGTCTGGCGTCCACGCAACTGTCGCTGTGCTTAAAGCAATTACTGAGCAATCGCGCCAATTTGTTCAGGTCAAATCCTTCCAGATCCAAGAAATCAACCTTGAGGTATTGCTCAAGAGCACTCTTCTTATGCCCCCAATTTGGCCTGTTGATTGTCTTACCCGCCTTGTTGACAAGAAGCACTCTCTCTCTCTGGCAGAAATTTTCGACAACGTGTTCGGCACAGGAAGCAACGGCACTCGCAAGTCCAGCGTACAAGATCCGTTCCGTGTCTTGATCTACAAAAGCTCGATCTCCGAAACTGTCCCAGACTCCCTCAGGGATCACACTGTGCTGAGTCTTGTAGTCATTGATAGTCTTGTCCAGTTTAGCCTTAGCATCATCCGACCACTTCTGGATCGCCCCCCTCAACTCCTCAAGACGGTCAATCTCGACCTCGATATACATCTCGTCCCAATTGATGGCCCGCGTCATTGTCGTTCTCCCGCTTTTAAAATAGTCAAGCTCACGACCGTACACCATGCCGACAGTTCTTCGCGCCGACCTGCGAATGTTGTGATGCTACAATAATCAGGACTAGTGTCTTGAGTACGAGCATGTCACCTATGTCGGGGGTATTTCATCCTTCCAGGATGAGGGGCCTGGCAAGTGTCGGGGGTTCGTTCGGTCATCTAATCCGACCCCCACTCCGGAAGGACGGGCGCACGCACTATTCACCTCTCAGCTTAGTCGAGTAACCAAGGTTTTTGAGAATCGACAACACTCTCTCACGGTGATCGCCCTGTATTTCGATTCTGCCTGTGCGAATCGTGCCGTCCGCCACGCAGGCGGATTTCAATTGTTCCAAAATAGCGTCTAGATTCAATGTGGCCGGGTTGAGACCACTGATGACGGTCACGGTCTTGCCCTTGCGACGTTTCTCACAGCCAACACCGACATGTTGTTTCCGGCGAAAGACTGATCGCTGCGGAGGTGTTTCTAGTTTATAGGAGCTCTTTTGCTGCCTCTCGTACTCAGCTGAAATACCGTCAGCTAGACCGTCAAGAGGGGGCCACTCGATGCGCTCTTCATGTTTCTCATCTTTATTCTTCTTTTTCTTTCTATTCATCTTCTTTTACCCCAGGTGCCGGACGCCATGCCGACGGATTTTCGTGTCGGTATGTTCTTGGATAAACTCATGAATCTTTGCTGTCTCCGCGTCATGCGCCTCTGTTTGGTCACCGTTCGCCATGTCGACGGCTCTTCGCACCGTCATGCGGGTGTTGTAATGTTATGATACACGGACCGAGCATCCCGGAGCAATGACAGCGTGGAACGGGCGTCGAATCCCGGCTCCGTGACATAATCTGTAATCAGTCGTTGTTTGAACCCCAGCCCTGGAAGGGCGGCGGTTAGTAGCCGGGGACGTAGTCCTCGGAAGTGCGGCGTCGAGAAATGCGAGCCCCAGCGGAGCGGCGGATAAGCGCAGACCGGACGGGGGGATTTTCGATAGACATGAACATCAATACGCAGGTTTTGGACGGCGTCGGACGACAACCGCCGCCCCGCTGGGGCTCGAGTGTTTTAGGGGGACGATCACCGGGGGTTCCGCTGCGCTCCACCCCCGGCTACTAACCATAGCCCCTCCGGGGCAATACGCGCCGGGGCCAAACGTCGGGGGTGAACGTTGGGGGTGAACGTTGGGGGTGAACGTCGGGGGCCATGCCGATCCGAACTCGAAGCGCCAGCGAGGGCTAATACCCGGAGTCGGCGCCGCACCTCATGGCGCTCGCTTGCGCTTCGCGTTCGGAGGCTCGTTCTTTCGGAGCGTGCATGGGGATCGAATCAGCGCCGGCAGCTGAGGCCCCGATTGCGTGATCGCACTCGACAACCGTCGCCCCGCTGGGGCTCGATTATTCCGCGGCATAATAACCGGGGGTTTCACCCGCGGCTACCAACCATAGCCCCTGCGGGGCAATACGCGTCGGGCTGTTTCAACACAGGATGCCGCCCGGTTTGCCGAACGCCAGCGCCAGCGGGCGCAGGTCGTCGGCGAGCCAGCCTTGTTGCGATTCTATCAGTCCGGCGGCGTTTAAGAATTCGCGGACATCGACGGCGGTCAGTCGGCATCCCAGGCTGAGCGATAGTTGTGCGGCCAGGTTTTGCAGGTCAAATTGAAGCACATAGCACGGCATGGGACGTCTCCTTTCCGAGCCGTATGGGCTCTTGGTTATCTATACAATAATAGGGACGTAAAACGGCCGCGGTCTATTTAAAAAAAGAAAGGAAGCGGGGCCAGGCTTACGGGAAGATTTTTTCATCCGCAAGGTTATGTGCCGCGCCATGCGTTCTTATAAGGGGAACTACCGCCGCCCCGCCGGGGCTCTGTTTCTTCAGGGCACGCTGACCGGGGGGGGTTCGCTGCGCTTCATCCCCGGCTGCTAACCCGCGCTCCTCCGGGGCGGATTGTCTGATTAATCTTCAATCGTTAATCGTCAATTGCGGTTTTTGGGTCGCGGGGGCCGCCGCGTTATGCCTCTGTGGTGGAATAGTCGTGAGATATGCAAGCGAGAGGCGACGTCAGGAATGCGTTAAATCCGACATCGCCACGCGGCGTGACTTGCCGCGTTCGCGCATGATGGACCAGAAGCCGAAGAAGGCGAGGCCCGCGGCGATCGCCAGCGCGAAGTTTGAGCTGTCCGCGTACCACATCTCGCTTCTGGCGGTGATCGGGAAACTGTCGAGCAGCAGCAGGTAAAAGCCGCCGGTCATCACGGCCAACAGGCCGAAGCGCAGCAGGACGAAAATCAGCGCCGCGGCCAGCATGGCATAGGCCGCGAGATGGATATAGATGTTGCCGCCGGGCTGGAAAGTCAGGAGCGTGCTGACGCCGGTCATAACGACGAACAATCCGAGTCGCGCCATGAGGCGGCTGCGAAACAGGACCAGCAACAACAGCATGAACAGCAGCACGGCGATCGGCCCCAAGACCGACATGGTCAGGATGTTGAACAGCAATGCCGTATTGTAGCGTAAGCCGAGGAAAGCCAGGTTTGAAACGGCGACCGGTCGCGGCGGCGGTGCGTCCAGCAGGGCGGGCGCGAAGTACAACATGGCCGACAACAGTACGCCGACGACGCCGAACAAGCCGCCGATCAGGATGTCGCGTCCTATCACTGGATCGCGGAAACGGTTGTCGAGGAGGCGGCTCCATGATATCAGGACCTCCGGGCGCCGTTGCCGCACGGAGGGTTCGAGCGAGATGTAAAGCAGCCAGCAGACTCCGGCGGCGAGCAAGCTCCGGCCGGCCGCCGCCGCCAGCAGCCTCAGTTCCTCGACGGCGTCGGCGACGTGGTTGGCCTGCAAGACCCAGGCCGCCATAAGCGTGACGCCGACCAAGACGGAAACGCGGAGGGCGCCGCGGCTGTCGCCGCGGCCTTGCGCCAGAGATCTCCGAGCCAGCACAGCCGCGCCGGCGAGAGATACGATCAGCAAGCCGATGTTGATTAGCAGGCCGGCGCGCGAGGGCGTCATGTGCGGCGCCGGGGCCGCTCCGGCGGCTTCGAGACGCACTTCAAAATGCACCAATCGGCCCCCGCAGACGCCCGCGTCAACGCGCAACGTCGCGTCGGGATTTTCCGTACTGGTTCCCGTCCAGGAAACGCGCCGATCGCAAAAGACCGGCGGGATGAAATGCGCATTGGCCTGGCGGAAACGTTTCAGATCCAACCCGGCCTGTTCGAACAACATGGTCCAATCCGGGAGGGGGCCGGTTCGGCCGGGATCGGAGCTTGCCGGCGTCGCGCGGAAGGAAATCAGCCGGCCTTGCGGATCGACTCGTAATCCGATCATGCCCGGCACGAGCGGCGGCGGATCGGTGAAGCTGACGCCGGCGGACAGATTATTGGGGACGAGGGCGCGCGGACTTTGCCGGTACCAGAAGTAAATGCCCGCCGGTCGTCCAGCGGCCAGCTTGTTCCAGCGATTTGGTGAATCGTCGCGTTGCTCCAGGTAATTCAAATAATCGGCGTCGACGCGAAATCCACGAGCCCAGTCAGCCGGGCGGTCTTCATAGCCCAGCGTGTCGATGATCTCGCGCGCGTGATCGACCAGCACCGCGGGGGATTTATCGAGCGGTGCGAAAGCATGCAGTTTCACGCTGTCGTGCACGAACGGCAACGCCGCCATGCCGCAGAGAATCAGCAGCAGACATGCTACGTTGACCGCGGCGGGCATGACTTCGCTGGGGGTGCTGGCGGCGACCAGCTCCGGCGAGGGGATCTCGCCCGCCGCCACCGCCGCCGCCAAGGGATCGCCGCCCGGCAGCGCCGCCGCGACCTCCAGAGGGGAGTTTGGTCGCGCGGCGGGATTTTTTTCCAGGCATTGAAGAATCACGCGCTCGATCACCGGATCGATGTACGGCACGATTTCCGACGGGGGTTTCGGCGGCGATTCAGCGTGCAGGCGTGCGTATTCCTCGATTTTATCGGCGACGAAGGCGCGGCGACCGGTGAAAACTTCATAGAGAACGAGACCTAGCGTATATACCTCGCTGCGAACCGTAAATTCCTTGCCGGCCAATTGTTCTGGGGCCATGTATGAGGGCGTGCCGGCGCGGGCCGCCGCCCCGACCAAGTCATCGGCCAACGCGGCCAGCCCGAAATCGGTGATTCGCACCCTGCCGCGTCCATCGATCATCAGGTTCGCGGGCTTTAGGTCGCGATGGAGGATGCCTTGACCGTGGGCGGCCGCCAAGCCCGCGCAGATTTGCCGGGCGAGTTCGATCGCCTTGTTCCGCGGCACGCGCCCGATGCGGCGCAGCAATGAAGACAGATCCTCCCCGTCGATGAACTCCATGGATAAAAAGGCGGCCCCGTCCACCTCGTCGATGTCGTAAACCCGGCAGAGGTTGGGATGCGCGACCTGGCGGGCCATGCGGACTTCATGATGAAAACGCTCGCGGCGTTGCGGATCGCCCGCCCATTCGTCCGGCAGAAACTTCAGCGCCACCGTTTGTCCCAACTTCAGATCGTCGGCGCGGTAGACTTCGCCCATGCCTCCCTTGCCGAGCAAACCGACCACGCGGTAGCGCTCCGCCACGATCGTACCGGGAATGAAGCTGCCGTGATCGATCGAATTTGGCGTGTCGTCGGCTTCGAGCATCGAACTGTCAAAGAGGACCGTGGAATGCGACTTGTCCTTGCTCGCCCGCGGCGTCGCCGCTCCGCAAGCCGGGCAGTACCGGCAATCGTCGGGAAGGGCGCGCGAACATACGTGACAATCGCTCATGGATGGTCAGTATAGCATGGTGAAAACGAGGTGCACCATCGGTTCGACAGGCGTCGCTGCTTGGGCGCCGAATCAGAGCCCCAAGCGCCGACGAAAAAGCGACAGCCCGCCGAGACGAGCAGCCGACAGCGCGTGATTCCGAAGACGCGTCTATTACTCGATTATCCTGGTTTGTCGCGTATTGGCGGGCTCATAGCTTTCTCATGTCGTTAAATCATCGTGTCGGAGCAGGACGTCGACAACCGCGGCGAGGGCGCGCTTAACAATCGTCATGGGGCGATATATGCTGCAGTAATGGAAATTGATCTGAATGTTCTGCCGATTCCCGACTGGGGGCTGGAGTGTCCGCGTTGCCGCTACGCCCTCCGCGGTCTGCCGTCTCATCGATGTCCGGAATGCGGTCTCGCATTTGACATGGCCGAAGTCGTGAAGCCCTGGCATCGTTTGCGCGATCCGCTGTACGACGGACGCGAGGATCCGCTGCCGGATTACGGCGTGAACTGCGACGACTGTCAGGGCCCGTTGGTCGGCGCGCGTCGAGAGCGTTGCCCGCATTGCAGGGCCGCCTTCGACCTGCGAAGCCGCCTACCCAAACGCAACTGGTTCAACATCGATCGGTATGTGTGCGGCGAAATGACGCCCGCCGTCCTCCAGCCGATGCTGGCCGCCGAGTATGTGCCGCATATGCCCGTTCGAGACAAGTCAGTCGCCGAAATTTACGGAGGGTCGAACATCGTGGAGGTGTGTTTGACGGCTCCCCTGGATTTTTACTTCGATGTTCTGCATCTCATCCGCGCCGCGGCGAAGAAAATAGACCAAGTTCGGGCGACGCCGCGCGAGACCTGGCGTTGCACCGGTTGCGGGTCGCGCGTGCCCGCGCACTTTGATATATGCTGGAGTTGCGAGAAGCCGCGAGACGAGCACGCCTGAGGGCGTCGTTCGTAGCCTGACCGCCCTCGGTCTCATGTAAGTTGTTGACGGAGCCCGCACGCCGATGCCCGGGACTCTGATTGGGGCGCCTTTCCGGGGAGACCGAGAAATAATCGTTGCATAAACGTCGGCCGCTGGTGTATCCTATGATAATACGTGCGTTATTTCGCACGCCGGCTTTACTCAATCCGGCCGGCGGTCGCATGCCGCACAACTTCTGACGGATGGCGCCGGGGACAAAGGAGAGGGTATAACATGCCAGCACAGATGAATGCGCGTTTTTGCACACTGCTCGTCGCGATGACGGCTTTGTTGTTCGGATCAGCAGCCGGGGCCGAGGCCAGAGGCGGCAATTACCTGATCGTGACCGCTGAGGAATATAATAATACGGCGGCATTGAACGAATTCGTAGCCGCGAAGACAGCGCAAGGTTTCACGGTCTCGACGTACGTCGTGTCGTCCGGCACGAGCAATACCGCCATCCGCACGTACATCCAGGGCTTGTGGGGCGGGCCTGATTCCCCTGATTATATTCTTCTCGTCGGCGACACCGACGGCTCGACCGCCGGGACGGATACGATACCGCACTGGACCGGCCAGGCCAGCCGGCACGCCTGCACCGACGTTTATTACGCGTGCATGGATTCGGGCGACGACTGGTATCCGGAGATTCCCATAGGGCGCTTTTCCGTGCGCTCCCCGTCGGCTTTGCAGGACGTTATCGATAAAACCCTGTACGTCGAGGCAGGAGCATTCTCCGACCCGACCTATACGAAACGCGCTGCATTTCTGGCGACGTCCGACTCGACCAGCGGGGCCGCGGAAACCCACGACTGGGTGATAGACAACTTGCTTACGCCGGACGACTTCACCTGCACCAAAATCTACGCGGCCGAAGGCGGCGGGACCTCCGACATCACCAACGCGGTGAACAACGGCTGCATGTTCGTCACATACGGCGGTCACAGCGGTTCGAGCGGCTGGTCCGAACCGTATTTCTCTCAAAGCCACGTGCAAGCCCTGACGAACCAGGATATGTATGGACTGGTGTTCGGCTGGTCCTGCAACAGTGCGAATTACGCCTATAATGAGTGCTTCGGCGAGACCTGGCAACGCGTGGCCGACAGCGGCGCCGCCGCCTATCTCTCGGCCTCCGCCCTGATTTTCTGGGGATCGTGGGAAGCCTGGGAACCCTCGCGGCAGCTCGAAACATACTTCTATCGCACCATGTTTGAAGATCAGGAGTGGGAAGTCGGCGTCGCCTGGCACTATACGCGTTACAAACTGTTGCTGGATTACGGCGCCTGGGACGGCAACCACGCACACCCGCCTTCCCAAAACGAGGACGTCTGCCGAAACTTCTTCGAGGAATTCATACTGCTCGGCGATCCGTCGCTGCTGTTGCCCTGCGGCAACGGCTTCACGGTCGAGGCGGAGCCGGCAATGCACGACGTATGTACGACCACGACGGATGATGTTGTTTATACGATTCAGGTCAATCAACTCGGGGATTATACCAAAACAGTCAAACTGTCCTGCGTCGGCAAGCCGGTACGAGCCACGGTCGATTTCAGCGTGGACGAAATAGCCCCGCCGTTCACTTCGACGCTCACCGTCGGCAATCTGTCCGATTGCACGACGGGTACGTACGAGTTGACCATCAAGGGAACGACCGTGGATCTCGAGCGACAGGTTAAGGTTATGCTATATTTAGCCGACGACGCTCCGGGTTTGATTTCGCTAAATCTGCCGCTTGACGGCGCTTCGGATGTCTCGCGCACGCCGACTTTCGAATGGGACGCGGCCGCGCAAGCCGCACAGTACGAAATCGAAGTCGCGACCGACGCCGGCTTCTCGACCGTGGTTCGCCATGAAACGATCACCGATACGACCTACACGCCGAGCGCGCGTCTCGAAGGCGACACCGTGCATTATTGGCATGTGCGAGGTCTGAACGGTTGCGGCGACGGGATCTATTCGACCGCATTCACGTTTACCACGCTCGACCAGGCCGACTATTTTACCGAACAATACGACAACAATTTCGACATCGAGGGACTCACCGTCGCATACATCCCCGACGGCTCCGGCGATTACTACGAGTTTTGCGGCGGCGAAGTCGAAACATTCAACACCGATCCCGCCGGCGGCACTGTCGTTGCGCCCGGCGAGGACGGTTCCATCACCGTCAATCCCGCCAGCGTCAGCCTCTGGCTTTACGGCGTCGAATACGACGGTTTCCACATCAACTCCAACGGCAACCTGACCTTCACCGGCGGCGACAGCACCTGGCAGGAAACACTGGCCATTCACTTCAATCGTCCGCGCATCTCGGGTTTGTTCGACGACTTCAGCCCTCAAAACGGCGGCACTATCAGTTGGAAGCAACTCGCCGACCGCATCGCCGTCACATATGAAAACGTACCTGAATACAGCACGAATAACGACAACACCTTCCAGATCGAGATGTATTTTAACGGCGAGATCCACATTACGTGGCTGAGCATCGAGGCAGCCGACGGCATCGTCGGGCTTTCGGCCGGCGACGGCTTGCCGGGTGATTTCCTCGAAACCGACTTTTCCGCCGCTCCGCCGTGCGGTTCGGACTTCGTGATTAGCGCGACTCCGCCGCTGCGGGCGGTCTGCACGCCGGCCGAGGCCGTATATACGGTGGATATTCAGCCGCTTCAGGGTTTTGAAGAGTTGGTAACTCTGAGCGTCGACGGACTGCCCGCGGGCGCGACGGTCGATTTCAGCGACAATCCGATCATGCCGCCCGGTACGTCGGTCATGACGATTAGCGACACGGACCTGGCCGCGGCGGGCGATTACACGCTCGAAATCATCGGAACGGCGCCGTCGGTCGTGAAATCGAGATTCGTCGATCTCAGCATCGACCACGCTGTCGCCGATCAGATAACGCTGCTCACGCCTACCAACGGCGCAACGGCCGTATCGTTGACGCCGGCGCTGACGTGGGAGGCGGATGCGGCCGCCGCCGAGTACGACCTCGAAATCGCGACCGACGCCGGCTTCGTGAACGTCGTTTACAGCGCGACGGTCGACGAAGCCGCGCACGCCCCGAGCGATCCGCTGGGCGGCGCGGTGACTCACTACTGGCGTGTTCGCGGCGTCAATGCCTGCGGCGTCGGCGATTATTCCGGCGTCTTCAGCTTCACCACCGTCGATCGCGTCATGCCTGTCTCGTACGACATGCTCAACGGAGAGGACGGCAGTTACACCTACTTCGACGACGCCTACGACGGCGACGGCGATAACACCGTGGAACTGGCGCCGCTCTCGCACGGTCTCGGCGATCTGACCGACGGCGTCATCGCCACGGAGCACTGGAATGTGACCTCGGGCCCGTATGTCGGCTGGGTCAGCGTCGATCCAACCATCACATTCCACTTCGACGGCACGGTGAACATCGAAACCGTCACGCTTTATCTCGACGACGCGGGCGGTGGCGGCGGCGTCGAGCCGCCCGAGGACGTCATCATCGTGATGGGCGACGACACCCTCGAATTCGCCTGCTCCGATCCGCCCGGCGACGAACCCTTCGCCTTCGTCCTCGATGACCTCGGTCTCACGGGGGACATACTCGAACTAACGCTCGCCGACTACAGCACCAGCGGATACTTCATGCTCAGCGAGGTCGAGTTCGAAGGCGCCTCGCAAACGCCATGCTTCGGCGACCTCGACGGCGACCGCGACGTCGATCTGGCCGACTTGGCCCAGTTGCTCGGCAACTACGGCGTAACCAGCGGCGCTGTTTACGAAGACGGCGACCTTGATACCGACGGCGACGTTGATCTGAGCGACCTGGCGACGCTGCTGAGCTTGTACGGGACGACGTGTCCGTAAAGTCGAGGAGCCACGAACGACATTTTCCAGCGTTCGGTGTCAGGGATTCGTCGTTCAATCGGATAAGCATTCCGCCGCCAAAGTCGCCGCGGATAAACAGCACTGCTCAAGAGCAGCGGCACAGCGGGCGCTACGACGTCTGGCGCGGAGCCCCGGCTCTCCAACATCGAGCGTGGAAATCCGGCGCTGTGGTTAGCGAGATCACGCCGTCCATTATTTCTCGGCGACGATGAGACGCTGCACGGCGGATTCGATTTCCGCGGGAACGGGCTTATCCGCGGCCGTGATCGTCGGCGCCGGGAATCGGCAGACGCCCGGGCGCACCGGGACGATGACGTACTCGTGCATGCAGCGCGTGTTTTCCGCCAAGCGCGCCGCGTCGTATCCGACTGATTGGAGGTGCAAATCTCGACGCCGGCCGATTTGTCGAAAAGTCTCCCATTCGCCGCGGTGCGTGAAACAATTGGCCGGCAAGCGCTGATCCCAGCGCACGCGCGACAGGGGGGCGCCCAGCGTGAACACCTCCTCCACCAGAATCAATTCTCCAGGATAAACTCGTTCACCCGGATCGATTTCGGTTCGATCCCATTGAGGTTCGTGGTCGCGCGGCGCCGCCATGCCGTCGGAATCCGTCTGATGTACATCGCTCGGCGTTTCTGTCAGTCGATACAACGCTCGTTGAATTCGGAGGCTCGGGCGCTCCTCGCGAGCGGATTCTTGCCGGGCATCGTGGATGACATATTCAACGGAAGCCGAGTGTCGCGCGCCTCCGAATTCCGTAGAATCCACCCCGACAGCAGTTGATTGTTTAGAAACCGGTTCCGCGGGGGTATAAGTGAAAGCGGCGGCGCCTCGGCCCGCACCGGCGGCCTCGACGCGGACGTGCAGGAACATGGTGCTCTCGGGCGACAGGGTGACGAGGGGCTCATCGCCTTGTTCGGCGTAATCGACGCCGGAAGGCAGGCGCCAACCGATCGTGTGCAATCTCGGGCCGCCGTCGAATGCTACGCGTACTCGTCGTGTTTCTCTCGTCGCGTTCGTTATTCTCAACGAGGCTTCGACGTGATCACCGAGCGTCATTTGTTTCGGCAGATCGGCCAGCATGCGTACGCCGCCGCGCAAATCCCAGTCGCGTGATGCGACGGCGCGTTCGCCGTCGGGCGTATGCAGGACCGCGAACAGGCGATATATGCCGGGCTCGGACGGGATTGGGGCCGAGAAGGCGGCGGCGCCGTTTTTGATCGGCAGGTCGTCGATCCAAACGGTTTGCCCGGTGAAGAGCGCGTCGGCCGACGCCGCCGGCATTTCGAGTGTTTCCAGGATGGGGCGGACGTCGGCGTTCTCGCGAAACGTGGTCGTGGTGGACGTTTGCCGCAATCCGTCAGAACGCAAGTTGGCGTCGATGCGGGCTTTCCCGGGCATCCACTGCGCGCCGCCGCTCTCGGTGATGTTCGCGAGCCGCGCCATCAACGTCCCGACGGCAATCGGCTGGTCGCCGCGGCGACAGTCGATCTCGAGATCCAGGTTTTGCCCCAGTGCGGCGTCGACATGTCGGGGGCCGATCGTGAGAGCGACGGCGCGGTCCGCCGCCGGTTCAATCGCGGTCGCGCCGATGATTCGAGCATCGGTCCAATCTCCGTCAAATACCAAGAGCATCGGATCGGCGCCGGGCTCTACAGATGTTGGAATAAAGATATCCGCGTCGCCGTCGAGGCCGGCGACTTGGCGGGCCGCGATCGGATCGCCCGCGTCCACGAGCATCAGCAGCAAAGCGTTCGCGGCGCCTTTTAATTGCACGTCTACGCCGAGACTTCCCGCCTGTCGCGTCATCCGGGCTCGATAATCAAGGGGTGACGACTTCGTCGGGGCGTGCGCCGGCTCAGGTTCGATCGTGATTGTCTTTCGCGCGACCAACGCGGCGCAGCCGCGCGGCTCGAGTGTTGCGACGAGTTCGTAATTGCCGGCCGCCGCGGGCCGCCAGGCCGAACTTCGCAAAAAGTTTTGATAAGGTGACAGCGTCGTCTTCGCCGCACGCTCGCCGTCGCGATAGATCGACAAGGTCGGTTCGATGCCGGCCGCACGGCCGCCGGGATCGAACCAATGGACTTGAACATGGAGCGGCCGGCCGACTTGGCGGCCCTGTTCCTCGATCGCCATCCACAAATGAGCGGGCCGCGGGGCCAGCAAAGCGCCGGCCCGGGCCGTGGAATTTCTGCCGTCCCAACCCACGCACTCGGCCCAGAGTCCTATCGCGCGCGGACCCGGCGGCAGCTTGAAGGAAGCCGTCTCTTCCGCGAATCGCACGACGCCGGCAAAGTCCAGTTCGAGATATTGCACTCGGCTCAACGCATGAAACGCCGGCTGATCGAGAGCGTTGTCGGGCAGAACAAGCGGTTGCAAAATAGAGATTATTTTGGCGTCGGCGATCGCCGTACCCCACGGATATTCCGCTGTCAGCCGCCCGAGAACCTTGTCGCCGGCGTCCCGCCAGTCGGGCACGTCGTAGCGCAGCCGCACGGGGGACGGATCCAATCGCCTGACGCGCACGTATGGCGAACGGTTGACGAGTACGAGTCGGCGTCCGCCGAGCAGCGCGGCGGCGCGCAAGGTTTGATTCGCCATCGAGGCGTCGATCGGGAGGTGCACGGCGAAGGTCGCGGCGGGCGAGAGCGTCATCTCGGCGGCGTATAAGATTCGCTCCGACGAGTCGATCAGCTGAAGCTCGAGCGGGCGGTTTTCAGATACGCTCGGCGGCGCGTCCAGCAGTTCGCCGAAAATATGCAAGGTCTCGCCGACGCTGACCACCGCGGGACCACCGGTCAGTACGAGGGCGGGCAAGCGTTCGGCCTTATGTTCGGCGGGCAGCATCCCCTGGCACCAGGCCATATGCTCGCCGGCGCGCACGATGCAGGTCCAGCGTTTGTCGCGTAGAAGCATCGCCTCGGGCGGGAAGCGCAGCAGAGCGACATTGTCAGTCAACTTCGATCGAGTCGGGACAAATGAACCGCGCATCCACAACAGCGCCTCCGCGTCCTCGCTCTTGCCGGCGGTCAGCCACAGCGCCAGATTGCGACGCCCCGAAAAAGCATGCGTCTGAAAATCACCGCCCAGAATCAGCCGCTTGACCGTGAACTTGCGGCCGTCGGGGCCGACGGCGCGGGCGAGCGCGACGGCCGCGCCGGTCTGCGCCGCGAATTCGAGGGGGTTCGCCAAGCTGTCGCTGCTCCACGGATCAAGCGACCGCTCGACGTTCGGGGAGAGGTCGCGGACGGCGATGGTCGCTCCGGTTACGGGCAATGCGGCTTCGTCGCAGCGTCCCTGCCTTTGCGTGAGCCACTCGATCAGGTCCACGCGACGCAGCTCGAATTCGACGCGCGACAAACCGCGCGTCGCTATTTCGACCGCGACCGTTTGGCCGGGCCGGGCTTGGCGCGGCAGCTTCATTTCCAGGCTGGGCTCGCGAATGGTTCGCAGCCGGCGTTCGGCTTGTTCGGAAAGCGCGCCCAGCTCGGCGGCGTTAACGCGCGTGTACAGGTCGAGCGCCTCCGACCATCGGTCGCCGGTCTCATAGTGCTTCGCGAGCACTAAACCGGCTTGGGCCGCGGTTTTCGACAACGCCGAGCGATCGGACAAGTTTTTCAGCAAACGAACGGCTTCCTCCGCGCCGCCTTCGATGACGAGCAGGCGTCGCGCCAAGATCAGGTCAATTTGATCGAGCCACGCGGCGACGTCGGGCAGTTCGGCTGCTCGGCGGCGTATGTCTCGGATTTGTTTAATGCGGACCGCGTCGGCTTGCACACTATTTTCCGGACGGGGAATATCTCTCCCTGGCGCCGACAGCACCCACTCGGAATGCCGCGCCCAAGCTTCGGCCGAAGCCGACAGGGCCGCCGCCAATCGATCGTATCGTTCGCGTTTTTCAAAGCCGGCGGCGGCGCGGTCCAGATGAAACAACGCCGAGGAAGTGGCGAACAAGGCCGTTTCGGCGATGCCGTACGCCAAGCTGCATTCGGGCCGATCCAAGAGTGCGCCGTCTTGTTCTGCTAATTGCGCCAAGCGGGTTTGACCCTCGAGGCGATTGTCTCGGCCCTCCAAGCGCATCGTGGCCAATGCGTCCAGGGCGGCGGCTTCCCGCCGCAGACGCACGTCGCGAGATTGGGCGTTCAGTCGACGGCAAAGGCTCTGCACTTCCAGGAAATCGCCCGAATAATACAGCTCGAAAGCGCGACTCAACTCAGGCGGCCAGGGGGGCGGGGCGGAGGCAAACGCGTAGGCGGGCAATATCAGACATAACGCCGGTAAAACCAGCCGGCGTCGGAATATCCGCTGCATATTCATGTCAGCATTAACCTTTATGCGGATCGCGGTTAATCAGAGCGGCGTTCGGCCGCTGCATTCAGGTCTGGCGCTCGCGACAGGATTGTACGCGACCGGGCAAGCGTGCAAAGCGTCAGCGTTCTCGAACGTAGCGCTCGAGCGGCGTGTCTTCGCTCAGGCCGGCGGCGTCCAGGTCCGCCAGGAAACGCCGCGCGTCGGTATAGTAGCCGGCGGTCGGTTTCAGTTCAGGCGCCCGCGCTCTCCAGTAAGCGTTGAAGCGCGTCATCAGCGCTTCCCGCAGGTACTTGGCCAGCATGCTCGCCAGTGCGACCGGCAGGTGCTTTTTGTCGGCGTCGACGGCGAATTCGATGTACCAGTCGTTTTGGGAGGAAGCGAGCCGATAGCGGCTGCATTGTTCGGATGCGTCGATGACATGCAGGTGTCGTTCGGGAAACGCCGCCGAGAGCAATGCGCGGTAGTTCGATCGCCCGCCGAGCCGATCGACGCGAACGATCAAATCCTGGCCGCCGGTCCGTTCCCCGGCGTTTTGAATCAATCGCAGGACCTGTTCGATCAAAACGGCGGCCTTGTTGCGCGTTTGGCGCACGCGCCGATTGAAATGGTCTTCGGCCACTACCTGGGCGCTCAGTCCGGCGCACGACAAGCCCGTCGCGGCCAGAACGCGTTTGAGCCGTTCGGCCACGGCCTGGAATTTTGAACCGGGGCCTCCCAACGGCGTCGGTACATTCAAGTCCCGGTACCATGGCAATGCGTCGGGGCTTTCAATCGGCGTGTTCAACTCGATCAGCAACTCGCCGAGCGTCTCGCACTTTAGTCCGGCGGCGCAAGCGAAGGCCAGCACGGGTCGTTCGAGCGTGCTGATCCCCTTCTTACGGTTGTAGACGGCTTTGGAATCGTTGACGACCAGACGCCATTGGCCGCGTTTGCCGGCGCGTGTCACGCAATCCGCGAGCTGCTCCCAAAAATCGGCTTTAACATTGCGCGGAAGAACATTCCACATCGTCGCCCCGACGACCAGCGGCCCGAGCGTCGGACCGTAGCCGGCTTCGTCGATGCCGACGACCAGCGGCACGTTACCACTCCAGAACGTAGAAGACGGCCGTGAAGATGCAGTCGACGCCGATCAGCATGACGATGCTTTTGACGACCGTGGTGGTCGTGGCACGACCGACGCCCTCGGCGCCTCCGCGTACATTTAAGCCTTCAAAGCACGCCAAGCCGGCGATCATCCCTCCGAAGACGATCGATTTGGAAAGACCGGTGATGTAATCCGCGATACCGACGGCTTCGGCCGTCAGATCGATGTAGACGCGCGGGCTGATATCAAGCACGAAGACGCCCGTCAGAAAGCCGCCGAAGACGCCCACGGCGTCGGCCACGATCGTCAGGCCGATCATCATGAAGGCGGTGGCGAGGACGCGCGGCACGACGAGAAATCGAATCGGATCCAGAGCGTGCGCCCTGAGCGCCTTGATTTCCTCGCCCTCGACCATGGCGCCCAACTCGGCGGCGATCGAGGCGCCGGCGAATCCGCTCAGCAGGATCGCAGTAATCAACGGTCCGAGTTCGCGCAGGATGGCGATCGCCACGACCGTCGCGGTCTGTTCGAGTTGGCCGTAGATCGCCAGGGTGGGGGCTAGGTTCAGAGCCAGAATCACGCCGATGAAAACCTGCACGAGCATGACGATCGGGACGCTGCGCGCGCCGAAGCGGAAGCATTGATCGAGGATTAATCGCATTCGTATGCGGGCGGCGGGATTTACGACGGCCCGGCTGGAACGCTGCCCGACGCCGCCGAGCAAACCGGCGAGACCGCCGACATAAACGACGGCGTTAACCAACCCGATGAAGGCGCCGCGCAAGCCGCCGCCGACAGCCGTCGGCAGGCGCGTCCAGAGGGAGGAGGCGGATGAGTGTGAGTCGGCGTTCATTTTTTGCGAGCCTCGTCGAGCGTTTCAACGATGTCGAAGAAGGCGTCGAGCCGAGTTATTTCAAACAAGCTGCGGACACGCGGTTGGAGCGCGACCAGTATTACTTTGCTCTTATGTCGAGCGGTCTTGCGTTTGAGTTCGACGATGGTGCCGACGCCGGAAGAATCGATGTAGCCGACCTCGCTCAGGTCGAGGATGATTTTGGCCGGCTTTTGTTCGATCAGGTTGAGAAATGCGTCGCGCAAACGCGGCGAGGTTCTCAGGTCGATCTCGCCGTTGAGATACAGGATCGTCGCATCCGGATCGCGCTCGGTTCGCACGCCCAGGTTGTGATGTTCTTCTGTCATGGGCACCTTTTCGGCGGGTCCGCCTTTTCTGATTCGTCCATTTTACGCATTCTCATGACGAGCAGCATGCCGCCCCCTTGGGCATGCGAATATTCCGACGAGGACATGATGCTCTTGATGATGTGCACTCCGAGCCCGCCCGGACGGATATCGTCGAGATCGCGTCCGCAAATTTCCTCCAACGGCACCTGTTTTCCATAATCGCGAACGCGGATTTCGACGGCCGTCGCGCCGTCGGGTTCATTTGTAATTTGCGCGGAGAATTCGATTTTCCCGCCTAGTTTGCCTTCATAACCATGCCGGATCACGTTCGTAAGCGCTTCGTCGACCGCCAACACCATGTCGGCGATCTGCCCATCGTGCCAGCCGTGTTGATCGCACCATCGTCGAAGTTGGTCGCGTACCGCCGGTAATTGCACGGGATCGCTGGCGAGCGTTAGATTGAGGCTGTCTGCCTGAGTCATGGCGCGGTCATCTCGCCTCCTTGGGCGGCGCTGGAGGTAACGGTTTCGGCTGAGTCGCCCCCCGTCGGCGCCAGATGCACTTTGCCGTGTAGACGTGCCGCGCGCCAGCGCGCGACAGCCTCCGCACGCTCTGAGTCCGAGGCGTAATACCGATATCCGAAATTCTCGCCGCATAAACGCTCCAGGGCGAGAATCGAGTACATGCGCACGCCGCGGTCGTTGTCATCCAGCATTTCGATCAGCAAGTCCACGGCCTCGGGATCGCCCGACTCGGCGCACGCCACCGCCGCCCGTACGCGATCAAGCGGATAGGGCGAGGTGATGCCGCCGCGATTTTCGGGCGAGCGGCAACCGAGCGGGCCGATGCCTGCGATCGAAATCAAACTCCAGCTCAGCGCGACCGCGATTACTCTCTCGAACGACATATCTCGATTATAGGGAATCACGCCGATCAACCAATCCTATCCGCGAAAGAACTTACGAACTTGCGGCGGCCCGCTCCGGGAGCGACAGAAGCTCGTCCGCCGTCAAATCGCCGATAACCCGCTTGATTAACTGGGCTCGGCGGACGCGTTCGATCGGCCCCAGGCCGACCACTGTCATATTCGCCTTACGGGCCGCCTCGACGCCGGCGGCGCCGTCTTCGATGACGATGCAGCGTTCGGGCGAGACGTCCAGCCGTATCGCGGCCTCCAGAAATACGGCCGGATCCGGTTTTGACCGCGGAACGTCATTGGCGTCGAGGACAACGTCGAAATATTCACGCGCGCCGATTTGCGTCAAGACAAATTCCGCGTTACGGCTGGATGAAGCCACGGCCAGCGGCACGCCGCGCTGTTTTAGATCCTGCAAGAGCCCGCCCGCTCCGGGAAATAAATCGTTCGGGCTCATTTTTGCGACGAGGTCGAGAAAAAGGTCGTTTTTTCGTCGCGTGATGTCTCGTTTTTGTTCGGCCGTGAATTCACCCGACCTGTCTCCGAGAATGACTTCGAGGCTTTCGTTCCGGCTGAGTCCGCGCAACAGGTCGTTCTTCTCGCGATCGAACGGGACGCCGAGTTCGTCCATCAACTTTTGCCAGCTCAAGTAGTGCGGCTCGATCGTGTCCGTCAGGACGCCGTCGAGATCGAAGATGACAGCTTTGTTGATTTCAGACATATTGATCCAAATTCAACAGCAGCTCGAAACAATGCGGCTCGAAGCGCCGCTTACAGCCGTGTTGCCGCGGCGGACGATTTTCATAGTCTACGGCGGGCGAGGCGCCCGCCGCTACATACGCGCTCGCCGGCGGTCGGGAATCGCCAGGCTGAGGACGACGTTGACGATCAGCGCCGCGACGAACGCTAGCGGCAGATTGTATACTTCCACTCCGGTCGCCGTCTTGTCGTAGAGAAGTTGCCATAAAATCGCGACGACGAAGCCGGTTAACATGCCCGCGAAGCAGCCGGCGTAGCTGGCGCGTTTCCAAAACAGCGTGAGTATCATTTGCGGGCCGAAGGCGGCGCCCAGAATCGCCCAGCCGTAGTTCAATACGAATTTGTACACCTGGACGTCGCGGTTGAACACTGTCAGCACCGCCGCGGCGCCGATCACAAACACGGTCAGGCGATTGGCCAACAAGTGCGAGGAGCGTGCTTCGCGGTCGAATACGCGGGCGTACAGATCATTCGCTCCGGCGCTGGCGGCGACGACCAGTTGGCTGTCGGCGGTCGAACAGATAGCGGCCAGCACAGCGGCGAGGACCATGCCGGACAACACGCCGGGCAGCATGTGCATCGCCGACAACACCAGCCCCAACTCGCCGTAGATGTCCGGGTTGTCCAGCATCCTTTGTCCCCA
>Ga0180434_10003231_pt1 | contig 20947 bp, 18 predicted proteins | sample SS_ome_7_FD_132453 | JGI IMG/M metagenome (GOLD analysis project Ga0180434, IMG submission 132453) | Hypersaline lake sediment archaeal communities from the Salton Sea, California, USA - SS_1_D_2 metaG | ecosystem: Environmental > Aquatic > Non-marine Saline and Alkaline > Hypersaline >...
CCCGAAGGAGTAGCTGTCTCCCAGAAGGGGGAACGCTCGTGTCCGGCCTGGAATTTGGTGTTGGCGCCGGGGATTCCGAGGTGGTGGGGCGACAACCGACCCTATTCTGACCGGCGACCGTGCGCGACGGATCCGTGGTGCGTTGCCTGAGGATTGGCCTCAGATCCAGGCCGGGAGGGCCCGCCATGGCTTGCCGTGACCCGATCACGGCAAGCCGCACGAGTCTGGGCCGTGCGGTGGGCGTGTGGTATGGTGGACCTCGACTACCTGGTCATTGGTCACGTCACCCGTGACTTGAACGTCCCGTCGTCACAGCGGCCCCGTGGGGATCCACAGATGGTGCCGGGGCGCCTAGGTGGCACAGCAGCCTATGCAGCCCGCACGGCCCGTGCTCTAGGCTGTCGTGTAGGCGTCGTTACCAGCGCGGCGTGTGACCTGGGGCTGCGTGAGGAGTTGGGCGACGTTAGGATCGCACGAGATCCGGCTCGGGCCTCGACGGTCTTCGTGAACATCTACGGCGACGGGCGGCGCCAGCTTATCCGCTCTATTGCGCGCACCATCGATCCGGCGACTGTGCCCGCCGATTGGCATGCCTCACTGATCCACATAGGACCGGTTGCCGGTGAGTGTGATCCGTCCCTGGTCACGAGCTTTCCAGGAGCCTTTGTCGGGGTCACGCCCCAGGGTTGGATGCGCGAATGGGATCAGACGGGTCACGTAACCCGCCGCCCATGGTCGGAAGCCGCGAAGATACTGCCGCACGCCGACGCCGTCGTGTTGAGCGAGGAGGACGTGGCTGGTGATCGCTCTCTGGTGATCGACTATGCGTGCCAGACGCGCTGTCTGGTCCTGACAGAAGGAGCGGCCGGCTGTACGGTCTACGCCGCGGGGGACACTTACCAGGTTAGCGCACCCAAGGTAAGCGAGGTCGACCCGACCGGTGCTGGGGATGTGTTCGCCGCATGCTTCTTCTACGTGCTCCAACGGACGGGGGACCCTTGCAGAGCGGCACGTTTCGCCAATTGTTGTGCCGCTCGATCGGTGGCACGTCCCGGGCTCTTGGCTTCGCCGCTTGTCGCGGAGGTCGCTCGCTGTCGTCGAGGGATGATGAGTACAGGGAACGATGGCCAAAGTCTACGCGCTGGCTAACCAGAAAGGGGGCGTCGGGAAGACCACGACGGCGGTCAATCTGGGTGCCTACCTCGGCACGCTCAGCCAGCAGGTTCTCTTGGTCGACATCGATCCCCAAGCCAATGCCACGTCGTGTCTCGGCATTGAGAAATCCGAGGTCGACTTGTCGACCTATCACGTCCTGGTTGACGGCGTCACCTTTGCCGATGTGGTGCGGCCGACAGTGCACGCGGGGCTCGAGATCGCCCCCTCGTCGCCCGACCTCGCAGGCGCTACTGTCGAGCTGGTGGACATGACCCGACGGGAGTACCGGCTGCGTCGAGCTCTCGCAATCCTGTCAAAGGCTAGGTCCTACGACTATATCCTGATCGACTGTCCGCCCAGCCTTGGGATCCTGACGGTGAGCGGACTCACAGCGGCCGGGGGCGTCATCATCCCCGTGCAGTGCGAGTACCTGGCCCTGGAGGGGCTTTCGCAACTCGCGCGGGCCATCCAACTCGTCCGCCGGGCCCTGAACCCCCAACTCACGCTGCGGGGGCTGGTGATGACGATGTATGACGCCCGCACCAACCTATCTGAGCAGGTTGTGACAGAGGTCCGACGGCACTTTCGGAAACAAGTGTTTGACGCTATCATTCCTCGGAGTGTTCGTCTCAGTGAGGCCCCGAGCTTCGGTGTCCCTATCCAGGTGCATGCGCCGCGTTCGTCTGGGGCCCGGGCCTACGAAGCGCTGGCTCGAGAATTGCTCGTTGGCGACGGGCGTGCGCCTGATGGAGCTGCCTAGTAGAGTATCCGGCTGGCGTGCCGCGGCTGGGCTCGGGCAGCACGCTCGTGGGAGTGGTCTCGCCAGAAATTGCTCGTGGAGGTAAGCCATGTCACCACGGAAGATCGGGCTTGGCAAGGGGCTGGAGTCGCTCATTCCTGCCTCGGAGGCGGAGGACGCTGGCTCGCGCCAGGGAGTCCTGGAAGTCCCCCTGTCATCCATCTCACCTAACCCTCATCAACCCCGTTCCCCGATTGACGAGCAGGATCTTTCCGAGCTCGCCGCCTCCATCGAGGAGCATGGTATCATTCAGCCCCTGGTCGTTACGAAGGATGCAGGCCAGTTCCAACTAATCGCAGGTGAGCGTCGCTGGCGCGCCGCGAGGGTGGCGGGTCTCTCCGAAGTCCCGGTCCTGGTCAAGGACGTGGCTCCCCAGGAGATGCTGGAGCTTGCTTTGGTCGAGAATCTTCAGCGTTCGGACCTGAGCCCCCTGGAGGAGGCCCTGGCCTTTGAACAGCTGGCCGAGGATTTCGGACTCACACAGGCCGAGATAGCACGGCGCGTGGGCAAGAGTCGAACTGCCGTTGCCAACACACTACGTCTCCTGAAGGCCGCCCGTCCGATCAGGGATGCACTCTTGGAGGAGAGGATCAGTGAGGGGCACGCTCGGGCGCTTCTGGGCCTGGATAAGGATGAGGCTCAGGCAGCGGCTCTCAAGACCGTCCTCAAGCGGGGTCTGAACGTGCGTCAGACCGAGGAACTTGTGCGTCGTCTGCAGGGTCGCGATGAGGAGGGGGGTAGCACGCCCAAGAGATCCGCGGCTGAGATGGAACTGGAATCTCAGTTTCGCCAGGCTCTGAGCACAAAGGTCAGCCTTCGCCGCAAGGGCCCTGGCGGCAGCCTGGTGATCTACTTCTATTCGGAAGAAGAGCTGGCTGCCATCTACGACCAGATCGTTGGGGAGTAGCTGGATAAGGCAGCGATCGAACCTGGTCAACGTCGGACGGCTGCTGCCGGAAGGACCTAGTGTGGACCAGAGGTCCTTGGTCTCTAGTCCCCGTATGTGTGTGGTAACTGGATGGGGTCAGAACGGCACATAGGGCCCTATGGCTGATTCTGGGGGCTGCATGGTGCGGGGCTGGGCGTTTGTGGTAGGTGAGTTCCAGATGCGGTGGAGTGGATTGGAAGCAAGCCCGCGGATGGCAAGATCTAGGCTTCGTGTACGGCACGTTCGTCGGCGGGCAGGCTGGCTTCATCTCGGCGTGAGTGCCTGGGAACGGAGGAGGAAGGATGACGGAGAACAGACTGGCTGACGCGGTTCAGAAGAGAGCAAGAGACGGAAAGTTGAGCTGTGGGGCAGCGTTCCGCATTGCGGAGGAACACGCCGTGAACCCACTTAAGGTCGGGGAGACGGCCGATGCTCTGGACATCCGACTCTACCACTGTCAACTGGGGCTCTTTGGGTATGACGCGGAGGAACGCATCGTACATCCGGCTGAGGAGCTATCTCCGGAGCTTGAGGAGGCGATTCGGGAAGGGCTGATTGTGGGAAGGCTGCCCTGCGCGGTCGCATGGGCTATTGCCAGCCGCTTTGATCTACCCAAGACCCACGTGGCGAATGCTGCCGAGAGTATGAGAATCAGCATCGGTCAGTGCCAACTCGGCGCTTTCTAGAGGGTGTATCGGAAGGGATAGGATCGGCGACGCGCTGGCTGCTGGGGCGGAGCTACCTATCGAGGAGGTCAGCGAGTCATCAACGTGAGAGACAAAGGCCTGGACGGCATAGCGGCCACGATCCTGGGCTGTACCAGGTGCAAGTTGCATAAGGAGAGGACCCAGGCAGTGCCCGGCTCGGGGCCTGCCACCGCCGAGGTGTTCTTCCTTGGGGAGGGACCTGGGGCCCGAGAAGACGAGCTTGGACTGCCCTTCGTCGGCCGGTCCGGCAAGTACCTGGATCAGCTGCTTCAGGGCGTGGGGCTCGCACGTGACAGAGTCTTCATCACCAACGTCGTGAAGTGCCGACCGCCCTCCAACCGGGACCCACACGTCGCCGAGGTGGAGGCCTGCGCGCCCTACCTGGAACGACAGATTGAACTCATCCAGCCTCGCCTCGTCGTGACGTTGGGCCGCTTCGCTATGGGACGCTTCTTCTCGGACGGAACGATCTCGGAGATCCACGGTCAGCCGCGGCGTGTCGATGACACGATCTACCTACCTCTCTACCATCCCGCAGCTGCGCTCTACCGCGGTTCATTGCGGAGCGTCGTCGAGGAGGATTTCCAGCGCATTCCGGCCCTGCTGGATGCGTCGTAGGCAGTGTGCGGGCCAGCCACGCTTCGGTGGGCCTAAGCCGGCGCTAGATCCACAATCACCAATTGGGGCCTGCACAGGAACCGCAGGCGGGGCGCGTATCCGCGCTCCATGCCAATGCCTCGGGAGACAATCAGGGTTTTGCCCGGCGCGATCTCTGTGACCCCAGATGCCCACTTGCGCGGTACGTCTGAGAGAGTCATTACCGGGCCTATGAGAGGCAGCTGGACCTGCCCCCCGTGGGTGTGGCCCGCGATCAGCAAGTCTGCCTCCACGCTTCCCCTGGCGAAATTGGGCACGTGGCCCATCACGACGTGGAATCCCTCGACTCCTTGGACCGAGACCGCTGTGTCGGATGAAGCCCGGAGCGAGAGCGCCGTCAGCGTCAGCGGACCTAGATCCATGGTGTCCGACTGATCGACGGTGCTGACGGGCAGGCCGGAGAAGATCCCTTCCCATTGGCCGGGCCAGTCAACATTCCCCCGTACGGCGTAAGCCCCCAGTGGTGCATGCAACCCCTCCTCTTCCATCATCCGGCTCAGCTCGTTTGCGGCCTCCCGATACCTCTCTTGGTCAGCTTGCTGCACGTAATCGCCCGCCAACAGGATCAGATCTGGCTCTTCTGACTGGGCGCGCCGGAGCACCCGCCTCTCATAGTTGCCCGGATCGTCTGTCTGGATATCGGCTACCACGACCAGCCGCACGGCGCGCCCTAACTTGGGCGACCGAATCCTCACGTGGTCGACGGCCAACCAGCGCGGCTCAATGAAGAACGCATCTATCCCGACGACGACGAGGCTCGCGGCCAATACGACGCACGCCAGCGCCAGAGGGCGCCGCTGGCGAATGCACGCCGCGGCCCAGCCGAGCAAGTACATCGGCGCGTGGACGAAGGCTGCCCAGGTGAGCAGTTGGAATCTCCCGAAGCTGGGGACGGGAAGTAGGATCGCACCCATCAGCACTGCAAAGCTGAAGAGGGTCACAGAAACAAGGAGCGAAACGACGTTCCGGTACCGTCCGGCCGCGTGGGGCAAGGAGAGTAGACCGGCGACAAGGGCGAGGAGGGACAGATTGTACGCGGCGATAACGGCAGCTGGGGACATCCTCAGAGTTCGACCGTGCACCCCAGGCCTGGCACATCCTCTGCGATCAGCCAGCCTTCCTCCAGTCGGAAGCCCGGCAGGGTTGGATCTCCCGCCAGGTCGAAATGGCCGTCCAGATCGCCGTACTCGACATTGCGGCTGCTCAACGCGAACGAAAGCCCAGCGGCTGTCAGTAGGGCGGGCTGGTTGACGCAGCTCACCATGGTGTTCATTTGCGCCACCCGCGCGATGGTGTCGATCTGCCGCGCGCAGCGCAGCCCCCCGCAGGCCGTGAGCTTGATGCTCATGCCGTCCGCGGCTCGCAGTTTCGCCACTTCCAGGGCCGAACGGGGCTGGCTAACGCTCTCGTCGGCCAGGATCGGCACTACACTCCGCTTCGTGACCTGGTGCAGCGCCTCCAGATCGCCGGCCGGGGTGGGTTGCTCCAGCATCTCCAGCTTGCCGTCAAGCGCGCGAGCAACGTCCAAGGCCTCTCGCACTGTGTAGCCCTGATCGGCGTCCAGCCGGAGTGTGAAGTTGGGCAGGGCCGCGTGGATAGCGCGCACTCGACGCACGTCCTCGTCGGGATTCAGCCCGCCCTTGATTTTGAGGATTCGAAATCCCTGAGCTGCACGCTGACGTGCCAAGGCCACGGATGAATCTACCCCGGCGATGCTGATCGTGATTGAGGTCTGGATGCGTTTCCTGTACCCGCCCAGCAGCCGATAGAGGGGCATACCCGCGGCCAGGCCGAGCAGGTCGTGGAACACCAAGTCGAAGGCGCATAACGCCGAGGGTGTACCCTCTGTGAGCTCGGCCAGCTGATCCAGGGCGTATTCCGTGTTGAGGGGGTTGAGATCCTTCGACCGCTCGGCGCACGCACGGCAGGCATCGACCACCGCCTTTCGGCTCTCTCCCGTGAAGGCCGGATCAAAAGCTGCGCAGCCCCAGGCCTCCTGTCCCTGTGTCGTCTCGATGCGGACAAAGACGGCGGTGATGCTTTCGATGGGCTCGGCGTGGTAAGCTGTGCGATAAGGTAGACGGAGCGCTAGATCGACCGGGACGACTTCAACACTCGCAATCTGCATTTTGACCTCCTCTACCGCCCCTGTGCTCTGCAATGGTCGGTGTCCAACCATCCAGTTGGATCTCCTGCGTCTCCCTATGACCCATTATAGGCCGGTGTGTCCCTGGGGTCAACGGGCCCCGGTCCGGCGCACTAGTGTCGGAAGACCACGACGGCGGAAGGCACCGAAGCGACGGAGTCGATGGTTACGTCCCACTCGGTCCCCTTCAGCCACATGCCGCTCGATCGACCACCATCTAGATTCAAGGCCACGTCTAGGCCGAGGCCTTGTTCGCTGAGTAAGACGGCTAACTCGTGCAGGCTCATCGTCCCGCGTGGGGCAAGGACAAACAGGAGGTTCCCCTCCGAGTCCTGCCCAACCACCGTACGGCGCGCTGGTGTACCGTCGTCGCCGTCCGCTGGGAAGCCCATGATGCCCCCGGGTTTCACCAGGACTGGGAAGGACTGCAAAGCCTGGGTCAGCGGTTCGGCGGTGTCGTATGGTCGGTGGCGGAGCCAGCGCACGCTGACTTGCCCGTCCTGACGGACCGCTAGCATGCCGGCGAAGTCCCGGAGAGGTGAGCCCCAGCGCTGCCCATCGCTTACCAGGAGTCCGATTGTCTCGAAGCCCCTGTCACTCTCTTGGCTGAAATAGCTCCCGTTTACGGTCAGTAGCGCACCTGACTCGGCTGCCCAGTCCGAAACGGTCCTGGGATTCGCCGGATCGTAGTGGATGCGGATATCGAACGTCGAAGGTCCCAACCGGACGATGCGCAGGCGTTCGCTGCCCCGCTCCGCGTTGGCCGGTACCTCGATCTCCCGAACGTGGAGGCCCGCCTCCAGGAACCGCCACCCGGTATCAGCCAGAGAGCTGAGCGCGTACACAGCTTCAGCTGCGATGGTCAGACGGTCTTCATGGAGATAGAGAGCCTTGGCGCCGGCTCTTCCGGGGAGTGGTCCGGTGACCACCAGAGTGTCGAGCGCCCGCTGCACCCGGCGGCCTCTTGGTAGAAACATGTTGGCTAGCGAACGGGATTCCGGCATGCCGTAGAGCTCATCATTCAGGAGGAGCCCGCCAGGCTCGAGTGAAAGCGTCGTTCCCTCTTGCATTAGCAGGAGACCCACCCGGTGCTCGGTTAGCCCGAGATCAAGGTCTCTCCAGAGGACCAGTGCGCCTGGGTACAGATCGACTCGAGTACCGCCGGCGCTCTCGCCGCCCCCGCCGCCAGCCAGCTGGTGCTCTTGAAGGAGCTGGTTCAAGCCCTCTTCACTGATTGTCACGTAATACGTGGTCTTGCCCGGCCTCGTGGCATCACCTATCAGGGGGGGCGTGGTGAAACCGCCCGGTAGGATATCTTCGGGAGTCACCGAAAGCGGTTGGGCAATCAAGGACGGGGAGACGAGGTCGACGACCTCCAGAGGTGCGCCCTCTGCTGTCAGAGGCGTCTCAGGCCGCAGCACCCCGGACAAGGGACCCATTGGGTCGAGGCCCAGGATCTGCGCGGCCAAGCTTGGATTGACGTTAACGGCGATGAATGCGCCGATCAGAATCGTGACGGTCGCCACAGACGTGACCAGCACAAGCTTGACCTGGCAACTGCTCCGCGTTCCTGTTTGCGAGGGCATACCCTACCGATGCTACCACGTCCTGGCCACGGATGCAAAAAACCGCACGGCCTGCGGATGAGCCGTGCGGTCGGTGATCTAAGCCAGGATCAGCTTGGTGTAGTTACAGCCAACCCGCTCCAACGTCCTGTTCAAGCGAGCGCACCTCGGCGGCCCGCGGCCCCTTGTCGCTCGCCTTGACGACGAACTCGACGCGTTCGCCTGCGCTCAACGAGCGGAACCCGGAGCCCTGGATCGCGGAGTAATGGACGAACACGTCCTCACCGCCCTCGCGGGAGATGAAGCCGTAGCCCTTTGGGTTGCTGAACCACTTGACGGTTCCCTCAACCTTCCCCCCGGCCTCCTCGGTCTCTTCCGTATCTTCCGTCTCTTCCGTCCCCTCGACCTCGTCGGACGCTCCCTCCGCTTCGAAGGCCTCATCCGCCTCGGCCTCGACCTCGCCGAATGCTCCCTCCGTCTCGAAGGCCTCATCCGCCTCAGCCTCGACCTCGTCGAATGCTCCCTCCGTCTCGAAGGCTTCGTCCACCTCGGCATCGACCGCGAAGGTCTCTTCCTCTACCTGGGCCTCGGGCGAAGTCTCTTCCGCGGACTCGTCCTGAGGATTAAGTTCACTCTGCTCTTCAGTTTCGAACTCGAACATACTTGCTCCTTTTTTGCTAATGCTTGCGTCTCATGAAGCGGGCAGGCTGCAAAGAAAAAGACCATCCAGCATCCGCAAGCCTGGACAGTCTCCCGTTTGCTCTGCATCCATTCACTTCATACTGCACCGTCATGCTAGCACACCCGCGCTAGAAGTCAAATAGTCGCGCCGCGGGGGCACTACAGAGATGTCACCGCCACGTCCTCGGTGCGTTGCACGTGTCCTGTAAGATGCGCCTTAGTCACTGCAAGCCATCCCGAACGGGTCCGTCCCCTCATTCTGTTGGGTTTCCTGCACTGATCGGGCATCACGAACTCGCGACCGGGACAAGTCGTGAGGGCGTCGCGGTGCGGGATCTCGGTTTGCACCAGCGAGCGACCTCGTCACACATCGTGTTTTCGCCAGGGTGCCGTCAACCTTTCTCACTCCAGCAAGCCCATATCCTCGGCGTCGTCGAAGATGTCGCCCAATGCCTCCTCCCAGGCCTGTCCCAGGGGATCGAAGGGGTCCTCGGAGAACTCGTCGTTGACTCGCTCCATGTAGGGACCGACGATGTCTGGCATCTTTCGCTCCAACTGTGCAATCCGGGCTTCCCATGCCGCCACCAATTCCTCGCTCCGTGCTTCCAGATCCGAGAGATCCAGATCGAGCCCAAACATGTAGTCGAGTCGCCGCATGAGATCGTACCATGCCTTGTAGTCCTCCTCGGCCGATACCCGCTGAACCGCGGTGGAGGCCTGAGAGAAGTCGTAGGCTGGGACCATTGCGTAGTAAGAGACCAACTCGATGTCACGCTCTTCGGCGCGATCTGCCAGATAGACCCCGATGGTGGCACCGCCCTCATAGTTTGAGAGTCTCACCGCGTACCCACCCAGCTCCTCCTTCATCTCGGGAAGGCTGTAGACGCATGATATCTCCCTGTCCCTGTCGTAGGGCATCGGCCCGTTGACGCCGGCGACGACGGCAACGCGCTCCACGCCGAGATCCTCGACAGCGTCGAGAAATGCCTCGGCGTAGCGCTCCACGTTCATGTGGGGCTCGTCGCCTATGAAGATATAGAACGGCGTCGCGGTCTCACCGGAGACGTAGAAGGCATTGGTGCGCTCCTCCAACGCCACCCGATAGCCCTCGTCCAGGGTCACCATGGGTCGGAGCAGATCGTGCGTGCCAGGAAACTGAAAGAGATAGTATCCGTCTGGATCGATCTCCCCCACTTGCCGCGCCTCGGTTCTCTCAATAAGATACTGGGGGAGGCCAGACGAGACCTCGCCGGCATCGGCCCACTGATACCAGCCCGCAACAAGATACTTCGCAGCGTCGGGCTTCTCCCAAAGGTCAAACAATTCGTTCATCATCCGTCACTCCCCAGACTCTAACCGGAGGGACCATCTCTCGTCCACGGCCCTTCCGCTCGTTACCGTTGACTGCCGTCAGTCAGGGGCTGGCCAAGCCTTCTTTCCATCCCCTGATCAATTATAGCGCATGAAGGAGAGCCTTTCCAGCCGGACGAATCATCTGGGACCGTCCGATGGTGGCTCCGAGGTGCCCGTCATAGCCAGCCTCGGCGCGCCGGCGTTTTGCGTACAAGCTTACCGGTAGCATAATCGTCGTCGGAGCTCTTGGGCAGGGTGCGGGAGCGGCGGTCCAAGGCTTGACGGCTGGTTAGTATCGGCGTCTCGAGAGGTACCGGGTTCTCAGGAGGGGAGGGCCAGCGTCCGATGCGACGCTATGCGGCCAACCAGGTTGCCACGGCAACGATGACTGGCGCGATCACTATGGCGGGCAGCAGATTACCCGTGCGGATCTTCTTGATCTGCAGCATTCCCAGTCCCAGGGCTAGCATGAGCACGCCGCCGGTCGCTGTCATCTCAGCCACCATTGGATCTGTCAGGACTGCTTCGGCCCAGCCAGCGCCCAGTGTAAGTGTTCCTTGATACACCAGGACCGTGAGGGCCGAGAAGATCACACCAGGTCCCAGCGTGGAGGCAAACGCGAGGCTGGCGAACCCGTCCATCGTGGATTTCACCGCGAGGAGCGTGTAGTCCCCCGTGAGTCCATCTTGAATGGAACCCATGATCGTCATCGGGCCTACACAGAACACCAGGCTTGCCGTGAGGAAGGCGTAGCTGAACGTCGTCGCCCCGGATGGCGAACCGTCGGCGCGCGCTCTTCCCTCGGATGGGTTCCCAGCGCCCGTCTGTCGTTCCAGCCAGCGTCCAAGCTGGTCGATTGCGTTTTCGATGCGCAACAGCTCGCCAAGCAATCCTCCCAGGAGGAGGCTACCCAGCACGATGAGGATGTTCGCCGTTTCGAGTGAGAGCTGGAAGCCGATCACGATCGTCAGCAGCCCCAGGGCATGCATGATCGTCTGGCGCATCCTCTCCGGCAGGCGGTTCCCGAGCACGGTGCCCAGGGTGCCCCCCAGCAAGACGGCCACGACGTTAATCACTGTGCCAGTAGCAACCATGCGATCCTTTCAGACTGATACCGCTCCGGGCTGCGGAGGGGTCATCTCTGCCAGGCACGGGGCGACGGGTCGCTTCGGGTAGATCTTGGTGTCTCCTTGGCGCCCCGACCTAACCTGTGCGTGGAACCGCAGAAGCTTCCCTACTTCTTTGCTCTCCCAGACTTGGCCGAGGTCGGTTATCTGGTCCGGACAGTCTGTAGGGAATCAGCCATACGACTGAGGTACGTCCGAAACGGGAGCAATAGGTAGGGCTAAGATGATAATCATCCAGAGAGCCGAGCGTCCAGGCAGTTGCCGCGCTCGCCCCGCATTCTTACCACAGGGCGGGTCAAGAAGGGGCTATGCAAAGGGGGACCGGCCTCATGACCAGCCGCGCCTCCCCTCTGCCGTCGATATCTCGTCACATACGGTTCCCCGTTGGCCCTGTCGCGAGGGCACCTCGCGACAGGGCCATCCTGCCTGGGTCTCCGCCCACCGCCGCAGGACTAAGCCTCTTCCTCTAGGTCGAGGAATGCCCTGGCGCCTGCCAGAGCTTTCAGGAGGTCGCGCCGCCTCAGCGCCCGCTTCCTGTCGATCTCCAGCATACCCGCCGTATCGTCAGCCATCTTGGTCAGCGCCTCGATCCACGCAGCGCTCTGGACCGGCTGGTGGCGGACGCGCCACCGCTCAACCCAGATCGGCAACTCATCGCGGTTGACGATCCGCTGGTGTGCCACTGTCTTGGTGACGCCGTGAGACTCAACCGTTACCATCTCTTCTTCGTACGCCGGCTGAATTGGGCAGACTTGCATACAGGCGCCGCACTTGATGCAGTAGTAGTCGGCCAGGGCCAGATCACCGCTCTCCTCGTCAATGGTCAGCGCCCGCGTTGGACAGATGTCTGCACATGCAAGGCAGCCCTCAACGCATCGATCCCGGTGCAGTTCGACTCGACCCTGCCAGGGCTGTGTGACCTGGAACGCGCCGTCGCTGGCGACCTCGCACTGACGGCAGCGGATGCAGTGCTCGTCATCGACGACCATTGTCTCTTTCTCTTCATCGAAGCTGATCACGTGGGTGGGGCAGTTGTCGATGACGAAATCCTTCCTGGTCCAATCAAACCGATCCTTGCGGAACGTCGTCGACTGGATCAACTCTGGGAAGGCGTCGTGCACCAAGACCGGATTCTCACGCTCGCCGTTGATGGTGAGGGTGATAGCGTTCTTCGGACATATAACCTCGCACATGCCGCAGAGCACGCACGCCTCTTCGTCGATATCCACAGCTGGCTTCTGCGCCAGCCGACCGTTCTCGATCTGCCCGGGTACGTGCTCCACGGCGTCCTTGGGGCAGACCAGAGGTCCCAGCTCGCAACCCACGCAGCGCTCCAGGTCCCATTCCATATGATACTGGCGCGTGACCATACCACGTGTGAGCGTGATCGCGCGCTGGCTGGTCTGTTTTTTCGTGCTTCCTCGTCTAGCCATACCCTCTCCTAGTCCCGACGGATCTCCTGTACCAATTCTCGTTCTTCGTTGTAGAGCCGCACAATCATCGGCATCTGACCGGGCAAAGTATGGGTTGCACAGCCGAGACACGGATCGTATGCCCGAAAAGCCATCTCAATCTTGTTCAGCATACCATCGTCGACAGGCTGTCCGGCACGCACTAGATCCTGCGCCGCCTTCTTGATCGACATGCTGATAGCGGCGTAGTTGTTGGTGGTGCCGACGATCAGATTGACTCGCTCGAGCAGGCCGTTCTCGTCTGTGACATAATGATGGGTCAGGGTGCCCCTCGGAGCCTCGACGATGCCCACACCCTCGCTGGGCGTTTCGGTCGGGAGGGTCCGAATCTCCTTGCTGGTGATCTCTGGATCTTCGGCTAGCTGGAGCGTTCGCTCGGCGGCGTACAGCAGCTCAATCAGCCGTGCCCAGTGAGTTGCCAGCGTCGCATGCACCGGCTTTCCGCCCAGTGTATCGAAAAAGCGCTCGTACTCAGCTTGTGCTTTGGGCGTCGCCATGCCGTCCGCCGCGTTGAGTCGGCTCAACGGCGTGGCCCGATAGACGCCGCTCTCGGGACCGTCGACGAACCCCTTCCAGCCCACCTGCTTCAAATAGGGGAACTTCAGATACGTCCAGGGCTCGACGTGCTCCGCCACCACGTCCAGGTAGTTGTCCGCGCTGTACTTGAGGAGCTCCTCACCATCCGGGCCGACCACGCGCACCTGGCCGTCGTAGAAGTTGACCCGGTTCTTCTCGTCTACCAGACCCATGTAGTAGGTCTCGTGGGCAAATGCGTCGTTCAAGATCATGTCCACGTAGGCCTGGTTCTGGAGCACCACGTCATCGAACAATTGGAGCGAGAACTGGGCCGTCTCAATGGAGCGCTCGGAGATTTCGACGATGCGCTTCCGTTCATCCTCGGTGATCGGCTTGCTCATTCCCCCCGGGATGCAGCTGGCCGAATGGATGTAGCGGCCGGCCACGATGCTTGCGATCTCGTGATTCTCCTGGAGCAGCTGCACGACACGGGCCCCGACATCTTGGCCCACTTTCTGCACCAGACCCAACAGGTTGCGCTGGGCCTTCGGCGCATCGGGACCGACGACGAAGTCGGGTGCCGCCAGTGCGTAGAAGTGAGTGGCATGATCGGCAACGAAGAACGACGCGTACAACAACTCGCGCAGCTTCTTGGCTGCCGGCGGTGGGTCGACGCCGTACACCGCGTCGCCCGCCTTGGCGGCGCAGACGTGGTGTGCCAACGGGCATACACCGCAGATACGCTGCGTGATGCGCGGCATCTCCTCTACAGGCCGGCCCTCGCAGAACTTCTCGAACCCGCGCAGCTCCGGGACCACCAGGTAGGCGTTAGCCAGCTCTCCATCGTCGTTGAGGAAGAGATCGATCCGGCCGTGGCCTTCAAGGCGCGTAATTGGGTCTATGCTAATCTTCTGGCTCATACTTTGCCCTCTTCTTCAGAGTTGTTCCCGTACTTCAACGCGCTCAGGAGAGAGTTGGCGAGTCCAAACCGGTAGCTGAGCCCGGCTGGATCGACAACTGTATCCATGATATCGGCCACGGCTTCTGGCTCCTCGGTGTCGATCAGCGCGCCAATCGCGCTGAGCAACTTCGCACCTTGATCGACGACCCCCTCCGGGGCACCGTAGCAGCCACGGCAGGGCATATTGCCGCTGATACAAGGCAATCCGCATCCCGCTCGAGTGACCGGTCCGCAGCAGATGACACCCTGGGCCAGGAAACAAACATCGGGATCGAGCTCGACTTCGTGTGGCCGCTTCCATTCCTTCACGCGGAATCCGCCCTCGCCCTTCTCCCGAGGACAGACGTCGCAGTTTGTCTTGGCATCGGCACCGATAGTAGCCCGCCGCTCCGGCAGCCCCCCATTCAGAATCGTCTGGAAGACGTTCCACACCTGATCAGCTACCGGCGGACAGCCGGGCATGAAGTAGTCAACGTCCACCGTCTGATCTAGCGTCTGGACTTGGTCGTAGAACGTGGGTATTTCGATCGTGCCCTCTGGCATCTCGACCGATGGGGCGGGGCGGGTCCCTCGCGAGTCGTCCACCGATGGGGCGGTATCGAAGACTCGCTCCAGGATCGATTCAGCATCGTAGAAGTTTGCCAGGCCCGGGATCCCTCCCGTGTGGGAGCATGACCCGAAGGAGACCAGGACCTTAGACTTCTGCCGCATCAGCCGGGCGATGTGCTCGTTCTCACTAGAGCGAATCGCCCCGTTGAAGAAGCAGACGTCGATTTCGCCGTCCTCCAGCGCCTCTACGTCGCTGTACTTGAAGTCCATCAGACAGGGCCAGAAGACGATGTCGACCTTCTCTCCCGTGGCTATGAGCTGCATCCCCAACTCGGTGATCGTGATCTCGCACCCGCCGCAGCTGGCCGCCCAGTAAAATGCGAGTTTGGGCTTTGCTCCCGCCATTACTCTGCCTCCTTCCAGGCTACCAGATGCTCCATCATACCGTCTATCTCGCTGCGGACGCGGCCGCGTTCCTGTGTGCCGATCTGCACGAAACGCACCCGGCCGTCACCCATGTTCATCTGCTCCAATGCCCGGTTCAACAGCCCGATCTTGCAGCTGCTGACCACTGTGCCGCGTTGGTAGTGGCACTCACCCGGCGCGCAGCCACAGACCAACACGCCGTCGATGCCTGAACCCAGCGCCAGGAGCGCCATCTCCGGGTCGATGCGTCCGGTGCATGGAATGTGCACCACCTGCACGTTTTCGGGATAGCTCTCAAGAAGCGCCACGTCTGCATCCGCCCGAAGGCACCAGTCACATACGAACGTAACCATGCGTGGTGTACCGTTTTGTCTGGGGAAGTCCAGTTGTTCTCGGATCTCCTTGTTCGCCACCCCGGGACGCGCGATCGCACCCATTGGACAGGCCCCTACGCAGATGCCGCAACCCATACAAGCGTTCGCATCCACCTCCGAGAGACGATCCATCACGCCGTCGATTTCTTTCTCCACCAGGTGGGGCGCTTCGTACGGACAGGACATCACGCAGATGCCGCAGCCGGAGCACAGCAATTCGTCCACTGAGACGGTCTCCAGCGGTGATTCGTAGCCGGCCTCGACAGCCAGCTGTTTGACCGCGCCGATGACGCCCGATATGTGGATTTCCTGTGGGCAGGCCGGATAGCATAGGTCGCAGGCGGAGCAAAGCCACGTGGTTGGGCTCTCGAATGCCTCCTCGCGCATGTCCATCATCACCATGCGCAGCAGCCGGCGTGGGTTGTACTCCGGCTCCACCTTCTGTTGAATCATGCACTTGCTGACGCACGTCCCGCACGAGTAGCACATCTCAAGATGTTCGCCACCGGGGATAGCACGGACCTGATCAGCGAAGGATTGAGTTTGAGAACTGTGATCTGCCATTAAGCATTCTCCTACCGTCGTCTGTTACGAAAGAGAGGATCGTCAACTCGTTATGGTCTCTGTGATCCTATACCGCTTGTGGCTCTCTTGCCCTATATGCCTCCGCGATCTTGTCTGCGAAGTCGGACGCCTCTTCGATCTGCGGCACCTGGCGCATGCGTCGAGCTCTCTTCGCCATATCCGACCGCATGGTCTTGATCTCCTCCAATAGTTCTTCTTTGGGCAGGGAATCCAGCACTTCTTGCATCTCGTTGATCACCCGGGCGTACTTCTCGCCCTCGGCGGCGCTGATCCACTCCACCCGGAACCGGCCAGGCGTCATGCCCATCCTTTCGAATCGTTTCAACAGACGCTCTGCTCGATGCGCGCCCACGCGCTGGCCTGTGATATAGTGACAGTCCTGCGGATGACAGCCAGAGAAGAGAACCGCTCCCGCTCCGAGGCGGAAAGCCTCGTAGATGAAGTCCGCATCCAACCGCGCGGAGCACATCACCCGCAGGCCGCGCTCATTGGACGAGTATTCGAAGTGACTGACCCCTGCTAGGTCTGCACCCCCGTAGGAGCACCAGTGGCAGCGGAAGGCCAGAATCTTCTCCTCTGGCTTGTCGGCCAGCAAGGTCTGTATCTGCGCCAGAATCTGAGCATCGGTGAAGTGCAGCTGGGTCATCGCGTTGTGGGGGCACTCTGCCACGCACCCGCCGCAGCCGTGACACTTGGCGGTGACGATGTTGGGTGCCTTTCCCTCTTCGTACTCAATCGCGCCGTAAGGGCACGCCTCCGCACACAGGCCGCACTTTTTCCCCTTGGCACTGATGCAGCGGTCCTCCCACACGGCTGCGATCACGGGCTCAATCTCCCACTCGTCGGCGTGGACCACCCGTCCCGCTCGTGAGGCTGCGCCTGATCCCTGGGCCACGCTGGAGGGGATGTCCTTCGGCCCCTGACACGCGCCGGCCAGGAACACACCGTCTGTCGGGGTGTCGAGCGGCCGCAGCTTCGGGTGATACTCCATGAACCACCCTCCCGGGCTTTGAGCGATGTTCAGGACCGAGCTGATCGAGTCGACGTCAGATTGAGGTACGGCGGCCTGGTTCAGCATCACCATGTCGTATTCACGTTCGGTGACCCGGCCCAAGTCTCGATCCTCCGACTGCACAAACAAGTTGCCGGTATCCGGGTCCTCGGTGATCAGTCCTGGGCGCCCCTGGATGAAGCGGATGCCCATCGCTCTCGCGCGGTTGTAGAACTCCTCGTATCCTTTGGACGGTGTGCGGATATCCATGTAGTAGATACTGAGGTCGATGTCGGGATAGGCCTGCTTGAGCAGAACGGCATTCTTGATTGCATACATGCAGCAGAAGTTGGAGCACGACGGGTTGAAGCGTTTGTCGCGCGAACCAACGCAGTTGATGATGGCTAGACGCTCGGGAATCTCCCCGTCGCTCGGGCGGATCAACTTTCCGGCCGTCGGGCCGGCGGAGTTGTTGAGTCTCTCCATTTCGATGGCCGTGATCACGTTGGGGAAACGACCATAGCCGTACTCCGACATCGCCGTAGGATCGAAGTGGTCGAATCCCGTGGCCACTACGATCGACCCCACGTCCTCCCAGACGAACTTATCCTCCATGCCGAAGTCGATGGCGTCCAGTTCGCCGCAGGCCTCAACGCACTTGTAGCATTCGATACATGAGTCCATATCGACGTTGTACACCAGAGGCACCGACTGGCTCATAGGGACATCGATCGCCCTCCGGGGGGCCAAGCTCAGTTCGAAGTAGTTGGGCACCTCAATGGGGCACACTTCTGCACATTCGCCGCAGCCGTTGCAGCGATCCTCGTAGACGTACCGCGACTTCTCGCGCAGCTGGACCTTGAAATTGCCGACGAATCCTTCGACTCGCTCCACTTCCGTGAACGTTCTTACATCAACCTTCGGGTGACGCGACGCGTCAACCATCTTTGGGGCGAGTATTCATATGCTACAGTCCATCGTGGGGAAGGTCTTGTTCAACTGCGCCATGACCCCTCCGATGGTAGGTTCTTTCTCGACGAGAATCGTCTCGATGCCCTGGTCGGCCATGTCCAGAGCTGCGCTGATGCCTGCCACGCCGCCTCCAATGACCATAGCGCGCTTGGTGACCGGCACCTTGATCATGTCCAGCGGCGTCAAGAATTGAGCCTTTGCCACCGCTGCCGCCGTCAGGCTCTTCGCCTTCTCCAAAGCTCCCTTCTCGTCGTGGCCATGGGCCCACGTACCCTGCTCGCGGATATTGGCCATCTCCATCAAGAATGGGTTCAGCCCTGCCTCGGCGACTACCGCGCGGAAGGTCGGCTCGTGCATTCGAACAGAGCAAGCCGACACCACGACCCGGTTCAGATTGTACTTCTCGATGTCCTCTCTGATGAGACTCTGACCGCTGTCCGCACAGGCATACGAGGTGTCGACCGCCCGGACCACGCCGGGGAGTGTCGCCGCGTATTCCACCACATCCTTCGGGTCGATGACCCCGGCTATGTTGCTGCCGCAGTGGCACACGTACACGCCAGTGCGCACGTCCTCGTTTCCGTTATCTCCTGCCATACTATCCTCCTGAAAAGAACGTATCGGGTCTGACCGAGTCAGCGCTCAGACCCGCTTTCTGCGCCTTGAAACCTGCACCGTCAGGCGCGGATGCACCACTGGAAATCCTCCGACTCGTCCTCCCAGTGACACAACCGCGCCTGACAATAGACTCTGCTTTTCTAAGCCGTTCGCGGACTCAGCCGGGATCTATCTCCTGAGGACTTCCTCGATCGCCCGCTTTCGCCGGGTCTTTTGTGCTCTCCGATCAGGTGCGGTCAGCTCGAGTGCTTCCTTCGGACACCACTTGATGCACTGTGGACCGTCCTCTTCGTCCTCGCATAGATCACACATCTCGGCCAGCTTCGTCCGAGGGTTGATGGAGATCGCGCCGAAGTCACACGCCTCAATGCACCACGCGCACCCGTCGCACCGTCCTGCGTCGACGCGTATAACACCTGTCTCCGGGTCCTGGGTTAGTGCGTCCCGCGGACAAGCGATCACGCAAGGTGCATCCTCACACGTGCGGCAGGCCACCGCCGTCATCAGGACCTTGTGCTCCCGTATGGTCCGAATTCTGCTCCGGAACGTGTTGAACTCGCCTGTCTTGTTGTGCGAGCAAACGTACTCGCATATCTGGCAGCCGACACACTTCTCTGGATCACACGCTATGTACTGGTATTTCGAAGTTGAGGGGAGAGGCATCATAATCTCCTATACACCAATCTCTTCTGCGACATCTTCCATCCCCAATTCCACCAGCTTCTCCGCGGGGATCAAGCCTTCCTCGGTCCAGCCTTTGGCCTCGTAGTAGAGGTCCTTGAGGTACTCCAATTCCTCGTCGGTCACCATGTGCCCGGCGGATACCCCCTTCGTCATGGGCTCATGCTGCCACCGGTAGGGTAGATGATCATCCTCTCTCGTCCAGCCCTCGCGGATGTTGAAGGCCTTCTTCATGGTATGCGCCCGCTCGCCGATCAAATCCACCGCATCGTAGTCGAAGTCCCAACCCGTCGTGGCGTTAATCAGCTTGGCGATGGCCGGCCAGGCTCCTGCCCGATCCGCCTTCCCCGTGAAGCAGCGACGAATGAACTTACACAGAGGGAGCGTGTCATACACGGCTGCGTATTCCTCCGTGCTTCTTGCCAGCTCTCCTCGAGTCTCGTCAACGCTGAACCGATCGACCTGGCCCTTGATGTCGGGATCGTACGCCGCCGACCGGTTGTGGCACCCGCCACGGGTTCCCACCGCCAGCCCGACGGAGAACGTCTTGAGCGATCGCGCGTCATAGCCCGGTGTCTCCAAGCCTTTGATATTCATCGCCCATTGGTAGCTTTCTGTGCCGCGCTCCTCATCCAGCGTCGCGCTCGCGCGCTTCGTCCCCTCGGCCAGAAGGTTGCCCATGTACCCGTCCCGATGGGCGATCATCTCGGTCAGCCGCACCATCGCCATGCCGTCACCGAAGTTTGCCTCGAATCCCTCCGGGTATCGCTCGCATGCAAAATCTTCCTTTGTGAAGATGCCCCGCTCAAAGCACTCCATCGCCCAGCTGATGGTCACGCCAGTGCTCATCGTGTCCATACCCAGCTCGTTGCAGTTGACAATGGCCTTGATCGAGGCCTCCATATCGCTGACGCCGCAGTTCGATGACAGAGCGTAGAGCGACTCGTACTCGATGTGTCCCATCGCAGGGGCGTAGGGCCCTTCCTTCACATAACCGACTTGCTCGCACGCGATCGGGCACTGGGCGCAGGCGATCGTCTTCTCCTTGTAATGCTCGTGCAGGTACTCGCCGCTGACCAGCTCAGCCTCCTCAAACACGCCTTCCTGGTAGTTTCTGGTCGGCAGCAGTCCCAGCTTGTTCATATTCAGCACGTTCGAGGAGGTGCCTAGGATCCGATACTTCTGTGTATGCGGTCCCTGCGCCGCTTGAAGAATGTCGTATGAAAGCTCAAGCAGCTTCTCAGGATCGGCTACCTGGATGCCGTTCGTCCCGCGCACGGAAAGCGCCTTCAGCTTCTTGGAGCCCCACACCGCCCCGTGACCCGTGCGACCTGCCTTTCGACCGTCGTTGCTTACGTTGGCGATGCGCGACAGGTTCTCGCCCGCTGGTCCGATAACCGCGGATCGGACCTGGTCATCACCGTACTCTTCCCGAATCGTGTCCTCCGACTCGGTGGTGGTCAAGCCAACCAGATCGGAAGCGTCGTGGAACTCGATCTTGTCATCGTCCACGAGGACCCTGACCCAGTCTTCGCTGGTTCCATGGATGACGATTCCGTCCCACCGCGCGCGCTTCAGCGCGACCGTGAACCAGCTGCTCGACAGGCTGTCGCCAATGAACCCCGTCAACGGCGACTTGGAGGCCATGCCGTACTTCCCACCCACCGGCACGGGGGTACCGGCG
>Ga0180434_10003232_pt1 | contig 20946 bp, 22 predicted proteins | sample SS_ome_7_FD_132453 | JGI IMG/M metagenome (GOLD analysis project Ga0180434, IMG submission 132453) | Hypersaline lake sediment archaeal communities from the Salton Sea, California, USA - SS_1_D_2 metaG | ecosystem: Environmental > Aquatic > Non-marine Saline and Alkaline > Hypersaline >...
AACCTGCTGATGCGCCCGGGGGACAGCCGAGCCCCGGCGTCCGAAACCATCCAGTGCCGCTGCCGGAAAACGGTCCAGATCGAAGTGAGGGTGGGAGTATGAGGCGCTACGTCACAATCGAGTTCGACATCCTGAAGAGGCTGATAGAGGCCAAGGCCACCCTGACCAAGAGCGAGCTGTCTGCCTACTTCGCATGCTACGAGAAGGCGTCCGTCGAAGGCTACCTCGACGAGATGACTACCAACAACACGCTCTCCAAGAGCGGAGACAGATACATCAAGAAATAGCCATGATGCCCTACCGCGACATCCTGTCCGGCTCGCCTGACACTCTCGGGTCGGCCATCACCTCACTCACGCAGTATCCGACCAAGACCACGATTCACACGGTCCCGCCCAACGAGACGCACACGATCTGGTTGACGTTTACGAACTCCCATGGCGTTGCTACGCCCGAGATCCTGGGAGACATCGGAGACGCCACGGACGTGTTCAACTTCACCTTCGCCTCGACCGAGTCGGTCGAAGAATACGGACCGATCACCCTCTTCGGCGGGTCGTCCGGCACAACCCTCAAAATGGCTGCCGTCGCCAACTGGACCAGCGTCAAGGTCTGCGGCAGCGTCGAACGCTACAGGAGCGATCGCTGATGATGCCCTACAAAGTCCCCCTCTCTGGGGCCCCGGACACCCTGGGCTCCTCCATCAACGGAATCGGCGGCATCGGCACCGAGACCACGATCCACACGGTCCCGCCCAACGAGACGCACACGATCTGGTTGGTCGTGACGAACTCGAACAACTCGGCCACCATCGAGCTGGTCGGCATTGTCGGCGCCAGCGCGAACGGTCTGGACTGGACACAGGCCGCGGAGACCACAAGGAACCTGGCGCCCATCACGCTGCACGGCGGATCGGCCGGAACCACGCTGAAACTGGGCGCTGTGGCCAATGGCTCGCACATCAAGGTGTGCGGGACCGTCGAGCGCTATCTGTCGGTCCGGTAGGGGCCCCTGATGGTTTTCCAGAAAATTTTTCACGCACCCTTGACCATTGCCCCCAACTATCGGTAGCATGGCGGATTCCAGCATGACAAGTTGTCACGGTATCTGCTACATCGCTACAAGCCCGAGTGGGAAATCCTACGTCGGTCAGACCACTGGTAGGCTCTCAGCCAGGTGGTCGAACCATGCTTCTTGTGCCCGGATCGGGCGGAAGTCCAAACTCTACAGCGCGCTGCGCAAATATCCGGCCGACCAGTGGACCGTCGTCGTGGCGTCACGCGCCCGCACACAGGAACAACTGGACGCCCAGGAGCAGTTCCTGATCAAGATGTTCGGCGACTACAACCTGATGCCAGGCGGCCTCGGAGGCAAGCACTCCGAGGAGACCCGCGCCAAGATGTCGGCGTCACACAAAGGCAAGAAGCGGTCGGCAGACTCTGTTGCCAAGTCGGCGGCTGCCCGCAGGGGCAAGAAGCTGTCTGAGGCGACCAAGAAGAAGATCTCGGCTTCGCGCAAGGCGCTGCCATTCACACCATGGTCCGACGAGCGCAGGGCCAGGCACGAGAGGAAATACCGCAAGTGACACAATACAGCAAGCAAGTAGAGTTCATGAAGGTCGACGACGAGCTTGGTCTCGTCTTCGGCTTCGCGATCGTCTGCTCCGAAGGCGGAGTTCCCTTCATCGACCTGCAAAAAGATCACTGCCCTGAGGACGCCATGGTTGAGGCCGGGCTGGAGCTGATGGAGAACCCAATCTCGGTCGATGACCATGCCCGCGAGGACGACGGCGTCACCCCGGTGGTCGACGGCCGCATTCCGTTCGTGTTCCCGCTCACGACGGACATCGCCAAGAGCATGGGCATCAAGACCGAGCGCACCGGGCTCATGATCGGCATGAAGCCGAGCGAAGAGGTCCTGGCCAAGTTCAAGAGCGGCGAATACAAGGGCTTCAGCATCGGCGGGGCCTATCGCGAGAACGAGACGAGGGACCTGCCATGAGAGAACAGCCCGAAGGCACCTACAACATCATGCGGAAGTTCCGCATCAAGGAGATCAGCGGGGTCAGGGCCGGCGCCATGGGCGAGGGCTCGAACTTCGCCATCATCAAGCGGCGCGACGACATCGAGAAGAAGGCCGCGCTCACGGATCCCATGGACGGGCATGCCCATGTCCTGCACGGGATCGACGACGCCCAGTCGGGCGTAACCAGCTACGGTGGAGAAGGGCCGGAAAGTCCGGGCCACAGCCACCAGTGGATCATCGGCATGAACGGCGAGATCATCGTCGGTGCCGAACAGGGCCACACCCATCGTGTCGGGTTCTTCAGCAAGCAACGGACTGCTGACGTCCTCGACGAGACTCATTCGACCTTGGAGCAACTGTCCGCACGCTCCGAGACATCTGATCCTGCGGACGAGTCCCAAGAGGATGACACCATGAACGAAGACCAGTTCAAGACCGAGTTGGAGCAACTTCAGAAGAGCCTCGACGAGGCCAACGCCCGCGCCGAGAAGGCCGAGGCAATCTCCGCAATGACCGACGTCCAGAAGGCGTTCTACCAGGAGCTGGAAGGCGAAGCCGCCGAGAGCTTCCTGAAGTCCGAGGACAAGGACGGCGAGATCGAGAAGGCCAACGAGGCCGACCCGGTCGTCGCGACGACCGAAGACGGCGTCGAGATTCGCAAGTCCCAGGACCCGACGGGCCTCCTGACCCAGATGGTCGAGAAGGCCAAGAAGGAGAAGAAGCGGTTCCAGGAGCTGGAGGAGGAGAAGGAGAAGGAGGCCAAGAAGGCCGCCGACGCCGAACTCTCCAAGCGCGCCGCGGAGCTGACGAACCTGCCGGGCACCGAGGAGCAGCACGTCGAGATGCTGAAGGCGCTCGACACGATCGAGGACGAGGAGATGCGCAAGGCCGCGCACGCTGCGCTCGTCGCCAAGAACAACGAGCTGGCCTCCGCGTTCGAAGAGGTCGGCACGCTCGGGCAGCCTGAGCTGAAGAGCGACGACGAGAAGCTCGAAGCGCTCGCCAAGGCCGAGATGGAGAGGGACGAGAGCCTGACTTTCGAGCAGGCATACACCAAGGCTCTGGAGTCCGAGGAGGGCCTGGAAGTCTACAGCAAGCGCCTGGAGGGCTAACCAATGACCAACTACAACACCTCTTCGCTGTCGCAGGTCACCGTGACCGCGGGCGAGGCGATTCCGATCTACCGCTTCATGCAGCTCCAGGCCGACGGGTTCTACGACGTCGCCGACGACGCCCAGGGCGTGGCCCAGGGTGTGAGCGCCGAAGCCATTTCGTCCGCGGAGTTCACCGCGGGCCGCACTGCCATCGCCATGCAGCTCCCGATGGGGATCGTCAAGGTCGAGGCAGGCGCCGCAGTCACCCGTGGCGGCGCGGTCGCCACGGACACCGTCGGCCGCGTGATCGACCACACGACCACCGCAGGCAATTACATTCTCGGCTGGGCCCTCGAATCGGCGAGCGCTGCGGGCGAGATCATCGCTGTTCAAATGTGCGTTCACCAGGATGGAGCGTAACCCATGACCGTATCAAACATCGTTCAGACTGTGAGCCTCATCGCCGGTGAGGCAGTCCCTCTCTACCGCTTCGTCCAGATCCAAGCCGACGGCAAGGTCGACCTGGCTGACGACACCTACACCGCCGAAGTCGCTGGCACCGCTCAGGTGGACACGATCACGGCCAACGCCGCGCCCCCGGCCGGTGGCACGTTCGACCTTCACATGAACGGTCGCACTCTCAGCGAGATCGCCTACAACGTCACGCCCGCGGCTCTCCAGACTGCGCTTCGCGCGCTCTGGGCAGACGAGGTCACCGACGCTGTGACCTGCACCTGCACCGAGGCCAACCTCGGAGTGGCGAGCGCCGTCATGACGCTGACCTGGCTCGACGACATGGGCCTGGTGGACATGGCCATCGATACCGACGAGCTGCTCGACGCGGCCGGCACGGCACAGGTGGACACGATCACCGCGAATGCGACCCCAGCCACGGCTGGCACGTTCGACCTGCAAATCAACGGCCTCTTCGCCGGCGAGATCGCCTACAACGTCACCGCGGCCGCCCTTCAGACGGATCTGCGAGCACTGCTGCTCTCGGCCGGCTACGGCGCCGACATGGTGACCTGCACCTGCACCGAGGCGAACCTTGGTGTCGCCAGTGCGGTCATGACGCTGACCTTCGACGAGTCCATGGGCTTGGTCGACATCGTCTTGGAAGACGAGGACCTGACCGGCAACGTCCACGTTCTCGCGCAGACGACCGCTGGCGTCGACGGCGTGCTGAACGTCCACGTTCTCGCGCAGACGACCGCTGGCGTCCTCCCGACGGCCGCCGTGGTCCCGGGCCCGATCAATGGCGTCTCCGCTTCGGCCTCCACGGCCGACCTGGACGTCATCGCCGTGTCGCTGCCCATGGGCATCAACAAGGTGACCGCTGGCGCGGCCGTCTCTGTTGGTGACCAGGTCACGACCGACTCGACCGGCCGAGCAATCACCCACGTTTCCGGAGCGGGCGGATGGATCGCCGGCTTCGCTCTCGACGCAGCAAGTGCCGCGGGCGAGATCATCCGTGTCTATACCCAGGTCATGCAGGACGGCGTGACCTAAGTCCGACCCCGAAACCAACATTAGGAGCAAGAAATGCCCGTCAACCAACCGTCGCGCTCGGACGTTCACGTCGACCGACCGCTCACCAACATCTCCCTGGCCTTCCTTCAGAGCCAGGACATGTTCATCGCCGACAAGGCGTTCCCGATTCTCGGCGTCGCCAAGCAGAGCGACAGCTACTTCACCTACGATCGCGGTATGTTCAACCGCGACGAGGCGGAGGAGCTGGCTCCCGGTGCGCGCGCCGCGGCCGCGAACTACACCCTGTCGACCGACACCTACAACGCGAAGGTGTGGGCCCTGGCCAAGGACGTCGCCGACCAGGTGCGCGCCAACGCCGACAGCCCCCTTCAGCTCGACAAGGAAGCGGTCGAGTTCCTGTCCGTCAAGATGCTCATCCGCAAGGAGCGCGAGTGGGCTTCCTCGCACTTCGTCACAGGCGCCTGGACGACCGAGCGCGCGGGCGTGGCCTCCGGCCCGACCGGCACGCAGTTCCTGCGCTGGGACGTCGCCGCGTCCACCCCGATCGAGGACATGCGCGCCGCCGTGCGGGCAGTCCACATCCTGACCGGCTTCCGCCCGGACAGGCTGGTGCTCGGCCGCGCCGTCTATGACGCGCTGCTCGACCACCCGGACGTCGTGGGTCGCATCGACCGCGGCCAGACCAGCGGCCCGGCCGTCGCCATGCGCGACTCTCTGGCGGCTCTCTTCGAGCTGAAGGAGATCCTGGTCATGGACGCCATCTACAACTCGGCGGCCGAGGGTGCCACGAACAGCCACGCGCTGATCGGCGGCAACCACGCCCTGTTGCTCTACACGCCGGCGAGCCCCGGCCTGATGACCCCGAGCGCCGGCTACACGTTCGCGTGGACCGGTCTCCTGGGCGGTGGCGCCATCGGCACCCGCATCAAGCGGATCCGCATGGAGCCCGAGGCTTCCGATCGCATCCAGATCGAGATGAGCTTCGACCAGAAGCAGATCGCGGCCGACCTGGGCGCGTTCTTCCTCAACGCCGTCTCGTAGGCCTGAGGACTCGTAAGGGCCCGGCAACGGGCCCACATTCAAGGGCCTTCGGCTCAACAAGGAATCACCAATGACTCAGAAGATCAACCAAGAAGTCCTGTTCGCCGGCGGCCTCAAGGGCAGCGACGAGCTGGCTGGCCTGCCTGTCACCCCCGGGACCGGCACGACGGTCGCCTCTCGCAAGGCCAAGGCTGTGCAGCACTACCAGCTCTACATGAGCGGTGCGAGCATCGCCGTCGACGAATCCGACGACTACGGCAGCGTCAAGATCTGTGACCTGCCGGACACCAACATCCACCTCCTCGGCGTCGAGGTCAACCTCACGCTGACGAAGGGCGGCACGACCAACGGCATCGTCGCCGCGACCGACCTCGACGTCGGCGTGGGCACGGCTGCTGCGTCTGCGACGACGCTCGCCACGACCATGATCGACATCATCGAGAAGGCCGACCTGGACACGAACGCTCTGGCGGTCGAGTTCGAGGCGCACACGCAGGGCCAGTCCACGGCCACGATGCCCAAGCAGATCGGCGATGGCGCCTCCTCGGCGCTCTACCTGAACGCGGTCGCAGTCGGCGGCATCACTGCCAGCGACACGATCTCCGTGACTGGCACCGTCGACCTCTACTACGTCGATCTCGGCAACGAGATCAGCTAACGCTGACAGGAGCACCACATGGCACGAATCGTCAGACACTGGAAGCAGAAGTTCGACCCTTCCGAACCGTTCATCTTCACCCGCGACACGCAGCTCGAAGACGGCGTCGTTCCCGCGGGTGAGGACGTTCCGGAATACCTGGCAAGCCAGTCGCACCGGATGAAGATCTGGTGGAAGTCCGGGCGCATCGCCCTGAAGAACTGGGACTACGATCAGGGAGTGCCGGCGCAGGCCAAGCCCTACAAGGAGCTTGGTGGCGCATGGTTCTTGTTCCCCGACGGGTCCAAGGTTCACGGCAAGGCGCAACTGGAGGCAAAGCTGGCGGAGCTGGCCTGACATGGCACGGAACGCGGTCCAGGTAGTCGTTGCTGAGCTGGACAGGTTCATCAACGACGTCATGAAGAAGCTCGCGCTCGACTTGGTGGCGATACTCTCGTCTGCACCAAGCGAGGGCGGCACTCCGATTGACACCGGCTGGGCCTCGGCCAACTGGATCCCATACATCGGCAAGCCAAAGGGCTCGCCGGTGGGCACCAGGCCAGAGAACAAGGAGCGGAAGCTGAACAACGCGTCGAGGGCGGCCCAAGAGACCGCCGTGGCGCAGGTCGCGATCGGATACCGGCACCAGGACAACAACACCATCACGGTGTCGAACGCTGTGCCCTACATCATCGAGCTGAACGACGGCAACTCCAAGCAGGCGCCGTCTGGGTTCGTCCAGAAAGCGGCGCACCGCGTGGTGCGCGAGTTCCGCAAGAAGCTCAGGACGGAGGTCTTCTGATGACGACCTTCGCACAGGCCAGGGTAGCTCTGCTGGAGGAGTATGTGGACAACACTGTCCTCGCCTCCACGCAGGTCACGCTGGAGAACGAGCAATACAAGGGACCGTCGGACACTCCGTGGGTCCGCGTGTCCGTTCGACATTTCGACGGTGGCCAAGGCTCGCTCGGCGGGGTTGGCCAGCGCAAGTTCGACAGACTGGGCAGCGTCTTTGTCCAGATCTTCATCCCACAAGATTCAGGCGGCACGGACGACGCCGAAACCATCGCACACGAAGCACGCACCCTCTTGGAGGGCAAGTCGTTGCTTGGCACGACGGTCAACACCCTCACCACGAACATCAGAGAGGTCGGGTTGCTCGACGGCTACTACGTGATGGTGGCTGAGACCGGCTTCGAATACCAAGAGACCCGTTAGGAGACCTACACCATGGCAAGATCAGGCACGAACAACTTTGGACTCCGATACGGCATCGAGTCTTCGCTTGGCACCAAGCCCACCTCTGGGTGGCGCGTGTTGGAGCCCAACAACCCGTCGGCCTTCGGCGCGACGATCACGACCGTCGAGCGGCGCCCCATCTCCCCGGAGCGCGGCCGCAAGAAGGGCACCGTCGTCAACCTGGAGTCGTCCGTCGAATACGAGGCCGACCTCACGATGGACGCCGCGACCGACTTCATGGAGGGCTTCGTCTTCGCCGAGTTCGCGAACAAGGAGTTCGACCTGAAGGCCAGCTCGGGCACCGTCCCGCCGCCGGTGGCCTCTGCGACGACCTGGACTGTCGACAGCATCAGCACGCTGCTCGGCGGCAAGCTGACGTTCGCAGCCGCCGGACCGTGGCCGCTGGTCTACGGCAAGGGCTACACGAACAGCGCCAACAACGGCCTGCACCAGATCACGGTGGACCCGGCCCCGACGGACACGACCCTGACGACCGACAGCACGCTGGTGGCGGAGACCCCGTCCACGAACGCGTCACTTCAGGTGGCCGGCGTGCGCTGCGCGATCGGTGACCTCGCCTTCACGAAGTCCGGCAGCACGGCGACGATCGTCTCCGCGGCCGACATCTCCGACTGGAGCGCCTTCGGCCTCTTCGCGGGCCAATACATCCACGTCGGCTCGGACGACGACTCCGGCTCGCGCCAGAACATGTTCGACGACGGCTCTGGCAACGACGTCTACGGCTACGCTCGTATCACCTCAATCTCGGGCGCGACGCTGAACCTCGACAAGCTCGACGTCAACCTCGACACGACCGACGCCTCGAACGCGACGCTGGTTGACATCCTGTTCGGCCGGTTCCTGCGCAACGTGGCGACGACCGCGGACAGCGACGACAGCGAATACCTGGAGCGCAGCTACTCCTTCGAGGGCCTCTACACGGACCTCGGCGGCGTGGGCACCGACGAATACGAATACTCCGTCGGCAACTTCTGCAACGAGTGGGCGATCCAGGTTCCGCTGAACGAGAAGTCCATCGCTACGTGGGGCTTCATCGGCACGACGACCGAGGACATCACCGGCTCACGCGCGACCGGCCCGAGCACGGCCGTCAGCCCGCTGCGGACCGAGGCGTTCAATACGGCGTCCGGTATCGCCGCGATCACGACCGACGTGGTCTCCAGCGCCTCCGACGTCTGCTTCAAGAGCCTCACCCTGACGCTGAACAACAACGTCAGCCCGGAGAACTGCCTCGGCACTCTGGGCGCCTCGTTCATGAACAGCGGCCTCTTCGAGGTGAACTTGGAGGGGCAGATGTTGTTCACGAACAAGGCCATCGTGAACGCGGTCAAGAACAACACGACCGTCACGTTCGCTATGATCCTGAAGAACAGCGACGGCGCAATGGTCGTCGACATCCCGAGCCTAACCTTCGGCGACGGCTCTCGCGAGTTCCCCGTGGACGCGAGCATCCTCGTCAACATCACCGGCATTGCCTTCAACGACCCGACCGGGACGATCCCGGACGTGTCGATCGGCATCAGCCTCTTCGCCAAGGTCCCTGAGGACCGCACGTAGGCCCAAGGAGGGCCAGCACCATGGGCAAGTTCTCAAAGCGCACGAAGCAGTTCAACATCGTCGGCCGGACCGTTCCGGTCGAACTCCCCGAACTACAATTCCCGGACCAGGAGGGTGTCCCGACTCTCCAGGTCCTGTCTGCCGGGCCGGCGAACAAGGCCTACTTCAACGAGGTCCTCCGCATCGGCGGCAACGAGCTTCGCAGGAAGGGCAAGAAGGACGTCACCGTGGCCGAGATCAACAGCGATCGGCTGAAGAACGCCAAGCTGTTCGCCAAGCACGTCGTGACCGGCTGGTCCGACCTGCTGGACGACGAGGGCGAGCCGGTCGAGTTCGACGAGGCCAACTGCCTGGAGCTGATGCTGGACCTGGCGGAGAACGCACCGATCCTCTTCGACCGCATCCGCGATGTGGCGAACGACGACGAAGAGTTCTTCGAGACGCCGGCGCCCGACGGAGACGAGCTGGCGGGAAAATAATCCCCCGGCTCCTCTGGGAGCTGAGATACGCGGTCGAGGGCGAATACATCGAGTCCGGCCAGTATCTCGCTGCGACTGGGCGCGAAGGACCAGACTGGTATCTCGACGAACCAGAGCTTGGGCCGGGCGACAACTTCTACATCACCGCATTCCACAGGCTCTCGACCGAGCGCTGCATCGGCCAGGGAGCCATCGGCCCCATCCCAATGTCGAAGGTCACCGACTACGGCATTCGCCACGGGCTGGAGCCCGACATGCTGGAGGTGTTCGAGACTGTCATCTACAGGCTGGACGTCGCCTACATGCAAGACCAGCACCAGAAGCAGAAGCTCGAAGTAGCTCGCGCAGAGCGCGAGGCCAAGCGTAACTCCGGAAAGACCAAGATCAGGTAAGCCATGGTTGTCTTCAACATCGACGTCAAGATCAAAGAAACTGGCGGAAGCAAGGCCGTCAAGACTGGCCTTGAGCAGATGCAGAAGACGGCCGCCAAGACCCAGAAGGTCGTGGAGCGCATCGGCCGCCGCGTGCGGCTGAACGGCATCAAGCGTGCCCAGTCGGAGCTACAGAAGACCAGCCGCATCGCCTCGCAGCTCCGCACAGTCCTGGGCCAGACGTTCGGCACGATCGGTCTCGGCTTCGCCATCAAGAAGGTGGCCGAGCTGGCCGACAGCTACGTGAACTTACAGAACAGGCTGCGAATCGTGACCAAAGGCACGGCCGACCTGAAGGCCGTCACCGAGGAGCTGTTCCAGGTCGCGGACGAGACCCGTTCGTCCTACGAGGGCACGGCCGAGCTGTTCACTCGCGTCAGCATCGCGACGAAGAACCTGGGCCGCTCACAGCGCGAGGTGATCAACTTCACCCGCACGCTGAACAAGGCTGTCATCCTGTCCGGCACGACCGCGAAGGAGGCCCGCAACGGCATCATCCAGTTGTCGCAGGGCTTGGCGTCCGGCGCGCTGCGCGGCGACGAGCTGCGTTCCGTGTTGGAGCAGTTGCCCAAGGTGTCGGACGCGATCTCCACAGCCATGGGCATCACTCGCGGCGAGCTGCGCAAGATGGGCGAGGCCGGCAAGATCAGCGCCGACATCATCATCGACGCGATGGCCAAGGCCGCAGATCAGATCGACAAGGACTTCGCAACGACAATCCCGACGATCTCACAGGCGTTCACTCAGCTCACCAACCAGATCATCAAGTTGCTGGGTGAGGTGAACGAGGGCTCCGGGATCTTCTCTGGGTTCGCCAGGGGAGTCCAGTTCGTCGCACAGAACCTGCGCACAATCATCAAGGTCCTGACCGCGATCGCGGCCGGGTTCGTAGCGATCAAGATCCAGGCTGCACTGGCCGGCGTCTCCGTGGCAGGCTTCGGCGTCAAGATGAGGGGAGCGCTCCTGAGCGCCAAGGGCGGCGCGGCCGCCGTGGGCGTCCTGTCAGTGGGCCTCGCCGAGCTTACGTCGTGGCTGACCAAGTCCACCAGCGCGCTCGATGCACTGGAGGAGCGTGTAGAGAGGATGACCGAGCTGGAGAAGCTCGAAGCCAACTTCGAGCGCATGAACACTCGCCTCCAGGCGTGGCGTGTCAGCATCGCGCAGGGCGCGAAGCAGTCGGACTCGATGCGCAAGGCGTTCGAGAAGCTCGACCTCGCCGTGTTCGACCTGAGCGAGAAGATCCGTGGGCTCAAGGATGGGTCCACTGCTGCCAGCAACGCAGAGAAGAAGCTGACCAAGGCCTACGAGGAAGGGCTCAGCGCACTGAACAAGCAGATCATCCTGTTCGGCAAGCACGAGCGCAAGCGCGAGCTACTGATCCAACAGGCCAAGGTCATAGCCAAGATCGAAAAGGAGGGCGGGTCGGCCCTGAGCGACGCGCGCAAGAAGCAGATCCTCGCCGACCTGAAGCGCGTCCGCTCCATGCGCGAGCTGCGCGAGACACTCGATGGCCTCACCAGGAAGGAAGACGAGCGCAAGCGGCAGCTTGAGCTTCTGGCCCAGATCGAGAAGACACATCCAGAGCTGATCGACAAGATCCGCGCCGCGCGGCAGCGCCTGTTCGACCAGGAGACCAAGGATATCCTGCCGACTGCCGAGTTCGAGCAGGGAGCGCAGGTCCTGATCCAGTCGCTGGAGCGCATCGCCGCGTCCGCCGAGATCGGCGGAGAGCGCGCGAAGGCCGCACTGGCCGGCAAGCTCAAGGGGGCGCTTCTCGCTGGGGTCGAGGGCGCCGACACGCTCAAGGAAAAAATCGATCGCATCACGATTGCCGCCAAGGCCGCCGGAGTCAGCGCCGATGTCATGAACAAGGCGATCGAGGACGTGCTTGGCAAGAGCACCGAGCAGGTCTACGCGGAAGAGCTGGAAGACCTCGGCATCAAACTGAAGGCAAGGATCATAGACCAGCGCGAGTTCAACCGACTCGTCCGCGAGGCCGGCCCGGTTGGGCAGAAGGCCGCCACCAAGCTGAGCGATGGCTTCCAGAACGCATTCGACAAGATGCACGACGAGGCGAACGACTTCGCCGCCGTGGGCGAGGAGATCGTCGAACTGTTCGCCGAGCACGCCACCAGGGCCATCAACGAGTTCGTCGACACAGGCAAGTTCAAGTTCCGCGAGTTCGCGTCCGCCCTGTTGAAGGACATCGCCAAGATCATCATCCGGCTGCTCGTCGTGAAGGCCCTGTCCGCTCTGGGCGGCGTCGGCGGACAGATCGGCGCCACAGTCGGCAGTGCTGCTGGAGCGGCGCTGGACAAGTCACAGCAGACACAGGCCCGCGCAGAGGGTGGCCCAGTCGAGAAGGGCAGACCATACCTCGTGGGCGAAGAGGGCCCAGAGATCATCGTCCCGAAGCAGGCCGGCACCGTCATGCCGAACTCGGCAGTGATGACCGCACCCACCCCGCCTCCGCCGGAAGTGAACATCCAGGTCACGAACGTGACCGACCCCAACGAAATCCCTGCGGCGCTGGACAACGGCGACTACGACAAGCAACTCGTCAACGCCATCACCCGCAACCGCGACCTCGTCAAGCGAGGGCTACAGTAAATGGCAGAGTCAGCCGCAACCGCGTTTGGTGGTGCAGCGTGCGCGCGGCTGGCTGTGTCTTCCTTTGGAGAACGAACATGACGTGGCAAACTGAGACCTGCAACGGCACCCTGACCTATCGCGAAGCCCTCACCTCGTGGGTGGCGGTCATGACCAGCAAGCACGTGTCCGCAGTGGCGGTCAACGCTGGCGGCACAGGACACTCCGTGGGCGACGTAATCACGATCTCCCACGCATCCGGCTACCACCCGCTTCGGCTTGAGGTAACCGCCGTGTCCGCCGGCGTGATCACTGCCGTCCGCATCAACACGGGCGGTGCCTTCGCCGAGCGATGTGCGTCGGCTGTCGTCAATGCTGGCGGCACCGGCTACGCAGTGGGCGACGTGCTGGAAGTCCAGGACGGTGCAGGCGCCAGCACGTGCAAGGCGAAGTTCAAGGTCGCGACGCTGTCCGGATCGGCCGTGGCCACGGTCACGCTGTTCGAGGACGGCGGGGCCTACTCCACGACGCCGACGACCACGGCCGCAGCGACCCTGAACATCGGGCCCGACGGGGCGGCCGGCTCTGGCTGCACGCTGGACCTGACGATGCAGAGCATCATCGGCACGTCGGCAATCGCACAAACCTCAACTACGGGTTCAGGTATCAACGCGACGTTCGACCTGACCCTGACGGCGACCGGCTGGTCCACGCTCTACAACAAGAACGAGAGCACGGCCGGCACGGCCGGCGACGACCTGGAGAAGGAGGTCGTCCTCCTGGGCACGGTGTCGACCGGCGACGCGCCGATCATCGGCTTCCAAACCGTCCAGGGCTCGTCCGGCGCTGAGGATCGCTGGTGCATTGCCGCCTACGGCATGACCGCTTTCAACTCAGGCCTGGCGCTCACAGCCCAGCCGAACATCGGCCCGCTGGCCTGGACCCTGGGCACGACGAGCGGCGCCCAGATCCTGGTGACTGACGAGGTGGCCGAGGGCAACTCCTGGTGGATCAGCGCCACCGGCCGTCGCGTGTATGGCTGCATCCGCGGCAACATCTCCGGCGAGTCCGACAACTACCACACGTTCTACGTGGGCCTTGCCAACCAATACGGCACTGCCACGACCAGCCCCTACCCGATGGTCGTGGGCGGGTCGTCCTACAACTGGAACCAGCGCACGTCGAACCTGGACCACACCGGCCTCGCCGAGTGCTGGCAGCCTGCGGCCGGCAGCGGCCCGGTCTACTTCCTGCGCAAGACCGACCTGACCTGGCAGTCCGTCGAGAACGGCGTCAACACGTCGATCTCGCAGCAGCACGTCATGTGGCCACGCGGCGCGATCTCGGACAACACCGACGGCGCCAACCAGATCGTCACCGACGAGAACTTCCGCCGCCTCACGAACGACGGCGTCATCTCCTCGTGCGTCCGCGCGAACCTGTCTGACTGGCACTACCCGGCGCCAGGGACGAACGACGAGTTCGTGCTGCACGAGTTGACCATCATCAGCCGCGGCGACAGCGCCGGCACGGACGACATCCACACACACATCATCGGCGAGCTGGACGGCTGCTTCTGGACCGGAGGCACCAAGGCCGACGGCACGATCTTCACGGCCGAGGACTACATCGAGAACGCGGCCGGCGACCGCTACCGGGCCTTCCCGTGCAACACGGAGAGCCTGTCGGCGCGCCGCTACCAGTTCATGCTTATGCGGGAGGACTGATGGCTGTCCAGAACGAGACCGTCTCCAGCTTCACGGACCTGATCACCAAGCTCGACACCTACTTCCAGACGATCGGGTGGACGGCGGAGCACCTCGACACCACGACCACAGCGGTCACGGGTGGCGAGTGGGCCATGCTGCGCACAGGGACGAACCTGCGGTTCGCCACGAGCTGGGACGCGAACGTCACACCGAACAGCCTCGCGATCTACCAATACGTCGACCAGGTCTACGACAACACCGTCAGGCCGTGGGAGCAAGACAACGACTCTGGCAACGGCTACGCCGGCAAGGCAGAGGCCAGCATCATCGGCGAGCGGCATGTGATCATCGGCAGCACGCCTATCCAATACTGGGCATTCTCGCCGGAGAACACTGACGACTACACCTACGTCGTGGTGGAAACTGCCGAAGGAGTCTACTGCCACTTCGGCTTCGGCATCCTCGACAAGCGCGGCGACTGGACCGGTGGCGAGTTCGTCTACGGCCAGCGCAACTACCTGGGCAACATCACCAACGGCACGATCATGGTCGACGGTGTGTCCTTCCTGTTGGACGGGTTCATCAACGACACGGCGCAGAACGGCGGCCCGGCAAACGGCGCCGAGCTGCTGGCGGCCACAATCCACTGCGAGGGCCTGCCCAACCAGCCCGCCAACGGCCAGTGGGCAGTTTCGTGCGGCGGCAGCCACAGCAGCCCTCAGACTGACTTCGGCAAGGACCGTCAGAGCAACGACGGCGTGTCGACCGACACCGACCGTGTGATGTTCATCGATGGCCTGCGCGCCGGTGCATTCGCCAGCCTCGGCAGCCGCACCAGCGGCACTGACCTGGGCGGTGAGCAGCGCATGTGGCCGATCGCAGTGCGCTACTACGACAGCACGACCGAGGACACCTACGGCCCGATGGGCTTCATGCCGGACGCGTTCGGCTGCAACATCGCCAACGGCCGCCTGGCCGGCGACGTCATCACCGATGAGGAGGGCGACCAATACTACATCTTCCCGGCCCACACGCGCTGGGAGACCGGAGCCGGCACCAGCGGCTACCTGGGCATCGCCTACCGTGTGTCGACCTACGTCGACCCGGGCGCACCGGCCGTCGCCGACGACCCAGTGGCCTGGTATAGCACGCGCTCGTCCGACGACTACACGCTGTCAGGCAGCGAGGTGACGCAGCTCGACGACAAGACGACCAACGGCAACGACCTGACCGTGCCTGGCGGAGACACCGGCCCGACTCTGACCGAGATCTCCGGGCGCAACTGGATGTCGTTCCCGAGCGGGCAGGACTATCGCCTGAGCGGGGCCAACACAGACGTCGACCCAGGCACTTCCAAGGGCCAGACCTGCATCGTCGTCTACCGCTCAGACTGCCCGGGCTCTCCGGCAGGCTGCGCCACAGGCAAGTATTCGGCCACAGCCAACTTCGGCATCTTCTTCGCCGTGTCCGACACCGACTCGATGTATGCCCAGCTCGGGCGCTCCGGGTCGACGACGCAGACAGTGGAGCACAACCCGACGACGTTCGACTACAACGACGGCACGACACGCCTGGCGATGTATATCTTCGACGTGTCCACCGATGACATGTATCTCTTCGGGGACGACCCGAGCGACATGACTACCGCAGTGGACAGCGACACGTCGGACATCATCGGTGATGTGACGCCTGGCGCGAACCTGATGATCGGCGACTGGCGCAACGACGGCACCAGCGAGCGCCCGTTCGAGGGCGAGATCGCCGAGGTCGTCTACTTCGACTACGACCTCTCAACCGCGCAGCGCGAGGCGTGGGAGGACTACCTTCGCACCAAGTGGGACATCCCGTAATGGCATACACGAACGAAACAACGACCAGCATCGCCGACCTCGTGTCCAAGCTCTACACTTGGATGGCCTCCAACGGCTGGACCGGCGAGCACCTGGACGTCACAACCACGGTCGGCACCGGCGGGGAGATGGCGATGCGCCGCATCAACGGATCGACGCAGCTTCGCATGGCCATGTCCTGGGACTCGGCCAACAGCGGCACGATCCTCGCCCTCTATCAATACTACGACCAGAACTACGTGATCGCCGACCGGCCGTGGGGGCAGGACCATGACAGCGGCAACGGCTACGCCGGCACGACGCCCGACTCCTCTCTGGACGACGAGCGTCACGTTGCACTCGCCGCGGCCCCGATCCAATACTGGGCGTTCGAGGACGACGACTACACGCACGTCGTCGTGGAGGTAACGGCCGGCAACTACGTCCACTTCGGTTGGGGCATGCTGGAGAAGTATGGCGACTGGGATGGTGGAGAATACTGCTACGGCCAGGTCGAGAACATCACGGCCATCTCCAGTGGGCTCATCGCGCTCGACACAGTCAGCTATCACCTGGACGGGCACCTGAACGACAACTCCTCGCAGCTACGCGCATCCGGCACAGAAAAGCTGGCGGCGACCATCCACGCCGAGGGCCTGCCCAACCAGACCGCGAACGGCATGTGGATGGTGAGCATGGGCGGCAAGACCACGGCGACGCCGCAGACCACGTTCGGCGACGATAGGCAGTCCAACGACGGCGTCTCGTCTGACGTCGCGCGGCACATGTTCATCGACGGCCTGCGCGCCGGCGCAGCCTGCGAGGGCTTCGCCAGGCACTCGGCCGGCACCGACGTCAGCGGCCACCAGGCCATGTGGGAGCTGGCCCCGCGCTACTACGACGACTCCACGGGCGACACCTACGGCCCAATGGGGCGCGTCCCGGACGTGCGTGGCATGAACATCAAGAATCACGTCGGCGGAGACGAGATCACGCAAGGTGGCGACACCTGGGTCGTCTTCCCGGCCGCGAAGAAGTGGTCCAGCGGAGCCGGCACGTCCGGCTACCTGGGCATCGCCTACAAGAAGGTCTCGTAATGGCTCTACTTCCCTCAGCAGGCGTCGTGTGGGAGGATCCCGCACTTCCAGCAGTGCCTCCAGGCAGAACCGCAGGCATGGTAGCGGTCACCTCGGCGCGCAACCGCCGTCTGCTGGGATCCGCAGACCTCAACACCCAAGAGGCGGCAACCGACTACGAGGACGTCACGCCAGCCAGCGGTCCCGGCCCGAGCCCAGGGTTGCTCCCATCGCTCGGCGTGGAGTCCATGCTGAACGTCGGGCGCGACTGGTTCGAGAAGATCCACGTCTACCCGGGCGGCACCGTGCTGAACCCCGGCTACCTCCAGGACTACAAGATCCTGTTCGGCGACATCCTCGCGGAGGTGTCGCGCACGTGGGAGATCTTCAACGCCTTCCGCAAGAGCACGGCGACGCTGACCACTCTCGACGAGTCGGCCGTCGACCCCGGCATCAGCCTGCCCGGCACGGCCACCTCGCAGACCGTGGGCCCGCTGACGTCCATGCTCGACTCGACGTCGACCTACAACTTCAACCTGACCACCGGGCTCGGCACGCCGGTCCTGCGGTCGGTGACTGCGGCCCAGGATGGGCTGACTCGCTTCGACGGGCCGATCACGTTCGGCTTCGACGTCCAGACCACGGCGTTCACCGTCTCCGGTGCGCGCGTGGCGATGATCCTGCCGAACTACTCGCTGCCGTTCGCTGAGACCATGAGCTTCCTGACGGACATCATCCCGGGCAGCGACGGCAGGGAGCAGCGCATCGCGGTTCGCAAGCAGGCACGCGAGACGTTCCACTGCCGCTTCGAGCTGGACGGGCTGGAGCGCCAGCAGATGCAGGCCATCCTCTTCGAGTGGCACAACCAGACGTTCGGCCTGCCGCTGCGGCACCTCCAGGTGCGGACTACTGCCGACGCGGCGCTCGGCGCCAACCAGTTCCAGATCACCGGCGGCGACGACGCCGACTTCCGCGTGGGCGGGCTGGCGCTGGCCTACACCGACTACTTCACCTACGACATTGTGGAGATCTCGGCTGCCACAGACACCCTGATCACGATCTCCGGCGTCACGACGCACGCGTTCCCCAAGGGCACGCAACTGGCCCCGGTCCGCACATGCCGGATCAAGGGCCAGGTGACGACGCGCCAGACGAAGTATGGTGGGCTGGAGACGTTCATCATCAACTTCGAGTCCACGGACAACGACACCGGCACCCCGGCGGGCAGCACGACTGCGTGGAATTCCAACACCTACGACAGCAAGATCCTGCTCGACGACTGCAACATCCAGGGCCTGCGCATGACGACGCTCCTGGAGCGCGACATAGTGGTGCTGGACAACGCCACCGGCAAGGTGACGCAGAGCAGCGCGTGGGAGAAGGACAAGCGGCGTTCCAGCAAGGGCTTCTTCATGACGTCCCGCGAGGCCATCGGGCAGGTCAAGGCACTGCTGCGCGCCGTCCACGGCAAGCAGGTCAGCTTCTGGCTGCCCACGTTCACTGACGACCTCACCGTGGGCGACGACCTGGCGATCGGCTCCACGAACTTCGACATAGAGCACATCGGCTACACTCGGTTCATCCAGAGCCGGGAGTCCAAGAAGACGTTCCGCATCACCTTCACGGACGGCACGTCCCTGGAGCGCGAGGTCCAGTCCTCCGCCGACCACCCGTCGGACTCCACCCTGGAGCGCCTGACGGTCGACACCTCCTGGCCGGCCAACCGGACCGTGGCGGAGGTCGAGAGCGTCATGTTTTACGAGAAGGTCAGGTTTGACACCGACGAATTCCGCTTTGTCTACGACCGCGACGGAAAAGCCAAGCTGAAAGCTCCCGTCAAGGTTGTTTTCGACTGACAGATCCCCTAAACTGGTCCCATGTCATACGACTCATACGAATCCTCTGTAGAAGAAGGTCGGCCCTACGAGCTGTATCGCTTCGTGATGGGCACCCAGGAGTTCTACTTCACGTCTGCGGAGGACGAGATCACATACAACGGCGACGACTACCAGCCGGTCGAGATCTCGCGCGGCCCAGTTGTGTTGGGCAAGCAGGAACGAGCGAAGGTCATGTCGATCAAAATCGCGGCCACCTCGTCCCTCGCCCAGCGCTACGTGGGCCCTCCGCCAGGCGAGCGCGCCACCGTGAGCATCTTCCGGTTCCAGCGCGAAGACGGAACAGGCACGGCCGCCCTGATCTACAGCGGCACTGTCAAGTCCGCCACATTCCCGGCGAACGGACAGTTCACGGAGCTGAACTGCCAGTCGCTTGAGGCGTCCTCAAATCGCGCCATACCGCGCCGCACCTACATGGGTATGTGCAACCACCTCCTCTACAGCACGGCCTGTGGGGTGAACCAGGCCAGCCACAAGCACCTTGGCGCCGTGACCGCGGTTGTTGACAATGTGATGACCATCTCCGGCCTGTCGGCCAGCGGGCTTGACGCGGTCGGCGGCTACATGGAAAACTCGACCGGGATCGAGAAGCGACAGATCCTCGCCCAGTCGGGTGACGACGTGACCGTGCTGCTGCCGTTCGAGAACGACCCCACCAGCACGACCGTGACGGTCTACGCTGGCTGCAACCGGGTGCTGACGAGCGACTGCGCCGTGACCTTCTCCAACGAGGCCCGCTTCGGCGGGTTCGCGTTCGTCCCCAACCGCAACCCCTTCACCGCAGGCATCTGATGCACAAGCACGACTGGTTATTGCTCCGCTCGCAGCCCTGGTGGCAGAAGTGGCCAGTCGGCCTACTGCTTGCGTGGGCAGCCACCTACCTGCCTGAGCCTGTGCCGGAGCCTGGCGTCGCCAAGGCCGAGGGCTTCGTCGCGATGATCGTCATCCTGATCATCGTGCTGATAGCCCAGGAGATCCTGCGGCCGAAGCCGGAGTTCGAGGATGCGCGCCCCGCCGGAAATGGCGACTTCCAGTTCGTGACCGCCACCGAGGGCCGGCCGATCCCAATCATCTGGGGGCGCAACCTATTGTCCTCGCCGAACGTGGTTTGGTATGGCGACATTCAGGCGCTGCCGATCCACGAGTCCGTCCGGACCGGGTGGTTCTCCAAGGAAGAGTTCATCAGCGGCTACCAATACACAATGGGCGTCCAGTTCGGCCTGTGCTGCGGGCCCGACGTGGAGCTGACCCGCATGTGGTTGGGCCGCGAGCAGAAGTGGCTGGTCTACGACAGCGACGTGTCCGGCGTGATCGCCGGCGGAGACCGCTTCGACATCAACGAGCCCGAGCTGCACTTCCCGACGAAAGGCGGCGTGACGGCGACATGCGACTTCTACGGCGGCGCCTACGGGCAGCCGCAGAACGACTACCTGGACAACACCGCCAGGCAGCTCGTCGCGCCGATGGTCGACATCCCGAACTACGGCGGCACGTGCCACCTCGTCATGCGCGAGATGACCAGCGCCGCGCCGACCACGGACGACGGCGGAGCCTACATCGGCAACAGCACGGCCGTCGACCCGGTCAGCATCGAGCTTCAGCGCTTCCCGGCAGTCTTCACCGGCCAGGCGGCCGGCGAGCACAAGGTCCCGGCCAGCACCGGCAAGGACTGCAACCCGATCAACGTCCTCTACGAGATACTGACCGACCGCGACTGGGGCCTGGGCTTCCTGCCGGGCGAGATCGACACCGGCCCAGGATCCTCGTTCCTGTCCGCTGCCGACACCATGCTCACCGAGGTCAACGGTTTCGCGATGGTCCTGGACAAGCAGA
>Ga0180434_10003233_pt1 | contig 20939 bp, 20 predicted proteins | sample SS_ome_7_FD_132453 | JGI IMG/M metagenome (GOLD analysis project Ga0180434, IMG submission 132453) | Hypersaline lake sediment archaeal communities from the Salton Sea, California, USA - SS_1_D_2 metaG | ecosystem: Environmental > Aquatic > Non-marine Saline and Alkaline > Hypersaline >...
GGCGCCGCTGTGGCCGCAGTACCGGTTAAGGATACCATTAAGCTTGCTGCTGACCAGAGACTGGTCGAGCGAACACTCCAGCGGAACAGGCTATGGGCAGCGCAAACCCCCCAAATATTCAGCTTTGACATCATAACCACTGCGTATGAGAACGTCCGGACAGAGATTACCGATGATGCCACCGCTATCGAACGCCTAGGATACAAAGTGAAGCTTTATATGGGCGACTACAGGAACATAAAGGTCACCACTAGCGAAGATTTGGCATTATCGCACATAATCGCCCAGAGCATATGAACATGGCCGTGTCGGGACTATGCCTCTAAGCATAGTCCCGACACGGCCTAGATGGCAGCAAGCTAGCACCGTGAGTTATGAACCACGCTATTTGGCTTTTGCCCTAGCAGTCTTGCCAGTTGCGAAGCTGAGGTTATCATCCTTCAGGGTAACCGCTACCGTAGCTCCTTCCTTGAACTCGCCCTGCAATATGCTTGTCGAGATAGGGTTTTCCACATACCTTTGAACAGCTCGGCGCAAGGGACGAGCTCCAAATACGGGGTCGTAACCTTTCTGAGCCAGCCAGGATTTGGCTTCTTCAGTCACGTTAAGCTTGATATCACGCTCAGCCAACCTCTGTTCCACCTCACGGATAAGCAGGCCAACGATGCTCTTTAGGTGTTCTTCAGTCAGAGGCCGGAAGATGATGACGTCGTCTATCCTGTTGAGCAACTCGGGCCGAAAAGTCCGCTTCAGAGCAGTTTCAATGGCGGTTCTCATTCTTTGCTCGTCGGCTTCCTCCTTGCGAGAAAAGCCTATGCCCCCGCGCTGATATTCCTCGGTGCCCAGGTTACTGGTCATAATCACCACCGTGTTTTTGAAATCCACAGTCCGGCCATGTCCGTCCGTAAGCCTGCCGTCATCCAGCATCTGCAACAGTATGTTGAAGACATCGGGATGAGCTTTTTCTACCTCGTCGAACAGAATGACCCGGTAGGGACGGCGGCGCACAGCCTCAGTCAATTGGCCTCCCTCCTCATAACCTACATACCCCGGTGGCGAACCGATAAGGCGAGAAACGGTGTGCTTCTCCATGTATTCCGACATATCCAGCCTCACCATCGTCTCCTCATCGTCAAAGAGAAACTCGGCCAGAGCGCGCGCCAACTCGGTCTTTCCCACCCCAGTAGGACCAAGAAATATGAAACTGCCTATAGGTCGTTTGGGGTCCTTGAGCCCGGCACGACCCCGCTTGATAGCCTCGGAAACAGCCTTTACTGCCTCCTCTTGATCCACTATTCTTTGGTGAATCCTTTCCTCCATGTGAACCAACTTGTCAGTCTCCGTTTCCATCATGCGCGAAACCGGTATGCCCGTCCACTGAGCTATCAATCCCGCGATATCCTCCTCGTCCACCACGCTATCAATCTTCTCCTTTTGCTGCCACTGCAATTTAGCCTGGTTATACTCGCGTTCCAATCGCAACCTTTCCGCTTTCAATTCGGCAGCCTTCTGGTACTCCCCTCGCTGCGAAGCCGCCTCCTCTTCAAGAAGTAGCTGCTTCAAATCCCGGTCCAGTGTCTTGACTTCCTCAGGGGCACTTTCCCCATCAATGCGCCGTTTACTGGCTGCCTCATCAATCAAGTCAATTGCCTTGTCAGGCAAGAATCTGTCCGGTACATACCTTTGGCTCAGTTTGGCAGCCGCCACCAGAGCAGCATCCTCGATCTTTATCTTGTGGTGTGCTTCGTATCGAGGACGAAGCCCTCGGAGCATTTCTATGGTTGCTTCCACACCGGGCTCATCGAGATAAACAGGACTGAAACGTCTTTCCAGGGCTTTATCCTTTTCGATACGCTTCCTGTACTCATCCAGGGTAGTAGCCCCGATACACTGAATCTCTCCACGAGCCAGTGCCGGCTTCAACATATTACTGGCGTCGACTGCTCCTTCCGCCGCCCCGGCTCCAACTACAGTATGAAGCTCGTCAATAAACATAATCACTTCGCCGGCCGCCTGCCGAACTTCATCCAGCACCGCCTTCAATCTTTCCTCAAATTCACCACGAAATTTACTTCCCGCTACCAGTGCCCCCATGTCTAAAGCTATTACCTTTTTCCCTTTGAGGGAATCAGGCACATCTTCAGCGGCGATCTTCTGAGCCAATCCCTCGGCAATGGCCGTCTTGCCTACACCAGCATCCCCAATAATCACGGGATTGTTCTTGGTGCGTCGGGAGAGAATTTGGGTTACTCGTTTGATTTCGTTCTCCCTCCCAATTACAGGATCCAGCTTGCCCTCAAGAGCTAACTCAGTGAGGTCGTGACCGTATTTCTCAAGGGAGCGATATTTGCTTTCCGCCTGGCGATCGGTGACCCGATGGCCACCGCGAATTTTCTGCAGAGCTTGATAGATCTTCTCCTGATTAATGCCAGCTTCAGCTAGGATAGTGGCTGCCTCACCTCTGGTTTCGCCGGCGATGGCAACAAGCAAATGCTCCGTACTGACAAATTCATCCTTAAGCCTATTAGCTTCACGCGCCGCGTTCTCCAGAATAGCGGAAACCCGGGGGGTGGCATAAACCTGCCCAGCTTCGTAAGCTACCTTCGGGAAGCTCTCCAGCGTTGTTTCGAGACGCTTCTTCACTACATCGATATCGACCCCCAACGATTGCAGTATGTCCTTGGTTACCCCTTTTTCCTGCTCCAGCAAAGCCAGCAGAATATGCTCCACATCCCACTGGTTGTGACGATAACCACGAAGTAGCTCCTGCGAGGCCGCTAGAACTTCTTGTGCTTGCTCAGTAAATCTTTCCGGTTTCAATTTCTATACCTCCTTCCATTCTGCATCTTCTATTATGTCTTCTATCATGTCGTCTATCTCAGCTTCGGTCATCAGCTTTACCCGCTTTTCCATTTCCTCAAGCTGTTGCTGCATATCTTTCATCCTCTGCATTAACCGTAGCGCCACCTCCACACCAGCCACATTAACCCCACAATCGCTCATCAGCGCCTTGATAGACCGCAACCTTTCAATATCTTCCTCGGAATACAAACGTATGTTGCCACTCGAACGCTCGGGCTGAAGCAACCCCAATCTTTCATAGTACCGCAAGGTATGAGCTTCTATGCCCACCATCCTGGCGGCGACGCTTATCACATATCTCGGTTTAGCTTCCCAGTCCATAATCATGGCACCTCGCTTCAGCTTTGTCGCAAAGAACGTAATCTCTCAAATAGCTTTTTCTCTTCCTCAGTCAAACTAGTAGGTAGAACCACCCTTGCCTTAGCAAACAGATTCCCGTACTTCCCATCGCCTAGCCCCGGCATACCCTTACCCGCCAACCGAAATACTTTGCCATTCTGTGTCTCGGCAGGTATTTTGAGAGATAGATTGCCATCCAACGTGGGCAACCTGACCTCGCCACCCAGCATTGCGGTAGCCAAGGGCACCGGGACTTCAGCATAAAGGTCATCTCCCTTCCGCTCAAAGACTTTGTGGGGCAGCATCTTCACTCTAAGATAAAGGTTACCTTTACTTCCACCAGCACGGCCAGGTGCACCTTCGCCCGCTATCCGAATTCTTGACCCGTCTCTCACTCCCGCTGGAATCTTAACCTCCAGACGCTTAGGAGCCACCTTTATTCCTGCGCCCCCACAGACAGTACAAATCCGATTACCTACTCTTCCTGTGCCACCACACGTCACACAGGGTTCTTCTTTCTGAAGCTGTACCATACGCGTGGAGCCGCGATAAGCTTCCTCAAGGTCTACCTCGATCGTCGACTCTATGTCCTGCCCACGTTGTGCCCCCCGCCTCGTTCTGCCGCCTATACCTGAGTTTCCGAACAACGTCGAAAAGATATCGCCCAAATCACCAATGTCGCCGTATTCGAAAGTTGTTCCACCCCTGCCAAAATCCCACCTCACACCCTCTTGTCCGCCTGCTTTAGCAAATTGGTCAGCATATTCCCACTGGTCACCAAACCGATCGTATTTCTTCCGTTTTTCGGGGTCAGAAAGAACCTGGTAAGCGGCGTTTATCTCCTTGAATTTATCCTCAGCTGACTTGTCACCGGGGTTCAGATCAGGATGGTGTTTGCGTGCCAAACGGCGATAGGCTTGCTTGATTTCCTTATCGCTAGCGTTCCTATTTACGCCCAGAATTTGGTAGTAATCTTTGCCTGCCATGGTTATTGCTTCCGTCCAATTATAAGGCCATCAAGATTTTTTGTCAAATGTGTTCAGAAGACTTTACACACTTGGTTAACTTTATTATAATACTGGCAAGAGAGTGGGGGCTTACGAAAAAGAAAGGAGGAGTGACAAATGGCTATAGAACGATGGTATCCTTTGACTGACTTGATGAGTCTGAGGCAGGCAATGGACAGGTTGTTCGAGGACAGCTTCGTTCGTCCTTCCCGTGCTCTGGGTCCATCTGGAGAAGTAGCAGCGCCAGCCTTGGATGTCTACCAGACTCCCAATGATATAGTGGTCAAAGCCGCTTTGCCGGGGCTCAAGCCTAAGGATGTCGATATTGACATCACCGGTGAAACCTTGACCATTAGAGGCGAGAGCAAAGCAGAACAGGAGATCAAGAAAGAGGATTATCTGTACCAGGAGAGGCACTATGGCGCTCTCTCCCGCAGCGTAGTCCTCCCCAGCGGACTCAAGCCCGACAAAGCGGAAGCGACGATGGAAAACGGTATACTGACTTTGACCATACCCAAAGCCGAAGAAGTGAGGCCCAAAGCAATTACTGTCAAACCGAAAGAGAAGAAATGATCGTTACTGCGCCCCACTCTCGGACTTCAGCAAATCGACGAACTCTCTTACAATCCTCGCCGTTGCCCCCCAGATAATGTGCCCCTGGTAATCATACGCGTACGAGTCTTGCCTGAAATTGGCCTCGTCCAGCAGAAACGATACAGGAACGGAGAACACTTCCCTGATTTCTCTACCATCGGCCTTGAAAGGATAAGGATAGGGTATGAAGCCAACGAAAGGCGAGATCACATAGTTGCTGGTAAGCGTACGGACGTCATCGAGCTCCCCCAGTATATCCACATCTCCAGCCTTCAGACTAATCTCTTCTTCCACTTCTCTGAGGGCGGTTTGTAGTAAGCTCGAATCAGGTGGTTCTTGCGTCCCGCCAGGGAAACAGACCTGTCCCTTGTGAAAGTCTACTTCATCGGTTCTTTCCGTAAAGATAAGGTGATATTGCCCTTGATGACGGAAGACGGGCATAAGCACCGCTGATGGTCTGGTGTTGTGATCAGTAATTCTTCTCTTTCTGCGCCGAGAAAGGCGGCTTCTGAGTTCCTGTTTCACTCTGCTGCAATTATACCAGTTCTCAGGCTGCCAAAGACGTGCCGACCCTGTACTTGGAAGTTGCCAGCCTCGACGTTGAAGAGTTATACTTGAAGGTTATGGCGATAAAACAGGATTACTACGAAGTGCTGGGAGTGGCTCGAAACGCCAGTGAGGAGGAAATTAGAAGGGCTTTTCGCAGGTTAGCTTTCCAGTACCATCCCGATCGCAATAGGGAGCCGAAAGCCGAGGAAAAATTCAAGGAAATAAACGAGGCCTACCAGGTTCTTTCCGACCCTGACAAAAGGCGTAGATATGATCGCTACGGCCAGGTAGACGTCGAAGGAGGATTTGCCGACTTTGGTTTTGGAGGACTGGGAGATATTTTCGAGTCCTTCTTCGGTGCCTTTGGCACGGCTTTCAGTCGAACCGCTCAACACGTCCCCCAGAAAGGTGATAGCCTCCGAAGTCGCCTTAGTCTTCCCTTTCTAGAAGCTGTATTCGGCTGTAGCAGAGAAGTCGAAATACAGCGAATCGAGCTTTGTCCTACATGTCGAGGCATTGGCAGCGCACCGGGCACAAACCCCGAGACCTGTCCCGAGTGCCGGGGCACAGGGCAAGTCAGGAGGGTACAGCAAAGCATCTTCGGCCGTTACACCAGTAATGTTACCTGCGCTCGCTGTGAAGGCACCGGCACAGTAATCACCAATCCCTGCTCTGAATGCCGCGGAGGGGGCAGGATAATGGCCAAGCGAGCGATAAAGGTTGAAGTTCCCGCCGGCGTGGATGACGGGCAACGACTATGTCTCCGTGAAGAAGGGAACGCCGGCCTGTATGGCGGTCCTGCAGGTGACCTCTACATCTTCCTCTCGGTAAAGCCACACAAGCTATTCCGAAGACAGGGGAGTGACATACTTTACGATTTGTCCATCAGTTTCCCCCAGGCTGCTCTCGGCGATGAGATAAGAGTGCCATCCTTGGATGGAAAGTTAGACCTGAAGATACCGCCGGGGACTCAAAGCGGGGAGACTTTTCGCCTCAAAGGCAAGGGAATCCCCCATATCAATGCCAAGAAAAGAGGAGACTTGCTCGTCAAAGTTCACGTAGCGACCCCCCAACGCCTGGACAAGAATCAGCGTCGCCTGCTCCAAGAACTAGCCACAGTGTTGCCTCGCATCGAACCGCCTCCAGACGCCTAGCTCAGGAGTCAAGGGTGGCTTGCTGCCAGTTCCTTGAATTCAATCAGTGCCCGACTTGGAGATAACCCCTCGAAAAGAATCCCGTGTATCAAATTGATGATTGGCAACTCAAGCCCTTGATGTTTTGCTAGCTGCCACGCCACCATACTGGTGGCCACCCCCTCGGCAACGTGCGGCATAGAGGCAGATACGTCGGACAAGGAGCGCCCTTTGGCCAGTTCATAACCAACATAGTGGTTACGGCTCAGAGTGCTGGAACAGGTGGCTAGCAGATCACCCAGTCCAGCTAGGCCGTACAGAGTGCTGGCCCTACCTCCCAAAGCCACCCCTAAGGAAACCACTTCAGTCCATCCCCAGGCAACAAAGGCTCCCTTGGCATTATCACCTAGGTTCAACCCATCTATCATGCCCGCTCCCAGAGCTATGATGTTCTTCAAAGCCCCACCCAATTCCACCCCCGTAACATCATCGCTCGTAGATAACAAGAATTGGGATGATTCCATCAGTTCCTGTGCCCTTGCGGCCAAAGCAATATCATCGGCAGCAACGACTGAAGCCGCAGGCAATCCATTGGAAATCTCTTTGGCTAGGTTGGGGCCGGAAAGAACACAGATTTGATGTCTTAGAACACCAGGAATCTCCTCCGCCACCACTTGCGACATCCTTTTGCCGCTACTTACCTCCAGTCCTTTGACCGCGCTAACCAGTAGCATCGAGTCGCTGAGATAGTCCCTTGCTTGATTGACGTTCTGCCTCAGCGTTTGCGAGGGCACTGCCCAGATGGTTAGGTCAGCCCCAGCCAGGGCTTCCCCGATGTCCCCGGTAAAGGAGTAGCTACGCCCTACCTGGTTTGATACGTCGGCCTCAGCCTCACTTCGTGTCCAGAGCTTTACTTCCGCGCCTTTATTGCTGAGCAGGGAGCTTAGAGCATTGCCCCAGGAAGTATTGCCTATGATACTGACTTTAGGCATACTGAGTCTTGCTTGTTCACCATAACCGGCGTTCTGTCCCTTGTCTTAACCGTCTTATGTTGTCCAGATGTTGAAAGACAAGCAGGACAACGACTACCGAGCCATAGGCTAGATACACGGGAGGGAAGCCGTAAACAATGGTCAGCGGTATCATCAAGCACAGCGCAGCCGAAGCTCCCAGTATGGAGCCTAGAGACATGTGGCGGCTGCGTAGCGCTGCTATAGCTACAACCTGAGCACCAAATATGCCAGCGGGAGGGTAAATCGCAAACAATGTGCCAAAATAGGCGGTGACACCCCTGCCCCCTTTGAACTTGGCAAACACAGGCCAGTTGTGCCCTGCTACAGCAGCTAAGCCAGCCACAACCTGAGCTGCATGCTGCCAGTACACAGGCACCCCACCGATGATTGACGTACCGTTGTCACTGCCAATGATTATCGTGGCCAATACGACCGCCGCGGTAGCCTTGGCCACATCCAGAACCAGAGTCAACACGCCGAGCCTGGTTCCCACAGTTCTCATTACATTGGTAGCACCGGTCTTGCCGCTTCCATGCTCCCTGATGTCAACGCCGCCTTTTAGCTTGCCAATTATCAGCCCGAACGGAATCGAACCCAGGAGATACGCGACGACCGCCACAGCAATGAACCCAGCTATCATTGTGCTCTTACCTCGCTCTTCCTATCTATTTTACGCATAGCCCGGGTGAAAATCAACTTCAGTGGAACGCCGCGAAAACCAAGTTCCTGGCGCAGCTTGTTCTCTAGGTAACGTTGATAGGAGAAATGGATCAACTTGGGATCGTTCACCCGAAATACAAAGGCCCCCGGCCGAGATTCATCTTGGTACGTTCGAGCAATGCGTAGCCGTTTGGAACCTACGCGAGGTGGGGGATGACGGCTTATTGCCTCCTTGACCAACTTGGTCACTTCTGATTCGGGTATCCGCTTCTGCCTTTCCTGCCACACTTCCCACGCCTGGGGCAACAGTCTGTCTACTCCTTGACCTAGCCGGGCAGAGATGTAGACGACCGGCACATAGTAGGCAAATCGAAGCCTTTGCTCCACGCTTTGCTTGAACCTGTCTCTTCGCTCAGGGGGAACCAAATCCCATTTGTTCACCACCACCATCATGCCCTTACCCGCCTCGATGATATAGCCAGCGATATGCATGTCCTGGGCAGTGATGAACTCGGTGGCATCCACTACCAACAGGGCGACATCGCAGCGGTTGATAGCCTGGAGGGCGCGAAGCACACTATAATAGTCTACTCCGACACCAACTCTCCCTCGTCGCTTGATTCCGGCGGTATCGACCAGTAGGATATCCTTATCTTGCCAGCGAACTCTGGCGTCAAGGGAGTCGCGAGTCGTCCCGGGCATCTCATGGACAACGGCTCTTTCATCACGTAGCAGGGCATTCAACAAAGTCGATTTACCCACGTTAGGCCGGCCCACGATAGCCAGCTTGGCTTGTGCTGAGTCGGTAATGCTGATGGGTTGCCGCGGCAAGGAAGCCACTACGACCTCCACTAAGTCATCTATACCTCTATTATGCTGAGCACTGATGCCTATGGGCTCGCCTATGCCCAGGCGATAGAATTCCGCTACCTGATCTGTTTGTTTTCCAGCATCTACCTTGTTCACTGCGAGTATCACAGGCCTATCGGCTTCACGCAACCGTTCGGCTATTTCTTCATCAACAGAAATGGGGCCTTCTCTCACATCCACCAGGAAAATGACAGCATCCGCCTCGGCAATGGCCGCATCCACCTGTTGCTTCACCTTTCGCTCCAGAGACGATTGTGGCTTTGCCTGCCATCCCCCTGTGTCAACCACGGTTACTCCACACCCTTCCCATGAAACAAACGCGAAAACCCGGTCCCTGGTGGTACCGGGCAAATCAGCAACTACGGCGACCCGCCCACCCGCTAGGCGGTTGAGCAGGGTAGACTTGCCTACATTAGGTCGCCCAACAATGGCTACAATGGGGCTGGTCATCTCTCTGTTCTACTGGGATTCGGCAGCAGCATTCTGGTCAACAGCGCCTTCTGTAGATGGAGCCTGTTCTCAGCTTGGTCGAAGACGACTGACCGCCTGTCATCTAGCAGTCCGGGAGAGATTTCCTCGCCGTGGTGGGCAGGCAGCGGATGCATGAATAGAACGTCCTGCTTAGCCGAGTCCAATAATCTCTCATCCACCTGAAAGCCCGAAAAGGCAAGATGGCGTTTCTCCGCTTCGGCCTCCTGCCCCATGCTGATCCATACATCAGTGTACACTACGTCAGCGTCTCTGACCGCATCGCAAATATCATTGGCTAGCTGAATCTCACTACCACTAGCAGCCGCAAACTCCTTTGCTTGATTCAACACCTCCTCTCCAACATCGTAGCCAGGCGGAGAGGCGAGCCGAAAATTAACGCCGACCAAGCAAGCACAGAGAAGCAAGCTATTCGCCACATTGTTGCTATCGCCAATGAATGCCAAGGTCAAGCCAGTCAGCCTACCCTTCTTCTCGTAGACGGTAAGAAGGTCAGCAAGAGCCTGGCACGGGTGTTCCTGGTCAGACAGGGCATTGATTACGGGTGCTGAAGAGTGGTCGGCCAGAATACGCAAGGTCTCGTGGGAAAACGTACGAGCCGCAATACCGCTGACATAGCGGCTGAGTACCCGGGCCACATCAGCCACCGGCTCTCGTTTGCCCGGACCCACTTCTTCAGGAGATAAATAGATGCTGTGCCCCCCCAACTGATGCATAGCTATCTCAAAACTGACCCTGGTTCGCAAGGAAGGCTTCTCAAAAAGAAGCGCTAAGGTTCTTCCTGAGAGGGAAGGTTGTACTCCTCCTCGCTTCAGAATCAACGCTTGCTCTATGAGTTGTTCAGTCTGCTCACGGCTAAGGTCGGATACTGAGAGCAAATCGCTTTTCCTCATGCTGCTCCTCGCTTGATACTACTCGAGGGTGGCGCATTTGTCAATTAGCGGAATCAGTATGACGTTTCTGGTACCCTAAGCCGACGGCCAATGACATCTGGCACGAAATCAGAAAAAATCGGGCGAGACCTTGACTGAGCCCTGGTCAATCTTATAGCTGAAGATGGCAAACCACTTCAGCTATGTTACAATGAATTAGGCAGTATGCAGGTTGCCGCCGAATCAACGTTACAAGGAGAACTCGTGAAAGAGATTTTCGATATTCTGGAACAGAATGCCCGGGCAACTCCTGAGCAGATCTCCACAATGGTGGACAAACCCGTCAGCGAGGTAGAGAGAACGATCAAGCAAGCTGAAAAAGACGGTACCATCCTGAAATACAAAGCCATAGTAAACTGGCCCAAACTAGGCAAGGAAGATATATGTGCCTTGATTGAAGTCAGGATAGCACCGCAACGCGGTATTGGCTTCGATGCCATCGCTGAACGCATCTACCAGTTCCCTGAGGTGTATTCCGCTTACCTAGTTTCCGGCACCTATGATCTGGCAATACTGGTAAAGGGCAAGACGATGCAGGACATTTCCACTTTTGTTACAGAGAAGCTCGCTACTTTGGACAGAGTACAAAGCGCAGTAACCCACTTCCTTCTTAAACGATACAAAGAGAACGGGGAGACGTTCCATCTTCCCAGGGAGGCAAATAGGCGATTGCCCATAACACCGTGACATGCTGAACACAAAGCCCATTGCATTTAAAGCGCGGGACCATCTGGTTGCTCGAAAAGTAAGTGGCCTCCCGCCATCGGGAATCAGGAAGTTCTTCGACCTCCTTTCCTCCATGGAAGACGTTATCTCACTTGGCATAGGAGAGCCCGACTTTGTTACGCCATGGCATATCAGAGAGGCAGGCACCTATTCTCTGGAAAGAGGCTACACCATGTATACCTCAAACTCTGGCATGCCAGAATTACGCCAAGAATTGGCCAAATACCTGGAATTGCGCTATGGACTAATCTATCATCCCGAGCATGAGATTCTCATTACTACTGGCAGCAGTGAAGGGTTAGATCTTGCTATGAGAGCGATTATCAACCCTGGTGACGAGGTCATAGTCGCCGACCCCTGCTATGTAGCCTACCCCGCCAATGTCACTTTGGCCGGCGGTGTGCCCGTCCCTGTTCCCACAAACGAAGAGCACAGTTTTGTCGTCAGGGCAGCCGACGTGGAAGCCCGCATCACAAAACGAACCAAGGCTATTATACTAGGCTATCCAGCTAATCCCACCGGTGCTGTCATGTCTAGAGCGGAGGCCGAGCCTGTTGCCGAGCTGGCCGCAAAGCACAACTTGGTGGTAGTGTCTGACGAGATATACGCCCGCCTGGTCTATGGAGTGGAGCATATTTGTTTTTCCAGCCTTCGCGACGCCAAGGAGCGCACCATTTTGGTGAGTGGATTCTCCAAATCTCATGCTATGACCGGTTGGCGCATTGGCTATGTGGCGGCCGACCGCTGTTTCGTCGAGGCCCTGACAAAAATTCATCAGTATACTATGCTCTCTGCACCAACGATGGCACAAACAGCGGCCACCGAAGCCCTACGAAACGGCGAAGCTGAAGTGGAAAAGATGGTTCAAGAGTACAACAGACGCCGTCGGCTGATGGTTAAGAGGCTCAATGACATTGGTTTATCCTGTCTCGAGCCCAAGGGTGCCTTCTATGCCTTTCCCTCCATAAAAGCCACCGGATTGACTTCAGAAGAGTTTGCTGAAAAGCTACTGAGAGAAGAAAGAGTCGCTGTCGTCCCGGGCACTGCTTTCGGAGCGTGCGGCGAAGGTTTTGTCCGTTGCTGCTATGCTACCTCTCTACCTAACATTGAGGAAGCACTCGCAAGAATGGGCAGGTTTGTGCGCAAGAACAGCCCAAACACACCATAGCCCAGAATCAGGCTCCTCTAATCCGTCCTCGAGTGCTCATCATCCTGGCATCAGTCGGTGGTCCTGTTCGCAGTCACTTTTTCCTTCGCTATCAAAGCCGCACCCAGAGCAGCTACAATCTGCGGCTCCTCAGGAACCAGGAGGTTACACCCCAGACTCTGTTCTACGCTGTTGACCAACCCGACATCCTTAGCCCCACCACCAACCAGGGTACAATCAGGCTCAATCCCAAGCCTCTCCACCAAAGCCTGGACTTTGGCCGCTAGGGCCCTGTGAAGGCCAGCCAGAATATCCTCCTTGGCAGCACCTTCAGCAATACGGGATACAGCCTCTGATTCAGCGAATACGGCACAACCGGTATTGAAGTCCACTCTCTTTCCAGATTCCAGAGATAACTTGCCGATGTCCTTCAGGTCAATTTGCAGTACCTTGGCAATGATCTGGAGGAAACGCCCGCTCCCGGCAGCACATTTCTCACTCAATAGAAAGGCGGTGGCTCTTCCCCGGTGATCCACTCTGAACACTCTGGTGTACTGCCCACCAATATCGATCGCAGTCCGGGCAGTAGGGAACAGATATTGTGCTCCCCTGGCCAAACAGGATATGTCGGAAACCTCCAAGTGAGAGAAGGAGACATTGGCGCCACCGTACCCTGTGGCTACCGTGTAATCTACGTCCTCCAGAGAGAGGTCTGCCTTGGCCAGGGCCTCTCCTGCTACATCTTCAGCGGCTCGCCTGTAATTCCCCCTGGACGGGATTACAGCGTAGGATACAATTTTGTCCTTGTCCAGTATTACTGCCTTTGAAAAAGCAGATCCAATATCAACGCCAGCAACATACATCTTCGTGGCTGGAGACCTCCAGGTAGACCCTCTAACACCATATACGGGGCTCTCTGAATCGAAAGAGCCTCACCAACTTCTAAGTTCACTATTGCATTGGGACTATGTAAACAAGGTTGCTTCATCTAAGCGGCGCTCACGCCTCGGCAAAGACGTTCCGCTCTCCGTGGCCTTCATCACCATATCGCTGCCCAACAGAGCAGCACCCATAGCCCCAGTAAGCAAAGGTTCAGTAGGCACCACCGCTGGAAAGCCCAGCTTAGCCTCCAAAGCATTGACCAGTCCGGCATTCTTGGCTCCCCCACCCGTCAGAACTACTTCTTTCTCTATCTTCAAACGCCTAACCATTCTATATATCCTTGTGGCAATCGCCCAATGCAGGCCAGCGACAATATCCGCCAGAGGCACCCCTTCTGATAGTCTAGCCACCACCTCCTGGGCAGCAAACACGGTACATGTGCTGCTTATCTCAACTCTGTTCTCCGCTTCCAAGGATAGTCTTCCCATGTCTTCCAGGTCCACACCCAACTCCTCAGCCGTTACCTCAAGAAACCTGCCTGTCCCAGCAGCACATTTATCGTTCATGACAAAGTCTATCACCCGTCCCTCCTTAACCTGAATCCCTTTGCAGTCCTGACCACCAATGTCAATGACCGTTCTTGCCCCGGGCACCATGTAGATAGCGCCGCGTGCATGACACGATATCTCGGTTATCTGCTTATCAGCAAAGGGGACATTAATTCTTCCGTATCCGGTGGCCACTACGTAGTCTATCTCGTCAAACGAGAGCTGGGCCTTGGCTAGGGCTTCCTCCATCACCCGATTAGCCAACTTCCTGTGCTCGGGACCTGTGGGGCCAATGACCGAGGCAACCAGTGCCTGGTCCATGATAACGACCTTGGTCATAGTGGAACCGATATCCACCCCGGCAAAATAGCGCCCCGTCACCGACTCTTGACCGCCTCCAATGTGTCAATGAAGGCATCTATCCTAGCTCTGGTGTCAGCCTCGTTATAGGAACTGATATCAACAATATCACTCTCCAGAATAAGCGAGGGCACGTCTCGGTATATCTTTCTCAGCTGATTTAGCTGCCAGATCAAGCCTACATGCCAGGTGCGGCAGGAAAAGGCCTCATGCATTACTATGCCATCTATGTCGTACTGCTCAATGTAGTTTATGGTGCGCTCCACGTCGGGTTCGGAGCCAGGACGCTTTCTCGCCAGATCATACCAGTACGTCCAGCGCCTTATCCATCTCCATGCCATGTACTCCAACGGGTCATCTGTCTTGGGCAAATCGAGCTCGTTTGCGGAGTATACCTGTTCATTGTAGGTGCTTTCTACCGGGAATGTCGCTCCTTTGCTCCAGAAGTAGTTGAAATCAGATAAAGCAAACCATGATGGTAATCCCCCAGCCCAAACCAATCGGTACTTCTCTTCTTCAACTACACCTAGTTTATGTTCCACCTTGTACCTAAGTTCATCGCGCAGGTCCCTATAGAAGTCATATGCCTCCTGTGTTCCCATCATGAAAGCCTGGGGCACCATGCAGTTCATCGCGTCCCCGGTATCCATTGGGGTAGGAACAGCCTTACGCAACTCGCGGCATTCCACATGGAGATCAGTGGTGGCATCCGCCAGTTTGATTGTTTCCCACAATCTATCCCAGTCCATCTTCTTGTGAAAGTGCTCTTCCAAGAACTTCACCAAGCCCCTGAGATCTTCAGTAATATACTTGGCATAGTAGCCCTCAATCTCATGAGAATCCACATCACGCTCATACATAGGAAACAAACCGGCAACATTGTAAATAGGGACATCGGGCTGAAATTGTTGAGCCGCCTGATACCACTTGTTCCGCGGATCACAGAGTATCTGCCCACTGGATAGCATAACCCCCGGCCTTGCCTGTCCACCCCATGGGGAATCGGGGGGCATCTCGCCCAATTCCTCACGCCATTCGTCGAAGCCCAAGCCGCACAAGGCGTATGTGCACAGAGAACGGGAAAGGTTCAATGATTCCGCTCTCTCTAAGAAGCGCTGAGCATCGCGCTTTGCGCCGCATATGCCAGCGTAGTTTTCTGTCCACACGGGCACTATATCCATGGCCCGGATGATTTCATCATAGTTGCACTCGATAAACGTGTAAGCTATATCCTTATCTTCTTGCTGCGCCTCAACCGAACTCCCAATCGCTGCCTTGACCATGGGGCCGACCTTCATTGCCGCCACAGTCCCGTATTTCCTTCCCCTTTTGCCCTCTACAGGGTACTTCTCCGGCCATTTCTGCTCTTCCATTTGTCTTCCCCTCCAAGCTATTTAGCAAGAGTCTCAAGGAAAGCCTGAACTCTGGTTCGTAATCTGGCAATTGTGGACATCGAATACTCGTCTTCTATATAGAGCACTGGAGTATCTAGTGATTGTATGTACTGCATTCTCGCAGGCACTTCGAAGCCAAATGGGTCGCAGTATTTGAGGAGGTAGAGTATCACCCCATCCACATTGAAGTCCTTGGCAAAACCGCCGATATGGCCAAATCTTGCTTCTAAATCTTCCTCGTATGTTTTTCCGGTCCATTCCCTGTAGGTACGAGGACAATTCAACTTCCTCAGATAGTAGTCAGCTATGCTATCAAGTGGCTTTTGGGCGGTATCCACATCGAAGAAGTAGTCCCTGGTACCAACGCACATACTATCGACGACTACGTCGGCTCCGCTATCTTCGATCAATTTGACAAAAGCAACGTCATCAACTTCGGCACCAATCACCATGATCCTCGGGGATTTCCTAGCCGGAGCACTGGCTCTCTTCTTGACTTCATCAATAACATCATCCAGCAACTGACTAGCTTCAACTGCCGGAATACCCATGACGGCCACCAGAACCTTGACTACCTCCGTGCCCGAGACTAGAGGCGGGTCCGATTTCCTGAACTGATACAGCTCCCTTACCTTGGCCTTGATCGCATTGTGAAGGTCAATCGCCCGGACCAGACTCTCATCCGAAATTTCCTCACCAGCAAATCCGCCTAAGCTCTTCCTAAAGGTGTCAAGCTCAGCCTCGAAGAACTCCTTCGATAGATCCTTAGTAGTGTGCGGAATATGCACGAAGTGGGAGTAAGGCAATTCCAGGCTACAACTTATCGTGCTATAGCTGCGGGCAATACTGTCACAAGCATGAGGGATTACCATGCCGTCAAGAAAATCATAGTTGCCCTTGAGCGTCATATCGAAAGCACTACGAACCAAGGGGCAGACAATGGTTTCTAACTGGCTGTCAGCCTTGGTAATTGGCTCGTTGACATCGCCCTTTATTCGAAACGGCACAAAGCCAGCCGCAGTTATGATCTCAACAGGAGTCAGGGCGCACATATAGCCCATAATCTTTGCCCCTCGCTTCTTCAATTCCCGGGCTCTTGCGCCATAGTCTTGATAGTATCTATCTACATCCCTCATAACCTAACTATCCGTTGCCGACATAGCCTCGCTCGTCTTCTTTATGCATTGAGGTCTGGCGCTGGGCGGTAATGCCCCTATTTGAATCGCCGAGCAGGTCTCTGATGTCACCAGCTTTGCTTCCACAGAACTGGAACTTGAGAAACATGTCAAAGAACTCTCATTGCTCAGGGACTTCTCCCTGCCGCTGAGTCAAGTCTGCGTTCCATATTAGCTTGTCCCCGCAAGTTTGTCAAACCTGTGTCCTCGTTCACTACACTAGCCCAATAATCTCCATTTACTTGTCCTTTGACTGACACTCTAGGCAATACCTATGAATGGGGTAGTAACCCAGAGTTGACAATGATGGTCTGCACCAGATCATCCTATGCACTAGCCAGTCTTATTGACGGGAATCTGGAAGCACATTACAATTGGTTATGATGTACACCAGGGTCGCGCTCGACAATGGCCTAAGAGTCATCACCAGCGCTATGCCTCATAGCCACTCGGTATGCCTTGCCATTCTTGTAGGTGCTGGCTCTTGTTATGAAAGCGCTGCTGAATCGGGCATCTCCCACTTCGCCGAGCATTTGTTCTTCAAAGGCACCCAGCAGCGACCAACATCTAAGCAAATCAGCCAAGATATCGAGGGGGTCGGGGGCTTAATGAACGGAGGCACAGACAAGGAACTAACGATGTTCTGGTGTAAGGTTGCCAGTCCTCATTTCGCCATTGCTGTGGACGTGCTTTCCGATCTGCTGCTCAACTCTCGCTTCGATAATAGAGAAATCGAGCGAGAGCGTCGGGTCATCGGCGAGGAGATCAAGATGGGTCTGGATCTCCCTCAGCAGCGGGTAAATGCACTCATAGATGAGTTGTTATGGCCGGCGCAGGCTCTTGGACGAGAGGTTGTCGGCTACCAGGAGACTGTATCGTCAATTACAAGGGAGCAACTATTGGACTACGTGGCGCGCAGGTACATGCCTAACAACACTGTCCTCAGTATTGCTGGCGGCATAGCCCATGAACAGGCCATGGGTCAAATCCGGCCGCTACTTGATCAGTGGGCTACCGGCGAGCTCAAGACTGGCTACGTGACTGATGATAAGCAAACGGAGGCAAGGCTCCGTATTGAACCCAGGGACATCGAGCAAGTGCATCTTTGTCTTGCTGTTCACGGCTTCTCCCACTCCCACCCCCAGCGCTTTGTCCTCGACTTGCTTAACACAGCCCTTGGTGGTGGCATGAGCAGCCGCCTGTTTGAAGAGATCCGGGAACAGAGAGGGCTGGCCTACGATATACACAGTTATACTGAGCACTTCATGCACGGTGGGTCGTTCGCTGTCTATGCCGGTGTTGATCCCCAAAAAACGGAAACTGCCGTGGGTGCTATTTTGGAGCAGCTATCCCACGTCAAGCAAGGAATTACTGACAGTGAGCTGGCCAGAGCCAAGGAATTGTCAAAAGGAAGATTACATCTACGCCTAGAGGACAGTCGAAACGTAGCGCTGTGGCACGGTGGCCAGGAACTCCTGACAGAAAGAATCTTCACCATAGACGAAGTTGTCTCAATTGTAGATGCCATTAGCCTGGAAGAACTAAGAGCAGTGGCTGACCAGACTCTGGTTGGAAGCGGGCTCAATTTGGCCATAACAGGACCTGTCAAAGAAGAAGCACCCCTCAGGCAAAGACTCAGCGTCTAGTACGGCAAAGCAGGAACCGCCGTGTGGCGGTTCCTGCTCTTCCTTGCTCGGTCAATCAGCGGCTGCCTAGTACTCAGGGTAACCGCCGCCCGGGGGCATGGCCGGCATCTTCTCTTTCTCCGGAATATCAGTCACCAAAGACTCCGTAGTCAGAATCATAGTAGCAATGCTTGCGCCGTTCTGCAGAGCACTCCTGGCGACTTTCAGGGGGTCTACGATGCCTCTTTCTATCATGTTCACATTCAGATCATCTTTCAGTGCATCGTAGCCGATGCCCGGCTTGCTGCCTCTGACTTGATTTATCACTACCGAACCCTCTCGTCCGCTGTTATGAGCGATACACCTCAGCGGCTCCTCCAAGGCTCGAGTCAATATAGCCACGCCAGTAGCCTCATCGCCCTTCACTTTGAGTTTCTTCAGACCCGGCAAAGCGTTGATGAAAGCAATACCGCCTCCGGGCAGGATTCCCTCCTCCACAGCAGCTCGAGTAGCTGACAAAGCATCCTCTACACGGTGTTTCTTTTCCTTCAGTTCCGTCTCGGTAGCTGCCCCTACCTTAATCACTGCCACACCACCCGCCAATTTGGCTAGCCTCTCCTGCAATTTCTCTTTGTCGTAATCCGAAGTACTAATATCGATTTCGGACCTGATTTGCTTGATTCGACCCTCGATAGCCTTGGCATCACCCTTGCCTTCAACAATGGTAGTATTATCTTTGTCGGCGATGACCCTTCTAGCTCGCCCTAGATCTTCCAAGCTCACCGAATCCAGTTTCCTGCCTACTTCCTCGGATATGACCGTGCCTCCGGTGAGGACAGCTATGTCCTGAAGCATGGCCTTTCTCCTGTCCCCAAAGCCAGGAGCTTTGACCGCCAGCGGGGACAAAGTGCCCCTCAGCTTGTTCACCACCAAGGTAGCCAGCGATTCACCTTCTACGTCTTCAGCAATAATAACCAGATTCTTCGACATTTGGACGATCTTTTCTAGAGCCGGCAGTATCTCGTTTATCGCAGAGATCTTCTTGTCAGTTATCAGAATGTGGGGGTCTTCCAGCTCCGCCCTCATTTGCTCAGCATTGGTGATGAAATAGGGACTAATATAACCGCGGTCGAACTTCATCCCCTCCACAAATTCAGTTTCAAATTGCAGCCCCTTGCCTTCCTCAACAGTGATGACGCCGTCCTTCCCCACCTTCTCCATAACATCAGCAATTAGATCGCCGATTTCCTGGTCAATAGCTGATATTGAGGCCACTTGAGCTACCTGTTCCTTACCAGCCACCGGTATAGACATTTTCTTGAGTTCTTCGACCAGAACCTCCACGCCTTTATCGATCCCTCGCTTCAGCGCCATGGCATCAGCCCCAGCAGCGATATTCTTGAAGCCCTCACCGATGATGGCTTGAGCTAATATGATCGACGTACTTGTGCCATCCCCACACTGGTCGTTGGTCTTGGTAGCCGCCTGTTTTACCAGCTGCACTCCCATGTTCTCAAAGGGATCTGGCAACTCTACTTCCTTGGCTATAGAAACTCCGTCATCGAGTACCGAAGGAGCGCCCCATTTCTTGTCCAGTGCCACAGGCCGCCCACGTGGTCCCAGAGTCACCCTGATGGCATCAGTCAGTGTATCTACGCCGCTCTTTAGCGATTTCCTTGCTTCTTCCCCGAAAATGATTTGTTTTGCCATTCAATTACCTCCTTTTATTGACCTCTCTTGGCCAAGATATCCGCTTCGCGCATGATTACGAGCTCTTCATCATCCACCTTGAATTCGGTACCAGCATATTTGGAGTAAATGACTTTGTCGCCTTTCTTAACTTCCATCGCAATTCTTTTGCCATCTTCGGTCAACCTGCCTGGGCCCACAGCGACTATTCTCCCCTCCTGGGGCCTCTCTTGCGCCGTATCTGGCAAGACTATCCCTCCCTTGCTTACTTCTTCCTTCGGTGTGGGTTTAATCACCACTCTGTCTCCCAAAGGTTCAATTTTTGCCACTTTGGCCATATCTCCTCCTTTCGCCAATCAGTTTTAGCACTCTATCTATGAGATTGCTAACCCTCCTATTATATCAGGAAGAACTGGAAATGCAAGAGGTTTTGTGCCAAATTAGGCAATTTTCCTTGAATTTCTACACTAAAACGTGTATGATTTCCCCATATGGAGCGAAGAGGAAAGAAGAAACAGTGGACTAAGGAGGAGATCAGGTCGCTGAGGCAACATCTGAAACTAAGCCAGGTGAAACTGGCCGAGGAATTAGGCACCCGCCAGCAGACGATCAGCGAATGGGAAACGGGGCTGTATCGACCTCGTGGTGCGTCGGCTACCCTACTCAGCATAATTGCTGAGCGTAGTGGCTTTGCCTACAGCACTCAAGGGAAGCGCAATGAATCAGACTAGAACCAGCAGCTGTTATTCGGCGTTGGATAGCTGGCAGTATCTTAGTCAAGTCGAGGCGGTGGCAATACAACAGCCTGATGATAACCCTGCTTCCCACAGACGGTTCAACAGTAAGCTGCCCATTACTTGACACAAACCACAGGTACTTTTTTCGCACCATGGTTACACGTAATCGGATAGGACTATCGGAAAAGCACGTAGCTCTAGCATGGCA
>Ga0180434_10003234_pt1 | contig 20938 bp, 7 predicted proteins | sample SS_ome_7_FD_132453 | JGI IMG/M metagenome (GOLD analysis project Ga0180434, IMG submission 132453) | Hypersaline lake sediment archaeal communities from the Salton Sea, California, USA - SS_1_D_2 metaG | ecosystem: Environmental > Aquatic > Non-marine Saline and Alkaline > Hypersaline > Sediment...
AACGGGCCGACAAGAAACGTCGAGCTTCCGAGTCATTGAATCTGGAGACGGATTAACATGGGGTGAAGAGACGGCCTGTTCAGATGGAGACAGTCAACACAAGCTGGTTGGCGGCAATGGGGCATGGAATACTGGTTCTTACGGGCCGGAAAGAGTGTTTTACAATGCCGATGGCAGCGAGACTGCCGATCCTTCGGAACCGATGTCTAACAAGTATGTGATGTACTACAACGTCTACGGTGTTCTTCAGGAAGGTGGACAGAGCGTGGGGCACTCGTCCGTTGGGTTGGCGGTTTCGGCTGACGGGGTGAGTTGGTACTCGGTTGGCGGCGAACCGGTTCTCAAGGGAAGTGCTGGCGGTGTCGGCTTGATTGAGTTTGCTGATATCGCAAGGGATAGCAATGGGTACGTGATGAATTTCACGAGGACATTGAGTGGCTCTACGCACAGAATCGGCGAGGCGACATCCACTGACGGTGTTACCTGGACAGTTACAAGTACGGACATAGAAGCTGTAAGGCCGGATGATACCAGGAAGCCGGTCTTCAGCCTCTCAATTGGCTACGATCCTCAGAGCGGGGAATTGCAGATGTGGAGAGCTGTCCGCGACCAGACCGAGGGCAAGGTCTTTCTCTACTACGCCTGTGAAGAGTAGTCATCGACGATACGAGTTGCTGCTGTTTTGTGAAGGGGAATCACCGTCACGATGGTTCCCCTTCTTTGAGTTCAGATTTTGGTGGGAAGCACTAGGTAGGGGAGCATATGTTTTGCGATTGGCACGAAAGCGTTCTTGATTGGGATAGCGGATACAACAGCCCGTCCAGCGAGCGAGGCAATATATGCCACAGGTGGTTTCTCAGAGCGATGACGGCTTGCTGTCTTGTGCTGTCGGTCACATGCTGGCAGCCCTGCGGTGCCGCTATAGGGGATTCGGGTGCCGACGCGGATGTTGTTGGGCCGATCGGCCCGCCGTATGCGCGCATAAGCTACCCTTCCACTGGTTCCATGGTGCGCGCTGACGTGCCCGTTTTTGGTGTGGCACATTGTCGGGATTTCAAAGAATGGCGACTGGAGGTAGCTCTAAAACGAGATGTGAACGGCGAATTGATTGCGCCGATATGGCGCTTGCTGGCGCACGGAGTTGAGCCAATTGCAGACGATCCCTACGCCGCAGGCGAAGTAAAGTGGGACGCCAATGTCGGTCCCAGAGGCAATATTTATACCTGGAGCACAGGAGCGCCGAGCTACGACGCCAGGAGCGCTTACCCAGTAGAAGAAGCAAGAGGCGTCTATCGCCTTAGGCTCACTGTGGAAGGTGCACAAAGAAAGGTATGGCGGGACGAAGTCGAGCTGCAGATTGCGGACGTCTTCTCAAACCATCAGGGAGGGTTCACTGAAAGCCCAGATGGCATCGTGAGAATTGAATTGGACGAATTGTCCTTATTTCATCCGTGGATTCTGGTAGGCGTGTCACCGCTGCCGGAGTTCGTGGCCAGTACGGAAGGTCTTGAACGCATAGGTCATGCGTATGAAGTCCGTCGTCCAGGGATATCTTTTTCAGAACCAGCAAGAATGTACTTCAAGTTCAATGTGGAAAGAGAAGGCTCCGCCAACGGTGTAGGTATCTACTGGTATGATTGGAAAAGCGATCGGTGGTTACCGTGCGATACCTCGACAACCCACGGTGGCCGAATGCTATCGACAAGACTGGCCAACTTTGCGCCACGATGGGCGATTTATGCGCTGCTTCGGGATGTGATGCCGCCGCCAGTGCCGATGCTTGAGGAAGTTGCGGAAGAAACGTCACACCAGTTCCTCGACGTTTCGGGAAAATGCGAACCGGGCTCAGAAGTATTTGTGACAAAGGCGGGAGACGTTATCGCGTCGGCAACGACAACGGTGAATGGCGAATTCTGTGTGGCGCAGATCCCTCTCGAATCAGGGCCAAATGAAATGAGCATCTTCGCCGTTGACAAAGCGAAGAATCGAAGCAGGGAAGCTGGCAAGTTCTCAGTCTTCCGAGTTGTTCGACCACCGAAAAATGTCCGCTTGATGTCCATCTCTCGTCCGGACAAAGCACTCCCCGGCGCCACATATGAGATTGGAATAGAAGGAGACGATAGTTCTCCCGATACGGTTGATACGACCTATGTCCGGGTCGCGACACGATCAAGTGTCGAGGAGAGCCTTTCTTTGGAGTTGGTTGAGACAGGCAAAAACACGGGCGTTTACATCGGTAAGTGTGAGATCAATGAAAGCTGTGATGTTCGAGCCGAGTCGAGCGACATGGGATCGACAGGAGTTAGGTTGCGAAAAGATGGTGATGAATTGGTCTTTACCTCTCTCGTCGATGACAGTGTTTCCAGGAAGCTTGTATATGAGGATAAGATAGGACCTCCTGCGCCCAGTGTGACTATCTCCCATCTTCGTCAGCAAGAATGTTGGACATTCGAGGAGTCGTCGGGGAGGGTATTGGATGCATGGAAGGGCGTTGGTGGCAGCGCAGGAGCTACCGTGAGCGTTGAGACGGATAGTGGTAACAGTTTTCTGAAGATGACGCCGCAACATGCTGATAGCCACATCGGTCTGGAAGTTCCCCTCGCAGGGACAGTTGAAATCAGCGAGACCCCAATCATCAGTTTTGACTATCTTGTTCCCGAGTCAGTTGCCGTTGACATACTGTTGCGTTGTCCAGGCTCTTCTTGGGGAACGCTGAAACTGTTCATTAGTGGGTCGGGCGCTCTGCGACCGGTTGGGTATGTAATGGGGACCAAAGCTGACGGACGATGGCGCCATATTAGCATCGACATGCGCGATGTATCGAAGCCGGGCCTCAGTGGTGAAAAGCTGTCCTCCTTGTCCTCGCTACGATTTGGGCGATACAAGATGGATCGAATCAATACGGTAACGATTCCCAGCACCAAGCCGGAATCATACTATTGCATAGACAACTTTCAGATCGGTAGTCCTCCGTCAGAAGGTGGTATTGAAATATCGTGGGAGTGCATCGATCCATCTGGGATTGGCGGATACAATCTCGTCATTGACCAGGAGCTGTCTACGGTACCCACTGAACAGATTTCGACCGCGGAAACACAGCATTTGATGCAAATGGACGGTCGGAAGGGGAGGTGGTTTGTTCACGTTCGGGCAGTTGACAGTGCAGGCAACTGGGGAGAGACAAGTCATGTCCCGGTCACATTTGGTGACATTGCTGAAGTAATCACAGGAAAACCGGGGGAAGCTGCGACTAAGCTAAGAGAGGACGGTCGTCTTGAAGAGAGTGCAGCTCTTGAGGCATTCGCTGCTTACAGGCGGGGAGTCCGCAATCGTGTCAAGGAGATGACCCGTCTGCGTCGTTCGTTGGTTGACTACACAAGAATGGAGCAGACCGAACAAGCCCGCCTTACACTCTATCGATACCTGAATGTCGACGAGTCTATGCCTTTCAAGGAAGTTGAGCTGACCAAGGCATTACTCCTCATAAGATCGATTAGCGATGTAGCGACTTCAGAATCAATGTTTAGAGCCATCGCGCTTGAAGTGCAAGAACGGCAGTTAAATATGGCGTATGTATTGATGGTAGACGGTCTGGCTCGAATGCTTATTGAGAATGAACTGTACGAAGCAGCACAAGAGGTGTGCAAAGAACAGATAGCAAAATGCCCGGAGCGCTCACTTGCCTTGGTATTTCTCAGCATTTGCTACTCCAAACATAACAGAGTCGAGGAGCTCGCCGCTGTTTCCGAGGAGTTGGAGGACCGCTTTGGCATTTTGATCGAGGATGATGACTGGGACAGGATTCTCATTCAGACGGATATCAGTCCAGTCAAGAATCTGCCCGCGGTTAGGTCCTTTCGGGTCCTAATCGCAAAAAGTTGTTTGGAAGAGAAAGACTACAATGGAGCCGTGAAGATCTTGAAGCCACTCTTGGTCGCTCCTTTCAAACCTGAACTCGTAGTTTTCGAAGTGCTATCTCAGTCCTATTCAAAGCTGGGGAACAGAGATGAACTCGAAACAACATGCCAATACTTGAAAGAACTCTACCCAGCGGCGTCCACTCGTGCGGAGGCCGTTCTCGTGTTGTCGCGGATGAATAGGACCAGCGCCCGCTGTCAAGACGCAATCGATGAATTGCAGGACCTCGTTGCAGGCGATATTTCAGTGAAGATGCTGAGGAAAGCTATTCCAGAGCTTCTAAGAGCCGCGTGGGAACTTGCCTCAGATTCAGAAGACGTGAGGAATCACATTGCCATCCTGCTGGACGCGCCCCCGAAACGAAGAGCGAATAACCTCAAGGCCCTCAAGTTTGCGATCATTGCCCTGGAGGCGGATGATTATGAACTGGCTGCTGAGACGGCATGCCTCGCCATTATTCAGCATGCCGCCGGCAGCAAAGAAGCGGAGTGGGCCAATCGAAGGCTGTCGAGAGAGAAGTGAGTTGGTTCTTGGATTGACGTAACAGAGATGCTGATTGGAGTGCCTAGACCAAATGATGGCAGCGGAGAAGTGCTATAGAGATTTATAGACACAAGCCAATGATTGATGACAAGTAGGAGAGTCTCTTCAGGCATGAGCGCCAATGATTTTGGGGGGTGCAAGAGTCTATCGAGGCATACTCTCAATTAGCACACCGCAGCCAGGAATCAATGCAGACGTCGTGTCCGTTCGCAGAGCGGAATAGGCCACACCTCGACTTGCATGCAAATCCCCGATATCTCTGCACACCAATTGACCTGCAAAACTTGACTATTCGATCCATACATGCAAGGCTGTTGTATGAATGGTAACGTGATCGGATCTGAAGATGTGAATGGAGTAGGTCTTTATGGGTATGAGAGAGGAAGGCTACGAGCGTGGCTATCGTGCCGGCGAGGCTGCGAAGGGCACAATAGCGGATCAGATGAAGAACTACGGTCCGGGACAGGAGTTCTGGTTCACCGCTGCTCGTGGCATGGACTTCGCCGCGGAAATCGAGAAGTGGGATCGTAAGCGTCTCGACTCAGGACCTTCGCTGATCAAGTATCCCGAAATCAAGGGACTCCGCGAGCGGCACCTGGGAGAACGAGAAGGATTCATGGCTGGGGCTGACTGTACCTACCGGGAGGCCGCCTTTCACTATTCGTCACGTGACTTTCGACAACGAGTTCTCAATGTTCACTACATAGGCCCGCCGTCCGGCCCGTTGCCTCCGCCTCCGCCCATCATCAATCCAATGCCCGATCAGCAGTGTACTAATGTATTCATTCCCAACGGTGTTGAGGGCATTACAACTGGCAATAACCGAGACGACACTGTATGGACATACCAAATGCCGAAGTTTCGTCCTCCCAAGGGTGTTTGCAGGGAGATGAATTATCATCTGAGCTGGGGAAGCGTCTCTTCTGCTGTCCGTTGCGACGAGCCTTCGGATGAAATATTTCCTGTGGATGTGTTTGAGATTCTGCCTGACGAATGTACCTATGATATCAAGAATATCGTCAAGTTCTTTGATAGATACGTGCAGTTCTGGGGACCGGCGAATATGATCTTCGCAGACCGAGAGTTCCGCGCAGTTGCTGCAGAAAAGACCAATAATCGTGTTGGATGGAGATGGCCGGATGAGACGGGAGCCGTGGCTATTACGGCTTGCTCATACCTTGACCCCGAGATATACGAATTCAAGAGGTCGCGGCTGCGAAAACAGATGGAACTGCTTGGTGAAACCGAAGAGACATCTTGGGAATGGAATTATGATATTGCCTGTCACAAGCGCTACGAGCGTTTGATAAAGCTCACACGTGAAGAAGCAAAACGTGGAGCAACGCTGTGGGGCGTCTTCAATATCGTCGCGGACCCCGACGGCAAGCCGCCCGAGCGCATTACCGTCGCCGGTGAGCGCACAATGCCTGACTATCCTGAGAAAGAGCAGTGGGGTCCTCACGTGATCGCAAATTGGACCATTGTCCAACATGCGTCTGTTGTGACAGGACCTAACCGTCGTACACTGTGGCGTCATTGGGAGAACTGGAAACCCGTCGATCACAAACCACCATACCTGGTTCTTGGTGAAGGTGTAGAAATGAAGCCTGAGTGGAAGACGGATCTCGACGACGGCCGGTGCAGACTGTGGAGTGACAGTCAAGACCCAGTCTGCTGACATCTTTTCGACTGGGTTGTATCTGTACTCGTTCAGCTTTCATGAAGCGCTTGCTTGTGTTAGGATGGGCTTCACTAAGTCATAGCAGTGAAGTTAAATCCGACGGGGGACGGAGAAACTCTTTGGTCGTACGGGTAAGAGCAAGTCTGATTTTGGCCTTCCTCAGCACATTCATAGCAGCCTTCTTTTTTCATATTTGCCCTCCCGAAGCACTTGCCCAGACTGACGAGCTTGAGCGGAAGCTTTCTCAACATATCAATCATTTGTCTGGTCTCGGCTCACGTGTCGCTGGTTATCCAGGTTCAAGCAGTGCGGCTGAGTACATACGAAGGCAGCTTGATGACACGAATCCAGACTGGATCGAGGAACAGCGTTTTCCAATTGCCACTCCAATGGATTTCGGGGCTACCATTACTGTGCGTGGTGCCGATGGGGCAATAGATCTTCACTGCCTTTGGCCCAATGTTGCTCGCACATCAACGACTCCGCCAGAGGGCATAGAGGGTCATTTGATAGACGGTGGCGATGGAGAGGCGGAGCGGTATGAGGGCAAATTGGTTGAAGGTGCCATAGTGCTCTTGGACTTCAATTGCGGAGGACGCTGGTACGAAGCATTTGTGCTTGGAGCGAAAGCTGTTATTCTTGTTGCCCCGGAAAGAATGTCACGCAGTGATGCCTCCCGCAAGGTTTTGACCCTCCCGCTGAATGCCCCGAGGTACTACGTTTCCAGCAGAGATGGCGGGCAACTCCGCCGACATGCTCTCTCCTCGCCTCCAGCTGTCGTGCGAGCCAAGATGACGTGGCAATCTCGCACGTCTCGCAATATTGTCGCTTTCTACAAGGGAAGCGATCCCGACGTAGAACACGAAATCATGGTCTTGGAGGCCTACTATGATTCAACGTCGGTTGTTCCGTCCATTAGCCCCGGAGCGCAGCAGGCATGTTCAATTGCAGCTCTCATCGAGTTTGCCGAGCTGCTGCGAGAAACGCGTCCCGGCCGTTCCATACTGTTGGCCGCAACGGATGGCCACTTCAGTTCCTTGTCAGGAGCGAGACATCTGACGGCCGCTTTCGCGGAAAGTCGTGTTCTTGCCGGTTTCGGGAAGAGGCCGGATGAGTTGCGGAAGAACACGGAGATATTGAAACGCCTGAAGAAGACACATGAGCTGATAGATGTCGAGAAGCAGAAGCTGGCCGTTTTCGATAAAGACGGAGCAGAGTTGGCGCGGGCCTTGTTGTCCGAAAACGGAGGTACAGCCCGTGGCGAGTTTGTACGTGCCGTGAATCGTGAAATCGGACGTGTGAATGAACAATTATGGAAGCTGCGTATCAGTGAGTCTGGGAAGACTTCTGGGACAGAACAATCTCGACGCCAAATAGAGAGCAAGAAAACGAACTTGCTTCGCATAGGGGCGCTCTTTGAGCGGTTCGGTCGAGAAGACAGGTACGAAGACCTTGACGCAAAAGCGAAGCACGCCTTTGATGAGATTGCGGAAGGCGTGAGCGAAGTGCTCATTAGGCGTATTGCCTGCCTGGAGAAGCGGAAGGAGTACGACGAAGACTCCGAACGCATCAGCCGCCGCCTGAGCGGCTATCGAATAGGTCTCTTTTTGGGACTGGACTTGACAGCGGGGCACGACACGTTTGGTCTCAGCACTACGGGAGGACTTTACTATAGCGGCACTGCAGAAGCTCTCAATTTGGCATATTCAGGTCTTGCGAAACAGCTCGCCGTCGCGGCCCGAAAGGTAGAGCAGGATAGAGATGTATTCGTCGATACGGTGAATTCCAAGCGTGGGCGGAGCTTGATGTCTTTTGTGCCAGTCCGAATGGCTTTTGGCTCCGAGGCTGCGGTGGCGTGCGGTTTTCATGGTCTCACTTTCGCTACGCTCAGTGACATCCGCACCGATTTCGATACGCCTTTGGACACACCTGAGAAAGTTGATGCCCGAAATCTCGCGCGACAGTCATCCGTATTGTTTCATCTCTTGATGGAGCTTGCCAACGATCCCTCGCTAGACCGGAGGATACGCTATCAGCATATCTCCTCAAATAGCATGTCCATCTTGGATGGCGAAGTTCGGCAGCTGGGGGGTGGAGGGGAAGCTGTGCCGGACGAACCAGTTCCGGATGCCTTGACAATCGCACAGACTGGCTTGGAAGTGCTATGTGGTGTAAGGCCCGACTACTACGCAATTGCAGATGCCTATGGCTACTACCGTTTTCCCAACGTAAATAGTTCTGGAAGCTATGAGCTGATGGCCTACGGTACCGACCCGGCATCAGGACGTATTGAGTATGCTCGGGACAGGGGGACCATAGGAGGGCGATTTGACACAAAGCTTTCGAAGGTCAAGCGTCATCACACAGTTCCGATTGTGCTTTTTTCGTGCGTTGCGATTGGCGTTCCGGAGCTCGTTGACCAACGGTATTTCCAGCGGATGCAGGAGATACGTGTTTTGGACGCGCGTACGGAAACTGTTCCGGTAACATACGGTTTCAGCGTTCCCAAAGGCCACATTGGTACTGGTGCTGAAGAGACAGGCATTGTTGTATTCGGTCGCAGCGGCAAGAGTCTCAAGATTACATGTGGCGCGAGCATCACTAAACCCCGAATGATGTTGTTGAACGCATCTTCTCAGCAACCGTACGGGGATGGCTACTCTGCAAATGATTGGACTGTTATTCCAAATGCAATGTACCACAGTGCTCTGGATCAGTGGTATCTGGATGACTTTCGCATCAAGAATCTTGAATCATGCCAAATACGGAATGAAAGACTGAGTGAGCTTCACGCATTAGCTCGTGAAGAACTTGACGCTGCCGAAGATGCGTTGAAGGGGCGACACTATGATGATTTCCTGATTCACGCTCGGAATGCGCTTTCGGTAGAGTCGCGAGCGTATCCGGAAGTTGCTGCAACCGGTAGCGATACCGTCAAAGCTGTGATATTCTATCTCGCTCTTCTCTTTCCATTCGCCTTCTTCGTGGAGCGACTGATCTTCGGATTCAGAAAGCTTGAAGCGCGAGCAGTCAGTGTTTTGTTGATTTTTGTTGCAGCGTTCCTAGTCCTTCGAAGCGTGCATCCAGCCTTTGGGATCATGAATTCCGCACTTGTCATATTACTGGCCTTCTTTCTCTTTGCCTTGAGCGCAATTGTAACGCACATTCTCTACAGCAAATTCCAGAGGGAGCTTGAGTCTATCCGAAGCGGCAGCGTTCGCTTTCGGAAAGCGGATGTTAGCCGAGCGAGCGCATTGAGCCTTGCCGTGACGTTGGGTATTGCCAACATGAGGCGTCGGAAGTTGCGTATGTGTCTCACCGTGACGTCGATTGTGCTTGTCTGTTTCACGATGATTTCGATGACAAGCATTACTCAAACACTCCGTCACACAACGGTACTGCTTGACGATCAGGCGAGCTACGACGGCTTTCTATCTCACTTGACCTCATGGCAGGCTCTGGACGAACATACCTTGAAAGCCGTGAGAGGATTCTTCAGAGACCTTGGCACGGTGTCCCCTCGCGCTTGGCTATTGCCCGCGGAAAGGGGGGAATCTCCTGTATTGGACTTGTTCTTCGAGCAGAACGACAGAGTACACAGCTATAGTCTTGGCGGCGGACTTGTAGGACTCACAGTTCAGGAGACGCTGCTTTCTGAAAGACCTGATATCCTTCTGAGTGGGAGATGGTTCACGGAAGCCGATAGGTTTGCATGCATTCTTCCGAAGGATGTTGCAGATGGTCTCGATATCACGTCAGATGACGTGGGAAAGGCAAATATTAAGACGCTCGGGTTGGAGCTCGTGGTCATAGGAATCTTCGACCCGGAGAAGGTTGATGCAATTCACGATCTTAACGGTGAGACGATTACACCAGTCGACTTTCTCAGCGCAACGGGTGAGCGTAAGCTGCAGGGTTTCAAGGCAATGACAGTTGAGCAGCAATCGGCGAGGGTATCTGAGCCTGAGGACAAGCTACTTCATTTGCTTTCTAGAAACATGGTACTTGTTCCATTTGAGTTTTTGATAGAACACGGTGGCACTGTCCGGTCGATTTCCGCAAAGCTGAACGATAGTGTTGACGCAACGGAGACCGCGAAAAGACTGGTTTCTCGAATGGGGCTGCTGTTCTATATGGGTGATAAGGGACAGCGCTTGCTAGTGGGGTCTGGCGGTGGTGTGATGATAAAAGGTTTGGAGCGTACGCTTCTTCCTATGGGCATAGCCTGTCTGATCGTATTGAACACAATGCTTGGTGCGCTGTTCGAACGCAAAGGCGAGATCGCCATAGAAAGCGCTCTGGGCTTGACGCCGTCTCACATTGCAGCACTCTTCATTGCGGAGGCTCTCGTGTTGGGTGTGCTTGGAGCCGTTTTGGGATACCTTCTCGGCCAAACGGTGGCCGCAGTAACCTACAAAATCATTCCTGGGATAGAGCTCAACTACTCCTCGTTTTCTGTAGTCTTGGTATCGGCATTGGGAATGATCATGGTTGCTGTGCCGACAGTCTATCCGGCAGTCATTGCGTCAAGAGCATCGGCTCCGTCGGTGAAGCGAAGATGGGAAGTGCCGCCGAGTGTGGACGATGAAATTGCGTTGCTGCTGCCATTCACGTATTCTGTTGCCGAAGCGAAGGCCATAGCGGGGTATCTGTTTGAGTACTTTGAGTCACATTCCGAGTCAACTGCGGGGAGATTCTGCACACTTCACGTGGAGTTGGCGGAAATTGATGTTTCAGCAATGGGTGGGTATTCGCTGACTTTCGACGCTTCGTTGGAGCCGTACGATTTGGGGGTGTCGCACTACGTCGAAATGTACATTGTGCCAACAGAGTACCAAACTGAATACGAGATGTACGTGTTTCTTGATCGCCAGTCGGGCAGCGTAGCTGCCTGGGAGCGACTATCGAGACCGTTCATCGACGAATTGCGAAAGCGCTTGCTCGCCTGGCGTACGGCAACACCGGAAGCGAGAGACCATTACGGTAGACGAGCGAACTCAATGTTGAAGAGGGAATGTAAGAGTACGTAGGTTTGTGACTTGTAATCAACAATAGACCAAATGACTTGCCCCAGAGTGAGACACATTGGCAAGAATTGAAGACAAAGAGTTTCAAGAGTACCGCGACCTGATGAAGGTGCCCCAGGAGTTTGAGGACGGGTTTACCTATCGGACGGTGATCGGAGCACTTTTCATTGGCTTTCTAATGATGCCTGGCTCGATGTACATGAGTCTGGTCGCAGGACAGAGCCTTGGACCCGCGGCCCAGTGGGTGACTATCATCTTGTTCGTTGAGGTTGCACGCTATTCGTTCGAGCGTCTCAAGACACAGGAAATCTACATTCTCTACGTAATGGCTGGTGGTGTTATTGCGACGCCATTCAACGGGCTCTTATGGAATCAGTATCTCGTACAGTCGGAAGCCGCTCGCGGCCTTGGCCTGGTTGATCAGATTCCCAATTGGGTAGCTCCACCACCGGGGTCGCAGTCACTCGACCAACGCACCTTTTTTCACTATGAGTGGTTCGCGCCTATCGGGCTGTTGGTTTTGAGGATGTTGCTCACCCGGTTGGACAACTTCGTTCTTGGCTATATCCTATTCAGGATCACATCAGACGTAGAGCGCTTACCCTTTCCGATGGCTCCCGTTGCTGCAACAGGAGCACTTGCTCTTGCAGAGTCAGGCGATCCGAAGGAAAGTTGGCGTTGGCGGTGCTTCTCGATTGGATCAATGATCGGATTGGGGTTTGGGGCGATCTACATTGGTATGCCCGTCGTTACGGGGGCAATGTTCAGTCGTCCGATCATTCCATTGCCGATTCCATGGATGGAGCTTACACATGCGACAGAAGACGTTTTGCCCGCAGTTGCCACGGGGATCACATTTGACCTTGGGCGTTTGCTCATAGGCATGGTCTTGCCATTCTGGGCTGTTGTTGGTGGGTTCATTGGATTTGTGATTACGGCTGTCGCAAATCCTGTGCTGTATAGGTGCGGCATTCTCCATACCTGGGAACCGGGAACGGATACGATCAATACTCAGATTGCGAACTACCTTGATCTCTACATGAGTCTTGGAATCGGTCTGGGTGTTGCAGTCGCGATTGTTGGTGTTGTCAAAGTGATTTACGCCCTGCTTGCGGTAACGAAAGATGGCCGCACTCGCACAATGATTCGGCCGCCGGCGAAGCGAGGAGACTTTAGTGTGTGGATCGCTGTGGGCATCTACGTAGTGTCTACGCTTGCCTACATTTCATTCTGTGCCTGGCTTGTGAAGGGATTTCCGTTCTTCTTCTTTCTAGTATTTGGTTTTATCTATACGCCCCTCGTCTCGTACATAACCGCGCGAATGGAAGGCATAGCCGGGCAGTATATGGAAATACCATTTGTACGTGAAGCTTCTTTTATCCTTAGCGGGTACAAAGGGGTGGCTCTGTGGTTTGCTCCGATTCCGTTGGCCAATCACGGGCGACAGGCGCTGTCGTTTCGGGTATTGGAATTGACAGGGACAAAAGTCAAGAGCGTCGTCAAGCTGGCCATTCTGCAGTTGCCAATCGTAATCGTATCAACAGTGATCGCATCGCAATTGATTTGGCGTCTTGCACCGATACCCTCAGAGACCTACCCCTTTACAATGAAGATGTGGCACATGCAAGCATTTAGGAAACTGCTGTTCTGCACTTCTACCGTGGAAGGCCGTTCCGTGTTTCTGGAAGCATTGCGGTTCAAATACGTTTTCGGCGGTCTCGGTGCCGGACTTGCTGTGTATTGGCTGCTCGCGGTTTTTGGTCTTCCGACGATGTTGATTTATGGCGTAATACGTGGTCTGGGCGACACGCTTCCACACTTTGTCATTGTTGAATTCATTGGTGCATTGATTGCTCGTTTCTATTTCCAAAAGAAGTATGGGCTAAAATGGCGCCAGTATGCACCCGTATTGCTCGCGGGCTTCAGTTGTGGAATGGGACTGGTCGGGATGATGTCTTTGGCATTTGCATTGGTGGCAAAGTCGGTGGCACAACTGGCGTACTAGTACTACGATTTCGTTTGCAGGTCTATTTGTGGTTGACAGTATGAATCGTTTTGACGAAGCGAATCTTGGCTTTCATCGCAAGCGCAAAGAGCAGCAAGTAGTGAGGCTCGAAGAGCAGGCTCCGCGTGTGGCTGTCACGGTGCGCTCAGTGGTGATCGGTCTGGCCTTGGTTGTTGTGATCTGTATAGCGACCCCCCTTGTCGAGTTGCGGCTGAAAACGGATTTGCTAGCCAACTTTCACATTCCCGTTGCCCCGATTCTGATCCTGTTCGCGATGGTCATTGCTGTCAATTGGGTGGCTTGGCAGTTTCGCGGATGGCTTATGCTGTCGAAGGGCGAAATGCTGACGATTTTCTGCATGACGCTTGTTTCAGCCGCTATCCCGAGCCAGGGCATGATGAACTACGTTTTCCCCCTGCTCAGCGGTCAACCTTATTACGCAACACCTGAAAACCGATACGCCGAGATATTTCATCAATACCTACCGAATTGGTTTTGGCCAAAGGATCCGGCGGAGTGGGGAACTGTGGATTGCCCCAAGGTGATCACGTGGCTGTATGAGGGATTGCCGGATGGCATGGGATTTCGTGACATTCCGTGGCGAGTCTGGATTCCGCCACTGGGGATGTTCAGCGTGTTCATCGGGTTCATGTACATGCTTTTCTTCTGTCTCACCGTTATCCTTCGAAAACAGTGGGACGAACGCGAGCGGCTACCTTTCCCGGTTGCTCAGATTCCGTTGGCATTGGTTGAGGGGAAGGGGGACGCTCGTGGGGAAAAAGAACGCATACCGTTTCTCAAGAGCAAGGCAGCTCTTCTGGGCATGTTGTTGCCGTTTCTTGTTCATACTTACAACCACTTATCCGAGCTGGCCGTTGCATTGCCGAAGTTTGCCTACAGGTATGCTTGGGATGAAAAGATACTCACCGAGCCGCCACTGAATGCTTTCACACCGTTGGAGATATATTTCTTTCCGGCTGTACTCGCTATCGCTTTTCTGATCTCTCGTGAAGTCTCTTTGTCCATATGGGTCTTCTTTCTGTTGATGAAAATTGAGATGGCCATTGCTATCTGGCTGGGCTACGGGGAGAGCATGACGTCATTTGTATTGCGCGGCCATACAAGCACAATGATCACGGGGCAGGGGGAGGGTGCTCTGCTTATGTTCACAATGTTTGGTCTCTGGTTGGCACGAGGGCATTTGAAAACCGTATTCTTGAGCGCAATCCGTCCTCTAAGTGGCACGCCGGAAGAGAGGCGTGAGGCATTGAGCTACCGCATGGCATTGATAGGCCTAATTGTGAGTCTTGTGGGAATGGCTGTCTGGCTAGATGTGTACGGCATGTCATTCCATGTTGCGCTGCCGATGCTGTTGTTGCTCGTATTGTTTGCGATTGGATTGACACGAATTGCTGCTGAAGGTGGCTTGGTGCATATCAAGACTGCCGGTAACCCAGCAAGTATGGTGGAGGAGATCTACGGCACACGAAGTCTGGGTCCAAAGAACACAACGCTGCTCGAGCACACACAGTTCATGTTCCTTTTCGAGTTCCAAGCCTTTCTAATGCCTAGTCTGATGCACGCTTTCAAGATTGGCAGTGATGCTCGACTGAAGCGGTTCCCCTTCGTTGGAGCGCTTATTGCTTCCGTAACACTGGCAATTGTTGTGTCTTTCGGCGTGTTTCTCTGGATGGGATATACCATGGGCGGGATCCATCTGGGATTTGGAAGATGGCCTTACTACACTTCTAAGTACTTGAACATAGTGATCAAGGGAAGACCACCGGCCCTCGAAGGTCTGAGTTGGGTGGGGCTGGGCGCCGTGGTGATGTTTTGCCTGATGTTGTTGCGCCAGAGGTTTCTTTGGTTGCCACATCCGCTTGGCTATGTTGTATTTCTATCCCCATTTCGCATCAATCGTTTCTGGCTGATGCTGTTTCTGGGGTGGCTCTCCAAATGGGCCGTGTTGAAGTACGGGACGCTTGACACCTATTATCGTGTCAGACGGTTCTTCCTTGGCGTTCTTGCGGGGGAGTTTATCACGGTAGGATTATGGTCGATTCTGGATGTGACGAAGTTCTATGACGTCTGGGAAAAGGCCATGAGGGCGGGTGAACCGTTGATGAGAATACTACACTGAAAGTATGGAGGCGTGGATTCTTGGAGTATTGCGATGCAAAAGAGAAAAGAGCTGACGAGCGTACACCCATCGAAGTGGGAGAGTCTATTGCTCAAAGGTTCATGAGGATTGATCCCCCGCGCAGCACTTACATGTATGCTTACGGTCTCAATGGATTGCTTTACCTGTGGAAGGCGACAGGCGAGGATCAGTATTTCGATTTCTACATGGCACATCGTGACATGTTCATTCGCGATTTCGGACATCCAAATTACGACGAGATGCTCTACTGGGCTACTGGCGACCGGAAATGGCTGGAGGGGATCGAAGAAGTCGCGGAGTCCATGCTTGCAGACGAGCATGTTGATAGCGAAGGTGCAACACTCGATCCGCGAGGACGCTACACTGTGGATACCTTTAGCGGGCACATGTGCAGACCAATTCTCTACGCTCACATTCTAAATGATCATCGCTTCCTTGACGCTGCTATGCTTCACTATGAGGTTAATAAGGGATATCTTGCAGATCCGGTGACTGGTCTCTGGTACAGTCGCCTCGGACACCACATGCACCAAAAACGCAACAGCCCCGGACTGTGGGCACGAGGCAACGGTTGGCTTGTCCAGATGTGGGGTACTGCGATGCACTTGTGGGACCCGAATCACCATGGACATGAGAGAATGCTCGGCGAATGGCGAAAGTACTGCAGCTCTGTGTCCAGTTACCAGACACAATCAGGTCTCTTGAGACAACTTGTGGATCGTGACGATTGTTTCGAAGAAGCGTCAGGTTCCGGGTTGATTTTCGCTGGCATTGCCAATGGCGTATTGCACGGTACTTTGCCACACGAGTTTGGCTCTGTGGCGTACCGTGGATTCTGCGGTATAAGAGGCATTGTGGACACAGAAGGCAACATTCATAACGGTTCGACAACGGCTGGCGGTTACAATTTTGAACGCCAGTACTATACGTGTTCACGTTTCAATGAACCTCACGCTGATGGCGGGGCAATGATGCTCTGCTCATTGGTAAACCTACTTCTGGAGAAGGGCATGGTTTCCAACAATTCTCAGCCCGAAAAGAAGCCAGAGATAGTTACGACAACAGTCCCAGGCGTTTTGAGCTACAAGCCGCTTCCCCTGAAGACCGCAGAAGAAATGGCGCCTACAGTGCTCAAGCGAATCCGTAGCTTGTCTGAACTTCCGGAAAATGATTTGTACGGGTTCATCCCGCTCAGCCTGATTCACTGGTACGACTGGTGCAAAGATGGAAGCTTACTTGCGGATGCCGAAAGACTTCTTGAGAGTGCGACCCCAAGACAGTCTGACACGCCGCATTGGAAATGGAACGTGAAAACAGAGCTGGCTTTGCGGGCCGAAGATCAATCCCCCCCGGACGGGTTGAAGGCGTTTGCTGACAAGGCGCTGGGGAAAGCTAGACGCGATAGAGACGGTGTGTTTGTCGATGAGACTGGCGGCTACAGCACAAACACTCTCTTCATATGGATTCCTCTGCTGGCCAAGACAAGCAGGTTGACGGGCGACCTTTGTTATCTGGATGAAGCCTGCAGACAACTCTTTGGTCATCAAGCTTGGTTGGAGGAACCAATCACTCGACTTTGGTACGGCACTTTTGGACATGGTAGGCACAAGCGAAATATAAACCCTGGTCTATGGGGGGTGGGCAACGGCTATGTTATTTCGAGCATAGTTGAGTTACTGGACTATCTGCCGCGCGAATATGATCGATGGATCGATGTGATCTGCCTGCTGCGTGACCACGTGCGAGCTGTGGCTGAGTATCAACCTGTGAACGAAGGATGGACGCAATTGATAGACAACATCGATTCGTTTCACTGTCCAGCGGCAAATGGTCTGATTACCTACGGATTCTGCAAGGCTATGACAAGGGGATGGATAAGCGACGAACTCTACCTCAATGCCAGACACGGCATGACAGCCGCTTCGGAATTGGTTGACGGCGAAGGCAACTATGGTAAGGTAACTATGCCAACAGCGGGCCTGGATGATTTGACAGACTATGAGAGTCATTCATTGGAAAATGATCCCTACGGGCTGGGCCCGGTTTTGTCAGGTCTGGCAGCGTCCGCAGAGTTCTACGAGAAAACTGAGCCGCCGAACAAGAAAGGGACGCTCGGTGTGAGATAGAACCAAGTTCAACACTTGAGAAAAGATACACCGGGGAGAGCTTGTCTGCCACAGAAAGCTCTCCCCAATTGTATATTATAGGATTAACCTACCGTATCGTCATTGATCATGCCGCGCTCGTGCAGGAGCTTTAGAAAATGCAAGCGCCGAACCTGGTGTCCGCCCAGTTTCAGAAGGATGCTGATACCAGGTTTCATTCGCTCGATCCAGGAATCATCACCCGTCATACGGTGGGCGCCCCATACAGCGTAGAAGTTATGCGCGCGACCGTCATCAGTACCCGCATAGACTACACCTTTGAGTGACAACTCGAATTCTTTCAGCATATACTCTTTCACTTTCGGGTCCGGGTCGTCCTCAAGGTATCGAAGCATGGCGTCCCAGGATGCGTAAGACCCATAGGCCGTGGGTTTGCCGAAGTTCGTGCCGTGCGGATGAGATTCAAGTATACCACCAGTTTCGTCTATCTTCTTGATCATTCCTTCCTCGATTATCCTGCGGGCTGTCTTGAGATACTTCTCCTCGTGTGTAAACCGATACAGGAGGGCGAGGTTCATGCAAGGTATGCCGGTCTCACGGCCGTCGCAAGTAATATGATGCATGGCTCTGTCCACCCACTGAAGAATGTTTTCCCCACACATCAGCACAGCTTCCTTGACACGTTCATTGCCTGAAAGACAGTAGTACGCGATCAGGCCCTCCACCCACTGATGGCTTGGGTAATGCGGGCCCTCGACGTGATTCTGACTGTGCGGCATCAGAGCGCCGTGTCTCAGGGGATTCTGCGAATATCTGATGTGATCAGTCTCCGCATAGTGTACTGCCGTGGCTTTGAGGAGATCGTACAGCTTTGAGTTCCCGGTACGGAGATAATCGCAAGCAGTCCACCACACGTGGCGGTCGTCTTCATTGTTCCCTCCGCCGTCGCCGTAGTTGAATATGCCGTTTCCGGGCAAGTTGCCTGTACAGCGTATGAGCCTTTCGAGTCGCGGGTATCTGTCAGGCATGAAAGGCAGTACATGTTGTTGCTCCAATACTTCGCATTTTGCTAGATAAGTGTGATCGTATACAAGGCCGATTGGATCACCTTCTACGGCTGATGATCCTACCCCGGGGCCTCCCCACTGAAGGTATGCTTGGTCAACCCAATCATTTGGCATACGACCGGCGCGTCCATCCAGCCGGATTTCATGAGTTCGAGACTGCCCTTGATTTATCAACAATGTTTTTGCCCACTCTGGCCATATATGGTATGAAATGATATTGCGATCCACACTTATGCCTTTGGGATGCATGTGGGCTGATTTAAGAATGACCGTTGTCAACGTAGTGTCCCCGTCGGTCACGCCAATGTGTGGGAAGACTGTGCGATAACCGCCGACTCTCATCTCGCCCCTGAAAGTCGTTTGAAAGAACGGCGAGTTGTAGTGCGAATAGTAGACGTCACCCTTTTCAAGGCTGCTGAGGTTACGGATCATTGTCGTGCCGAGATGGTTACTTCTTTCGGTGTAATTGTCGAAGTCGTCGTTTGTTGTGGTTACATGATCAACATTCTCGCAAATCTCAGCGAGACGAGGGAAAGGATGCTCACCGTGCCTCACCTGGCGAACGATCGTCGTAACGTCTCTGCCCAGGGAAGAGTCGAGGTCCATACGCAGACCTCGGATGGTGATTCCGGCGGGATTCTCTTCACGGTTGATAAATGTATGGTCTATCTCAATATACGAGTTGTTTGCCCAGAGCCTCAGTCGCACCTCGTAGTCGAGCAGTGTCGCGTCGTCTCCTGCAACGTGCGTCCCTGTGACCTTGAGTGTTGCACGCACTGGATTGGCGTTCTCTATCACTACCCTGCGGTTGGGATCGGCGGAAGCACGAAAGAGTTTCTGCCCTTCAGCGGTCAATACGATATCACTCTGCGAACCCGACGCAATAACTGGTCGGCCGTGAACGGTGAGTTGGTCTATTAGGGCGCCCCCACTTTTTCTGACCACAAGCGTTGTGATTCCGTTGTCCAGCATTATTGCATCATTCGATTCCTTGAGGACAACCGGATTTCCCGGTGCGGCGGGTATTTGGCCAACAGCAACGGAGTATGTAACGTCAGCGGCGCGAGGAACCATACTTGTGAGAAAGTCAACAAGCATCCATTGAACAGAGCCATCTTTCCATGTGGTCAGAGCACGCGTGGCGCACGGGACGGCTTCGCCTTTGTCATCGAGCATTGAAAGATGTGTGTCTTCACTTACGGTTCCGGCTGGGAAAGGGATGCCGCGACTGATTGGGTGATCAGGGTGATCGAGATTCGTCCGATTCTTGAGGGTGATGGTCGGCTTGACAGCCATTACGATTTCTCCTACGAAGTGAAATAGGCTTGCTTCTGTTCGCCCACTGTGGCAGAGGAAGCGATTGCAACCCACAACTATGTAGGTTGATAACCTATGTCAAATAGGAGTGACTGTCAAGAAAGGAAGCCGTAATCACGCTTGCACTTGAGAAGCGGACGGAAAAGGCCAAAGCTTGGGTTCAACGAGAGGCCGGCACAGGCCCAAAAGCTCGTACCCTTTCAATTATCTTGAGCAAACGGTCGAAGTCCGCCTGAGGAGGTGTTGTGTCCGATATGCCCAAAATGAGATTGCTACCGTCGCCGATTTCCTCAAAAAACCCATCAAGGAATGTATCAAATTCCTGATCATTCATAGACATTTGAAGTAAGGCGACCGAGGGAATACCTCCCATGATAACAATATCTTTTCCAAAGAAATCTCTGACTTCTTTGAGAGGCAATTTGGTCATTGGAGCGGGGCATATGGAGTCGGCGATATCAATGTTTGAGTCCAGATAGTGCTGGAGGAGACCGGTGTTTTCCCCGTCCGTATGCGTGAGGAGGTACTTGCTACGATCGTGCAGCGTGACGGCAAACTTCTTTAGTGTTGGCAGTATGTGTTCGGCGAAGAACGGCGGATATGTGACTGACGCATCGTAGTTTGCGCCCAGAAAAAGGACATCGGCAGGGGACTCAGCTGATATTGCAAGGACACGGTCCCAATAGGAACTGATCTTGTCCGAGAGTCGCTTCACTTGATCGGGGTGATCATATATTTCATAGAAAAAGGTATCCAGAGGCATTAGCTCCCTCTGGATGAGATGCATGGGGGAGGCAGCCAGGCTAATGAATCCCACCGCAATGCCGCGATCCCCTGTATTGTGCGCAAACTCTGAATAGCCCCCGTAGTTTGGCTCGACACGTGCGTTTTCAAAGATATAGCCAAGAGGTGTGTAATCATCTGGTGTTTTGAAGGAATGCTGTTCCACGTGTGTGATGCTTATGCCGGCTCGGAGCATAGCTTCATCGTATAGTACGACAGTGGATACTGTGCCTACCGGGGTCTTGTACTCGACGTATGTTCGATCCCCATCGATGCGTACGTTACGCTCCACGTTCTCAAGGACTGTCCGATAGGGCATTGTCCAGAGATT
>Ga0180434_10003237_pt1 | contig 20916 bp, 13 predicted proteins | sample SS_ome_7_FD_132453 | JGI IMG/M metagenome (GOLD analysis project Ga0180434, IMG submission 132453) | Hypersaline lake sediment archaeal communities from the Salton Sea, California, USA - SS_1_D_2 metaG | ecosystem: Environmental > Aquatic > Non-marine Saline and Alkaline > Hypersaline >...
GAGCATCCTGCTGCTGACCGCCCTGTATGCCGTGACGAACCTGGCCTACCTGCGGGCGCTGGGCATGGAGGGGATGGCGGGCTCGAGCGCTGTCGCGGTCGACGCCGTCTCCGCCGCCGTCGGTCCATGGGCCGCCAAGGCCGTCAGCGTCCTTGTCGCCGTTGCCGCGCTGGGCGGCCTGAACGGCACCATCTTCACGGGGGCGCGCGCCATCTGCGGCCTGGGTGAGGACTTCCGGCCGCTGCCGTGGCTCGGCCGGTGGGACCCGCGCCTGGGCACGCCCATGATCGCCATCCTGGTCCAGAGCGCCATCGCCCTGGCCCTGATCGCCCTGGCAGCCCAAGGCGAGAGCACCGACACGGGCTTCGAGGCGGCCGTCCAGTATACCGCGGCGGTCTTCTGGCTGTTCATCCTGATGACGGGCGTGTCGGCCATCGTGTTGCGGGTGCGCGAGCCGGAGGTCGCCCGGCCGTTCCGCCTGCCGGTGCCTGCCCTCCTGGTAATCGTGCTGGTCTTCTGCCTGATGTGCGCCTACATGGTCTATAGCAGCGTGGACTACGCCGTCCAGTCGCTCGTGCTCGCGGAAAAGCCTGCCGAGGCCGCCCGGACGGGGGCCCTCGTCGGCCTGGTCGTGCTGGCCCTCGGCGTGCCCGTGTACTTCCTGTTCCGCGAGCGGAAGCCGCCGACGCCGGAGGAGTGACGCCGGGCGGAGAAGGTTCCAGGGCACCCGGCCGGGCAAGCCGGCCGGGCCACGCGCGGTCTGCCTCGAGCCGCGCGGCGGGTCTCCGCACCCGCCGCGCATGGTAACCTCACTTCTTGCCGAGGGCCTCAATGGCCTCGGCGATCGCCGCGCGGCGGGCCTCGATGGGTGCCGGGTCGGCCGTGAAGTGCGTCATGTCGTGGGAAATCGCCTCGGGCACCTCCAGCAGCGCCTCGCAGCGGGCCCGCACCTCGGTCGGCAGGCGTTCGCCCTTCTCGGCCAGCAGGCGCCGCAGGATGACCAGGTACTCGTAGTCCTCCAGGCCGTCGCGGAGCATCTCCCAGCGGATGCTGTCGACGGGCCCGTCGAGCACGGGGCCCGGCGGATGGGCGTCGGCGCACGACTCCGGCGGATACACGAACCGCCCGTCACCGTTGCCCCACGGCCGGCGGACGCCCTTATCGGTCGAGTAACCCGAAACCCATCCCATCGGGTCGTCGTACGGGTTCTGCGGACGGTCGCGATCGGGATACGCGGCGGTGGAGGTCCAGTAATTGGTCGACCATATGAGAATGCCTTCGATCTTCCGCCTCCACGTCTGCCACAGCCACACGCGCAGTTCCGTGGCGGGGTGGTCGATGAAGAGGCCGGCGTGCGGTGCCTTGGGACCGCAGCAGACGTACCACCAGAAGCGGTCCCCCGCGGCACGGCGCTGCTCGGCCTTGGCGTGATCGTAGTTGGGCGAGAGCGGGCACCACAGGTTCGGCCCGCCCACCAGTCCCGGCTCGATCTGTTCGGTGAGCATCCGCTGGAGATCCGGCGCCGCCTCCTTCAACTTGCGGAACCCGTTCATGACGAAGGCGTAGTCCTTGGGGGCGGGCTCGTCGAACCAGTAGACGTACGCCTCGTCCAGCCATCCTTTTTCGCGCAGGTACTCCTGGAGCCGCCGGCAGTAGGCCGTGAAGGCGGCCTGGTACTGCGGCGTGTCCTCGGTCCAGCCCAGCAGGTTCGGCTCGGACCGGCGGTGGAACGACCCGCCGCCCATGCCGGGGATGCGCAGACGGAACGAGTTGAAGTGGTATCGGTCGATGGCCTGCGTCATGGCGGCATCCCATGCCGCGAAATCGATGTCCGGCGCGATCTTCTCGGTCGGCAGGGGGTTCTTCGCGCCGCGGCGGGCGCTGGTCGGCCAGGTGACGCGGATCGGGTCCATCGGCGCGGGGTCGTACGGCGAGATGTGGTGGGCGGCGAAGTTGGCGTGGTACTTCGCCAGGACCGCCCGCCGGTCCGCCTCGTCCTTCAGGTTCTGGTACTGCCAGATCGTGTTCTCGCGCAGGCCGAACGCCGACTGGCACGTCATCCGGTCGGGCAGCGCGAAGCCGAACACGCGGACCTCCAGCGGGGCCTCGGCCGCGTAGCCGGCGGCCTTCAGGCGGATCGTCCCACGGTACGTGCCGGGCGCGGCGTCGCGCGGCACCGTGACGCGGACCCAGAGGGGCTGGTTCGTCCCGGCCTCCACATCCAGCGGCCCGGCCAGCGGCGGAAGCGGGTCCGGCCACCAGCCCACGCAGCCGGCGGCGTCGGTCGGCTTGGTCACGAGGACGTACCGGACCTTGAGGACCTCGACAACCGAGGCCGGTATCACCGCGCCGCCGGGGCCGGCGAGCGCCGACGCCTCTACCGTCAGGCCTTTCAGAGATTCCTTCGGACGGAGAACGAGTTGGGCGGCGTCGGCCTCGTTCTGCGCCGCCGCGATGCGGATCGCGTCACCCTTCGCCGTCGGCAGGCCGCGCTTGCGGCTGACCTTCCATCCCGACGGGCACCACCACAGGCCCACGGCGTCGCTGGACGCCGGTAGGGCCTGGCCGTACGAAGCGCTGTGCAGCGTGGGGATGTTCAGGGTTTCCTTGGCGATGAAACCGTTCACCACGCCATCCGCAATTAGCGCCTCCTCCGTACGCCGCCCCATGGACAATACCCCTGTGAACAGCCTGATGGTGACAACCGCATCGCCCGGACGAGAAAGGTCGTAGCGATGCCTGATAACATTCTCCCCAGGCTCCAGTGTTCTGGTCTCGGCTCCCGGCCCACTTAACCGGGCAAGCACCGCCCGCGCCTCATCAAACCGAGGCACTTTGCGCCGGGAAGAGTCCACCACCCATACGTTGGCGAAGACTGGAATCGGTTGCTTCGTGGTGTTTCGTACACGGATGACCGCCTCGTTGTCGCCGCCGGGGACGCTCTCGCCCAGATCCTCGATGGTCACACTGAATCGCGAGTCGGTCAGGAGCACGGAGACGAATCGCGTCTTGCCGATGAGCGTCGCGGGCGGGCCGTCCAGCGTCGCGCGGTAACTGTACCCGCTGACCTGGAGCGACGCCCTGCCCTTGCCCTCGGCGGGCTGACCGCGGAGACGGATCCAGACGCTCTCGGCGGGCAGCAGGTCGGCGGGCACGGCGAACGTGCCGCCGGTCACCCCCTCGAGCGTGCCGAGCGGCCGCCAGGCCGCCCCGTTGGCGGACGCCTCGACGGCGAGTTCGCCCGCGTTATGCCACGTGACCGACACGTCGACCTCGCCGCCCGAGTGCCTGCGGCCCTCGACGGCGTGGCGGTACACGACCTCGTCGCCACCCCAGAAGGTCCAGCGGTTCGAGTTGAAACCAGCGGTGAAGCGCTGGAGGGGCCGGGCCTGGTTGCGCGAAACGGCGCCGAACGGCGCGTCGAACGTGTACGCGGTGCCGCGGAGCATCTCGCCCTCGCCCAGAGCCAGGTCGCCTTCATGCGCGTAAACGGGCATCGCGCGGCACAGATGGACGTCATCGAACGCCGCCGTGCCGGGCAAATGCCACTGGCCGAAGCGGATGCGGGCGCGGTCGGGTTTCACGTCGGCTGGCACCGCGAAAATGGACGTGTACGTCTCCCACCGGCCGGGGACGGCGCCCAGGTCAGCATTGCAGAAGAGCGGCCCCGCCACCACCGTGCCACCGCCGGTGCTCCGTGCCTTGAAGGTAAGGCAATAGACACCGCCGGGCTCGAGCGGCAGCGGGTCGGAGAGCCAGTGGTTGGTGCCCTTGCCGTCGCCGGTGACGGCAACGGCCCGGCGGCCGTCGGCGCCCTCGGTGAGCCAATCGCCCTGGCCGCCCGAGAGTTTCCACCCGGCCGGGCCGCCGTCGCCGTCTTCAAATGAAGCGTTCGGCACAGGGACGGTCTGGCCGGAAGCGGTGGCGATGCACGCGAGCAGCGCGACCGCGTGGGAAGCGGTTCGCAGAACCGACCGACACGCAGGACTCATGGACTCACCTCCAGGGTCGCGCGGCGGACGCTGAACGCATCGTCGCCGGAGAAGACCAAATGCATGGTCCGGCCGTCGCGGCTCATCCACTTAGCGGGAAACGACGCGGTCTCGCCGGGGTCCACGTCCCATCGCTCGGCGAAGAACGCGGTGGTCCAGGGGCCCCAGGGCTCGGGCGCGTCGTAGACGGCGAGGCTGCCTCCGCGCTGCGCGTCGCCGGCCGGCAGGACCTGAACCCACAGGTACCGCCCGAGCGGCGCGCTGTAGGTGATGCCGCCGCGGCAGCAGCGGCCAGGGTGCTCGAAGACGGCGCCGCGGCGGGCGACGCCGGCCGTCCAGACGGGCCGGCCGGCGGCGTCGAGACGCTCGAAGAACTCCCATGCCGCGAGGTCCATCAGGCGGTCCTTCGGCGCGCGGGCCAGGACCATCCGGTCGGCCGGCTTGTACGCCGAATCGCCGTCCGGCGAAGCCAGGTAGACGCAGGCGTCGCGCGCGCCGGCGTAGTCGGCGCCGAAGTTGACGAACGTGGGACAGCCGAAACTCGTCTCGAACCGCCACGGAGCCCATGTCCACGTCCGTCCGCGGTCGCGCGACGAGGCCAGTTGGGCGTTGCCGGCGTTGCGGACGACCATCGTCAGGACGCCGCCAGCCATCAACATGCCGGACGCCTTCCTGCCCTTCGCGCCGTCGCCGACCTGCTCGGCCGAGGGCGACGGCAGGTTCTCGCCGCGGATATCGGCCGGCATGCCCACGATACGCGCCAGGCCCAGACTCAGTTTCTTCGGAACGAACGGCTTGAAGCCGCGCCCGTCCCCATAGGCGGTGTAGAGGTGGCCGTCGTCGGCCCAGGTCATGGGCCAGTTGTCGCTGCCGGGCGCGAGGCGGACGATGGTCTCCTTCGGCGCCCAGCGGACCGCACGGATGACCGGGCTGGGCGGATACGGCGGCCTGGCGGCGCCGTCCCCGCGGCCTTGGCCCCGCGGCCCGGCGGCCTTCGGCTGTTGAACTGACGCGGCCAGCGGCTCCAGAAACGGGCCGAGGACGGCGTAATGGTCGGCGCCCTTCGTGCGCTTCCACGATTTGCCGGCACGGGCGGCGACGAGGTCGAGGTCCGGCATGACCACGATAAGGCTGTCATACAGGCCCCACGACCAGAACGCGTCGCGCGGCACACCCGCCACCGCCCCGTCGGCGTTGTTCCACCACAGAAGGCCGTAGTGGTCGGACGCCCGGCCGTACTCCTCGGGCTTGACGACGGGCAGGCCGCGGACGCGGTCGGGCACAGTGCGGCACGCGTTAATAAACGTCTCCGGAACAATCTGCGCGTCGCGCCACCGACCGCGGCGGAGAACGAGGTACCCGATGCGGGCCATGGCGTCGACGTTGGCGGAGATGCCCGAGCCGAACTCGCGCCGCGGCACACCCAGGAGGGTCTTCGGACGGTAGGCGTTGTCGCGCCACGCCAGGTCGTGGGGCGAGATGCGGAGCGGCCCAAAGACCCGCTCGAACATCAGGTCGCGCTGGTCGCGGCGATAGGCGAGCGTCAGGCACTCCGCCAGCCAGTTCGGTCCCGAGTCGCTGTACGCCCACTGCGTACCGGGCTCAAACAGGAGGCGGCCTGTGCCGCCGGGCTTCTCGAAGCCGGCCGTCTGGGTCGCCAAGTGAAAGAGCGTGATGCGCGCCAGCCAGTCGCCGCGCGCCGTGCCGTCCTTGGCCTGGCCGAAGGTGGGATGGTAGCGGGCGGCGGGCGTGTCGAGGTCGGTGACCTTGCCGTCGGCCATCGCCAGGCCGAGCGCCAGGACGCCGATGGACTTGGTCGTGGACTTGAGGTCGTACCGCCGGTCGGGGTCGCCCCACTGCAGCACGGCCCGGCCGTGACGGACGACGATGCCCGAGCCACCGCCGGTGAGGGCGTAGTCGCGGGCCCGCGCGAGGCGGTCGGCATCCATGTCAACGTCGGCCGGGCGGGCGTCGGGCCAGTCGTCACCCGGCCAGTCGGATTCGGCGGCTTGAGCCGCTGGACCGGTCACGCCAAACGCCAGCCCGGCCCACACCAGGAACCGCAGTGCGGCGACCGCGGCGCATAAAAAGCGCGGCGATCCGGTTGAACCGCCGCGCTCGGACGTTGTCGTTGACGCCATGGCCGGGTCAGCCGGTCACCAGTTCCCATCCCTTGCGGTAGTCACGCCGGACATAGCGGTCGGCCTTGGGATCGTTGGTGACCTTGAGGTTCTTCGGGTCCCACTCGACCTTGCCGCCCGCACGACAGGCGACGCAGCCGAGGAGCATGGTCTCGACCAGCGGGCCGCCGTACATGAAGTTGCTCTTGGGATAATCCCAGGGCTTCTCACCCTTGGCCGCCAGAAGGAACTCCTCGTGATGGCCGGGCGAGGGCGGAATCTGCTCGGGCAGACCGCCCTCGGCGTACTTCTGCATGGCCGACTCGGGGATAAGCCGGGGCGTGTTCCCGTAGTCGCCTTCGACGTACAGTTTGCCCTTCGTGCCGATAAAGAGGTTCGCGGACTTGCCCAACTCTTTCTTCTTGCGCGTCGGGTCGTTGAGGATTTCTTCCGGCACGGGAGGCGTCCAGCCGCCGTCGTACCAGTAGGCGGTGAAGCCAGGCCGCCACTCGTTCGGGCCGAACTCCCACTTCAGTTTCATGTTCTTGGGATAGGTGAGGTCGTTTCGTCCCTCGGCCTCGACGAGTTCGCACGAGAGGGCGTACTTGGGATCCATCGACCACCAGACGCAGTCCCAGGTGTGGCAGCCCATGTCGCCGATGGTGCCGGTGCCGTAGTCGATCCATCCGCGCCACTTGAACGGATGCATATTCTGGCGGCGTTCGCGGAACGGGCCCGGGCCGCACCAGATGTCCCAGTCCAGATCCTTGGGCACGTCCTCCTTGGGCGGGAGTTCGGCATACCCCTGCGGCCAGACGGGGCGGTTCGTCCAGGTGTGGACCTCCTTGACCACGCCGATGGCCCCATCGCGAACCCACTCGACCACGCGCCGGTTGCCCTGGTTGGCATGACCCTGGTTGCCCATTTGGGTGGCGACCTTGGCCTTCCGGGCCATGTCGGCCATGACGCGTGCCTCGTGGATAGACCACGTGAGCGGCTTCTCGCAATAGACGTGCTTCTTCAGGGCCAGGGCCCGCGTGGCGGCCGCCGCGTGATGATGGTCGGGTGTGGCGACGACCACCGCGTCGATCTCGTTATGAATCTGGTCGAGCATCTTGCGGTAGTCCTGGAAGACCTTGGCGTTCGGGAAGACCTTCTTCGCTTTCTGCGTACGGCTGAGTTCGGGTTCGCACAGCGCGACGCCGTTCTCTTTCTTGAACGCCTGGACGTGCGAGAAGCCCCGACCGTCGCACGCGATAAACGCGATGTCGAGTTTCCCGTTGGCCGCGTACGTTCGGGCCATGCCGGGTGCAGCCAGGATCAGGACCCCCGCCCCCGCACTCTGTTTAAGAAACCGACGACGAGTCACGCGCATGGACATGATTAACTTCCTCCGCAAAAGGACCTGGGCCACCCCTATAGACGGCCGATGGAAACCCCTACGCTACCGCGCCGCGGCCGACGGTGCCAAGAGAAAACTGCACTCTCCGAGGTCTGTGAAGCCGGCCTCCGGCCGCCGAGTCAGACGCCCGGCGGCGGCATCTATTCGCCGCTGCGCGCCGCCCTCTCAGCCCGCTGGCGGTTTCTCAGTTCCTCGCGAACGTGCTCGTTCATGGACGGCGGCGGGCGGCGCGTCAACGTCGCCAGAAACCGGAAGAAGGCGTACTTGCGGAGGCTGTTCAACCGCCAGTCCACCGGCAGGCTCTGGAATCCCTGTCGGTACGATTCGCCCTCGCGGCGCCAGTCCGCGAACCCCCAGCCCGCGTACTCGGTTACCGCCGCCAGTAGGTTGCTGTCAGGCTGGCTAAAGTCCGCGTGCTCATCGGCCGTGACGAGGATCGGCTTCAGGCGGCTGCCCATCCGTCCGCGCGTGTGCTGGATCAGGCGGCGGAGGCGGTCCGGCTCCTCGACGCCGATGCCCTGGAGCAGCGCCACGTCGGCCTCGCGGAGCAGTTCCGTGGGCGGGAGCGACCCGCCGTCCATACTCGCCCCGACGAGCAGCCGGCCCGCCGGCGAGTCCACCTTTCCTTCCGACCGCTTGGCCACGCGCTCCACCAGTTCGTGCACCCGATCCTCGGTCAGGATCTTGTGGTCGTATTGCCGGTTGTCGCAGGCGTCGGCGACCTCGACGAGCACGTGCGTGTACTGGTGCTTCAGAAGCCAGTCGACGGCGTTGTCGACGGCCTGGAGAACCGACCGTTCGTCCCAGACCTGCTGGTCCTGGCCGGGCGAGAAGAGACCCAGGATGACCACCAGGCCCTGCTGGTCCGCCTCGTCGAGAACGGCCTCGAGGCGTTTCATATAATCGGCCCGCAGGCGGCCGTCGCGCGTGTAGGCGGAGTTCTGCCACGGCAGGGTGCTGCTGCTGCCTTCGGGGCTCCCGCCCTGAAGGTTCAGCGAGAACGCCGACAGACCGTGGTAGCGCCACACGGGCATGGCCTTGATAAAGTCGCGGGTGTTGCGTTCGGGGTCCCAGGGCCCATCGGTGTAGGCCCAGCGGCTGCGGGTGGCGGGGTTGAGGTCATCGAAGATGCCGTTCACCAGGCGGGCCGAGAACAGCAGGCCCTCGAGTTTGTACTCCTTGCGCTCTTCGGCCTTCACCGTCTCGGTCCGGGGGCCGCGATACAGCCGGCCGGGGTAGGTCGGCTTGTCGTTGATCAGAAACGCCTGGTCCTTGATGCTGAGGCAGGTCTTTCGCTGCGGTTCCTCGGGCGGCTTAGGCTGGTCGTCGAGCAACGACGGATCGATCAGCGGCGGCGACGGTGTCGGCGTCTCCGGCCGGGGGGTCTGCGGCTCCTGCTCGGTGGGACGAGGCCGACGGCCCCACGGGCGTCTGCCGTCGGGCGGACGCTCCGGGCGGGCGGCACCGGCCGCCGCACCGGCATCCGCGCCCGTCAGCATCCAGCCCCCCACGGCGATGGCTGCCAGAATACGAAGCGCGTAGAGGCGCATGGGATCCGCCTTTCCGAAGCAACAGATACATCGTCGACCGGCTGAGGCCTGCCGCTCCTTGCCGTCGCAACCGGCTGCGGAACGGCCCGGCCGGCACCGGCCAGTATCGGACATCCGAACGCTAAGTACAACCCCCGGCCCATCCGGTTTGTTTCTCGAAAACCGCGGCTCCGCAGTCATGCCGGCTGAGGTGCCCTCTGCCGGGCCTGTTTTAAGGAAATGTTGATTGTCCGCTGCCCCGTAGCCTAGCATGGAAGAAGGAGAACCACACATGGCAACCGACCAGGATAAGGCGGGCGAAACGGCCGTCGACCCCGTCTGCGGCATGACCGTGGACCCGGAGCAGGCTGCCGGCTCGTTCGAGCACGACGGACGGACATACTATTTCTGCAATCCTCGCTGCTTGGAGAAATTCAAGGCCGACCCCGAATCGTACCTCGCCGAACCGAAGGACGAGCCCGCCGAGGCCGAGCAGCCCGAAGCATCCAGCGACACACGCACCTACACCTGCCCCATGCACCCGGAGGTCAAGCAGCAGGGGCCCGGCGACTGCCCGAAGTGCGGCATGGACCTGGAACCCCTCGAGGAGGGAGTCTCCACCGAAGGCGCGGAAGAAGAAGTCCCCGAAGAACTCCGGACCATGACCCGCCGGTTCCGGGTCTGCCTGGTCCTGACGGCACCGGTCTTCGTCATCGGCATGTCGCATATGATCCCCGGCCTGGCGCTGGAGCGGTGGCTGGGGGCGACGGCGCTGCACTGGATCCAACTCGCCCTGGCCACACCGGTAGTCGTATGGGGCGGCTCCACCTTCTTTGTCCGGGCCTGGCGGAGCATCCTCTCGCTGAACCTGAACATGTTCACGCTCATCGGCGTGGGCACGGGCGTGGCGTACGTCTACAGCGTCGTGGCGACGGTCGCGCCGGGCCTCTTCCCCGAATCGTTCCGCGGCGAGAGCGGCCGGCCCGACGTCTACTTCGAGGCCTCGGCCGTCATCATCACGCTGGTGCTGCTGGGGCAGGTGCTCGAGGGCCGGGCCCGGCACAGCACGCGCGGGGCCATCCGGGCGCTCTTGAACCTTGCCCCCAAGACCGCCCGCCGCATCGACGACGACGGCACGGAACACGCCGTGCCCCTCGACGACGTCCGGCCGGGCGACCGCCTCCGCGTCCGTCCCGGCGAAAGCGTGCCTGTCGATGGCCACATCCTTGAGGGGAGCACGTCCATCGACGAATCGATGGTCACCGGCGAGTCGATGCCCGTCGAGAAGGGTGAAGGCGACCGTGTCACGGGCGGCACGATCAACCAGACGGGCGGCGTGGTGATGGAGGCCGAACGCGTCGGCCGCGACACGCTCCTCGCCCGGATGGTCCGCATGGTCCAGGAGGCCCAGCGCACCCAGCCGCCCATCCAGCGTGTCGCCGACAGGGCCGCTGCGTACTTCGTGCCGGCCGTCATCGGCGTCGCCGTGGTCACGTTCATCATCTGGGCCCTCTGGGGCCCCGCCCCCGCCCTGGCCTACGCGCTGCTCAACGCCGTGGCGGTGCTCATCATCGCGTGCCCGTGCGCGATGGGCCTAGCCACGCCCATGTCGATCATGGTCGGCGTCGGCCGCGGCGCGGGCGAAGGCGTTCTCATCCGAAACGCCGAGGCCCTGGAGGTCTTCGAGAAGGTCGACACCCTGGTCATCGACAAGACCGGCACGCTGACCGAGGGCCGGCCCAGCCTGCACGACGTCGTCGCCGCCGAGGGATGGGCGGAGCAGGGCGTCCTCCGCCTGGCGGCCGGGCTGGAGCGCGGCAGCGAGCACGCCCTGGCCGAGGCCATCCTCAGCGGCGCCGAGGACCGCGACGTCCAGCCCGCCGAGACGAGCGACTTCCAGTCCGTCACCGGCAAGGGCGTGACCGGCAAGGCCGATGGCCGGGACCTCCTCCTCGGCAACGCCGCCCTCATGGACGATCACGACGTGAACCTGGGCCGCTTGGCCGACGAGGCCGACCGGCTCCAGACCGAGGGCCGGACCGTCATGATCCTGGCCGTCGACGGTCAGGCCGCCGGCATCCTGGGCGTGGCCGACCCCATCAAGGACACGACGCCCGAGGCCATCGACCTGCTGCGCGACGCCGGCGTCGAGATCGTTCTGGCGACCGGCGACAACCCCGCCACCGCCCGGGCCGTGGCCGACGAACTCGGCATCGAACGCGTCGAGGCCGAGGTCCTGCACGAAGACAAGGTCGACGTGGTCCGCCGCCTCCAGGACGAGGGCCGGCACGTGGCCATGGCCGGCGACGGCGTCAACGACGCCCCTGCCCTGGCCCAGGCCCACGTGGGCATCGCCATGGGCTCGGGCACCGACGTGGCGGTCGAGAGCGCGGGCGTCACCCTCGTCAAGGGCGACCTGCGGGCCATCGCCCGGGCCCGACGCCTCAGCCGGGCCACCATGCGGAACATCCGACAGAACCTTTTCTGGGCGTTCTTCTACAACGCCGTCGGCGTCACCGTGGCGGCGGGCATCCTGTACCCGTGGACGGGCCTGCTCCTGAACCCGATGATCGCGAGCGCCGCGATGAGTTTTTCGAGCGTCTCGGTCGTGGGCAACGCCCTGCGGCTAAGGCGGGTGGAACTGTAGGGGGCCGCAGAGTTGCCCCGGCAAGCGCGGTGGGGATTCTTCTCCGCCGCACGGGCGGGCAAAACAATCTACCGCAGACGTGTGAGCGGTGGAACCGTCTCTTCGATGGCCCAATCCATGCAAGGCGGTGCGCTGCGCAGCAGCCGGAAACACTCTTCGAAATCGATATGCCCTTTCAGGCCGAAGCGTGACCCACCGCCCTCCGGTTCGAGCACAATGTTCAGATGCAGATGGACTCCCTCGATCTTCATCATGTCATAGGATATGCTTCCGGAGACCGCGCGGGCGCGCTGCGGGCCGGTCGCCAGGAATCTAACGAGGTAAACGCGGCACTCATCGCCCACACTCAAACGGCCTGGCCACAGCACCTCGTCTGCCACGACACACACGACCACCCCCGATGCCCCGTCCTTGCCTTCGGACGGGAATGTAGCCCCTTTTGTGCTCGAGGCGATGAAGACATATTTTCCCCCGCGGGTCTGGGACTGCACATCAAGTATTTCGTAGCGATGCTCCTCGCCATTGAGCAGCGTGACATATCTGATCGGCGTAATGCAGCCGGCAACAAACGCCATCCCCCCACCCACGCATGCCAGCGACACCGCAACGGATGCGATGCGCGCCATCTGTTTCCCTCTCGAAGTCGGCCCGACCGGCCAACTGCAAATCCGCGCTCTGCTCCCCACTATCAGCATGCTATCACATTGCCCGGACCGTGCAAGGGTTTGGGGCACAAGGCGCCCCTGCAACGCGCTTGCATGCGCCGCCTTTCGTGGTACGCTTCCGCCATGGACCACGGCCGGAAGGAGCGCGCCATGACCCTTCGCGTCATCTTCCTCATCCTCGCTGCCGCACTGGCTGCACCGATACTGACGGCCCGCGCTGGCGAGCCCGCACCACCCGCCAGCGGCGGGGCCGCACCTGCTGGCCCCAGACCGGCCGGGCATCTGCCGCATCGGAGCGGCCCCGCGTCCGGTCATCCTGCGCCGCCCAATCCCCACAAGACTGCAGGGCGGAGCGTCAGGGGCCCTTTTTCGCCGCCTCGATGCGCGCGTGGAGCCGCCGGCGCAAGGCGGCCTCGACCTCGGCCACCTCGGGCTTGCCCGACAGGTTCGTGAACTGTTTCGGGTCGGCCTCCATGTTGTAGAGCATGGCGCCGGCCGAGCCCGGTTCGCCCTTCTTGCCGCCGCTATATTCCATGTAAGCCCATTTGTCGGTCCGCAGGCAGAAGCCGCGGCCGACGTCGACGAATACGTCTTTGCGGGCGAAGGGCGCATCCGGGTTATCCAGCAGAGCGGCGAAACTCATGCCCTGCACGCTCGACGGCGGCTCCAGGCCCGCCAGGGCCGCCACCGTCGGGTACACGTCCGCCAGTTCCACGAGCCGATTGCAGCGTGCCCCGCGGGCGGCCCGGCCGGGCGCGGCGACGATCAGCGGCACGCGGATGCTCTCTTCCATCAGGCTCATCTTCTGCCACATCGTGTGCTCGCCCAGGTGGTAGCCGTGGTCCGAGGCGAACACGACGATCGTGTTGTCCACCAGGTTCAGACGCTCCAGTTCGTCCAGCAGCCGGCCTGCCTGCGAATCCATGTAACTGACGCTGGCGTAGTAGCCACGGAGGACCTTCCGCTGGTCCTCGGCGTCCAGTTTGTACTTGTGGGCGTTCGTGTTGCCCTGGGCGGCCCGGGGGACATCGTCCAGGTCGCCCTCGGGCACCTCGGCCAACCGCATGCCGGGCACGTCGTACCCGTCGAACGAGCGGCGAGGCGCCACGAGCGGCACGTGGGGACGGACGAAGCCGACGGCCAGGAAGAACGGCCCGCCGGCCTTGGCCCGCTCGCGCAGCAGTTCGATACCCTTGGTGGCCGCCATGCCGTCGGCCATGACGTCGTCGCCGCCGTCGGCCTCGACGATCACGAAGTCGCTGCCCTGGTGGTTGCCGGAGGGGATCATGAACTTCCCGCCCTTGCCCCGGTAGGCGAGCCACTTCTTGCGCAGGTCGTCGTACAGGTGCGTCGAGTCGGCCAGCATGACATCCTCGGCCTTGCCCGGCGACAGCGTTTCCATGGCGCTGACGTTGTACCGCTCGACCCAGGACGGCGCGTGGTCCGTGCCGTCGTCGCCCGTGAAGATGTTGCCCGGCACGCCCATGTGGTAAATCTTGGACGCGCGGCCGGTCCAGTAGCCGTTCGCCCGGAACAGGGCCGGCCACGTGACGCACGCGTCGGGCAGTTTCCGGCCGTTGCCGCGGATGCCGTTCGTCAGCGGATACTGCCCCGACATCAGCGACGCCCGCGACGGCCCGCACAGCGGGAACTGCGTGTACGCCCGGGCAAACCACGTGCCTCGCGCCGCCAGCCGATCCAGGTTGGGCGTCTTGCACTGCGGGTGCCCGTAGCCGCTGAGCGCGGTGTTGAAGTCGTCCGCCATGATCAGGAGGACGTTGGGCTTGGCCGCGGCCCGTGCGGCCCCCGCCCCGGCCCATCGCGATGCCGCCGCCCCCGCCAGGCCGGAGGCCACCAGTTTCAGAAACGTGCGTCGTCCCAGCGTACGCGCCATGAACTGCCCCTTTCCGTCCGATGGATTCTCCCTCCGGCCCGCGAACCGCCGGCCACCTCCATCAGCCTAAGAGATGAAAGGAACCCGTCAAGTTGAAACCCGCGGGGTAGCGTCGTATTCGCCCTTTGTCCCTCCGTCCCTTTGTCTCTCCGTCATTCGTCTTCACGGAAACCGGAGCGTCAGGACCCACGCCTCCCAGCGTTTCTTAAACGCATCCATATCCTTCTCGCCGAGGATGCGCTTCAGCGTTTCGTAACCCGTCGCGTCTTCCTTCTGGGCGGCGACGAAGGCATGGTAGAACTTCACGAGCAGCCCCTTCTCCTGGAGCCAGTAGCACAGGTACCGGGCTTGAGCGTAGTTGGTACCCTTGTCCATGTGATAGAACTGGTGCGTGGTGGTGGCGGTCAGGTCCTTGAAGGAGGGCACCTTGCCGTCGCGGACGGCCTTCTGGAGGCCCGCCAGCCGCCAGTTCGTCCGGCCGATGATGTGCCCGCCGCGCTCGGCCGACTGCTCGTACAGCGAGCCCAGCCCTTCGTTGAACCACGACGGGCACGCCGGGAAGTTCGCTTCCATGAGCGGGTGGACGATCTCGTGGACCAGCGTCCCGCCGCCCGTCGCGATGTTCATCACCAGGGCCTTGTGTGCGTCGGAGTAGTAGCCGTACGGCGTTCTCGGTTCCGACCCGAACAGGGCCTTGGCGTGCTTGCGGTAACTGGCCTTGTCCTTGAACAGCCAGATGTCGAGGATTTCGTTCGGGTCCTTCGCGAAGAAGTCCTGCTTCAGCCGGTCCACGGCCCACTTGACGGTGCCCGTCGCGCGGCGCCGGACCATGCCGGGCGACTCGTCGCCGATGACCACGAACGGTTTCTGGACCACGATGGTAAACGCGTCGGACGGCACCTTCTTCGCCAGCGCCGCTACGTGCCGCTCGAAGTCCGCGTCCGTCCGGCCGGGCCGGGCCGCGCCGGCCAGCGCCAGGGCCGTTACGATGGCCAGCAGCACCAGGCCCGTCGCCGCCGACGGGACCGTGATGACCGAGCCGATGCGTCGCATGGCATCCCCTCCTCCCCTCCCCCTGATGTATACGCATTCGGGCGGTCCAGATCACGGCAAACTTCGGCCCGCGAAGTTTCGCTTCTTGCCGCCTGCCCGTTTCGCCGACTAGTTAAGGATGGGAGCGAGCCGCGACGAATCCCTCATCCGGTAAGGAAATCCCGTGAGCACGGCAGCGGACACCGGCCGGGCAGGCCGTCCGCGACGGTCCGACCACGTGGCCGTCGGCGGACACACGGCCCGCGTCATCGTCATTCTGGCGGTGAACCTGGCCCTGGCCGTCTTCGTCTTCGTCTACGGCTCGTTTGAAGGCAGTGCCCTGCCCAGCCTCAACACGCGGACCATGGCGGTGGGCGTGCTCCCAATCTCGGCCGCCATGGGCCTGATGCTCGCCTGCCGGCGGATCGACTTCGCCCTGCCCATGGTCCTGGCCTTCGCCCTGGCCCTGGCGACCAAGCGGTTCATCGTCTTCGGGGCGCCGGTCGTGCCGTTCCTGACCACGGTCGGCATCGCGGCCGGGCTGGGCCTTGCCAGCGCCCTGGTGACGTGGTATGGCCGGATCTCGAGCGCCCTATGGACGGGCATTCTCGGGTTCAGCCTGTGGCTGGCGCTGGCGGTGCTGAAGGTGCCGACCCCCGGCCCCGGGCCGTGGCCCTGGCCGTGGGCGCTGGCGGGGTCGCTGGCCGTCGCGGCAGGCGGGGCGGCCGTGTTGGGGTTGACCGACCTGATCCATCCGCCCAGTCTGCCGCCCATCATCCGAGCGGGTTCCCGCGGCCTGCCGGGACTGGCGCTGGCGTGGGTCGTGGCCACGGTGACGGCGGCCATCGCATCGCTCTCCAGCGCGGCCGTGCTGCCGGCCGAGCGGCTCCAGGAGGCGTACCCGCAGGTGCTGTCGGCGGCCGTGCTGGGCGGCGGGTTCATTCTCCGCGGCAAATGGGGACCTGTGGCGGCCGTCGGACTGGCCTGCGCCGGGCACCTGGCATGGGCGCTGGCGTACCAGACCCGCCTGGCCAACGCGACGGCCGACGTGCTCGTGCCCGCGGTCGCGCCGCTGGCCGCCATCCCGCTGTATCTGGCCATTGACTGGGTCATCCGCCGGTCGACCGGCGAATCGGCGCCGACGGGCCTCCTCGGATAAATCCAAAGTCCAAAGTCAACGGCCCCAACAGCCCGAGCATGCTCGACGCCGGGCGATGCGCGGCCCGTCGCGGCGGGCCGTTGTTCCGCGTGCGCGGTTCGTGTAATCTACGGGCATGAGCAACCTGGTCATCCGACGGTACCGCGACGCCGATCACAACGCCGTCTGGAACGTCCACAACGCCGCCCTGAATGCGGTGGACGCTCACGGCGGCAACGGGCCGTGGGACGATGACCTGCATGCCATCCCCTCAGCCTACCTGGAAACGGGCGGCGAATTCCTCGTCGGCGAACTCGATGGCCGGGTCGTGGCGACGGGGGCCATCGTCCGCCGCGACGAGGCAGCCGCCGAGATCACCCGCATGCGGGTCCACCCCGACGTCTGGCGGCGCGGCTTCGGCCGGGCCATGCTGCTGCGCCTCGAGGCCCGCGCGGCCGAACTCGGGTACCGCCGGCTTCACCTGGAGACCACGGCCCGCCAGACCGCCGCCCAGGCCCTCTACCGCACGCACGGCTACCGCGAGGCAAACCGATACCGCTGGCGCCGGTTCGAGGTGCTGGTATTCAAGAAGAACATCGAGGCCCCCCAGCCGGAACGTCCATACCCAGAGCCGGGCAACAGGACTGCGGCCACCTGAACTATGGCAGACTTCCACCCGCACAACCAGCGCGAGATCGACCGATTGAACCAGCGCGGCGGGCGGATGCTGAGCCTCGTGGACCTGCTCGCCGCCGGCACGGTCGGCCTCGAGATGGCCGCCGAAATGGCCGCCCTTGCCGCTCGGGCCGGGAACTTCCTGACGGCCGCCGGGCCGGGCGGCGTCGGCAAGACCACCCTGATGGGCGCGATGCTCGCGTTCCTGCCGCCGACGGTCCGCATCGTGCCGGTCGAGTCGGGCCGAACGCTTGACCGTCTGCCGCCGCCGTCACCCGAGGCGCCGCTGTGCCTGGTCGTCCATGAGATCGGCAGCGGCCCGTACTACGCCTACCTGTGGGGCCCGGCGGTCGGCCGGTACGTCGAGGCCGCCCGGCCCGCCGGCCGATGCCTGGCCTCAAATCTCCATGCCGAATCGTACGAGGAGGCTGCGGACCAACTCCGCGGGCTGGACGTGCCGGCCGAAGCCCTGGCCGACGTCGACCTGCTCGCCTTTATGGCCACGGTCGGCCGGCGCCGCCGGGTGATCCGCGTGTGGCATGCCGACGGCGCGGGCGGTCATGTGGAGGCGTGGCGATGGGACGCCCGGTCCGACGCGTTCGAGCGGCTGGCCGGGCCGCCGCCGATCCTTCACGGCGAGGACCTCGGCCGGTGGGAGCGCGGCCTCGCCTCGGCCCTGTCCGACGGCGTATTCCGAATGGAGGACACCCGCCGGCGCATGGCGGACCTGTAGGACCTGTAGGTCGCCGACATCCACCTCCCGGGCAGATCGGATCTGTTAACCCGGCCTGCGTGCTTGGGGCTTTGGACCTTGGACTGTCGGTCCTAGAACCGGTTGTACGGATTGCCCTCGTCATCGATGTGGGCGTCGGTCAGGTCGGCGTAGAAGTCGCCGGTGGTCTCGTTGTACCACCAGCCGCCGTCCTGGTCACCGGGGGGATGGCGCTGGGCGGCGTTGGCGGCCACCCGGATCGTCGTGTCCCCCGTGACGGGGTTGGGCGGCATCTGTTCCAGGTACGGGCCGTAGCGGTAATCGTTGTCGCGGGTATCGGCCACGTTGCCGTCTGGATCGGTGTACCTGGTCATCTGATCGACGAAATCAGCGGCTGCCGGCAACGCGGTATGCTGCTGCCGATAGACCTGGATCTGGGCGCGGATCTTCGAGAGGTTTTCCTTGAGGTTGGCCTCGCGCGAGATGACCGTCACGCCGGTGATGTTGGGAATCACGATCCCGGCCAGAATGCCGAGAATGATGACCACGATGAGGATCTCGACGAGCGTGAACGCCGGCTTCGGAGACCGCATGGTCATGCCTTACCGATCCCCCCAAGGCGACAGCGTCCCCCGGCCCGGATTCCCCTGGACCGCCCGCCGCCACGGCGTACCATAGTCCTCTCTATCATCGGCACAGGAAGGGACTTACATGGAATCATTCTGGCACAAGGTGACGCAGGGACACGAGGGTCCCCCGGCCGATGCCCAGGAAGCCGCCCAGACGGCCGACGCCCTCTCGGCCGCCGTTGACGCCCGGGTCTACCCCGACTCTGTGGCCGCCGACGCCGGCACGCTCGTCGCCATGGCCCGGTGCCAGGGCGACCGCGTCCTGGTATTCGTGACGGCCGGCGACGACCCGCCCCAGGCGGCCGGCATGTGGCAGGTGTGCCGGGCCGGCGTGGACCTCGGCTTTGCCGAGGTGGCCGTCTTCCTGGCCCCCTGCACCGACGTGAATGCGGCCGTCCTCCGACAGGCGCTGCCGTGGGCCGGGCCGCAGATGATTGCCGGCCGGCCGTCCATCGGCCTGGGCGACCGGCTCGGCCTGGCCACCCCGGGCCACGTGCGGGCGGTCCGCGGCACCGGCTACGTGCCGATGCTGGCCCAGCAGTCCATCCGCGAAATGGACCGCACCGGCCGACAGCCACAGGACGTCCTCGACGACGCCACCTGGGGCGTCGTCCAGACGGGGTTCCGCGACGGCTTCGGCGCCGACGCCGACCACCTGAAGACCGACCACGACATCTACCGCTGTGCCGAGGCCGGCTTCACGTTCTATACCATCGATCCCGGCGACCACGTCAACAACGCCGCCGACGCCCTGGACGCCGGCGCCCTGGCGGACGCGTTCCAGGCCCTGCCCTGGGACGCCCTGGAATCGTCCCCGGCCGACGCGCGGGCCGCGGCCGGCAAGGTGGGCGTCGGTCTGCCCGACGGCCGGCGCCTGGCGCTTGACGGGCCGGCGCTGGAGCGGGCGGCCGTCAAGTACGGCCGGGCGGTCGCGCACACGGCGGCGCTCTACCGGCACCTGGTCGAGCGCCTGGGGCGCGGGCGGTTCGAACTGGAGGTCTCGGTCGACGAAACCGAATCGCCCACCACGCCGGAGCAGCACCTGTACGTGGCGGCGGAACTGGCGCGGATGGGTGTCCAATGGGTCAGCCTGGCTCCGCGGTTCGTCGGCCGGTTCGAGAAAGGCGTGGACTACATCGGCGACCTGGAGGAACTGGAACGGACGTTCATCGAACACCTGGCCATCGCCCGCGCCTTCGGCAACTACAAGATCAGCCTCCATTCCGGCAGCGACAAGTTCAGCGTGTACCGGATGACGGCCCGGCACGGCGGCGAGCGCATTCACGTCAAGACTGCCGGCACGAGTTACCTGGAGGCCCTGCGCGTCCTGGCGGCGTGCGAGCCGGACCTGTTCCGCGAAATCCTCGCCTTCGCCCGAGAGCGCTACGTGACCGACAAGGCGACGTACCACGTGTCGGCCGACCTGGCGAAGGTTCCTCCGCCGGACGGCCTGGACCCGGCGGCCCTGGCAGCGCTTCTGGACGACTTCGATGCCCGGCAGGTGCTCCACGTGACGTACGGCTCGGTCCTGACGGCCGACGACGGGCAGCGGTTCCGCGGGCGGCTGCTGGCAGCCCTTCAGACACACGAAGAGGCGTACGCCGAGGCGCTCCACCGCCATATCGGCCGGCACCTGGCGCCGTTCGTCGAACCCTGAGCCCGCGGAGCATCGTGCGCCTTGCCCCCGGCGGGGCTTCGGCGTAGCATGGCGGGCGCCCTCTGTAGAAGGAGACCTGGCGATGAGACGCCGCGATTTTTTGAAGACCTCGACCGCCGGCCTCGTAATCCTGGCGACCGGCTGCTCGCCGGCCCTTAGGGACGACGCCCCCGCATCGAACGCGGCCGCCTTGCCGAAACGTCCGTACGGCAAGACGGGCGAGCGGCTCTCGATCGTCGGCTTCAGCGGTCTCGCGCTGGCGCGGATCGACCAGGACCAGACCAACCGCCTGGTCGCCTGGGCCGTGGAGCACGGATGCAACTACTTCGACGTGGCTCCGGCTTACGGCGACGCCGAGATCAAACTCGGCCCGGCCCTGGAGCCGTACCGCAAGAACGTCTTCCTCTCGACCAAGACCAAGTGCCGCGACGCCGAGGGAGCCGAGTTCGAATTCACCCGATCGCTCGAACGCCTGCGGACCGACCACGTCGACCTGTACCATCTGCACTGCATCCAGAGCCCGGCGGCCGACGTCCAAGCCGTTTTCGCCAAGGGCGGCGCGTGGGAGTTCATCAGCAAGGCTCGCAAGGACGGCCGCATCCGTTACGTCGCCTTCTCGGCTCACACGGAAGAGGCGGCACTGGCCGCCCTGGACACATACGACTTCGACTCGTTTCTGCTGCCGATCAACGCGGCGGCGTGGTTCAACGCCGGGTTCGGGCCGAAGGTGCTGGCCAAGGCGGCCGCCCGGGGCACGCAACCCATCGCCATCAAACCGCTGGCCCGCCAAGCCTGGACCATGCCGCGAAAGGCACGCAGCGACC
>Ga0180434_10003238_pt1 | contig 20912 bp, 14 predicted proteins | sample SS_ome_7_FD_132453 | JGI IMG/M metagenome (GOLD analysis project Ga0180434, IMG submission 132453) | Hypersaline lake sediment archaeal communities from the Salton Sea, California, USA - SS_1_D_2 metaG | ecosystem: Environmental > Aquatic > Non-marine Saline and Alkaline > Hypersaline >...
ACGGTGACGCGCACGACCCGTCCGTCCCGCAGCAGGTCGGGAAGAGCATCCGAAGCGGCCGCTTCGCTTCTCGCCCGGATCTCCGTGTTGGTCAAGCCGCCGGTCCGTCGGAGAAGCTCGACCAGTTCCGCCCCCTCCCTCGCGCGGTGAAGTGGAGCCGTCCCCTGAAGGCGTTCTTCCATTGTGCGGGCGGCGTCCGGGTCGAGGAACGCCTCCGACTCCGCCACTTCCTTCAGCAGACGGACGACGTCGAGTTTCGTCTCTTCGGGAGGACGCTCCCGTACGACCGGTTCATCGCTCTCGTAGAGGTACTTCGCGGTGAAATCGAGCAGGAGAGCGCTAGAGAAGGGGGACGGATAAGGATCGCGACGAACCGCGAATCGTGCCTCTCCCCGCTCGACGTCGGCCAGGAAATGCTGAAGCACGTCCAGCGGGAGTTTGTCCTCGAGGATCTCCCGATACGTCTCCGTGACAATGGGGAACGTCTCGTGCCGTTGGGCGACCTCCAGAAGATCGTGGGCACGTAGCCGCTGCAGCCACAGGGGGATCCTCCGATCCGGCCGAGCGCGGGGCAACAGGAGCGCCCGCCCCGCATTGTGCCGAAAATGCATCGCGAAGTAGGGCGTGTTTGCCACCTCGCTGAACACGTCCTCCCGGATGCGGTCGGCGCGAAGCGACTGGAGCGTGGCGATCATCACGCCGATCGAGATTGCGCCGGGGCGGAAGAGAATGCCCACATCCGAGAAGACGCCCTCCGGGGGCTCGAAGCCTCGATCTCGAAACGCCTTCTGTACGGCGAAGAAGAACGTGAAATGGAACGAGCGTCCGAAGGGGGAGAGGACCGCGATCCGCGGATCGCCGGCCTCGTTGTGGAAGACATCGATCAAGATCGTTCGGTCCGTCGGGAGCGCCAGCCCGTGTTTCAGCTGGTCGCGTAGATAGCCCGCGAGGTTCGCGGCGGCAGTGGGTTCAAGCGCGCACTCCGTTGCCAGCCATTCCTCGAATTCGCCGTCCCCGATCCTCGCCTCGCACTCCCTGACAAAGGCACCGAATCGTGTGCCGAACTCCGCGTCGTGGCCGAGACCCTCGCCACGCCAGAACGGCATCATCGCCTCCGGCTCCTCGGACGGTGCGACGATGACCCGATCGTGGGTGATGTCGAGGATCCGCCACCGTCCGGTCCCGAGCACGAACGCCTCTCCGACCCGTCGCTCGAAGACGAACTCTTCGTCCAGCTCACCGAGTCGCGTCTTCCCGTCTTCGAGGACCATTGGATACTGACCCGTATCGGGGATTGTGCCTCCATTGAGGATCGCGGCATGCCGGCTTCCGGGGAGCGGGTCCAAGCGATCGTGGGTTCGATCCCACGAGATCTTCGGACGTAGCGAAGGCAGCGCCGACAGACGGTAGCCTCCGGAGAGGAGGTCGAGGACGGAGAGGTAGGCCTCACGCGGAAGCTCGTGGTACGGATAGGCGCAGCGGATCCGATCATACAGGTCGTCAACGGACCTCGGTTTCGTCGCCACCATCGCCACGATCTGCTGCGCCAGGACATCGAGCGGTCGCTTTGGGATCCTCACCGCCGAGATCTCCCGGCGAAGCATGGAGCGCGTCAGGGCGGCCATTCGAAGAAGGTCAGACCGTGTCTTGGGGATCAGGCGCCCCTTACTCGTCGCCCGATCGAGATGGCCAGCTCGCCCCACCCGCTGCAAACCGCTCGAGACCGAGGAGGGGGATTCCACCTGGCAGACAAGGTCGAGTGAGCCGATGTCGATTCCCAATTCCATCGAGGCCGTTGCGACAAGGGCGGGGAGACGTCCGGCCTTCAGATCCTCCTCGACCTCGTGCCGTCGCTCTTTCGACAGACTTCCGTGGTGGGCGCGGACGAACGGTGCACCGGCGAGCCTGTTCAGCTCAGCGGTGATCCGCTCCACGGTTCTGCGGCTGTTGGCGAAGATCAGGGTCGAGGTGTGATGTTCGATCAGCTCCAGGAGCTTCTCGTAGACCGCCGGCCAGATGCTCGGCCCCGCGTCCCCCTTACGAGGGAGGTTCGTCATATCCTCCACCGGCGAGACAACGGCGAGGTCGAGCGACTTCCTCGTCCCCGCGTCGACGATCGCCACGGGGCGCGGGGTACCGTCGAGTCGGTATCCCCCGAGAAAGCGTGCGACGTCCTCCAGTGGACGCTGGGTGGCCGAAAGTCCAATACGCACTGGAGATTGGGGGACAAGGGCCTCCAATCGTTCCAGCAAGAGTGCGAGGAACGTGCCTCGCTTGTCCGGACAGAGGGCGTGAATCTCGTCGACGATCACGTAGCGTACCGTCTGCAGCATGTCGCGGGCACGGGAAGACGTCAGCAGGATATGGAGGGATTCGGGGGTGGTGATCAGTAGGTCCGGAGGACGGCGGATCATCCGCTGTCGCTCGGCCGAGGACGTGTCGCCCGTGCGGACTCCGACTTCGATCGCGGGGAGGCGCGTCTCCATCCGTGCTGCACATGTTTGGATCCCTTTCAGAGGGGCCTCCAGGTTGCGCTCGATGTCGTTCGCCAGCGCCTTCAGTGGGGAGAGATAGAGGGTGTGCACCCCTCGCTGGCGGTCACCGGCATCCGGTGTACGCGTGATCAGCTCGTCGATCGCATAGAGGAAAGCGGCGAGTGTCTTTCCCGATCCCGTCGGCGCCAGGATCAACGTGTTCTCGCTGTTCGCGATTCGCGGCCATCCCCCCACCTGGGGAGGGGTCGGCCGTGCGAACGTCTCACGGAACCAACGCGCGACGGCGGGATGAAACACCGACAGAGGATCTGCGGACATACCTCCATTCTCCGGAATTGCCGCTTCTGTTCAACCGACTCCGCTTCCTCTGACATACCTCGCCTGCGCATCCCTGTGAGGGTTGTCTGCAGGTTTGACTCATGATAGAATGTACTGTGGATTGGATAGATCGGCTGGTAAATCGAGCGGTTTCCCCCCGCGACGGGAAGGGGTTGCGTGTCCAGGACGATGTTGAACGCAGTCGTATCGTGCTCAATAGATGCCTCTCTTCGGGGGCGCATGGATGAGGGGAAGATAGGGGTGCTCTAACCTCCTGGGCAGGACTCGCGAGACGGAACTCCCCGCCGGTTCCGTCTCGCACTTTCAGGAATCTCCCGCCGAGGACGGATTCCGTCGGGCCGGCTCCTCCCGCACTCATGGGTGCTCTGTTGAGAGAACCAGCGATTCCTTTTTTCCTTTCCCGTTGCAATCTCGGAAAAATGGCGGTAGGATCGTAAATCTCTTGCCCATAGGTCGATCGCCGGATGAATCATGCCTCGACAGGCCCGGTTGTGCTTGCACTCATCGCGTTCGTTCTGACCTACCTCGGGATCTTCATCGAGCGGGTCCACCGGACGATCATCGCCCTCTCCGGCGCGGTGCTGATGATCGTCGTCGGCACTTGGGCTTCCTTCTATACCACCCACAAGGCCATCCAGGCCATCGATTTCGACACCATCACCCTCCTCATGGGGATGATGATCATTGTCGCCTTGTTCCGAGAGACTGGTTTCTTTCAGTATTTGGCCATCCGTGCGGCCAAACTAGCCAAAGGACGACCGTGGCTTCTCCTGATCTACCTTGGCTTGGTCACGTCCGTTGTCTCGATGGTCCTCGACAATGTCACGACCATTATCATCGTTGCCCCTGTCACTGTTTCGGTGGTAGACATCCTCGGGATCTCGGCACTCCCGTTCCTCGTGGGAGAAGTCCTTCTGTCCAACATCGGTGGAGTGGGCACGTTGATCGGGGATCCGCCGAACATCCTCATCGGCTCGGCCGCCGGGTTCGGATTCCTCGATTTCATCGTCCATCTGACCCCGATTGTCGTGATCGTCTGGATCGTCTCTCAAGGGCTCCTTCTGTTCCTGTTCCGCCGCGAACTGATGCGTCGTCCGGAGAACGCAGACCGCCTCCTCGCCATGGACGAGCGCCGCGCGATCGTCGATCCGATCGCCACCCGCCGGATGCTATACACGCTCACCGCTACGATCCTTCTCTTCTTTGTCCATGAAGTCATCGGTCTCGAACCGGGCCTCGTCGCACTGATTGGTGCCTGCGTCGGCTTGCTCTGGGTGCGGCCCGATTTTGAGGGGATCCTCAAAGACATCCATTGGGACGTCCTGTTGCTCTTCATTTCCCTTTTCGTGATCGTGGGGGGACTTGAAGCAAGCGGCGTCATCGACGTCGTGGGACGCGGGATCACGGCGTTGACCGGACAGGGGATCTATCTCGCTGTCATTGTCGTCCTTTGGTTCGGTGCTCTCGCGTCCGGTGTGGTCAGCAACGTCCCGTTCACGATCGCTATGCTTCCGATCCTCGAGAGACTCGCGGCACAAGGAGTCTACGTAGCGCCGCTATGGTGGGCCCTCGCGGTGGGGGTCGGTTTCGGGGCCAACCTCTCCCCTCTCGGCTCCGCCGCCAATGTCATGATCGTCTCCCTGTCGGAGTCATTCGGGGAACGACTGACGTTCCGCCGCTGGCTGTCCCACGGCTCTCTGATCGGCCTCACCGGCTGTGTGCTCGGAACCCTCGCTCTTCTTCTCGCCGTCCGGCTCGGCTGGCTGTAACGTTGGAGCTTGGCTCCGACGTTCGAAAGACAGACGGACGTCGCGTCGATGGAATCGTGCGTACATACCCCCGATTGCGACGGATCGACACACCCACCCTGCAGCTTACCCCGTCCTCGCGAGGGGCGCCGGGGCCGCAATCTTTCGACTAGGAAGGGCCTACGGCACGTCGATCCGTCCCCGTAATCCCCACCACCTCACACGAGCCGACCCAGCGAGAAATCGCCCTTGACCCGTATTTCGAGATGATCGCGCGAAAATCGAGATTGGTCGCCACGGCGGTCAGTTTCATCGTGCGGTATCGCCAGTCCACGATCCTCTCCAGCTCTTCCAACACGAAATCGGTGACCCGCTCCGACCCGAAGTCGTCCAATACCAACAGATTGCATTCCCGACATCTCCTGGACGTGGCTTGCGACCCATGCGAAATGTCTGATCGTAGCTCGCTTGTTAAGTCCAACATCGGCCAGTATTCGATGTGCGCCTGCCGTTCGACCTCACTGCGAGACAAAGAGGGAACTCCTTCCTCTGTCTCGATCTTCGTGTCGGCGTTCCGGAGGATGTCTATTGCGGACGGGACTTCGATCATCTCGCCACCGGACTCCTCGCCTCTTGGAGCGTAAGAGTTCCTCCGGTCATACTCCCGCATCATGGCGACCAGCAAGTGTGTCTTTCCAAGCCCGTGTTTGCCTCGGATTAGAACACCGGTCTCGCCGGTCTCGGCGACACGTTTGCATGCTTCGAACGCATCCTGGTTGTCGGCCGTGACTTCGAAGTTCTCAAAGGTGCAACGTTCGAACCTCTTGCCGATCGGTGCTCCTTGAATCACTTCTTTCCTCCTGTGAGTCTTCTCTCGTAGATCTCAGGGTCGTGACTCTGGTCGAACCTGAGGGACTGACTTGTCCTCGCTGACGGCCTTCCTCGCGCGTCCCACTCACGCGCCAGCGTTAGATTGAGTTCGAAGTTCTTCGTGTTGAAGGGTGTGTCACAGTTGAAGTAACGACGAGAGTTCTCGTCCCCGCCATCGACCGCAGCCCGGTACTCGAGCACGAGGATCAGATCGTGCTCGGTGTATCCTTCCGAAAGCCTTTGCTTAATCTGTTCAACATTCTTCGGGTACCTTGCCAGCAACGGTGTGTAGTGAGCCCAATCCCAACTTTGCTCACGAAGTTCGTTGAGGCGATCTATGATCCGCTTGACCGCCCCCTCTGCCGGATGGGTCGGCATGTCTTGAGGAGCATCCTTCCGTTGTGCCCTGCCGTGTTTGATCTCGGGCTGGGGCACATCGATCATCCCGTCAAATAGGCTCGTCATCACCGATGGGAGGGGGGGGGCTCCTCCCCTGGTTGCTTCCGGGGATCCGCCTTCTCCCTCGATCGTCTCGATGCGATGACAACAGCCGGCGACTTCCAGTTCCAACAACGCAGTGCTGATCGCCGCTTTCCCTTCGCTTGAAGCCTCCGTCAGCCTGTTCCCATCGAAGCGACTGTATCGCAGGTTGGTGAACAGATAGGCGAGAATTCCCTTGGCCCGAAATGACAGACGTGGATCCATCAAAGCCTCGCCAAGGGATGCACTGTCATTGAGCTTCCACTCGACTCGAACCTTCATCGCCCACCGTCCGCATTGTCCCAATGGATCCTGAATATCGCCCCAGAGATTACCGCGGGGTTCTCGACCTGTGCAACCTGGACGCCGATGCCCGACCAGATTCCCTACCGCAGATGGATCTCGACGATGTCGCCGTCCTCAAGCGGATGATCGGACGGGACCTGTTGGCCGTCGAAACGTCCCGAGCCCCAGACACGGACATACTTCAGTTGCTCCACGAAATCTCGATGGACCCGTGCTACCGCGTCGAGGGCCGTGCTCCCCGCAGGGAGAGTATACGGTTCGGTCATGTCCGGCCTCTGTCCGGGAAGCTTCGTGTAGATCCGCACAATGCGGAGAGCCTCGAAGACCTCCTTCCGAAGAGGCTCGAGACCTTTGCCGATCGGAGTCGATACCGGCAGAGCGGGAAACGGGAGGGTGTCGGTCAGTGCGCGCACGTCGTTCTCCTGAACGCGATCGATCTTGGTCAGAACGATCCGCGTCGCCATCTCCTTGACCCGTTCGTCCTCTCCTTCCTTCGTCGTTTCCACCAGGAGCAGATGCTTCTCCTCCAGCAGCTGAAGGAGTTCTTCGATCTCATCCACGATCAGTTCACCGTCGGTCGCATCGAGAACGAGGAGGGTGAGATCACCATTACGGATCAGATTGTAGACCCACGGTTCGGTGTAGTCGGGCGTAATCGGGGGGAGGTCGAGCAGCTGGATCGCGATGTCTTCGAACGCCATCATCCCTGGGACCGGACTCTGGGTCGAGAATGGGTAGTCCGCTACGTCGGGGCGTGCATGGGTCAACGCAGCCAGTAGAGTAGACTTTCCGGAGTTTGGGGGTCCGATGAGGGGCACCTGACCGGCCCCCTCGCGGGGAATATGGTCCTGCATCGTACTACGGCCACGACTCCCTTTCGTTTGCGTCTCGCGCAGCTTGGCGATGCGACGCTTGATGTCGGCCTGCATCTTGTCCGTCCCCTTATGCCTGGGGATCGTCTGCAGCATCTCCTCCAGCGACGCCAGTTTCCCTTCCGGCGTCTTTGCTTCGCGGAATCGCTGCCGCGCTTTGATGAACTCGGGCGTCAGATTTGCAGGCATCGTTCGCACTTTCCTCCGAACAGACCGACGGGACGGCTTGACATCGATTCTACTGGTTGTGGGGGATCTCGATCGTGCTGTTCCCAATGAACTCGCGAACGAGGGCATCACCGGGAATCAACCCGTAACTGGTGATCTGTTGCAACGAGAGCCCCTCTACGGAATCGAGGAGGCGGTTGACCCGCTGATGTCGAATGTGGGCGTCGAGATAGGTTGGATATGCCGCCAGTGCCTCGCCCTTGGGCCACACTCCATCCTTCCCGGTGAAAAACGGTTTCAGTACGGGAAGATCGAATGGCATCCCTCCGTTGATCGCGGAGTCGGCCAACCCTTTCAGTGGGATGATCGAGAACAGCTCACCGGCGCGCACGTAATGCCAGTGCAGGAGGGTCGCCAGAGGCGGATGGTTGCGATGCTTGGTGTCACGCAAGGTACGCCGCATCAGTCGAACGTCTTCGAAGCGTGTCAATCTCCGATCGGTCCGGTCGCCCTGATAGAGGGGGATCATCGGATTCGGCTCATAGAGGGGGTTCATCGCCTCGATGTAGACGCGGAAGATGTGCGAGCGGTCGATCCCTTCGGTGATCGGAGGATAGAAGCCGTGAAGGCAATCGAGAAGGAGGATCTGATCCGATCCGCAGCGGATCGGCTTGGTCCCGGCGCGATGACCTTCTTTGAAACTGTAGATCGGCTTTTGGATCGTCTTGCCGGCAAGGAGGGCGATTAAATGGTCGTTCAGCAACTGGATGTCGAGTGCCTCGGGGGTCTCGTAGTTGCGGTCGTCGATCCAATCGGTGGGGTGCTCGATGAGTGCCCAGAAATAATCGTCCAGATTTAGCATCAGGAATCGCATTCCCTCGCGTCGAAGGCGCTCGGTGAGCTTGACGGTTGTCGTTGTCTTCCCTGACGAAGAAGGGCCGCTGACCCAGATCATCCGGACGTCGTCTCCAGCTGCGATGCGATCAAGGACTTTCTGCGCCGCCCCGTCGAGCGCAGTTTCGTAGCGATCGGTCGCCTCGTCGATGAGCGGTTTCAACCGACCGCTGCGCACGATATCGTTAAGCCCCTCGACCGTATCGCAGTCGTGTTCACGATTCCATGCCAGCAACGGCTCCATCTGATCGGGCGGATAGCCGTTGTGCACGAATTGCGGCTCATCGATCGCTCCTTCTCGCATCCAATGATGCCCCCATCGAAAGACTGTGTACGCATCGGCCACCGTGGTGAACCCATTGCTCGAAAGCACATGTAGGACCACGTCTTGAATCTCCTCCACCGTGGGCGGGAAATTCGTCACGAGATGGTGGGGGTCGGAATTAAGGCAAACAACGACGAGATCTGACAGGAACTTGGCGATCCCGTCGTCCGACTCCCCTGCGGCGAACACCCGATCATTAATTCCCGCCAAGTAGTCCTGCGCGAAACCACCCGACGCGTCCGCGGCGCGACGGATGGCGCTGAGGATTTTCCCTTGGTCGAACGTCACCAATGCGTGGTTCCGCTTGCGTATTTTCCCGATTCTGTTCAGTACAGCCATATCCAAAGATTATAGCGCAACGTTCCACGCTGGATGGGTGGTTCCGCGTGGAAGGGTCCTTCGGGGTGTGTTTTTCCCGGCGCGATCGGGCTTCGCGATCCCTCCCTGGAAGTGGCGAGGCGAAGAGGGCGTCCCCATGAATGACCGCGTCCGCATCGATCTGTTCCCGTGCCGAAACCGACCAAGTAGGACTCTGCACTCCCCGGAAGAGCGCTTCAGGTCGTCTCAACGGCTTGCGGGTGAACCGCCTGTTCCTGGTCGGCGAGAGCGACCCCCGCGTCGGCCAATTGCCCGTAAATCTCGGCCGCTGACCACTGCTTGCAGCCGTCGAGCACGACCGCTTTCGGATTCTCCAGGAGCCACTCATCGTGCAGGACCTCGAGATCCCTGAGGTAACCGAGTGGGATCGTCGATTCCTCCGATCGCCCTCGCTCGTTGATCCGTTCGTAGCACACCTCGGCCGGTGTACGGAGGTAGACGATCTTGTTCGGATCGGTGCACCAATTGCTCTCCAGCCAGTCCCATAGACGGCAGTACAATTGCCATTCCGTCTTCGACATGAGGCCGGATCGGTAGCAGTTCTTGGCGAACACGTACCGATCGCAGTAGATCGATCGTTCCAGCACGACGTTGCGATGATCGGTCATCGCCAGGACTTCGGCCCATGTCTTCGCCCGCGTCGTGAACGCCGCCAGCTGGAAGGTGAACGCCCAGCGTTCGGTATCGCGATAGAAGAGATCGAGAAGGTTCTCCTCGAACCCCTGCTGCCAGGAGCCGACCGGCTCCTCGATGAATCCGAACCGACCTGACTCGGCCAGGCGCTGTCCGACGGTGCTCTTCCCCGCTGCGATGTTGCCTTCGAAGAGAATCATGGTGTGCGGTCCCCTCACATTTCCCCCTTTTCGGAGCCCTTTCACCCCCCATGTACGGCCCGTCGCTGAATTGCTCCTCGAGGCAAATTCCCAACGGACACCAAGCGGCCTCGGCCGCGTACGCGTTGTGGAATCTACCCCCTCCAGCGCCATCATACGTCGATCGGTGTCTCCATGAGAAGCCGGAGAATCCTTTCGGCTTCTCGCAAACACCGTCAAGATCGCGTTCCCAGAGCGTTCCTCCCCGTTGTCTTCTCCATGATCTTGGCATTTATCCCCTCACAGGGTGGCTCGCTCTTCCCAACATGAGAATGGCCGATTGCCGAGGTCCGATGCGAGTTCGCAGCAACGCGTTGATTCGAACGTTGCAGGCTCTACAATTCGGACAACCCTTGAGGGAAGGAAGTCCATGGATGTCCGACCAGACGAGTCTCGCCGCCGCGTTCGAGGCCACCATTTTCGCGACGCTGTGGATCGCCCTTCGCATCACGTTGCGCGACCCGCGGTTCGCGGCGCGCGCTCTGCGCTTGTTGGTTCGGCAAGGGCGCGCCGCCCGCGTCCGTCAGCGCCATGCAGCCCACGGGATTCACGTTCCCCCTTTTGTGATTTACAGCGTCACCGGGCGGTGCAATTTTAATTGCGCCGGTTGCTACGACAAACTCCTCCACCGCTCGGATCGGCCGGAGATCAGTGACGACCGGATGTATCGGCTCCTCGGCGAAGCGCGGGATCTCGGTGTCTCGATCATGCTTCTCGCCGGGGGGGAGCCGCTGCTGCGCGAGCGACTCCTCGATATGACCGCCGGATTCCCCGAGATCCTGTTCCTCTTGTTCACCAACGGTTCGCTTCTCGACGAGGAGAAGATCGAACGACTGCGCGTTCAGAAACACGTCGTCCCCGTGCTCAGCATCGAAGGGGACGAGGCCACAACGGATGATCGTCGTGGAAGTGGGACCTACCGCCATGTCCTCGGCGCGATGGACCGTCTTCGGAAGAGGGGCGTCTTCTTCGGGACGTCGACGACGTTGACGCGTGGCAACTTCGATCTTTACCTGAACAGGGCGCATCTTCAAGATCTGATCCGCTGGGGTTGCCGCCTCTTCTACTCGATCAACTACGTCCCCGTCCAGCCGGGGACCGAGTCTCTCCAGCTCGAACCGGAGCAAGTGCAGAGGCTCGAGCAGCGACTGGCGGAACTCCGCACCTCCCTCCCCGCGATTTTCATCGCGTTTCCTCACGACGAAGTCGCCCTCGGCGGCTGTCTCGCTGCCGGACGTGGATTCCTTCATATCAACGCCTACGGTGACGTCGAGCCGTGTCCATTCTCACCGTACTCGGATACGAACCTCGTCGAGACCTCGTTCAGAGACGCTCTCGTATCGCCGCTGCTGCGGACGATTCTGACCTCTGGCATCGTCCTCGATGAAACCGACGGCCAGTGTGCACTCTGGAAGCGGCGGGAATGGGTTGCAAGCCTGCTCGGACAACCGGGCGACGGGTTACCCGAGGGCATTTCCCCTGGTGTGGCAGCGGCTTCGGGGCCTCTCCCCCCGAGTGAGTGCCCTCAGTAGTTGAACCCCTGTCGGGCTCTGGAAACGAAATGAGATCGGGTACGGGGGAGGACCGTGGTCAGGTCCTGTTGCGACAAAGAACGCAGTACAGAGAAAACGCCTGTGCGCGACCCCATCGAAAGAAGGAACGAGGCGCTTCGCGGGTAGCCGGCTCGGGCCAAGGGATCCTCTAACACCCGCAGAGGTCAGCTTACCGCTGTTCCCTTCCGGGCCTCACGGGGTTCACCGACGTGCGCCGCAGAGGGCTCGGCCTTCAACGCCGCTTGCCCGTGGTCGGACCCTCCCGCCGTCTCCCTCCGGGTATCCTTCGGCTCCACGATAGCGGGTTGTGGATCACAGGGGACCGCTAGCCCCCCACCTAGCACAGGCGTTTTGGCGGAGGGGGCGGGATTTGAACCCGCGGTACCACGAGGGTACACCAGTTCTCCAAACTGGCGGATTCGACCGCTCTCCCACCCCTCCGACAGATGCGATTCTAGGAAAGGCGCAAGCGCGCCGCAAGTATCACCGTCACGACGACGTGAAGATGAATGAGGAAGAGCCCGGCGGGACGCGTTCAGGCAGGAGGCAAGGCCCGGGTGGGCTGCCCCGGGCCTCAAGGAGGTTGGTGTGCTGACTGCAGCTAATCGGGTAGGAGACTACGCGTCTTTGGTGAAGATCTTGTCGTCAAGGAGTGGCGGGAATGTGTGATTCGCGAGACACCGCTTGCGATGGCATCGTCTGTGCGTTTTTGTAAAGTTTTAGAGCCTCAATGATTGTTAATGAAGGCTTTGTTTTTCCTTGGACAGTCTTGAGGTTGTCCATGGACGATGAGGTGTGCCTAACCAGCCGGAGCGTGAGGTCGAGATACAGCTCAGCCGCACGGACGAGCTCGTCGAGGCGGACTTGGTCATCCGGACCGTGGGCGCGGGTGATGTCGCACGCCCCGCGTCCCCGCAGAATCCCGTCTTCGACCCGCGGTGCAAACGCGTCCGACATCCCGTCGGCAGGAACGGTGTCGAGATGGCCGTTGAACATCCGTCTCGGACTGTCGCTTCCGGGCGATCACGTTTGCCCGATCGTCATCGACAGGCTGCAGCTCGGCGCCGATCCCGCGATGAGGGGAACCATCCGACGAGGAATCGACCGATCTGTTCCTCCCGACCGGGGGCGTCTCTGTGGCTCTCGATGGCGATCAGGTGTTGTGCGGACTTCAAAATCCGTCGTGTTGCGCCGACTTTTGCCTTCTCTCGCTCATCATTTCTTTGTCGGAGTAAGCTTGACCATTCGGGAGGCCCGCAGGGCTTCCTGCGCGTTCTCGCGTAGCTTGAACTTCTGGATCTTTCCTGACTGGGTCATCGGGAACTCCTCGACGATCTCCACGTAGCGCGGGACCTTGAAGTTGGCGATTCCCCCGGCGCAGTAATCGACGATCTCCTGCGGATCGATCGTCGTCCCTTCGTGCGGGATGATGTACGCAACAGCCACCTCGCCGAACACGTCGTCCGGCACGCCGATGACGGAAACGTTCTGCACCTTGGGATGGGTGAACAGGTACTCCTCGATCTCGGCTGGATAGACGTTGAATCCACCAGTGATCAGCATGTCTTTCTTGCGCCCGACGATCTTGATATACCCCTCTTTGTCGATGGTCGCAAGGTCCCCGGAGTAGAGCCAGCCGTCAGCGTCGATCGTCTCCGCCGTCACCTCGGGCAGCTTGTAGTAGCCCATCATCACATTGTAGCCACGGCAGGCGAGCTCGCCCGTCTCCCCCGTCGGGACCGGCTCGTGGTCGTCGTCGACGATTTTCACCTCGATCCCCTGGAGGGGGCGCCCGACCGTCTCCACCCGGCGCTCGATCGAATCGTCGAATCGAGTCATCGTGATCACCGGGGAGGCCTCGGTCAGTCCGTACGCAATCGACACGTTACAGTGGAGTTCCTCCATCGTCCCCTTCATCACTTCGATCGGGCACGGCGCACCGGCCATGATCCCAGTGCGCAGGGTCGACACGTCGTAGGCCGAGCCATCGTCCTTCCCTTTCCGGTTCTCCTCCAATTCAAGGACGAACATTGTCGGCACCCCGTAGAGGACGGACACCCCAAATCGCTCGACGAGCGTGAGCGCTTCCTTCGGTTTGAAGACCTGCATCGGTACCATCGCTGCACCCCACGTGATCGCTCCGGCGATCCCCATCACGCACCCGAAACAGTGGAAGAACGGGACCGCGAGGAGGAAGACGTCCCGCTCGGCCGTGTGCAGCACTTCTGTGACCTGCTCGGCATTCCTGGCGATGTTGTGATGCGACAGCATCGCACCTTTCGGATTCCCGGTCGTTCCCGAGGTGTAGAGGATAAAAACGTTATCCATGGGATCACACGAGGATTCTCGCTCGGCCAGCCAGCCCTCGGCGGAGTTTCGCTCGCCCAACTTGACGATCTCCTCGAATCCCTGCATCGCATCACCCGACTGCCCGACGATGATGACGTGCTTCAGGTTCGGCAGCCTCCCGCGGATCTCTGCAATCATCCGGAGGTAGTCGATCCCGACGAACGAAGCGACAGCGAACAACGTCGTCGCCTCCGAATTGTCGAGGATAAACTCGACCTCGTGCGCCTTGTACCGCGTGTTCATCGGCACGACGACTGCCCCGATCCGCGCGATGGTGAAGTAAGCGATGACCCATTCGGGGATGTTCGGCATCCACAGGCCAACTTTATCGTCCTTCGCGACCCCCATCTCGATCAGTCCGCGGGCGAGATGGTCGACTCGATCATCGAGCTGTCCGTACGTCAACGTCACGCCGCTCGGGTCGAGGATGGCGTATCGATTGGGGAACCGTCTGGCCGTGCTGCGAAGGACTTGGGACAATGTTCGCATGGAGCCACCTCTTTTTGGGAAAAGGGCTTGGGACCATTATCGAGGACGGCCTTTGATATCTCAAACTTGCGCAGCTTCTCCGTGCCCCATACAATCTTTCCGTTCGTTCCAATCCTCAAACGGGGGGATTTCCATGCACGCTCTTTTCGGCAGGTATTTGGATGTCGACCTGAGTTCAGGCACCGTCTCCGACTACCCGATTCCGGAAGATTGGCAGACACGATTCGTGGGGGGGAAGGGGATCGGAGCGAGGATCCTGTTGCAGGAACTGCCGGCCACAGTCGATCCGTTGGGTCCGGAGAATCTTCTCGTCTTCGCCACCGGGCCGTTCCAAGGGACCGGGATCGCGGGAGGCGGGCGCCACGCCGTCCTCGCTGTCTCCCCCAAGACCGGGTGTGTCGCTGACTCTTACACCGGCGGCTACTTCGGGCACGAGCTCGGGCGGTCCGGCTACGACGGAATCGTGATCCGCGGAATCGCCAAAGATCCGACCGTCCTGACCCTCATTGGCGGAGAGGTGCGCCTTCTCTCCGCCGGCGATCTGTGGGGGAAAGGAACGGGTGAGACGGAGGAAGGACTGAGGGCCGAGTACCCTGGCTCGCGGGTCGCCTCGATCGGGATCGCGGGGGAAAATCTCGTCTCTCAAGCCTGCATCATCAACGACCGCTCCCGCTCGGCAGGACGTCCGGGGCTGGGAGCGGTGATGGGCGCGAAGAAGCTGAAGGCGATCGTTGTCCGCGGGTACGCGCAGAAATCCTTCGCGGATCCCACCCGTTTCACCGGGGAGCGTGTGGAATACGCCAAGAGGTTCGGTGACGAAGGGACCCGCCAATTCGGAGAGTATGGGACATCTCGCGGCGTGGTCTACCTTTCGGAGATGGGCATCCTCCCGACAAAGAATTTTCAGGAAGGCGTGTTCGACCGGGCAGTGGAAATCGGGGGGGAACGGATGCACGACACAATCCTCGTCGGTCGTGAGACGTGCACCGGCTGCCCAATCCGATGTAAACGCCAAGTGAGGACGATCTTCGCCGGACGGGAGGTGTTGCCGGAGTTCGGGGGTCCGGAATATGAGACGATGGCCGCGCTCGGATCGCTCTGCCTCAATGCCGACCTCGATGCGATTACCCTCGCCAACCAGCTGTGTAACGACCATGGACTCGACACAATCTCGGTTGGAGTGGCGATCGCCTTCCTCATGGAGGCGTCGGAGAAGGGGTTGATCGACGAAGGGATCGGGTGGGGAGACCCGGAAGCGATCGTATGTCTCACCGAGCAGCTCGCCAGGCGCGAAGGCGTCGGGGCTTGGATCGCCGACGGGCTTGAGCCGTACGCCCGCGAGATCGGCGCCGATTTTTCGATGACGATCAAGGGGGTTGAGATCCCAATGCACGAACCCCGAGGCAAGCAAGGGTTGGGGATCAGCTACGCGACGACGCCCCGCGGAGCGAACCACATGGAGGGGATGCACGACACGATGCTCGCCGGCGAGAATCCCAGCCCGGAGATTGGGGTAACGCATGCGTACGATCGGTTTACCCTCGCTGACAAGCCCCTGGTGACGAAGGTGTTCGAAAACCTCCGTTCGTTCGACAACTCGCTCGTCCTCTGCTGTTTCACGACGCACGCGGTCGGGGAAGGGTACAGCTATCGAACCTTGCGTTCCTTGCTGGAAGCGGCTTCCGGTCTCGTCCTTGACCCGGCCGAAATGCTGCGGGTCGGTGAGCGGAATTATACCCTGATGCGGATCCTCAGCGGCCGCATGGGGCACCGAATGGCGGACGACGGGCTTCCAAGCCGTTTCGCGTCTCCCCTCCCGCGAGGGGCGAGCGCCGGACATCCGGTTGACCCGGGCGCCCTGCGGACGGCGATCGAGGACTACTACCGGGAGCGTGGCTACCGGGAGCGCGGCCCCACCGAAGAGACGCTGTGTCGACTCGGAATGGAGGACTGCACCGTGTTCCTGTTGGACAATTGATCCGATGAGACCCGTGATCTCGTTCATCGGGTACCACGACAGCGGCAAGACGCGGCTCCTCACGCAATTGATCCCGTTGTTTGCCGAGCGCGGATATCGTGTCGGCACGGTAAAACATGCGCCGCACCTGACCGAGTCTGACGCAGCTGGCTCCGACTCGAACCAGCATCGGACAGCGGGCGCAAATCGTGTTCTCCTCGTGGGAGAGGCAACAGCGGCCCTGTACTGGGATCGCGATCCCGAGGACGACCCGCAGCAGATGATCGAGCGTTTTTTTCCCGACTGCGACATCGTCCTCATCGAGGGATGGAAACGGAGCCCATTCCCCAAGATCGAGGTCTACCGTCGAAACCGTGAGATCCCACAGGAGCCCCTCGCGGGAGAGATCGACGTCATTGCGGTGATCACGGAGGACACTGTCGCCCTTCCTGACGACGTCCCTGTCCTGTCGCCGCGCAGGCCGCTCGACATCGTCGAATTCATCGAGGCCAACCTCTGCTAGCACGCCTTCGACCGATTGCGTCCGTCTTGAGCCTGTGATACTCTCGATGGACCATGAATGTCGCTTTCGAAGCGAATGATCCTGTTGCGGCGACGAGGCGTCCGGCCGCTTCGACGCTCTATCTCGTCCCGTTCGATGTCGATCGAACGCGCGAGGGGCGCTGGCGGGCCGCGTTGTTGCTCAACGAGGAGGCCTCAGACCGTGCGCTGGCCCAACGGGGAGCGCACCCGGACCTGATTGAGCTTGTTCCCCCGGAGAAGAAAGAGCGGATCGGAATCGATCAGGTGCGCGACGTCATCCGGCGGGCACAATTTGCGCCCCTCCAAGCGGTACGGAAGGTCTGCCTTATCCCCTATGGGGAAGCGCTCACGCCGGAAGCGAGCAACGCCCTCCTCAAGGTGATGGAAGAGCCGCCGCGTGATCTCGCGTTCATCCTCCTCGCGGAGCATCCGAGCGACCTCTTGCCGACAATTGTCTCGCGAAGTCGCTTGGCACGAGTCCCTCCACCGGACCCTTCTTTCTTGCTCCGCAGGCTCGCTGCGGTTGGCTATTCGGACGAGGAGGCCCATTGGATCCTCCGTGCCGCCGGAGGAGAGAGCGAGGTCGAACCCTTTCTCGCGGAGAGGGTCGATCTCGCGGCGTCTCGGGAGGCAGCGGCCACCGAATTGAAGGAGTGCGAGATCACGGAACTGATTGGGGCGACCCTCGGAGAGGATCCGATCCGGCGGGGCGAGGCCCTGATCCTCCTCCTTGAACGGGCGGCCGACCGGGACGTCGAATTCCTTACCGTGGGCGTTCGAACGCTCGCGTCTCAGAAGCGCGAAACCCTTGTTCGATTCTTCCGCGATCTGCTCACGGTCTGCTTTGCGTGGACCCGATCCTTTCACATGCCCTCCCCTTGCATCGAACACCGGGCGAGACAGATCCGCGACCGGTTCGGGGAGCAACGTCTGCAGTCACTGTGCGATGCCATCGACGAGGCGTACCGGGGGCTCATCGCGTATACCCCCTCCGAGGCCGTCCTCTTCTCGCTGTTGCTGGGAGAAAATCATGTCGGGTGAGCGTGTCGTTCTCATCCGCGTTCATAATCTCGAACGCGAAACGGCCTACTTCAGCGCGAGCTCCGTTTCCATGAAAATTGGGGATCGCTGCATTATCGAGCACAATGGCCTCCGACTTGGCACGATGCTCGATGAACTCGATGCGGGGAGCGGGCTCGGAGAACAGCTTGAGCGCGTCGTCCGCATTGCCACATCGAGGGACCTCGACACCCACCGGTACAACCAGGCCGATGCGGAGCGGGTTTTGTTCTCCACCCGAGAGGTGGTCGCACGCCACGATCTGCCGATGCACTTGGTCGCGGCCGAATATACCCTCGATCGGAAACAGCTGCGCATCTACTTTACTGCGCCTCATCGCGTCGATTTCCGCGCGCTGCTGCGCGACCTAGCAGGACGGTACGGAACACGGATTGAGCTTCGGCAGATGGGGGCACGGGACGCCGCCCGTCTCAAAGGAGGCATCGGCCGTTGCGGTCAGATCATTTGCTGTCACCGCTTCTTGCATGAGCCGAACCCGATTCCAATGGAACTCGCCTACGATCAGGAATTGTTCGTTTCCCCCGAGCGGATCACGGGCCTCTGTGGCCGCCTGATGTGTTGTCTGGCCTACGAGCACGAAACGTACAAACAAGAACTCGCGCGCTTCCCGAAATTGGGGGCACAGGCGAGCTGGAAGGATAAACAGGGGAAGGTCATCTCGCACAACATCTTCCGCAACACGGTCACGATCCTGACCGAAGGCCGTGAGCGCCTTGAAGTCGATCAAGAAGAGGTTAGAGTTCTTCGTTCCGGGAAACGCCGGCGGCGCTGAGGCACGCACCGGCTTTGTGCAACCTCCTCCACTCCGACTCCGAAATACTCGCCTCGACGTATGCTCCGTCTTCCCCATAGCGGACGATTCGAGCGCGCCCGCTCGCGGTGAGGGGACGGAGGGCGTGGAGCGAGCGGAAAGGGAGGGTGAAGTTCAGACGGCGCTCTTGCTGATAGACGATCGCCCCGATCTCCGCCAGCAGTCGATCAACGTTCGTCCCTTCTTTCGCCGAGATGGGGAGTCCTTCGAGGGACAAGGGAGGTCCGTCACAGCACAGATCGAGCTTGTTGAGCGCAACCAGCATCGGAGGACGGACCTCGGTGCCGCGGAAGACCTCTTCCTCGAGGATCGTCAAGACCGTCTGCTGATCCACGTCTGCGGTCGGTTTGGTGGCGTCGACAACGTGGAGGAGGAGGTCTGCGTACCGGACAGCCTCCAGTGTGGCAGCGAACGCAGGAACCAGATCGTGAGGGAGGTCGCGGATGAACCCCACGGTATCGACGAACAGCGCGACGCGCCCGTCGCCGAGGTTTCCGCGGCGGACCTTCGTGTCCAATGTGGCGAAGAGTCTGTCCTCGACGAAGGTGTTGTCCTCGCAGAGCCGATTGAGGAGGGTCGACTTTCCGCTGTTGGTATATCCGACGAGTGCGATCTGGGGGAGATTGCTCTTCGTTCGCCGTTTCCGCCGCTCGTGTCGTTCGGCCATCGCTTTAGCGAGGCGGCGCTCCAGTCCGTGAATCCGTTGGTTGATCTTGTTCCGATCGAGTTCTAGCTGCGTCTCTCCGGGGCCGCGAGTTCCTACTCCGCCGGACGTTCCACCGCCGATCCGCGTGAGCGCCATTCCCCAACCGCGCAGCCTGGGGAGGAGGTAGCGGAGCTGGGCCAGTTCGACCTGAAGTTTCGCCTCCTTTGTCGCTGCTCGCTGGGCGAAGATATCCATGATCAGCTGCGTTCGGTCGATCACCTTTCGTCCCAGGGCTTCCTCCAGGTTTCTCGCTTGCGCCGGAGTCAGTTCGTCATCGAAGATGATGACGTCGGCGTCGAGTTCCTGCATTGCGGCCTTTGCCTCTTCGACCTTTCCTCGGCCGATGAACGTGGCCGGATCGGGACGCTTCCGATGTTGCGTCAGACTGGCAAGAACGGGAATCCCGGCTGTTTCGGCGAGGGATTCAAGTTCCCGAAAGATATTCTCTTCCTCGCGTCCGGAGCCGTCGACGATTCCAACGAGAACGGCGCGCTCCATCCCGTAGATGCGGGCACGGGTTCCGAGGCGATCTTCGGGCAGCGGGCCGTCCGTCCTACGCTTCCTCATGTCTCACCATGTTCGCTCCCAGTCCCTGCAACTTCTCCTCAAGTTGACTGTATCCACGATCGATATGGGCGAGGTGGGTTACGGTGGTGCGCCCACGGGCCGCCAGACCAGCGAGAACAAGGGCGGCCCCGGCGCGGATGTCGGTCGCCTCGACCTGCTGGCCGCGGAACCCGTCTGCCCCTTCGATGATCAACGTGGTGCCGGTTTGGCGGATTTGGGCTCCCATCCTGCGCAACGGATCGACGTAGGCGAACCGCTGTTCGAAGATGGTTTCCCGTACCGAGCTCTCTCCAAGCCCGAGGGACAGATAGGCGACAAACATCGGGTGGAGGTCGGTCGGGAAGCCCGGATAGGGAGCGGTCACCAAATGGAGCGGGCGAGGACGCCTGGACGCCTTCACGTTCACCGTGTCCTGCTCGATCCCGATTTCGGCACCCGTTGCAGATAGGGAATCGAGGAAGGAAGAAAGATAGCTCGGATCGACCCGTTTGACCGAAATTTGCCCACGGGTAATCGCGCCAGCGAGGAGGAATGTTCCCGCAACGAGGCGATCCGAAATCAGGGTGTGGACCGCGCCATGCAGAGCGTTTCGACCGGCGATCCTGTACGTCCGACCATGGATCGCGATTTCCGCTCCCATCTTCTGCAGGAGGCGGACGAGGTCCTCGACCTCTGGTTCGATCGCTCCGTTCTCGATGACGGTTTCCCCCTTGGCGAGCACAGCGGCCATCAAAATTTGTTCGGTCGCCCCGACGGACGGAAAAGGAAGCGAAACTCGGGCTCCGATCAGTCGATCGCCGGTGACGGTCACCGCACCGCCGTGCGTCTCGACTCTTGCCCCCAGTGCTCGCAGGCCGAGAAGATGGAGATCGACCGGGCGTTCTCCGATCACACATCCCCCAGGGAGGGGGACGATCGCACGTCCCAACAGTGCCACGAGAGGCGCAAGGACGAGAAATGCAGCCCGCATCTGACGCACCGAATAGGCATTCGCCTCGCAGGACAGAGCTCCACCGGAGGCGATGCCGACGTTCTCCCCGTGCCGGACGACCCGTTTTCCGAGCGATCCGAGTGTGTAGAGGATCGTGCTGACGTCCCGCAACTGGGGGA
>Ga0180434_10003241_pt1 | contig 20899 bp, 53 predicted proteins | sample SS_ome_7_FD_132453 | JGI IMG/M metagenome (GOLD analysis project Ga0180434, IMG submission 132453) | Hypersaline lake sediment archaeal communities from the Salton Sea, California, USA - SS_1_D_2 metaG | ecosystem: Environmental > Aquatic > Non-marine Saline and Alkaline > Hypersaline >...
CAAAGTAATCATGTATGAATAAGATTCTGTGGTGAAGTTAAAGGGGATAATAAAGTTTCAGGTCACTAACATAAGAGAGTTATATACACTTACGTTGCCTTGCATGGAGTTTACTCGGCATCGAGTTAACAATGAAGTAGCAAGTCTACAACGTAAGTCCAAGATACAAATGTGTACACTACCAATGAACAGAGAGAGTTTCTATATTAATAAATATATGAGTAGGGTTCAATTCCTCACCATTGGTTTATGAAAAAGAAAATTATACATACATGGAATATCCTTCCTGATAAGCAAGAAGTAATTGATTGGGAATATTATTGGCAAAAGATTAAGAATTATTTTATAGATATCTAAGAGGTAAGTAAATGATAATTGTATATATATTTTTAACTGTCCTTATTATAATATGTAGTATATTAACTATAACAGTTTTATATTGCAGATATAAGGATAAGCAGATACATAATCAGATTAGACCTACTCCAGTTCTAAGAGGCAAATCAGTTAGGAAGTTTTATGAAGAGATTAATGATGGGAAAATCACAGAAGAGCAAAAGAAATTTTTAGAAGAATGTGAGGGTTTTTATGAAAAGAAAAGAAGCAAATAAAATCATAGAGTCAGTCAATAAGACTTTACATCCAGATGCAGGAATGATTTTCATTGATGAGTATTCAATTGCACCATTATATATGTGGAAAGTAATAGAGGCATTAAAATGTCAAAAATAAATATATTTGATTTAAAAGATATAATAGAAATGATTAAAAACTTACAATCATACGATGCACATTATTATAATCAACATCATGGTTTTATAGATATCATGTTATATACCAAGTACAGATGTAGAGGAATATGTACTAATGATATGAATACAATAAAGGATTATATTAGTACATATTATCCAGGTGTAAATATTGAAATATATAATAATGATATAGTTCGTTTATTATTTGGCAACATTACATCTACACCAAAAGAGAATATGCCCCAAGGTCGTTTATTATATGAGAAGAATTCTAAGAAAGTAGAAACCAAAGGAGATATACTTAGACAATATGCGGTTGATAATAAATTAGAAATTATTGAAATCAAATTGGATAGAAAAAAACCTAATGGTTTACTATCATTAAAATGGGCTGAGGATTGATTTTAACGCAGTCTGAGCTTAGTTCTTTTTAAATAGGACTAATTATATTAGATGCCTTTAAACTACATTAGATTTGATTTATGGTGATATTATGACTAAATTTAAAAAAGGAGATTATTTTGTATGGGTACACTATGCCACTGGAAAAGTTCATATTGTTGGTAGAATAGTAGAGGTTCTTATAAATTGGAATGGTGAGGGAGAGCATTGTTATAGATATAAAATTATAAAAAATGACCCTAATTATACTGATATATCAGCAAGTCAGTTCTATAGGAATACAGATGGATACAGTCACTTTGATGAAGAATCCCCATTTGTTAATGGTATACAAGTAATACCAAAATATGATGTTGTAGGTTACTTAGTATGATAAATAAGTTAAGATGGAAATATGAAATAGGTGACTATATAGTTTATGTCTCAAGAGATGATAATTCAGGAGCGATGATTGGTAAAATAATAGAAAGACAATTTGAAATAAGATATAATCATCCATATCAGATGTATATAATAGAAAGATTATGGCAATCGAGGAAACGTTGTGGATATGCCAAACATTTTACTTTCGGTGGAGACTGTGTTTGGAATCAATCAGAGAAGGCAAAGTTAACTGATGAAGATATCGCAGGACTGATATTATGAAAAAACTTAATGTAGGAAGTTATAAGGATACAGATTCTATCTTTGCTGAGATAATTAATTATAAGCCTAAATATAGAGGAAGGTATATCTACGTTAAGAGAGATAGAATAAGTCCATATGATGTGAGGAATGGTAATCCAAGAAATACAATTGGAATCATTATAAATAGTTGGCAATGGAAAACATTAGATGGTAAGTGGCATTGTGTAGTATATGAAAATGATGAGATTTATTTATTAGATGAAGTAGAGACATTAGCAGTAAAAATATGAGAGTTGATAAAATGTTTGGAAAGAAAAATAAAAAGAAAAAAGATAAGAAAGAATATACAGCAGAAGATGTGTACAAACTATGTGGAGTAAAAAAAGAGGAGATTCGACAGAAGACAGTAGAATTAAATACTTACATAGTAAGTGAATTTGTTAAGCAAAGCAAAGACGATGCATACTCAATCCATGAATACAAGGCAAATATGGTTAAAGAGATTGCTAGTAAATTTACAAAAAGTGAGTTAGCGTTTATGACTTATTTCCTTAGTGTAGCAAATACCATGCAGAAGCTAGGAGGGTCTAGTGGTGTACCAATCGATATGCAACAACAAACAAGTAGTAAGAAAAATAATGAAGATAATAAAGACATGTATCAATAAGGATGTGATATAAATGGAAAAAAATATTAATGTTGAATGTGTTGAGGTTGACCATAAGAAACTGGAATGGATGATTCGTCAAGCTCACAAGGTTTGTAGACCTATATTTGTATTAGGTACAACAGGCATTGGCAAATCAGTCACAGTAAAACGAGCAGGTAAGGGATTATCTGATGATGTAGAGAGAGAATATGTAGAATGGGATGAGCTTAGTAAACAACAAAAATATGATTGCATAGAAAATCCAGAGAAGTATTTTGTTATTATTGATTTACGGTTGACACTACTTGACCCAACAGATTTACGAGGGATTCCAGCTTTAATCAGTAATGGCAAATATGAATGGTTAAATGAGACATCAGATTGGAAGATTCCTCTTTGGGTGTACTATGCATCAAATCCGAATGCAAAAGGTATTATTTTTTTGGATGAATTAAATCTTGCAACACCTAATGTACAAACATCAGCTTATCAAATTGTTAATGACCATCAGATAGGCGAGACACCAATATCCAAGGGAATATCTGTTATAGGTGCAGGTAATCGAAAATCAGACAAAGCTAATATATTCACAATGCCTAAGCCACTACAAAATAGATTCCTTAACTTAAACTTACTTCCACCAAATCCCGAAGATTGGATTGATTGGGCTTTTAAGAATGATGTAGATATGAGAATAATTTCTTTCATTGACCAACGAGGAGAGTTATTATTTAAGTTTGACCCCAAATCATTAGATAGAGCATTTCCAACACCTAGAGCATGGGGAGAGTTATGTAATGATATGATTAAAAACTTAGATGATTCACAAGAAGATTTTATTCGATTAGCAGTAGCATCTGCTGTAGGAGTAGGCACAGCACATGAGTTCATGGGGTGGCTAACATACAGGTCACAGGTAGATTTAAAAGAAATACTTGATAACCCATCCAAAGCAAAAGAACTTAACTCTGCTGACTTAAAGTATGCTCTTGTTTCACTTGTGACAGAATGGTATAAGAAACATAATACTGTAAAAGACTTAGACCATACAATAAAAATATCCAAGAATTTAGATAAAGAGTTCATGATTCTCTTACTTAAGTTTGCAAAGAAAGCAGACCCAGATTCAGAAATTGAATTTGTATCAAAACTTAAAGATACTAATGAATTCAAAACAATTAAAGATGAAGTGAAAGAATTACTAGGAAGCTAGATATAATGACATTAACAACAGAAGAACGCTTAATGAAAGCCAGATTATGGTTGAATTATAATAAGCCATTCTTTGGTTATGTATCAATGTATCTTAAATTCAGACGAGATGATAATATGCCACATAAGACAATGGGTGTAGACCCCAGAGGTAATCTATACTATGACAAATCATTTGTGGATAAATTATCTGATGAGGAACTAAGAGGGGTTTTACTACATGAAGTCGAGCATTGTTTACATCCAGATACAATAGTATGGAATAAACGTATAAAAGATTTAATAATTGGAGACGATGTTATTTGTAATGATGGTAAGATACATAAAGTTCTTAAACATGGTAAAATTAAATATAACGGTAATATGCTAGAAATTAAACCAGTTGGATTTCTACCAATTAAAATAACAGAGAATCACATGATACTTGTATATAATACAAATATAAATAAATTAGAGTGGAAATTATCACAAAAAGTAGATAAAGATACAGATATGTTATTAATGCCAAAATTTAAAAAATCAAATCACAATACTAATACATTTAATATAAAAAAGTATATACATGGCAATGCTTGGAGTGTTCCAGAAAAATTATATAATCTTAAATTAAATAACAATATTGCATTTATAATCGGATTGATAATAGCTGATGGAAGTACATCAGTAAATAAAAATGATAATGTAATATGTATATCATTGAATAGTAATAATAAAAAATTAATAAGTAAGGTATCAAATATATTGGAGAATGATTTTGGTTTGAGTGTCCGTTATACATATAAAAATAATCAAAACGTATGTTATATTAAAGTAAGTAGTAATATACTGAAAAGATTTATTAGAAATGAGCTTGGAACATACTCACATAATAAACAAATTCCAGATTGGATTATTCATGCAAATAAATCAATTGTCCATTCATTCATACATGGTTTATATAGTGGTGATGGATGTGTTTGTAGTTATGATAAACCGAAACATACATGCATAAATTATTGTACTGTAAATAAAATATTAGCAACACAGTTACAATTATTATTAAATAGAGATGATATAAATATTCATACAACATTACGTAAACGACATGATGGTGATATGCATATACGAGGTAAAACGTATAAAACCAAAAGTAAATATATATTATCAACTAGCGATAAAAAAATGTATAATATCATTAATATTGATTATAATAAAAAAAGACCAACTAAACACTATAAAGATATTGGAAACTATATAGCAGTTAAGATAAAATATATTAAATCATACAATTATGATGGATATGTATATAATATACATACTAATCCAGAGAATTATATTGCAAATAATATAGTAGTACATAATTGTATTCTTTGTCACTTTGAAAGGATGGGCACAAGAAATCATGATATCTGGAACAGAGCAACTGATTGTGTAATAAATTACCAGATTATTGAGGAAGGATTAAAACTACCTAAATGTGGATTAATTCCTAAACATGATGGAAAGATTACATTGATTGGTAAAGAGTTTAATGTTAAAGATAAATCATCAGAAGAGTTTTACGGTGAGATATATAATCATCTAAAGAATAATATGAATAATGGTTCATGTAATGGTGATTGTAGCAAATGTCAAAATGGAAATAGTAGTGGTAGTTCATCAGGAACATGTAATAAATTACCTAATGGATTCGATGAGCACAAATATGGTGATGGTAAAGGTGATGATGAAAAGGGTGATAGAGAGAATGGGATGAAACATGGCACAGAAGGTAATATGACTGCTGAGGATTGGAAGAGAGCTTTATCCAGAGCAAGAGCAATGAATAGGGGTAATATACCAGCAGGTATGGAAAGAATGATAGATGAGCTTCTCAATCCAAAAATGGATTGGAAAGTTTTACTTAATAAATTTGTTGGAGAATCTATTCCATTTGACTTTTCACTTCTTAGACCACATAAGAAATCATTTTCAGTTGGTGCATATCTTCCACATATTACAAAACAAAAGACGAAGGTATTAGTTAATATTGATACATCTGGTTCAGTATCACAAAAAGATTTAACTGAGTTCATGTCAGAAGTTGTAGGAATCATTCAGACATTTAACAATAATATAGAGATGACTGTAATTTATTCAGACACAAAAGTTTATAAAGCAAAGACGTTCTTTAATCCAACAGTAGAAGATATCCTTTCTCATATGCCGAAAGGAGGGGGAGGCACAGACCATAAGGTTGTTTTTGACTTTATAAGAAAGAATTACCCAGATGCCAAACTTGTTGTATGTTTAACAGATGGAGATACACGTTTTCCAGATTACACTCCAGAACGAGATGTTATATGGGTTCTTGGTGGAGATTGGGTAACTAATAAAGATATGCCATTTGGAAGAACTTTACGTATCCCTAAAGGTTAGGAATATGAAGCAAATTAAAATCATTGAACTTAAACTATCACGACATAAAATCTCAGATGATGATTTTTGTACACTTAACTTTTTTAAGGATAGATACAAATCTGTAAAAAAGCAAGTTATCAATCATCCAGAGATAACAAATCCAAAATTTGAGGAGTGGTTTTAATGAGTGATATGGTTAAGTATCCGAAAATAAAACTGTTAGGTCATGCAGATAATTCAGGAATACTAAGTGGTGCAGAGTTAGTCTTACAAGAAAAAATGGATGGATGTCTTAATTATGATATGAAAGTGAAAACAGATAAAGGGATGATACCAATAGGAGAGATTGTAAATAAGAAACTTAATGTAAACGTTTGTTCTTATAATATTAATACAGGTAGCATTGAATATAAGCCAGTAATTAATTGGTATAAAAATGGTTACTCTGATACGTGGTTGAAAGTTACCTTTGACACTCCAATCGGAATTAGAAGTATAATCGTAACTCCAAATCATAAAGTATTTAATGGATACTCATTTAAAGAAATACAATACTTTAACATTGGTAATTTTATATACTATGATACTCCGATATTAACTCCAAACCAATATCATGTATTATTAGGAAGTATATTAGGTGATGGGTCATTAGGAAATATACAAATCGGAAAACACAATCCTTACTATAAAGAAACACATAGTATAAAACAGGAAGATTATTTATTAAATAAATATAAAATTTTGGAAAATTTAATGTCAAAGATATACTATCATAAAAGTAGATATGATAAAAAACATAGAAAAACAAAAAAGATATCAATTATGAGTAAAACATATCCTGTGTTTAATGAATTTAATTTTTTATATAAAAATGGTAAAAAAACAATTACTAATGATATAGTTGGTAAATTAAATTATTTATCATTAGCTATCTGGTACTGTGATGATGGTAGTGTAGCATTATCTACAAAACAAAGACCACGAGCAACACTACATACACAATGTTTTACACATAATGAATGTAAAATATTGTTATTAGAATTAAAGAGACTTGGTTTTGCGGAATGTAAATTATATAATTATGGTAAAGGATATCAAATTAGTTTTAGTGCTGATGATACAGCAGAATTATTTAAATACATAGCACAGTATATACCAAAATCACTAAATTATAAAGTTCCTATCATGTATCATAATATACCAAGGAATATTTGGAATGATTCATACACACATATATATCAAAATATATCACGATATAAGATAGTTGGTATTGAAAGTTACAATCCATCAAGTCATCAAAAGTATGATATAGAAGTTGCAGATAATCATAATTATTTTGTTAAAGGAATGCTTGTATCTAATAGTAATCATAGGTGGATGTTTGCATCTAAGAAAGGTAAACTTATCTTTGGTTCTCGTAATTGTGAATTAGGTAGTGAGGATTGTACCACTGAGGGTGCTAAACAATTTGATAGATGTATTAAGTATCTAATTAAAACTGTTAATCGTGATGAGCTTAAAAAGATAAATAAAAGCTACGTATTCTTTGGCGAGTGTATGAATCATCATGTTGTTCAATATAAATGGGATACAATGCCTCCGTTTATTGGTTATGATATTTATGATTTAGAAAAACAGAGATTCCTTCCTTGGCAAGAAGCTAAAGAGTTATTCGAAAGATTAGGATTAACATTTACAAAAGTCTTCGCAACAGGTACACCAGAGAATGATATGATACAGCATTGGCTTAACATGGAAAACTATCCATCAGAGTATGCAGTAGATGGTGTAGCAGAGGGAACAGTAATTAAGAATTATAAAAGACAAATCTTTGCCAAGAAGTATTCTCCTAAGTATAGTGAAAGAAAGAAAGAGTCATATGGAAAACCAAAGAAATATGCAGAGAATGATGATGAACGATTCTTAGAAACTTACATTACAGTCAATGCAATAGAGAAAGTAATATTTAAATTAATAGATGAAGGACATGAATTAGATAGAAAAATGATGGCACATCTTCCTAAACGAGTCTGGCATGATTTATGGGAAGAAGAATGGGAAGATATATCTAATAAAAGATGGACTATCAACTTAGGTAGACTTAAGAAACTATTAGGTCGTAGATGTATAGTGACATTAGACCGCATGATAACAAACAATGCTTTAAATAATGGAGAATAATAATGGTATATGATTTTTTTGTAGGACAATATTTTGTACGCTACCATAAGTCTATCATTGAGATTGGAAAGATAATTAGCACTAAACGTGATAATATTTTTACAAAAACATATACTGCTAGGATTATACATTCAGTTAACAGTTCAAGGCATAATGGATACGAATTCGATATTCTAAGAAATTCTAATTATCATGATGCAATGCAGAAGATTACAAAAGCAGATATACAAGACTTACCTACATTTATAGCAGGGTTGTTGATATGATGGAAGAGTTAAATCTAATACCAGATTCAGATAGTACACTAATGCAACAATTTAAGAGAATCCCAGATAAATATATTGAAGGTTATATAGGAAAATATATCTTAATAATTAATAAATATAAAAAACTTGGTTGTGGTATCATCACAGGTGCAGATACGTATAAGTATATCAAGTGTGAAACTCACCAACCTTGTAGTGGTAAGTATGTATTTACAGCTAATTGTACATACTATATAATAAATGATGATGAGTTAGCTGGATTATTGATTTAAATGTGCATAGAATCGATTCTGACAGACTTTAATTAATTATAGGACTAAATACATTAGCGAAGGTTAAATTAGCTTAGAAGGCTTTAAAATGGATTGTAAATACAAGATAGGAGATTATTTCTATTATACTAGAGATGATGGAGATGGCAAACTGATTGGCAAGATATCAAATATACAATATCATGTAAGGAAATTAAAAGACAATACAACAGTAAAAGCATATAAATACTATTACAATATCGTGTGGTGTAATATTGATTGGGGAGTTAATAAATTCTTTATGTTTAATTCTGATATGTTCAATCATAGTATAATAATTTCGGAAGATGATATTGAGGGGTATATGTTATGAATAAAATAATTCCAAAACTAAATCATTATTATTACGTATATGATACTATATATAAAAAATATAGATTCATTAAGATAATTCAGTGTGATAAAAAAGAAGTATGGGGTAAAATTTATTATATGGTAAAATATAGAGATGTAGATACTGGAGAAGTATCACCTAAATATGATAAAGATGGATATGAAATACTGTCTTTAGATGATTTCTTATTTGAAAATATTATACATATAGGAACAGAACTAAGTGATGAAACAAAAGCAGGACTGATGTTGTGAAACAAATAACTGATATAACAAAATTAAGACGGGGGATGGTTCTAGTTATAAAATTCTTAGATGAAGATGGAATACCAGATGGAACAGAATGGTTAGAAGAAGTTAAATGGGTTGATTATAATAACGGTTGTTACACATTTAATATCCATTTAGGAGAGAACTGGATGTCAGGCAAATATCCTACGTATTTTGATACCAATAATTATATATACTACAAACTAGAAGATGAAGAATTAGTAGGATTGATGATATGAGCAAGTTTAAAGTTGGAGATTATTTTGTTATACATTGTAATGCTTATTCCTATATTGGAAAAGTAACAAGAATTGGAAAGAAAATGCACAATAATTCAGATATGAGTCATGATGCTATATTTTATAAAACATTATGGACTGCTAATATATATAAAAATGAAGGAGAAAATTATATGTGTGTTGGAAGTACAAATTATGATATTGCAGTAATTATAAATGAAGAGGAAATAGATGAGACTATCATTGGGTTACAATTATAGGTAGATTTTTTATGAAGCAAAAATTAGAAATCGGACATACGTATTTAGCTAAAAGTAGATATGATGATTCATATTATATATTCAAGGTATTGCTAAATGGGTCTACAGGAGTATGCTTAGTAACGTTAAAAGACTTTGATACCAATGAAAATAGAAGATATGTAATTGGACATAAAGAATTTATATCAAGTCGAGAAATGAGCTATATTGCCAATTGGATTATCATAATTAGAGATATATCAGATGAATATGGAGAGGGATATGTAGAAGGGTTGATGTTATGATTAATGATTTTCCACATATAGATGATTTAAGAAAGGATGATACAACAAAATACAAAGAAGGAGATTATCTCTACATAACTCATGACGATGGTGCATTCATAGTTAAAATAACTGGAACTAGATTATTTAATACAATTATATTCTATCATTATATTGTAGTGAAATCAAATAATAAGAGATATGAAGTTGGTAGTAAAGATGAGTTTGTGGAAGGTGCTCCAAATGAGAATAAAGCAAAGTTTATAAAGAGTGATGAAGTTGCAGGGTATTTATTATGATTAGAATAAAATTATATAAACACAATGATTACAGTGACTATTTAGAACACTATGGGATAATAAAAAAATTTAATAAAGATTTTATAGGTAAGAAAATATATGTTAAAGAAATGGATGAAAACAAGGTAATCAATTTAAGTTGTATATGACTAATTGTAAATAATGAAGAATATTTATTAATTAAATTAATAACTGAAATTAAACAACCGTATGCTAAAAGACGAAGATTTTATGTACATGATGAGGTTTATTTAATAAATGAAGAAGAAATAATAGGATTTAATTTATAGAGGAATAATTATGTTTGGAGAAAAAGAAAAGAAAGCAGTCAAAGAAGCAGAAGCAGTTATAGAAGAATTGAGCTTTGATGATTTATGTGAATTACGAGATAGAGTAAATAAAGAGTATTATAAAAGAATGTTATGGGAGGATTAAATATGGTTGATTATATAAGTAGTGAATCAATTAAAACTAGAGGCTGTAAAAAGAATGGTAAGCCATGTAAACATTTAAAAGTATATGAAGTAGATACAATAGATGATAATGGTAAGCATCTTATTGCTATATGCACATGTGAAGAAGATTTATGTGCAACATGTATTCCTGAATTCGATTAGGTGATATAAATGGGTAGATTTAGATATACAATAAAAGATTTAGAACACAGTGATACTTGGCTTTTATTACGGGTAATACAAGATAGAAAAAATAGTTGTACTAATATCTATAGTCCGCTATATAAAAGATTAAGTGAATTACAAAATAAAATATCAAATAAAAAACAATTAACAGATAAGTTAGCTATTGGAACGTGGTCTGATAATGAAATGTAAATATTGCGGGAAGGAAAGAAAACTTACTGATATACCCTGTTATAAATATAGGTGTGAACATTGCAGTAGACCAGATGCTGCTGATGATTCTAATGAAATGGCAGATATTACAAAAAGAAATAGAGAGTTGGGAGATAAAAATGATAAAGAGTAAAAAACAATATCCGATTAAAGTAGCATTCATAGGAACACAAGGAGCAGGTAAGACTACAGCCTGTTATGAATTAGCTACAAATTTAAAGAAGCTAGGAGTTCATGTAAAGATTCTGATAGAGTCTGCTGAGGTTTGTCCTCTTCCAATAAATAAAGATATGAGTCTTGATTCCCAATTATGGATGATAGCTAATCAAGTTAAACAAGAATTGGAAGCTAAACATCGGTTCAAAGGTAAAGTTATTATTTGCGATAGGTCAGCTATAGATGCAGAAATCTATGCTATGTATGGTAAGATTCCATTGCCTAATTGTTTGTCTAGGTGTTTAAGACTATGGCTAGAAACATATGACCTTCTATTCTATATGGACAGTTCTGGCGGTCATCTTGATGATAATGGGATTAGGAGTACAGATAAAGAATTCCAAAGAGAAATAGAAAAACTATTCGAAGCAGTTATTCAAGATAATAAGCAAATAAAAGTATTACGTTCTAAAAAACCAGTACAAGAAGTAATTAATTATTTAAAAGAAAAGGGGATGTTTTAATGCCGTATATAAAAGATAAAAAAATAAGAAATGAATTAGATGATATAGTAGGTAATTTTCTTGCTAGTAAGATATTAGATTTAACTGGTAAGTATAGCTACTTTAATATTACAGAACATTTTTCAGATATTGGAATTGCAGGTAATCTAAATTACTTCATCTTTAAGATAGCAAGACAGAAACCAAATCGCATTATTTGCAGTAAATTAAGTTATACTTTATATTGGATGGCAAATGATTTATGTCATTCATATACAGAATGGAGTAGATTTATAACAGAATGCGAATGTAGTAAACGAGAGATTATTAGACGAATTGGAAAATGGAAGAGATTTTGGCTAATTAGGTATTTAAATAAAACGATAGATAAAATTTATGACAAACAATTAGCACATTATGAAGATATTAAAATTAAAGAAAATGGCGATGTAGCGTGAAGGGAAAAGTATATGAGACTTAAGATGTTTTTAGAGGCATTATCATTATTTATACTGTACCAATGCATATGGGTATCATTCTTAGTATACATAATCACCAATAGTTATGACCCACTCATGATGGATATACTTGTAATATTTATTGCTTCATGGTGTACAAAAAGTTATTTACGTAGGTGGAAATAATTATGAGTGTTAATAAAGATATATTTAAAGAGAATGAAAAGTTGAATGATAAGCTAGTTAGATTTTGTAATGGGAAATATTTTGAATGTCCAGAATGTCATAATCATAGCTTAACATACGATGAGTATTATAAAAGGTTTATTTGTTTCATCAGAAATTGTGGAAGTTCAGAACTATCATCAGAAAAAATAAGAGAGATTGCAAACGAGATAAAAGCAGGTTTATCATTATGAGGGAATATTATGAAATATAAAGATGTGCCTGATAATCATTGGGTATTATATAATATGGATACAAGAGAAGTCTTATTCTATGATAAGGACATGATTAAAGTATTGAAAGAATCAGAAAAGTATGATGTTATGAAAGTAGCAATAGAACATAAGATAAGTAACTGTTATTTTATTAAGAGTGGATACTTCGCATGAGTAAAGTAAAAATTGGAGATTATGTAAGATTTTACTATGGCAAAAGTTCATGGCTGATTCTTAAATTGGAAGATATAGAAAAGATTAGGTTTACAGATATGAATTCTAGGGAAAGAAATAATTTTCATTTCGTATGTATATTTAATCATAGTAATAATAACTTAAAACGAGGAGACCCAGTAGTGTTAACTGAGTCTAACGGTAATAATTGGATGGATAAAAACTTTGATTATCTTGATGAAGATGATATTGTGGGGTACTTACTGTGAAAAAAGATAATAATAAATGTAAAATACTAACATTTGTTTATTATGATATAAAAATAAAAGAAGTTCGTAAGCAAATAGATACTATTATTAAAATGGCTGTATATGGTTCAGACCAAGTAACTATGACTGTAGAAAGGTCGGAAACTAAGTGTGGACACTATAATATGATTATATATGTATCTCCAGAGCAAAGATTAAACGCAATAGATATCGCACAGTTATATAAATTATTATCACAAGGTAAAACTCCAAATGAAATTCATATAGGAAATGATAGTAATGAAAGTGATAGACCCAAATAATATTGATAAGTTTATTAATATGAATGTGTTATTAAGAGATATGTTTGGTGGTGTCTTAGATAAAGAATATATTGGGATAATAAAAAGTGATTATAAATTTGAAGTGAAATATAGTAGACATTCTAATCATGGATGGGAAAAAGATTATTGTGTTATTGATATAGCACCAACTGATGAGCTATTTCTAATCAATGAGGATGAAATCGTGGGGTTATTAATATGAAATTTGATGATATTAAAGTAGGAAAATACTATGTCATTTCTGTGTTAGGTATTATATTATATAAAGTTATATCCAAGAATAAAAAAGAAAAAACATTACGTGTTGAAATTATAAAAGATACATGCCCAAAAGAAAGTCTACGGTTTAGTAAAGAAACTAATTTTAGTTATTATAATAACTTTGTTAAATTTTCTAAAATGGTATCAGAGGATGATATTGTTCTATATATGCTCTAGGAAGTATATAGAGCCAATCTGACTGTATATCTTTCTATATGAGACTTATACCATTAGTTAGTATTAAACTAGCTCAGAATTGATATATGAGAGTTTTATATTATGAAAAAGATAAATTTTATTGGGTACTATAGTAAATATGGCAATTATAAAGTCACTGAAGATTTAATTGGAAAGTATATCCTTGCAACAAATTATCTTAATTTAGGAGGGTATAGTTTTGTTGGGATTATAATAGATGTATATCGAGTAAAAATAGTTAAAAGATTAGATACTGACAAATCCCACTCTACTACTAATCATATATTTAAATATATGAGTGATAGAACATATTATTTACTAGATAATGAAGAAGCTTTAGGTTATTTACTATGAAAAAATTAAGTATTAAAGAAGATAAAGCGTTTATGTACACAGGTCATATAGATAACTTTAGTCCTAATTTAAGAGGGAAGTATATTTTGGTATATGCAATTACTAATAAGGATTATAAGATAATAGGAAAAATTATAGATGATAGTTGCTATGAAGTAGTGAAGGTAATAAATAAAGAAGAGGCAACTATAAAAGATTTAACTGTGTCTGATGGAGTCAATACGTTTACAAAGTATGATTCTGTCTATGTATTAAATGGGGAGGAAGTCTCTGCATGGTTATTGTGAAAGGTCATGAATTTATCCCAAATCATTATTATATACTAAGTAGAAATACTAAAACAAGAAAAGCCTTCATATTGTTTAAAATAATTAAAGAAAATAATACATATGAAGGTGAGGGGAGTTTTATAATAAAACCACATAAAGCATCTGGTGAATTTGGATGGGCATATCCACCAAATAAGGATGGAACAGTTAGTTTTACTATTAGGGGTGCATTAGGCACACGAGGTACTAAAGTATTAGAATTAGATAAAGAAGATATTATTGGGTATTTATTATGAATAAAGTAGAGTTTGATTGTTTTAAGCTAAAAAGGGGAGATTACTTTATATTAAAAGATAATGGAATAAATATAATATGTTGTACTATAATAGTAAAACCGCACAATAAAATTTGGTATCGGCAACATAAACCAAAAGTGATTAAATCATGTGGAATAAAATTTATTAATTGGGGTTCACCAGAATTCTATACACTTAAAATAATAGATAAAGATGAGGTTTCTGCATGGCTGTTATAGATGCAATATTAATAACAAGGCATGGTGGAATATTTGGAGTTAAGTTAGATGGAGATAAACATTTTATTCTACTTAAATTGTATCATGGTGTTAGACCAACAGATGGGATAAATATGGCAACACAAAAGGGTAAGAGAGTTAGAATAATGTCTGGTGATAAAATAATAAAAGTAAACAGTCAGGATGAACTTAAACAAATTGTAGATGAATTGATAGTAGGATTAAAAATATAGGAGAGTATAATATGAAAGAAAAATTAAATGTGTATTTGGCTGGTGGAATAAATAAGTTATCATATGAACAAGCGTTTGGATGGAGAATTAAAGTAACAAAAGAACTATTAAAATATGGAATAAATTGTCTCAATCCAATAGCAAGTAAGGATTTTGATAAATTTAACTCTGGAGGGAAGTTTACCGAAGGAGATAAAGTTTGTTATTGGAGAGACTTATTTCTGGTTAAACAATCAGATATTGTGTTGATGAATCTAAATAACGGACAATCAACTGGAACTATGATTGAAAAAGGATGGTGTGATGTTCTTGGAAAGTTGGTGGTTGTAGTTTCAGAAGAGCCAATAAAGCATCCATTTGTTTATGAGAAAGCTATAATATTTAAAACTATAGATGATGCGATAGAATTTATTAAGGAGTTGGGAAATAAAAATGAATGAATTTTTTGATTTAAAACAACTTGAAGAACACTTACATGAAATAGTAGAAAATACTGTTATGATAATTCCTGTTCCAGATGGTTATCGTGTAATAACATTAAATAAAGATAAAGAGGAATAGCTTATGAATAATGATATAGAAGAGAAAGTTAATTTTTATGAAAAGCAGAAACAATCACTTAGCAAATTATTTGATGACCCAGAGTTCACACCATTATTGTTTGGTGATGATATTGATATTATAATAAAATGGAATGAATCACTAGAGAGAAAACCTGTTATAGAACATAATAATAATGGTACATATGTATACAAAGTTATTAATACTACTACAACTACTGGTATTATACGTAAAAAGAAACATACAAAGACTGATAAAACATTATTATTCACAATCAGGAATGATACTAAAACCGTATTTGTCTACGATTCAGCTATATATAAACTTGTGAAGCGATGGGCTAAAGAGAATGATATGATATTACTTATTAAATCATGGGAAGGAGCAAAAGAATGAAAATAAGTAAGGATACAATTAAACGATTTATTAAGGAAGCAGTTATAGGATTTATTCTATGGACAGTTTGTTTAACTCCTTATATGTGGTTCATCGTTGGCACAACATTAGACAATGGTTATGTTGAATGGATAGTTATGCAAGGACTTATAGTACCACCAATATCAGTATTTGTAGTTAGAGTTACAAATTATTTCTGTGGCAAGAAAGTTAAATGCACAGAATGTGCTGTTGCTAGTCCATTGACAAAACTCTGGATTAACAAAGATGATGACCAATGGGATGATTATGAAGAGAATCATGAGAAATAAAATAGTTTTTTAGGAAATAAAGAAGTGTAAATATGATAATGATAATAGCAATAGTAGCATTTTTTATATGGCTAGTATTAGGTGCAGATTATTTAATGGATAAGTATTATAAACCTAAACAGAAAGTAACTATCAGTGATAATAAAATAGAAGCTATAATTGAAGTATGTGAAGAACATATAGAACTAGAAGGAATTAGAGACCCATCTGGTAATGCAGTTACTTATATAAATAACGATGTAAAAGAAGAGTTAAGAAAAGTATTGGAGGAATTATAGTGAATAATGACGAGTATAATATTATAATTAAGCTAATAAAAAATGAGATAGACTTAAATACATTGACTAATATAGAAACTTTATGTAGTATAAGAAAAAGAGAAGTTATTATTAAAAAGAATAGGTGAGGTAAATGGAAATGAATAACAAACGGTTTTGTATTGTATTAATAATATTACTAACTATGTTAATAACATAGATATTAACATGTGGTTATATAGAAATAAATTAAGAAAGATAAATGAGGAGAAATGAAAGATGAAAAAATATAATGTAATATTTAAATTCAAACACAAAGGGCAAATTCTACAATTTGATTTGGAAGAACTAATGTGCGGATGTATTGATGAGGATTGTGTGTCAGAATATGAACTTAGTTCAGTTGCAGTAAAAGGAAATTAATGAGGAGATGAAAAATAATGTCAGCAAGACAAGGATGGACTAAATGTCCAGAATGTGGAATATTTGTTAAGAATATTAGAAAGCATAAAGCAAGAAACCGATGCTCTGTCCAGCATATCAGAAAACCAGAGAGACGTATTCAGCTATTAGTAAAGAAAGGTAAATTATTATTAGGAGAAAAATATATACCACCATCATTCCATTAGGTAACATGATACAAAAAATGGAATATAATAAATATGGAAATGATTAATATGCAAGTTTTTGTTCCATTAAAAGATTTTAAGCAGATTGCTAAGTGTTTAGACTATAGGCGTTTAGGGAAGGAAAGAGTTGAAGCTAAAGATATAATTACTCTTTGCATGATGTCAAATTCAGATGAGTATAGAAACAGTTTATTTAAATATAATAAACAAGCAGCATATATATGGAAACGGTACAATAAGCATCCTATTATTGAGATGTGGAAATATAATGTTCCTGCTTTGATAGAATACTACAATACGATTGTTATAGAATGGAAAGACAGGGGGTATGTTAATAACTTACCTCACATATGTCTAATGGACTTTAATCCAGAATATCCAGATTGGTTTGGTAGAGACGATATTCATAATAGCCATAAGTCTAAATTGCTCTTAAAAGGGGAGTTTGATGCCCTTGTAGCTAATATCTCTAAAGCTAAGGGTAAAAGGTATCATCAATGGCAAAGTGCCTACAAATTGCCTAAACGTAAGAATATGCTAAGATTTGAGCATCTTGATTTGATGTACAAGATAAATGATGGTCAGCCTTATACTAACCATTACAAACAATTCAAATGGGATGTACCAATGAATCTAAACTATGTATGGAAGTAAATATAATGTACCCGTATAAGTTTGGTCATGTATATATCAAAACATATCTATCTGGTAATTACATAATATACAAAATAGATGATAATGATACAGATAAATGTAAAGTATTATATGCTACGTTTCCTTGGATGTATATAGAAATTGTAAAAAGACCTCCAGGTGGAATTAACATAGTCGATATGGGTACTGATGTTCCAAATGATGAACAATTAGAAATGATTATTGTAGGGTTAAAGTTATGAAGATAACACAAGGTGAAATATATTTATGTATGTATATCAATAAACAAGTAGTAATATTAAAAGCATTACAAAATAGAGGTGTGACATCGTTGCACAATACACTATATTGCAAGATATTATATAATTCAAGTCACATACAGAGTGTGCCATATAAATGTACTTATTATTTACCTAATACTGAAAAAATTAGTAAATTACCTATTGATGAAAAAGATATTGATGAGTTTATAGCAGGGATGTTGCTATAATGAATTTCTTTGAAGATAAAGTATACATAAAATATTATCACAACGGACACTTTGCAGTATTCTATCCAGCCATCAAGTATAATAATGTGTATAATGGTAACTATATTCATATTAATTATTTATATGAATCACATCAAGATGTTAATGAGGATTTTAACAGATTAGGCGACCAAATTGAAAATTGTGTTATCAAAGTTAATAATAACATTAAGCAACTAAATATGTCAAAGAAAAAATTCTTATCAAATAAGGATGAGATAATTGCAGGTTTGTTATTATGATATGTTTAAAATCAAGTGGCAAATATGAACACTACGATGATGAAGATGAATGTAGACAGTATATAGGTATGTACATATATGTCAAAGGGTATGATAATGATTATATTGCATTAGTCGTAGAAGAAAATCTTACACATGTTCAACAGTATGTTGTGAATGATAAAACCAAAAGTCAAATTTATGCAAGTGGTTTTAATATTTATATTAAAATATATTCATTTACACTGTCAGAAGAAATATATCTAATTGAATCTGATGAAGAACTAGCTGGTTTTTTAATTTAACCACAAAGTATATAAATGGTGATAATCAAAAAGTATATAAAATAAATGGTGATAAGAATATACTATTGTAGAAAGTAAGTATATGCATTGTCACTTAAGATGGTGTTCATATATGGAAATATTTGATAATAAAAATGAAATTATAGATGGTAAAACTCCGATAGTACAAACTACAGTAATTAAATATCATGATTTGTATCCACGAAATAGACGAGTACATAAAGGATTGGATAGATATCCAGACAATTATAAATCTGGAGTATATATTTTATGGGCGAATAATGACATTGTGTATGTTGGACAAACTGAAAATTTCATAAAAAGAATAAAAACTCACAAATCTAAAGTATGGAAATGGAATTTTGTAAGCTGGATTCCTGTAGAAGATAAGTTAGATAGGTTATTTATTGAATTATTACTAATAAGGAAATTTAAACCTAAATATAACACAATATGTAATTATCGAGTCAATGAAACAAGACGTAAAATTTGCAAAAAATGTAAAGAGGAATATTCTGCAACTGAAAAATACTTCTGTAAAAATAAATACAATAAAGATGGGTTATCTACCAAATGTAAAAAATGTATGAGTCGTGACATAAAAATTATTAAGAATAAATGAGGAATAAAAATGACAACACAAACAGATTTAAGAACAAAGAATAGTAGGTCTCAATCTCAATTTGATACTTTTATAGGAAGTCTAACAATTGAAGAATTGAGAGTTTTAAGCAGAAATTACCATACAGATATTATCAGAATAAAGCAACACTGTAGAACTGAGTCTGATTTAGCTAAATTAAAAAGAAAACAGCAAAGATACAAGATGATTAATGAGGAAATAAGTAAACGTGGATGTGACATATCAGCATCACCTAGTTACTACGACATGCATAAGAACGTATTTGATTCAAATAGTGGTATTGTATATGATTGTGTAGAAGGTAAAATTGTTAAAAAAGTAGCTTTTAATGAAGATGAAGATGAAATAGTAGAAGCTGATGATGATTAATTATTAAGAAAGTGATTTAATATGAGCCAATGGGATAACTTAACACAAGATGAAATTAATTACATGATACATAAAAGAATGAAAGAAATAAGGTCATTGAAACAAGAATTTATAAAACGTAATAGTATTGATAAAAATAGTATCGTACCAATCGATTTAGAGAAAGGAACAATGCATATGTTAAATATATTAGATATCAAGGCAAATAAGGTCATGAAAACGGATATCCTTGATATATTAAACTCGTTCTACTCTGATTATGAGTGGAAGGATAAGCATGGTGCGTATACAAATGACTTACTATCACTATGTGTAGTAACTGAAGTATTAAATCATTATGAGATTAATTATGATTTAGAGTATGGTTTGGACTCATTAGATTTAGATAAACAATCATATTTTAGACTATATTATAAATTAAACGAATTTAGTAGATTATATTATTGGAAAGATTAATATATAGTTTAAACTTAGATTAAATAAAAAGAATTAGAAAGAAATAAAGTATATACTAACGTATATCCTTTACAAAGAAAGTGAATAAGAAAAAAAAA
>Ga0180434_10003242_pt1 | contig 20898 bp, 15 predicted proteins | sample SS_ome_7_FD_132453 | JGI IMG/M metagenome (GOLD analysis project Ga0180434, IMG submission 132453) | Hypersaline lake sediment archaeal communities from the Salton Sea, California, USA - SS_1_D_2 metaG | ecosystem: Environmental > Aquatic > Non-marine Saline and Alkaline > Hypersaline >...
CGATCATGCGCGCTTCCAGTTTTTTGCGTTCCGTGAGATCGACAATAATCCCCCTGATGCCGACGACGACGCCGTTTTCGACGATCGGGCTGGTGTGAAACAGCACCGGAAAGGCGGTGCCGTCCTTTTTCAGGCCGCGGTATTCATTGGCGCCGCGATCTTCTCCGCGCAGCCGCTTCTGTCCATTCTCCCGTGCCCGCTGCTTGTCTTCGGGCAGCAGCATGTCGTATCCGTTCAACCCTCTTTCAAAGTCCTTTTTGGTATAGCCGAACATCGTGTACGCCTGCTGGTTGATAAACGTCAGGTTCATATCCAGATCGGCTTCGAAAATCGCCTCCGGCAGCATTTCCGAAAGATCTCTAAAACGGGCTTCACTCTGCCGGATTTCCAATTCGGCGCGTTTTTGGTCGGTGATGTCCTGATGGATGCCGAAGCACTTCACGGGAATACCGTCCCTATTCAGTTCAAATTCACCGCTTGACCGCATGATCCGCTCCCGACCGTCCGGGCGGACAATGCGGAATTCCATATCGGACACGCGGCCGGCGGCGATCATTTTGCGGATCTCGCTTTGAACGCGTGGCAAATCGTCCGGGTGGATGAGCTGTTCGGCGACTTTGCTCAAATTGCCGGCAAACGTATCCTGATCGAGACCGTGGATAATGTACATGTTGCGCGACCAGGAAAGAGAATCATCGCGCAGATCCCACACAAAACTACCGAGGGCGGCTGTTTCCTGAGAGCGGTTGAGCAGGGCCTCACTTTCCCGCAGCTGCGCCTCGGTCTCTTTTCGTTTTGTAATATCAAGTGCTTCAACAATAACCGCTTCCACTGCATTGCGATCGTTTTTCAAAGCAGGGTGGATGTGGTACTCGTTCCATATCCCTTCCCGCCGGTCCTCACCGGAAACGGGCCTTCCGGTCCGGAAAACCGAATCGACCGCCCGTCTTCTGCCGTTGCGCACACTTTCGGGAAGCAAATCCCAAACGCATTTCCCCAGAATCTCATCCCGTGTTTTCCGAAGACGCTTGGCGTGTTCTTCGTTGGAGTCGAGGATGGTGCCGTTTCTGTCGATCAGGAGCATGGCCAGCGGACTTGCGTTGAACATGGCCCGCAGCTTCCCCTCGCTCTCTTTCAGTGCCTTTTCAGCCGACCGGCGCTCCGTAATATCTTCTATGATCCCTTCCAGGAAAGCCGGTTTATCGGCGTCATCAAAGATGGTCTTCAAAGACAGGTTGGCAATGAATGGGCTGCCGTCACGCCGGCGGTAATGGTTGACATGCCGGGTAACGCCATCGGACAACACCTGCTCGGCGACAATATCTTCACGCTTTTCCGAGCGGACATAGATCTGCTTGCCGATGCTGTAGATCGACTTTAAAACTTCATCCGGCGAATCGTAGCCGAGCATTTTCGCCAATGCCGGATTCACTTCCAGAAAACGGCCTTCAAAAGTCGAACGGAACATCCCCAGCGGCGAGTTGAAAAAAAGCGCACGATAGCGGTCTTCGCTCTTTTTCAACAACTCTTCGGCCTGTTTGCGGTCGGTTATGTCGCGGCCGACCGCCACGATCTCCGTGATGTCCCCTTTTTCGTCCAGAACAGCCTTGAAAGACCAGCCAAACCAGCGCCAGCCGTCGACCGTTCTGGCCCGCTCCTCATGAAAGGCGGTGTGGGGCGGCGCCTTTATGCGCTGAAGGGATGTCTTTACGGTGTCAACGTCATCGGCGTGGATCAGAGAGAAAAAACTTTTCCCCGTAAGCGCTTTTTCTCCGATGTCGAAGGTCCGACAGTAGCTCGGGCTGGCAAACAACAAACGGCTGCGGTTGTCCAGCTTGACCACCAGCTCGTCCTGATTCTCGACAATCAGCCGGTATTTCGCTTCGCTGCTGACCAGCCGCCGCTGGTTTTCTTTTTCAACCGCATCCTTTTGGAGCGCATAGGTGATGCTGCCGCAGGTCATTAAAAGGGGCTCCAGGAACGCCGCGTCTTCCGGTATGTACCCCCCCGCCTTGTTGGCCACGCCGGCCACGCATATCAGCCGGCCCCCAAAGTAAACGGGCATTCCCAGAAATGACTTCACCGCCGGGTGCCCCATGGGCAGCCCCCTGGAACGGCTGTCAGCGGACGGATCGTTGGAAATGACGGTTTTGCCGCTCAGGGCCGGCAGGCCGGACAGGTTGTCAAGATAGGTGAATTTCAGGTCCCGGTCCTGAAGCCGGCGGTACAGAGCTCTTGAATGTTCATCCCACGATATGTCTGATATGGCGAGGTTTTTCTTGAACAAATCCCCGTTTTCATCCCGAACGACTTCGTCCAGAAATCCGTATTCGCTTTCCGTTGCTTCAACGAGCGCCTGCAGCAGGAGTTTGTAAATCCTGGCGGGATCTCCCCCGATGATGTACTGCGACTGGGCTTTGCGGATGGCGGTCAGCAGATTGGTTGACTTTTGGTGTGACCGGCGGCGCCGATCCAGTTCGGATATCCGCTTTTCGTAAGCCGTTACCTTCGCCAAAAGATCCGCGTATGTCGGTTTTGCATTCATGCCGGACAACCTTTTCTATGGTTGAAATCAGCGACAGGCACGACGGCGGATACACCGGTGCAGCTGTTTTTTTGTTTTGGTTTGCTTCTGCTTCCAATTTCCTGCAACATAGCCGATTTGAGCGGTGGGCGTCAAAGCATTTCATGACTTGCTTTTCCGCGGCGTATAAAATATGAGTGCTTGAAAAAAACCGTTCTATCAGCCACCCGGTAAAAGGAAGACTCGATAATGAAAACCAAAACCCGGATTCTCATTGGTTTGGCGGTGCTGGCCCTTTTTGACGTCATCATCCCCGTACCGCTGACCGCCTTTCTGCTTATTTATGTTTTGTATCAAAAACCACGCTGGTTCAGCGATCTGGTGGAAAAAACATACCGCGGTTCATGAGTAAACGGCCTCAACTGAACGGCATGCCGAGCCCCCCCTCCAGCCGGGGTGAACATGGGGTCGCATTTGTCAAAATGCATGGTCTGCGCAACGATATTATCATCGTAGATGCCAGAACCTCCCCTTTTTCTCCTCCGGTCTCGGCCATTCAACGGATCTGCGACCGCCGCGAAGGGGTCGGCGGCGACGAACTTTTGATCGTGGAACCGCCGTCGCCGGCGGATACGAAAAAAGACGTGGCGGCGTTTGTGCGCATTTTCAACCCCGACGGCCGTGAAGTCGAGGCCTGCGGCAATGCCTCCCGCTGCGTCGGCTGGCTGTTGATGAAAGAAAACGATTCCACGACAGTGACCTTGCGAACATTGGGAGGCCTGCTGCAGTGCCGGATGAGAGGGCATCGACAGGTATCGGTCCGCATGGGCCGTCTGCGAACGGAATGGCACGAAATTCCACTGCGTGCGCCAATGGACAGCCTCCACCTGGACATCGGCGCCGGACCGCTCAAAGACCCCGTGGCCATGAATATCGGTAATCCGCACGCGGTCTTCTTTGTAGACGACATCGAGACCGTTAATCTTCGCCGTTATGGCCCCGTGCTCCAGCATCACCCGCTTTTTCCCGGGCAGGCCAACATCGGCGTAGTGCAGATGGTGGATTCCCGCACCATGAAGCTGGCGGTCTGGGAAAGGCCCGGCGCTCTGACGACCGCCTGCGGTTCGGGTGCCTGCGCCGCCGTCGGTGCCGCCCGGCGCCGGGGATATACAACGGCGCGCTGCGTCCGCGTCCATATGCCGGCCGGACATCTGGATATTGAGATCGACGCCCAATCAAACGCCACGATGACCGGTCCGGTGGCGGTCTGCTTTACCGGCTGCCTGCCGGCGGCGCTGCCCGACAATTGACAACCGCCTGTTTTTTTCCATTCAGAAAGGAGTCGTTTGATGAACGCCCGACAACGGATGGCGGCCGCCATTGATTTGCAGCCGGTGGACCGCATCCCCAACGCCCCTTTTTACGAGGCCCCCATCTGCCGTTATTTCGGAAAAACCTTTTGCTCGGCGCTCATCGACGGTCAGGCCATGGTCGACTGCCATCTCAAAGCCGTCGAGACCTTTCAGTTTGACTGGGTGATGGTCGGTATGGGCCTCATCGGCGGCATCATCCCCGAAGCCCTGGGCTGCCGCGTCAATTGGCCTGAGGATGCTTTTCCCATCATCGAAAAAACGGCGGTGCACAGTGATGCGGATGTTGCGCGCGTCCGTCAATCCACCATTTCCGGCCGGCGCCTGGAAAGCTTTTTATATGGCATTTTCAAACTTAAAGAGCATTTCAAAACCGAGACACCCATTGCCTGTGAATACATATCCCCCTTCACCATCGCCACCCGGTTGCGCGGTACCAACGAAATCATGCAGGATTTTTACCAGCAGCCGGATCTGCTCAAAGAGCTGCAGGATGCCATCGTGCCGCTCGACATTGAACTCGGCCGCCTTTTGATCGAAGCCGGGGTGGAGTACATTTTCTACGGCGCGGACATGGAATGTCCGCTGCTGATATCGCCGCAGCACTACCGGGAATTCGTCCACGGGCCCACCACGCAGACGGTCAATGCCCTGGCCGCCATGGGGGCCCGTGTGCTGCCACACATGTGCGGGCCCATCGGTGACAGCGGGATTGTCGACATGCTGCTGGAAATGGACATCCACGGCATCATGCCCGGCAATCTGACCCAGTCCGCCGTACTGGACATCCGCGGGCTGAAAAAAATCGTGGGCAACCGCACGGCCGTTTTTGACAACCTGAACCCCAACGGTCCACTGCTGACCGGCACCCCCCAAGAGGTCGCCGCGGAAACCAGTTCCCATCTGGAAAATGCCCGGAACATGCGCGGTTATCTATTTTCTACAGCGGGCACTACCTCTCCAAACACCCCTCGGGCGAATTTTGATGCCATGAATCAAACCGTGCTGGATTTTACCTAAACGCCCGCGGTGAGAAAGCCGGAAAAACGGAGCGCAGCCATGAACAGAGCCATCACGCATTTTGACAAAAGCACATTGGATCAGGTTCACCGCTATTCACTTGAACTGCTGGCGGACTGCGGCATCCGCTTTACCAGCCGCAAAGCACTCGATTTTTTTAAGCACAGGGGGCTCCGCGTGGATGGACAGACGGTTTTTTTCAAGGAAAAAGACATCACCGCCGCCCTTGCCAGGGTCCCGCCGCAGTTCAACATCAAGGCGCGCAACCCCGCCCGAAATATCACCGTCGGCGGCGGTTTATTCATGATGGCGCCGGGTTACGGCCCACCGTTTGTCATTACGGCCGAGGGCGAAAAGCGCGATGCCGTTCTTGCGGATGTGCACCGTTTCTGCCGTCTGGTGCAGACATCCAGGGTGCTGGATTTTAACAGCGCCATCATTGTCCAGCCGGCCGACGTTCCCATTCAAACCGCCCATCTGGACATTTTAATGGCGACCATACAACTGACCGACAAGCCGATGATGGGCAGCAGCGTTTCCGAAGCCGCCGCGCTGGATTCCCTGGCGCTGGCCCGGAGAATATGGGGCGAAATCGCTGCGCCGGTCATGATTTCCCTGGTGGATTCCCTGCCGCCGCTGCGATACGCAGATGAATCCGTCGAATCCCTGATGGTCTACGCCCGGGCCGGTCAGCCCGTGATCATCCACTCGGCCTGTTCCCTGGGCGCCACCGGCCCGATTACCATCGCCGGATCGCTGGTGATTTCCAACGCCACCACGCTGGCCGGCATCTGTCTGGCCCAGCTGATCAATCCCGGCACACCGGTTGTCTACGGGCTGGGCGGCAGCCCGGTGGACATGCGTACCGGCGGCTACGTAAACGCCTCGCCGGAGGATGTCAAACACACGGCCATCGCCGGCGCCATGGGGCGCTACTACGGCATCCCCTGCCGCAGCCAGGGCGCCCTGACGGAATCCTTCCGCCTCGACTACCAGGCGGGCATGGAGTCGGCCATGATGCTGGCCACCGCGGGCCTTTCCGGTGCCGACATCAGCCTGCATGCCTGCGGCACCTACGGCGCCATGCTGGCCATGAGCTACGAAAAATTCATTGCCGACGAAGATCTGTGCGCTGCGCTGAAAAAACTGCTGCAGCCGGTGGACTTCAGCCAAGACGCCTTTGCCCTGGACCTGATCAAAACCATGGGGCACAGCAGCAGCTATTTGATGCAGGACCACACCGTCAGGCGCTGCCGCACCGCGTTTTTCGAACCCGTGCTGGGCATCCGCACCATTTACGATCAGTGGCGTCAGATGGATCCACGCGACATGACCGCCCGTGCCGGCCGCATTCTTTCAAAGCGCCTGGCCGCCTATGAGAAGCCGGACATCGATCCGGGTCTGGAGCGCGACCTTGGGCGCTATGTTACCCAGCGGAAAAATGACGGATCCGGGCATTGAACGGCGCTCCGGCAAACGATCTGATGGAATTCAAACGATCCATCATTTTTCTGTTTGCAGCAAAAATTCTAAAAAGTGGCGGGATACCAGGGAAAGATGCCTGGCTTTCGAGGTGATCAACGCAATGTCCCAACAGATTTCCGGATAACACGGCAGAAAAACAATGCCCGCGCCGATCATGTCCTGTTTTACACAGGGTTCGACGAGCGCAACGCCGGCGCCGGCGGCCACAAAGGCACAGATGCCGTACTGGCTGCGCGCTTCTATGCGGATATTCGGCGTCACGCCGGCCCGTTTCAAGGCACCGTCAATAAGAAGACGAAAGGGGGAGTTTATGACCGGCGCAATCAGATTTTCATCCGCCAGCGCCTTGAGGTCCACCACCCTCTGCCGGCTGAGTCGGTGATGCTTCGGCAGTGCGCACAATGCACATTGGCGCCGCAGGACATGGATGTTGATATCCTTCTGTGATACGGGCAGCACCACCAAACCAAGATCATACCATGTCTCCGCAATCCAGTCCGCCACCCGGGCGGAAGGACCGATATCCAGCTCCATGTAAACGTCGGGATGGCCGCGGTGATATGCCGCCATATACCGGGGCAGCATCCCCTGGGCATATACCGTTTCGGATATCATCCGGATCCGACCGCGGCGGATTTCCTTCATAACCATTGCGGCTTCACGCAAACGGGCCAGGCCGGAAAACGCCATATCGGATTCACGGAACAGCAAATGTGCTTCCGCCGTCGGCTTCAGCCGCCCCCGCTCGCGGTGGAAAAGGGAAACCCCGAGTGAAGATTCAAAGTCCATTATCAAACGCGTTACCGCCGGTTGCGATACATTCATGGACTCCGCCGCCTGGGTAACCGTCCCGTGAGACATGACGGCGCGAAAGGCCTCCAGCTGGCGAAAGTTCATCTATAAATCCATAATATCAGGTTATTGATTAATAAATTAAAACGATTTGATTAAATGATAATTTCTAAATATAGTAATGTTTATCAAAGGTTGTCTGGTAAAAATTAAATAATTATTATTTATAGTATTGTCCATGTCAAGGGCTTTCTATCGGTCCCGAATATTAATGCGGTTTCGACAAAGGAGGTAGGAAATGAAAAGTAAATTGCAATGGGTGTCGTCCGGAGGCCTGGACCGTTCGGAAACGGGTTATAACGGCCTGTCCGCGTCCGAGCGGTCACGATTAAAAAACGCAATTTGCCGCGGCGTCACGCGCCGTGAGGCCATGTCAATGCTGGCCGCTGCCGGATTGTCCCTGGCCAGTGCCGGCAGCATTTTTACAACGGCCACCCGCGCCCTGGCGGCCACACCCCGCAAAGGGGGGCGGATCAAGTGTGCCATGAGCGCACACAGCCCCGGCGACACACTTGATCCCCAGTTGTTTACCTCCTCCATCGACTTTACGCGCGGACGGGCCCATTACAACAGCCTCATCCGTTTGGACGATGCGCTTCGGCCGCATCCGGAGCTCGCAGCGTCTTTTTCGGCCAACACCAACGCAACAGAGTGGACGTTCAAAATCCGTAAAGGCGTTCGGTTTCATGACGGCAGCAAATTGACGGTCGATGATGTGCTCTGGTCCTTGAACCGGCATATCGGCCCCAATTCGAAATCAAAAGTCAAATCGCTGCTGTCCATGGTAAAAGAATGGAAAAAAGTGGATCCGGCAACCATCAAGGCGGTGCTGGACAGTCCCAATTCCGACCTCCCGGTGCTGTTGGGAACGCATCACTTCAAAATTCTGAAAGCCGGCACCGACAACTTTCAAAACCCCGTGGGCACGGGTCCTTTCAAATTAAATGAATTCAAACCAGGGATTCGCTCCGTTCATGTGCGCAACGATGACTACTGGTGCGACGGCCCCTATGTCGATGCACTCGAGCTTTTCGCCATTACCGAAAGCACGGCACGGGTCAACGCGCTTTTAACCGGCGATGTGCATCTGATTTCCAACCTGGATCCCAAAGCGATCAAGCTGGTCGAATCCACCGATGGCGTCGGTGTGTGGTCCGTTCCTTCGGGATCCTATCCGGCGATCGTCTGTATGACCGATGCCTATCCCGGTGAAAATCCGGATTTTGTGCTGGCCATGAAATATCTCCAGCGCCGCGAACGAATCCTCAAATCCGTATTGAAGGGGCATGGGGCCATCGGCAATGACCAGCCGATCAACGCGGCCTATGCAGACCATTGCGCCAGTTTGTCACAGCGGCCGTATGATCCGGACAGAGCCAAGTTTCATCTAAAAAAATCCGGCGTGACATCCGCCGAAATTCAAGTGGCGGAAATCAGCAACGGCATTACGGATACGGTCCTCATTCTGCAGCGGGAGTGTGCCAAAATCGGCTTTGATCTGCAGATCAAACGCGTTCCCAACGACGGCTACTGGGGTGCGGTATGGATGAAGACACCGATGCATGTTTCAGACTGGAACATGCGCCCCACGGCCAATATCATGTTGAGCATTGCTTTTGGTCCCGAAGCCAAATGGAATGACTCACACTGGAGAAACGACCGCATGGGCACCCTGCTGAAAGCCGCCTGGGCCGAAACCGATGCGGCCAGAAAAAAGGAATTGCATTGTGAAATGCAAACGCTGGTATCCAATGAATCGGGCATGATCATCCCCGTGCACAAAAGCTCGGTGGACGGCATCTCCGACAGGGTCAACGGCATGACCCGGTCACCATTGGGAACCCTCGGCGGTTCCGAATGGCCGGAATTCGTCTGGCTCACCAGCTGACAGCGTCTCCGAAAAGAGGTTTGCTTTCATGGGATCAATGATCGCCCGCCGCATTGCCATCGGACTTTTAACCCTTTGGGTTGTGTCCGTAGTTGTCTTCATCGGTACGGAAATTCTGCCGGGCGACGTGGCGCAGATCATTTTAGGTCAAAGCGCCACGCCGGAGAATCTGGCGGCGCTCAGAGCGGAGCTGCGCCTGGATGAACCGGCGTTTGTCCGCTATTTCGACTGGCTGGGCGGCATGCTGGTGGGTGACCTGGGTGTGTCCAAAGCCGGCGGCGCCACCATCGCCAGCCTTATTCAAAATCGGTTGTCGAACACGCTGATGATGGCGGGAATCGTCACCCTCATTTCGGTTCCGCTGTCCGTTCTCATCGGTCTTCTGGCGGCAATGCATCCCGGAACCCGGCTGGACCGCATTGTATCCTTCGGTACGTTGAGTGTGATTTCCGTACCGGAATTTTTCGTGGCCACCTTCCTGGTGCTGATCCTTGCGGTCCAGCTGAAATGGCTCCCTTCCATTGCCTATCTGAGCGGAACGGAAAACGCCTGGGACCTCATTCGAGCATTGGCGCTGCCGGTTTTCACCCTGGCGATCGTGATATCCGGGCAGATGATCCGCATGACCCGCGCCAGCCTTTTGAATGTTTTGGCAACACCCTATATCGAAATGGCCATCCTCAAGGGGGTGCCGCGCAAACGCATCGTTCTGCGGCATGCGCTGCGCAACGCCATCGGCCCGATCATCAATGTCATCGTTCTGAACCTTGCTTATCTGGTCAGCGGCGTTGTGATCGTGGAAACGATTTTTGCCTATCCAGGCCTGGCCAAGCTGATGATCGACGGCGTTCAAACCAGAGATCTGGCACTGGTCCAGGCCTGTGCCATGATTTTCTGCACAACGTATGTCGCCCTGATTCTGCTGGCCGACATCGCCGCGCTGCTGTTCAATCCGCGGCTGCGGCACCCGAGCTGATCTGTTGGTATCGCTGAAACCATGAAGCAAACAATTGAAGCAAAAACAGTCGGTGATTCGAATCCGGATGCACCAGCCGGCAAACGGATAAAGCTTTCATGGGTGGGAAAGCTCGGTCTTTTCATCGTGATCTTCTGGATGGTCATCGCCCTGATCGGTCCTTACATCGCCCCCTACCACGAAGCGGAATTAATTGCGGACGACAGCTATCTGCCCGCGAGCTCCCAGTTTCTGATCGGCTCCGACTATCTGGGGCGCGATATACTCAGCCGCATTTTATGGGGTACGCGCACTACCATCGGCATTTCCCTGGCCGCCACCCTTCTGGCCTACTTCACCGGTATCACCCTTGGCATCGCCGCCGCCGCCAGGGGAGGGTGGACCGATATGGGACTGAGCCGCGTCAACGATGTCTTCCTGGCTCTTCCCAATATCATGCTGGCCCTGATCGTCATCGCCGCCTTCGGCTCCTCTATCCCGATACTGATCGCCACCGCCGGTCTTGTTTATTCCTGCGGGGTCTTCCGGGTGGCGCGCGCCCTGGCGCAGGAAATCTCAGTGGAATCCTATGTGACGGCGGCAAAGGCGCGGGGAGAAGGATCCTGGTGGATCATCACGCGCGAAATCCTGCCCAACATCATGATGCCGCTGGCAACGGACTTCGGCTTTCGGCTGGTGTTTATTATCTTATTCATTTCCAGTCTCAGTTTCCTGGGCCTTGGTGTCCAACCGCCGACGGCGGACTGGGGCAGCATGGTCCGGGAAAACATGCAGGGTCTAAGCTACGGCTCCTGGGCGGCGGTCTGGCCGGCGATCGCTATCGCCACGCTGACCATTTCCCTCAATCTGGTGGTCGATGACATCTCTGCCCAAAGCGGTGGAGAGCTGGCAAAGAAGATGATCTAATGACTGCGGTTTTACACATTCATAATCTTGAAATAGAAGCACCGCAAACAGACCGCCGACCGCTGCGCATCGTCAAAGACGTCAGTCTGAAAATTCAAAAAGGCGAGGTGGTGGCGTTGATCGGCGAGTCCGGCTCCGGCAAGACGACAATTGCTCTGTCTGCTCTGGCGTATTGCAAACCGGGCCTTCGGTTCAGCGGTGGAGAAGTGCTGCTGAACGGCCGGAATCTGCTTCGTATGGCTGCGCAGGAAATCCGCGGCATCCGCGGGCGGCGGGTTGCCTATTTGGCCCAAAGCGCGGCGGCAACTTTCAACCCTGCATTGACTATTGGAGAGCAGGTCACCGAATCCGCGGTCATTCATGGTGTTTTATCGCCGGCGGAGGCTGAAAAGCGGGCCGAAGAGCTGTTTTACGCACTGGAGCTGCCGGATCCCGAACGGCTCGGCCGGCGCTATCCCCATCAGGTTTCCGGCGGTCAGCTGCAGCGGCTGATGGCTGCAATGGCCCTCTGCACCAAGCCGGATCTGATGGTTTTAGACGAACCGACGACGGCGCTGGATGTCACCACCCAGATCGAAGTTCTCAAGGCGTTTAAAAAAGTCATCCGGGAAGAGGGAGCAGCCGCTGTTTATGTCACCCACGACCTTGCCGTTGTGGCCCAGATCGCGGACCAGGTGACGGTTCTGTATAACGGCGAGGTGCAGGAGCACGGACCGGTTGCGCAAATCATCGACAACCCGGCGCATGAATATACCCGACGTCTGATGGAAGCGGCCCGGCCGTCGTCGATGACCGGCAAAAGCAAAGGCTTGCATGCAAATCCAGATCCCGACCCCGTCATCGAAGTCAAGAATGTCAGCGCGGCCTACGGACACGGCCTCGTCGGCCCCGGCAAGCCCAAAAACAAAGTACTTCATCACGTGAGTTTGAAAGTTCAGCGCGCCCATGTAGTGGGCGTTGTGGGAGAATCCGGCTGCGGGAAGTCAACCCTGGTGAACGTTATTGCGGGCCTTTTGCCGGCGGTCAGCGGTGACATTTTGCTGGATGGGCAGCGGCTGGCGCCCTTCTTGAAACAGCGCTGCTTGTCGGAACTACGCCGGGTGCAGATTGTTTTTCAGATGGCGGACACGGCCCTCAATCCAAGACAGCGCATCAAACAAATTCTCGGCAGACCGCTGACATTTTATCTTGGGCTGCACGGTGTTCAGAAGCAAAACCGCATCGCCGCGCTTTTGGATATGGTGGAGTTGCCCCGGGCATTCTCCGACCGGTTTCCGCCGGAGCTCTCCGGCGGTCAGAAGCAGCGCATCAACCTCGCACGTGCGTTGGCTGCGGATCCAGATGTATTGCTCTGCGATGAGGTGATTTCCTCACTCGATGCCATCGTCGGAGCGAACGTTATCCAGCTCCTCAAGGCCCTGCGCCGGAAAACCGGCGTCTCGTTCGTGTTCATCAGCCACGATTTGTCCACTGTGGCCGATTTTTCCGATGAAATCGTTGTTCTCTATGCAGGACATGTCGTGGAACAGGGCCCGGTTCATCGGGTGCTTTCCCCTCCCTTTCATCCCTACACCCGGCTGCTGGTTTCATCCATTCCAGAGTTGCGGGTCGGTTGGCTGGACAAGATCCTTCAAAATCAGGACATGACGTCCGGCATCGGTCTGACCGTGGAAACCACTGCACAGGGCTGCGCCTTTTTTCGGCGCTGCCCGCTGGCGGTTGATGGTACCTGCAGCCGGGGAGAGGTGCCTATCCAAACTTACCCGGACGGTCATTTGATCGCCTGCCACCATTCACTATAGCAAATTAAATCAGTATGGACCAAATGAGCAAAAACAGCACCGACAGGACATTCATGCGAAAACAACCACTGCCGCCCAGCCCGCTTGTGCTCACTGAGCATGTGGAGGACCTTTTGAGAGAACCGCACGGATTCGGCAGCTTTTTGTTCGACACCAGTGGAGAAGTGATTGTGCACAATGATGCGACCTGGCTCTACACAACGGTTCTATCAGGTACCAAATGGGAAAGCTGGGTGCGTCCATTTGCTTTCAAGCGGATGCAGGCAGGCCTGGCCAGGCGTGTTCTTGCCGCAGAACCTGATGACCGGCGGGGCGCGGTTCTGCATCACGTCATCCAGATCGCCCCGGATTTTATCGTCGGATTTTTCAGCGGTGGAAAGAGCGTGCAGGCGGCGGTTGCCGCCGGGCCGGATCAGCCATTCCAGAGAGATCCCTCATTCAAAATCGATCCGGTTCAGGGATGGGAAACACAGGGAGGCCCCCCGGAAGGATGGGTCCTGGAGGTCAACGGCGCGCTGGTTAAAATCCAGGAAGACCCCGGGCGGCTGCTGTTCTGGCAGGGATATGACAGCTACCTGGCGACGCGCCTTCTAGGCGATCTGGCCTGGGCGAAAATTATGATCGACAAGAAAACCCGCCGCATATCATTGATCGCACGCCATCCCTCAAATCCCCTGCCCTTTCGCCGGCCCGCCTGGTCCTGTGCGCGCTGCGGCGGCAATTTAAGCAGCAATGTCAGAATCCGCGGGCGGTACGCGTTTTTTTACTATTTTCGCCCCGCCCGAGCAAAAGACGCTTACATCGCCCTGGCGCTCTGCAAAGACCCGCTTTTTCAAGGGCCTACCGACCATTTTCTGGTCGATCGCATGCGCGGACGCGAAGAGGTGGCCGAAAAATTTCAAGCGGTCCCACAGGGCAAAGAACTCCTGCTCTTCAGCGAAAGCCGGTTCCAGGATCAATCCTGGCACACCGGCGTGCGCAGGTTTTCCGTTCTTTAAAGTGAGCGCATTTAGTCTGTTTGTACAAATAATCTTTGGGATCGGTCTCATGGCTAATGCAGTGCTTTTTTTAAGGCGATGCCGGATTTTTCCAGAAGCTGAATAGAGCTGCGGTAGTTTTTGGAGGCACAGCAGGCATATAAAATGTCAATTATCAGTATCTGCGCCGCACGCGAGACAAGCGATTCCTGAAAAAATGATGATTCCTTGGTAGAAGTAAAAAGCTTTATAAAGAATAGAGAATAGGGGACGTCCATCATTAAGTAAATTATTTGACATGACCGGTCAAGAATGGGTGGGCGCATCTCCCCCCAAAAAAAATTGCGGCTTGATAGATTAAATTAATTACTTAATGATGGACGTCCCCTATTCCGTGTGGTGCAATTCAGCGTCGATTCTTTCCGACAGAAAAAGTTTCAACAGGGCCTGGTATGGGACATCACGCTTATTCGCCAGTAATTTCAACTCTTCGATCATTGATTCCGGAAGGCGGATGGAAATTTTACGCGTCGAAGGTTTTAACCTTTAAAAAACAGCCTCTTCAGCATCAGACCAATCAATATAGTCGGATGAATCTTTCACTGACAAACGATCTAACCCACCACCGAAAAGCTGGAGTCGGTGTTGACGGCGCGCCGCCGGCTGAAGAAGCCGATATTGCAGTCTCTTCGGGTGTAGTGCATGCAAAAGTGAACCGGATTGCGGTCGTGATCGTGCCCTTTTTCGCAGGCGGCGATCAGCTCCGCCATAAGCGCGCCCACGACGGGTGCGTTCTTGTACTGGTTGCCGGAAGTGCCGACGGCCATGTAAAAACCGGGCAGATCGGATTTATCGTAAATCGGGATCCAGTCGTCGGAGGCGTCGTAGAGATCCACCAGGCCGCGGGACCGGCCGGGGATGCGCAGGTTCTTGATGCGCTGGGCTTCCCGCATCACCTGGGTGCGCCACTGCTGCGTAAAGCCGGTGTTGTAGTGGTCCGGATCATCCACGTACTCCAGGGTGTCGCACGCGGGATCCTCCGAGCCGATGAGAATGTGATTGCCCTTTTCCGGCCGCGAGTAGCAGCCGATGTCGCTGTCGGAAACCAGCATGCCGCGCTGGTCGTAGTCGAATTCTTCCGGCGCCGGCACGTGGCAGACCTCCTGCTTCAACGGCCGGGTCCTGATGTTCATGCCGTCCAGCACACCGGCCATACGGTTGACCAAAAAGGAATGCGGGCCGGCCACGTTGACCACCACCGGGGCACGGATCTTGCTGCCGTCGGCCAGTGTTACGCCGGCACAGCGGCCGTTCTTTTTCAGGATGTCGACCACCTCGACGTTAAAGCGATAGGCGCCGCCGATGTGTTCACCGGCCACCTGCACGTTGTGGACCGACTGCTTGGGGTCTGATATCAGACCGGATTCGGGCATGTAAACGGCGCCGGCAACGGTCTCGCCGGTGGGCTGGCCGAATCGAGGGTCCTCGGGCAACGTGGGCGGACCGAACCGGCGGGTGTCGAAAATCGGCAGCAGTCTTTTAATGTCCGCCACGTCCAATTCCTGATAAACCACATGCAGTTCGTCCAGAGAGCGCATCACATTTTTCAGATAGTGGTTTTTTCCCGTCTTGAACACCAGACAGCCGCGATTGATGTATCGGACCAGACCGGTGGGGTCGACGACACCCAGATATTTGGGCCAGTCCAGCCAGTAGTAGTAGCCCTCGCGCGCCATGGCGACACCGTCCGGTGTGGAATAATGAAAACGGATGACGGCGCAGGATCCGGCGGTCGAACCCATACCGGCCCCCGGCAGCCGGTCCACATTGATGACTTTGCGGCCCTGTTTGGCCAGTTCAAGGCCTACACAGGCGCCGATGATTCCCGCCCCGATGACGACGGCGTCGAATTTTTCGGTCATGCTTCATTGCTCCTTTTTGCTCCCATATTTTATGGCTTCTGCAATTGCTTTACACAGCAGCGGCGGCTCCGGATACATCGGCATTTAAATTTTCAACAAACCGCCGGACGCTGCTTTGGGTTTCGATTTTGAAAATGCTGTTGACAAGGTTTTCAATCTGCAATTCCGACAGGCGCCGGCGAACCAGCCGGGCGAATTTATCTTTGAGCTGATCATCGGTCAACGGATGATCCCAGTCTCCTGGAATGCAGGTGTTGCGGGCTTTGTAGGTAAGACCGGCGGTTGTTTTGACAATCACTTCGCACAACACTTTCCGGGGATATTGCCGACTGTAGGCCGCATCAGCCGTCAGGCGCACCTTGCGGGCCTGGGCACCGATGTGCGGATCATGCAGCTGGTCGGCGCCCAACTGTTCCGGCCCGAAGGTGCCGGCCACCAGCGCCGCCCCCAGGACGTAGGGGATGCTGTATTCCGCCTCCTCGATGGTTGCCGGCGCCGGGTTGTCAAGCTGAACCGCCTTGTCGAAACTGCGCACCTCGATATCGACGACGCCGTCGGCCGTCAGCCGGTTTTCCGCCATCATGTCCAGCAGGATCTGCAGCGGCGCCTGGGTCCAGCGGCAGGCGGGATAGATCTTGTAGTAGCGATGCTCGATCTCGTATTCCCGGCCCAGTCGATCGATGCGTGACAGTCGCTCACAGCGGTCAAAAATCGTCAGCGTACCGCTGATGCCGTCGGCGGCCATGTGGGCGGCCATCATTGCCGTGGCGGCGGCCCAGCCCATACCTTCCTTTATCATGGGTATGCGGCGCGAGTTAACCCATCCCATGAGCATGCAGTTGGGGGCATGCATCTCGCTGATTCCCATGGCGTTGATGATGTCCGGCGGCGCCAACCCCAGGATCCAGCCGACAGCCGCCGCCGCGCCGAAGGTGCTGCCGAAGGCCGAGCCAAAATAGATATCCCCGGCCGTTGACGCCATACCGGCCCGCAAGCTCAGTTCGTAGCCGACGACGATCGCCTCCAGCAGCCGCCCCCCGCTGCAGTCCTTTTCCTGGACCGCCGCCAGGACCGCCGGGACAATGACGCCGCCGGCGTGCAGTCGGGACAGGCGATGCCCGTCATCCGCATCCAGGGCATTGGCCATAAAGCCTTTTTTTTGCTTTTTACGTAGTGTGTCAGCTCATGGACGACATCCGGGTCAATAGGGGGCTTTTGATATTGGTTCAACCGGTCCGCCGCCAGCCGGGATGCACGCTGGTTGTAATCCTGCTCGCCGGATGCCGACCACTGATCATATGCGTATCGATTGGCCAGCGGTATCGATGCGAAAGCGGTTCGGCAGCGGCGCAGGGTGCTGACGTGGGTGATGTACTCACCGCCGATGCCCACCGCCTTAATGCTTTCCAATTCAGCAGCTGCATGTGAGGTGTCAACCGGTTCTGCAGCAGCGGCCAGATGCCGGCATACAGCTTCATCCGCTACAAACTTGGTCAAGCTCATGCTCATGAAGGTTCCCAGCATCCCGCAGGCATGCAGCACAAAGGAAACCCCGGCGCTGATGGCGGCGGACAGGGCCAGAGTCGATTGGTAGCCGGCCTGATAGTCCATTAGCGGCGCATCGTTTAGCGCCGCACCACCGCATTTGCTGGGCAGGTCGTAGAAGCGGGCCAAAGCGGCACCGCCTTTCAAGGCCTGGATGGCCTCCGGTGAACCGGCATAGAAATTCCCGCTTTGCATATCCATGTTGGTGCCGCCAAGGCCGTAGATGACCGGAGCACCCGGTCGAATCAGCTGCGCCAGGGCGATGCCCGCCAGCACAGCGGCATTCTGCGCCGCCAGCATGCCGCTGACGGTAATCGGCGCCGTCGCCCCCAAAATGCCGCCGCCGGTGATAATCGCCGGCTGCCCATACGTGGCACAGGTCATCAAAGCCTCGGCCATGTTGCCCGCATATTGCAGCGGCGCCTGAGCATTGATGTTAAACACCATCATCGCACCGGCATTTTTCCCAAAGGCGATCGAAGCCATTGCCAGGCTGTCCAGCACGCACGCTTTGGAAAAGGGGCATCCCATAAACGGCTTGTCACTCAACAGGACGTTGTTCAGCAGCATATCCAAATGATAGACGTCCGGGTCCAGATCCCCGGGATCCACCATTAAAAACCCGTTGATGTCGATGACATCCGACGTTTGCACCAGTTTGCAGAAGCGGCGGTAATCCTCTATTGTTGCCTTGTTGCGTTTACCGTTCCGATCCACCATAAACGGTGCGCCGTATCCAGGCGCCAGTATCGGCGGCGCACCGCCGCCGGCGGTGATATCCCGTATCGGATTTCTGGCTCTTATCCTGAACGTCGAGGGCGCGGTGGTCAGCGCATTCTGAATGATCTTTTCAGGAAAATAGACCACGTGGCCATCGGTAGGAAGTCCATGGCGCTTGAATACTTCAAGAACCGTCTCGGAATAAAACGCGACCCCGGTGCGGCCTAAAATCTTAAGACTCGCCTCGTGCAGCCGGTTGACGTCGGTACGGTTCATTCACTGATGCCCTTTTTAAAAATCGGGCGGGTCATCGAAATCGAAATCAACGGTCGTCAGGGCCAGACCACGGTGCCGACAAAACAGCCGCCGCTTCCGCCGCCGCCCCCTGCATCCGCCGCATCGTCTCCGGTGGCGCCATCATCGGCCGTGCCGCCGTCGTCATCCGCCGTTCCGCCGCCGTCGGCGGTTCCATCGTCGTCGGCGCTTCCATCATCCGAGGTGCCGCTGTCGGCGTCACTGTCTCCGGAAGCCACCCAGCGGTTGTAGAAATGGTTGAGCAGCGGAACGAACTCCGTGGTGGCCTTCTGCTGGCCCTCCGTGTTGGGGTGGCTGTCGTCGCTGGGGTAGCCGGCGAAATTATAGGCCGTGTTGATCACGTGCTCCACATTGCCGCTGGTGATGCGGTGGTGGTTGTCCGCCGCGGTCAGCACATTGTAGTAGTCAAACACGGCGACATTGTGATAGGCGTAGCCGTCCCGCCAGTCGTTCACCAGCCAGTTGTTGAAGGCCCGGGCGTTGGCGGCCCGCTGGCCGGGCGTCTGTTCATCCGGGGAATATTCTGATTCGTTCTGGGGCGGGGCCGTGATCACGACAAACAGCTTGTCCCGCCGGCTGGCGAAATACGTCAGGATATTGTTGTAAACGGCCTTGGCGTTGGCCACTGTGTACTGATCGTTGACCGTGGCGGCGGCTGCGTCGTCGGGATCTCCGAAAAGATCGGAATTGGGAAAACACGATTTGAACATGACGATCACGTTTTCACCGCCCGGATCACTGGACAATCGCGACCAGGCGCCGTATTCCTGGATGTTCTGACCGGTTTCGGCATACAGGCGGCTTAAAATGGCGGAGCTGTCTGCACCCGTGAACCAGTCCGGCCAGTGAATGATGTCCGTGTTGTCGCCGATACCGTCCGGGCCCCAGCCGTAGTTGGTGGCGCTGACGTAGTAGTTGTTGTTCATCAACGTCTTGCCCAGCTCCCCGTAGGGGCCGTCCGGATTGCTGTCCGCCAGCCAGTTGCCCCCGGTGGAGTGATGAATGAAAATCAATTTTACGGACGATGCCGGCGGACTTGTGTCGGCCGCCAAAACCCCTGCAGACGTGTACAGCAGCACCACCAGCAAAAATGACGCATACAGAACAGACTTCAGGGTTTTCATCACCTTCTCCTTTCGCGGGCATGATTCCAAACCTTCCGGCGCCTATGAATACGTTCTACCTGCCGTTGGCTTTTCCGCAGCACCAGCATCTTTCATCATTTCTAATTGTTTAAATCATGATATCCGGCATATTAGCTTTTTTAAAAATTTTATAAAGCGTTTGGATTTCCTGACCAGTGGTGCTGTCCCACCTGGCAAAATGCGGGCTAAACCACGGCCAGCCTGTTATTAGGACAAACGCTTTATAGGTAGCCCGGAAACAGCCGCCGGACCGCACCACTGTAAACCCAGTTGATCAGGGTGGAAAAGTCATACACCGGCAGCCGCACCGCCTCCTGCACGGCCCGGGCGTGGGTCGGAAAAAGCGTGCACTCCAGCAGGAAGGCGCCCACATCGGGATGTTCTTCCCGCATACGGCAGGCCAGCTCCACCAGCCCCTTCTCCAACACGGCCGGGTTGTAGCCGCCGACACCTTTTAATATTTTCTGCATTTCCGGCAGCACTTCGGCACCCGAAATAACGATGCGCGACAGATCGTCGACACCGCAGTTTTTCAGCGCCGGCGCCGAGGTAAGGACGCGTCCGTCGGCACAAATAATCCCGACTTTCTTGGTGGGATCCATGGCGCACAACATCAACGGAATCTGCATCAGGCTCGAAAAAAAACAGGGAACCTTGAGCACCTTTTTGACCTCGGCCAGGTAGTTGGCGAAATAGCCGCAGGCACCGATAACGGCCCGGCAGCCCTGATTTTCCATTTCCCGGCCGGCCGCGATCAATTGTTCGAGCACATCGGGGTCGAGTTCCGGCGACACCACGCTTTCCACCGAGGCGGCATCGATGGCTTTGTAATACACCGGGAAGTTGAAGGTGGTGGCGTTCTCAACGCTCCCCGGCGGCAGCGAATAGCCGGTTTTCCCGAACAGAATGATGCCGATGGCCACCCCGGCCACGAACTGATCCGGGCCCACACCGAGATCCGTATCACTGACGCGCTCACTGTAGCTGTACATGCCGTACCTCCTTTTGCGCACTAAGGTTTGCGTTCAGACAACCGTTGATTGTTGAAAATGACAATAAAGAGATGTAAACGTCAGGTTAGCTTATTCGAGCAGCAAGGTCAATTGATCCGCCCGCATTTTTCCTTGCCCTGATTCACCCGAAGGCTGGAGAACCGCGCGACCGCTGCACGGCATGATGACTTCAGGCCCTGATATTGAGAAAAAACGCCGGCGGGCCGCCCGCATATCGCACCCGATTGGTGTAGGGCGTTTCCACTGTTTTGGTGGCCTGGACAAAAAAGTAGTCGTCGATGTATTTCATCTGTTCCGACATGGGGTCCCGTTCAGCTAGTGGCGCATCCGTGGGCCAATAGCTCCAGTCAAGAATGATCCAGTGGTCGTCGATTTCCCGCCTGTAGGCTGTCCAGGCATGTCCGCCGACGCCTGTTCCTTCACCTGTGGCGACCAGCC
>Ga0180434_10003244_pt1 | contig 20894 bp, 19 predicted proteins | sample SS_ome_7_FD_132453 | JGI IMG/M metagenome (GOLD analysis project Ga0180434, IMG submission 132453) | Hypersaline lake sediment archaeal communities from the Salton Sea, California, USA - SS_1_D_2 metaG | ecosystem: Environmental > Aquatic > Non-marine Saline and Alkaline > Hypersaline >...
CATCCGTGGCGGGACGGTCTGGGAGGCGACGGAGGCGATGGTCTTTTCTATATAATCAGCCTCGTTGCGCGCGGCGGTTACCAGGACGTAGGCGCCGGATCGGTTGTGGCTTTTGGGCTGTGTCAAGAAGTCCTCCCGGGTAAAAACGGCGGCGCGGACGGCATGGACGGGTCCATTTCGTCCACTGAGTCCACTGTGTCCATTAAGTCCATTTCATCCACTGGGTCCACTCAGCCCGACAGCGGACGGCCTCTTATCACCCGTCCTGCCGGAGTTCAGCCGGCGTCAGTTGCGGCAGTCTTCCGGCGATTATGAAAAAGAACCAAAAGACCAGGGATGTGTAGATCTGGCTTCCCGAGGACAGGGCGCTTTCGACAAAGTTTATCAGCAGGCACTGGCCGATTACAGCCAGCACCAGGGCCTTGTAAGGGCCGGGATGCAAATGAAGGGTTCGCCGGGTGATCATAGCCACGAAGCAGAGCCATATCAGCAATCCCGTAATTCCAAGCCCCACGGCCAACGAGAGGTATCCGTTGTGAAGCGAGGCCCTGGCACTGCCGAGCCACAGGAACTCCCCCTCTCTGTAGAACCTCGGATCCTCCCATATCTTGCCCGCCACTCCATAGCCGTATCCACGGATCGGCCGCTCTTCGATCAGGACCATGCAGCCCTTCCAGAATTCGGTTCGTCCCGTCAGCGTCGTTATGGTCGAATCACCCCGCGAAAGGCTTGCGGGCCTCGATACCAGAACGGCCGTTATGCCCAGAACAAGCGCCAGAGTGAATATCAAGGCGACCGCCGCCTTTTTCAGGGCGACCGTCATGCCGGAAAATACCGGCCACAACACTGCGCCGGCCGCCGCCGCGGCCAGGGACGAACGCGACCCCGACATGATATGCATGCCGAGCGTCAGCAATACCAGCAAGGTGATCCCGGTCTTTTCCAGCTGTCCGCCGCGGGTGAACCTCCATGCGAATATGGGGTACGCCAGCATACAGAACGCTCCGAGCGTATTGGGGTGGTCGGTCAGGCCCTGTAGCCGGTCCGGCATTCTCCACGCCCAGGCCCGATCCGGCGCCAGCAACAGGACAGCCGCGCTTGCAATTACGCCCAGAACCGTAAGGCCGAAATATATGTTCAGGGACCTGTCCAGCCTGACGGTGTCCTTGAGCCAGTAGTGAAGGGCCAGCAGGAAACCGAAGAAGAAGACAAACTCGCCGGATCTTACGAGCGTGTATTTGGGGTCTATGGAATAAAGGCCGGAAAGAGTTGCATACGCGATGAAGATTCCGAAGAGAATCAAATAGCCGGGCGGCTTCGGAGCCTTTTTCCTCCATGATTTTACAAGCCTGAAAACACCGCAAGCGCCCGCCAGCAGCACCGCCGATATCCTTATGTAGGTCGCGTATCCCGCCTCGCTCATCTCCTCGGCGGTCACGGGCATGTTGGAATAGCATAGCCAGCTGATCCATACAGAGGCCAGAACCAGCACGATCGCCGTTTCGAACCGCCTGTTGCAGCACAAAACCACTGCCGCTGCGGTCATGGCCGCCGCAGCCGCCGCCAGCGCCAGTGTTACGGTATCGCCGCCTGCCGACACTGCGGTCAAGCCCTTTTGGAACCGCTGTTCTGGAGCAGGTTGCGCCACCTGCGCTTCAGGCGGCTCTCGACCCCGGTCTTGGAGGCAAGACGTTGCATCGACAGCGACATGCCCCTGGCCAGGCAGCGCGCGGCGTTGACAGCCAGCGGGTAGGGCCTGGGGGCGAAAAGGTATGCGGTCGCTTCGCTCCAGCGTGTGTCGCCGTACCTTCTCTTGTATTCGGCGTCACCGAATCCGAAGTCGAGCCGGTCCAGCCGCGGGTCGGCGCAGAGCCTTTCGAGTATTTTCAGGAACAGCGCGGTTCCCACGTGCAGCCTGCCCAGGGCAGGGTCGAACCCCATTTGCTGCAGGTAATAGGTGCGCTGGTATTTCAGCCCCAGTTGAAAGGCGGCCGGCCTGTCATCGACATACATCAGGTGCAGGCACAGCAGGTCGTGTCCTGCGGCGGTCAGCAGCCGGTCCAGCGTGGCGGCATCGTCCACCAGGCCGCTGTCCAGGCGGTGCTGGTAGGTCAGGGAGGAGATGCCGGCGGCGTCGCTTAGGGCCCCGGGCAGGGCTTGGGCACCGCTGCAGTCGGCCACCCGTATGTTGTGGTTCTGTTCGAGTTTCTTCAGGTATCGTTTCAGGCTGCTTCTGTTTTTCGGTGAAAGCCTTTTGTAGAACATGGGCATGTCTTCCGGAAGAGACATCGACCAGTGAGCGTTTACCTTGGGCAGGTGGCTTCGGAGGTGGAAGCATGTCGATGTATTCAGCAGCCGGTACATCAGGCTGTCGATCCTGAGGTGGTTGAAAATGACCGCCTGCACGTCGGTGGTGCGAAGCTGCCGCCCGAGATGGTCTATCACCTGCCTGCATACATCGTCGCTGTACGAACCGAGCAGCCCTCCGTAGTCAACGAAGATACAGCGAAGCGACGGCTTTAGCAGATCCAGGTAGCCGACCTTGCAGCTTACCGCGTGCCGCATCCTGCGGCCGACCAGCATGGCTTCCGGCCGGCCGTTGCCGCCCGGAAGCAGGATGTACGGCTCGACGTCGGCGCCTGCGGATTTCATTTCGGAAAAGTAGATTTCGGGATGGACCGCCGGGTTCAGAGGTGAGCTGCTCCGGTGCATCCGCTCCCACACCGGCAGTATCTGCCGCGCCTCCTCCAGGCTCCGCAGCAGGTGGATTTGGCGGGGTCCGGAGGAACGAGCGTTTTGGCTTGGGCGGATCATTCAGTCTGTCAAGGGGCGAATAAGCCACAGGTCAGCTTCGCGGCCCGCTGGCGCGGGCCTTGCGGCGTCAGTCAGACCGCTGTCCGCGAGCAAGCTCGCTTCCGCCGGCCTGCCTGCCGCCGCGGTCGGCTTGCTCTTAAGAAACAAGGCGCCTTCGGCGGTAACAGGTATAAGGTATCAAGTTACAAGTTGAATGATATTTGGATCAACCGGACCTGTGGCGAGGGGGACCTGTAACCTGATACTTGTAAAGGCTTATGGAGAATTCCAAAATCAGGAATCGGCAGGGGCTGGCGCCTGGCCTGGCCGAGCCGACGCGAACCGTTCGATAGTCGGACCAGTCGGAACTTGTCGGACTTGTCCGACGGGGGCTGGGAATTGGCTGTCGCCGGGACGGACGGGCATGGCGTCAGCCATTCTGGATTCTGAATTCTTTGTCCTGTGTCCTTTGTCCTGTGTCCTGTGTCCTGAGTTCTTATTTCCCCTTTCCACCCCTGCGCCATTTCGCCGTTAACTGCCGCACGAAGTCCTTCTCCCGCTGGTCGAAGAAGGAACAGGTCCAGAGCAGCCACGCGGCGGCGGCGGCGAAAAGCATCGCCAGCAGGCAGTAAGTCGGCCTGTCCGCCTTCGACAGGAGGATATTAAGAAGCAGCACGGCCGCGAATACGGCCGAGGCGGCCGCGACGCGGCGGCGTTCGATGGGTACGGGGAATTCTTTCAGACCGACGATCAGCGAAGCCGCGGCCAGCAGGATGAAGGTTGCGTTGGCGGCGGCGACGGCCCCATACCAGGAAAAAAAGCGTACCAGCAGGTAATTCGCCGGCAGGGCGAAAGCGGCGCACAGGGTTACCACCAAAGCGATCATGTAACTTTTTTGCGCGGCCTTGAGCAGGGTTTCAGCGTAGTAGAAAATCCCCAGGCAGGCCATGGCCGGGGTCATAAGCAGGGTGACTATATATGCGTCGGCGTACTGGGGAGGGGCTATTACGGGAAGAAACAGTTTCGTCATCGCCACCACACCGAAAGAGCCCGCGGCCACGGCGAGCATCAGGTAGGTAAGCAGCCGGGACATCTGGCTTTTCAGGTCGGGCGCGCCGAGCTTGGAGAAAACAAAAGGCTGAAAGGACAACTGGAACGGCAGGATAAGGACGGTCAGCAGCGCCGTGGCCAGCTTGTTGCCCGTTGCGAATATGGCGACCGCGCCTAGGCCGGACAAAAGACCGAGAAAGTAGATGCCTGCGCCGGTAACGGTGTACTGGCCGAAAGAGGAGAATGCCAGCGGCATGCCGAAATGAAGAAGTCTTGGGACCATCTCGGTGGATATTGAGAATCCCGTTGCGGTCAGGATATGCCGTCCGACTATTATGAGGATCAGCAGGTGGGTTATTATCTTGGCCGCAAGGGCGCCTTTCACGCCCATTTTTAAAATGTATATGAAAACGAAACTGGTGGCGACGAGCATAAGCGCGGTGCCTATTCCCGCCGCGGTGTACCGAAGCGGCTGGTTGCGGGCCCTGTAGTAGGCCACCATGTGATCGCACAGGGATTGTAGCAACGACACGGCGCAGGTCAGCGCGACAAGCATGTGGACCTGCTGAACATGCAGCACGCCGCGGAAAAAGGGGATAAGCAGGATGAAGACCGCTGTTGTGAGTACGGCGGCGGCCGCCGCGTTGATCAGGCAGGAGGTGCCGATCAAATGACCCAGCAGTTTTTTCCGGTCGTATTCGTCCGCGAAACGGACCAGGGCGTGCTCCATGCCGCAGTTCATGACCGTGAGCATGAACTGTATGGTCAGCAGCAGAGTCATCAACAGCCCGTAATCCTCTATCGAGAGGAAATGGGCGTAGACCGGAATCAGCAAAAAGGATGCCGCCCGCAGGCAGACATTGCCGATGGAATACAGCAGCGTGGCCTTTCCGATCAGCTTCAGTGCCATCAACGGACGCCGGTTCCGCTTTCAGGGGCTGCAATCTCGACTTCTCCGCCTCCGTTTCGCAGTGATTTTGAAGCGGCCTCCAGGACCTGAACCACCCGCAGGCCCGCCTCGCCGTTCGACTCGGGCTGCCCTCCGGTCTTGATGCAGTCTATGAAGTTCCGGCATTCGAGTTGAAGCGGTTCCACCTGTTTGACGTAAGGCGCGCGCATGTCGCCGTAATGATACGCGTATTGAAACTCGGCGAAGGTCTCGTAGTGGGGCGGCTTCTTGACGCATTTGTCGTAGATCTTTATTTTTTCGATCGGTTCGATGTCGTTGTAGACGAGCATCTTTTCGGTTCCCACGAACGTCATTTCCCGGATCTTGTTGGGATCGAGCCAGCTGTTATGGATCAGCGCGAAACCGCCGTTGTGAAAGTTCAGCGTCATGTGCGTGACGTCCTCTACGCCGGCGGCGACATGGGATTTGCCCTGGCAGGCGACGAATCTGGGCATTTCGCCCAGGATATAAAGTATTATTGAAATGTCGTGCGGCGCCAGGTCCCACGCCACGTTGATATCCTTCTGGAACAGTCCGAGGTTAAGCCGCCGCGAGCTGATATATTGTACGTCACCCAGCTCTCCGGAGTCTATTATCTGTTTTATCTTGCGCACCGGGCATGAATAAACGAAAGTATGGCCCACCATAAGCGTCACTTTCATCCGCTCGGCGGCGGCGATAAGCTCCGCGCACTGGCCGGCGGAGACGGACATGGGCTTTTCGATAAACGTGTGCTTTCCCGCCAGCAGGCTGCGTTTTCCCATGTCGAAATGAAAACGCGTCGGCGTGGCTATTACCACGGCGTCCACCCTGTCGTCGCCGATAAGCCTTTCGAAGTCGTCCGTGGTTTCAATGCCGGGATAAAGCCGCTTCATGTCCGCCAGGCGGTCGGCGTCGACGTCGCAGATGGTTTTTACGTCGCACTCGCCCAGGCGCTTCAGGTTCCTCAGAAGGTTGGGGCCCCAGTAGCCGCATCCCACAACCGCGATTCCGATCATTTTTTGTCCCTCCGTCCCGGATGTTAAACCGTATTCGGGCTGTTCTTTATCTCCCCCATGATAGCCAGCGGAGTTTTGAGCAGTATTTTGACGTCCGTCCATATCGAGCGGCTTCTGGTGTACCGGATGTCCAGCCGCACCATGTCGTCGAAATTGAGCCGGTTCTTGCCGGAGACCTGCCACAGCCCTGTCATCCCCGGAAGGGCGGCAAACCTTTCCATGTGCCAGTCGCTGTACGCGTTCAACTCGTATGGAATGGCCGGCCGGGGCCCGACTATGCTCATTTGACCCTTAATGACATTCAACAGCTGCGGCAGCTCGTCGAGGAAGGTCCGCCGCAGCAGCTGTCCCATGGGGATCAACTGCTGGCGGTCGTCGATCTTGGCCATCCGCTTCTTGTTCGAGACCAAGCCGGTGACGTATTGTTCATGAATGGCCGGGTCGGCTGTGACATCCATCGTGCGGAACTTCAGCATGGTGAATATGTCGCCCGTCAATCCCACCCTCTCTTGCATAAACATGACCGGGCCCGCCGAAATCAGCTTGATCACCGCGGCGATTGCTAACATCAGGGGACAGGCTGCCGCCAACACCGGCAGGGCGATGGTCAGGTCCAGTGTTCGCTTCAAGGCCCGGAAAGCCCTTTCCTGCATCCCTGCGGCCGGTGGGCGGCATTTTACGGATATGCACCGATGCCGCTCCTTCGCGGTCCGAGAATTGTTCGGGAACTTCGCCGCCGCTGCCGGCACCCCGCCGGAATCCGAGCGGCCGGGTTCCTGTTTTTCCGCCGGTGCTCGGAACGGGTAGACCTGCACGTTTCGCCCGATCGACGCCGGTGCGAATTTTGCGGAGATGTCGTCAGTAAGTTTCCAGGCCCCTTTTTCAGGTGTGTCGGGAAGAAAAACCCCGATACGTTGGCCTTTTAACCAGCCGGCCGCGTCGGTGATCCGGATGCGGTCTTTTACGGCCTTGGCTATTTGTGTTATTTCCGGCGGATCCTTTTCTGCATTGGCGGATTCGAAAATGGCTATGGAAAAGAACCGCCCGTTCCGGTCGACTCGGCGCCTTTCGCCGTCCAGCAGCATCCTGAAACAGCCTTCTGCCAGCAGACCGTCGGCCGTGCCACCCGAATCCGGACGTCTTCTTATAAGCCCGGCAATCATTTTTCTCCAGAATCCACCGTTGTTATGCATCCGTTCTCTTCTTAGCCGGCGTCTTATATCGTCCTGTAAATCAACCCCGGCACATGAAACCGCCTCTTGTTGAGTATCGTTCCGAAAGTCCTTATCTTGCACGCCGCCAGGCGCCTCTGCGCGTCTTGGGCGATTTCCCACCGCAGCCTCTCGGCCTCGACGACCATTATGGTCCCGTCGCAAAGGCCGGCCAGTCTCTGGACAAAAGCGCCCTGCTCCAGCGCGGGCGCATCGACCACCGTAAAACGATACCTCTTCCTTGACACCTGCAGAAGCTGCTTGAACCTGTCGATATTAAGGATATCTGCGGGCTTTCCGTCCGCCAGCCCCGCCGGGATGACGCTGGTTCCGTTCGACTGCTTGACTATTCCCCGCCCCAGGCCGTTTTTCAGGAACTCGCAAAGGCCGGGGGACTTTTCCACTGCAAGGATTCGATCGATGGACGGGCTGCCTACGTTCGCGTCTATTATAAGGACGTCACCTCCATATTGGCGGGCGAGGGTGCGGCAGAGGTTGGCCGCGACCGTGCTGACCCCCTCCCTCCTGCGGCAGCTGGTCACCGCGATGGCGTAGCCGGCGTCTACCGAGCCGTTGAGGCACTGAAGCAGACGCTCCTTGACGTTGTCGTAGTCGTCCGCGGCTTTGGCGGGAACCGCCCCGCCGGACGGGCCCGCGGCTTTGCCGCCCAGCAGACGGCCGATCCTGCGGCTGATTCCGCCCAGTGCGCCCGGTGCGGCCGCGCCTGCGGCGAGGCCGCGCAGCTTCGGAACGTACCCGAGGTTCGGCAAATGCAGTTTTTCCTCGATGTCGCGGGGCGTCTTGATGGAGTGGTCCGCCAGCTCGGCCGCTATGGCCAGAAGGGCGGCCCCGAAGACGCCCACGAAAAGTCCCAGGGCAAGGTTAAGGACTTTCTTCGGCCGGACCGCCTTGATGGGCAGAATGGCGTCCTGGATGACGCTGATGTTGGAGATTCTCTGATTTTCCATGGCGTGGTCTATACGGGCCTGCTCGAGGTTTTCGGAGTACTTGGTCAGATTCGCCTCCTGGGTGTTTATGTCGCGGGTGAGTCTGGCGATGTCCATTTCCAGGTCATTAAGCGGTCTGAGTTTGTCCCGGGCCTGCGAGAGCTGCTGTTGAACGCGTTCGAGCTGCTGCTCGAGGGATATTCGATTGGCATTCTCGGTCAACAATGCCAGACGCAGTTCCTGGTATGACGTGTTTATCCCCCTGGTCACCTGGGTGCGGTCCCGTTCCTTTTCCAGCAGCTCCTTGGCCCTTGCGATCTCCTCCCTTACGGATTCGACGCTTCGGCTGTCTTGGGTGAAGTTTTTCAGCAGCTTCTGTTCTTCGATCTGAAGCTTGAACAGTTCCGCCCGCATTGTGTCGGCGCCTATGTTGGGGTAGCCGGTTGTCTCTTCCAGTATCATGGTTTCCGGCATCCGGGCGACGGCCTCCTCCAGCGATGCAACTTTAGCCTTTGCCGCGGCCAGTTCCGTGTCCGTTGTGTCCTTCTGCTCCTCCAGAAGCCGGATGCGTTCAAGGAGAAACGTCTGCTGCTGTTCGAGGCTGGTCACGCCCGCCTCGTTCTTGAGTTTTCTGAGCGATTCCTGCGATTTCTCCAGCTGCCGTTTGATGAGCCCTGTTTGTTCGGAAAAGAACTGGTAGGACCCCGGCGTCTGGTGGGCGGCTATGTGCTTTTCCAGATAAAGGTCGATAAGTTCGGCGATCACTTCACGGGCCAGGGCGGGGCTCTTGTCCTCGTAGGAAATGTTGATTATGCTGCTGTCCTTGCGCGATCCTATATAGAGGTTCGTCATGACCTTGAGTATCACGCTGTCGCGTTTTTCCGTTTCGTCGAGCAGATCCAGTCGGCGCAGGGCTTGCGCCGGCCATCCCATCGCAGCGCGGATCGCCTTTCTGATGCTTCGAACCAGCCCCCTGGCGGAGCTGTCGCTGACCGGTCTTTCGTCGGGCTTGGAAAAGAGACGGTCCACGCCGATCGAATCGACCACGCTTTCGACAAGATCGCGTCCCCTGAGGATCTCTATTTCCGAGTTTATTTCGCTTTCCCGCGACTGGCTGACATGGATGACCGGGCCGGTCGTGACCGTCGGGTCCAGGCTGACGCTCTCCCGTCCGAGCCGGAGAAGCAGCTTCGCCTCGGAAAGATATATCTCGGGGCTGAGTATGGTCGCTGCGGCCGTCAGGAACACGACCGCCGCGAAGAAAATCAGCATCTTCCACTTGTGCCTAAAGAATACGGCGACGAGGTCGCGTGGTGAAAGCGGCCTGGGATGCTTCTGAGTTCGGATGTCGCTGGTTTGTTCGGACATTTGCTGTTCGGACTGACCGGTTTTCATCTGGCGGAAGTATCAATGCCCACGGTTGTCCTGCCGCGGGTTTGGCTGACGAAAAAGCCGGGTTGCGGGATAATTCTGTTTAAATGCTGGTCGATCCACTGATTGACCTTGGCGATCTTGGTCCGGGGCACGAAAACTATGTCCTGCGGTTCCAGGAAGAACGCCGTCGCCTGGCGGCCCTCCAGGGCGGGCCTCATGTCCAGCAGATAGCCGTACCGGCGGTCGTCGCGGTGGCGGATGACCACCACGGACCCCGTCTCAGCCTCCCTGAAGTCAAAGCCGCCCGCCTGCATGACGGCCTCGAGGGCTGTAAGCTTGTCCGGCATTTCGATAACCCCGGGCAGCATGACCTGTCCGCCGACGAGAACCCGACGGTTGGTGAAAGACCTGGTGACAACAGAGATTTCAGGTTCCTTAAGCTCATGCGAATACAACCCGATCAGTTCGGCGCGAAGCTGTGCCGTGCTCTTGCCGGCGGCCTGGACGTCACCGATTATCTGGAGGGATATTTTGCCGTCCGGACGCACCGGTTGGGTCTCGTTGAGCTCCGGGGTGTAGAAGAACTTGACTTCCACCGTGTCACCCGGCGAGAGCCTGTAGTCGCCGCCGGTATGCGGGGCTCCGGGCGCCGCCGGCTGTTCGGCGTTTTGTCGCCGCGTCTGCCGCTGTTCCAACAGCTCCAGCTCCGTTTCGGCGGGCTCAAGCCCTCCCTGCTGCGGCGCGAGACTCGACCGTTCGGAGCCGCACCCGGCAAAGAACGCCAGCAGGCTTAACGCCGCGAGGGCAGCCCGGGCGGTTGAGTTGCCACCATTGTGACATATCATTCGATCACCCTCTTGCGAATCAGCGCACACTCCGTCCCCGTGGGGCGCGCACAACTCGTACGTTTGTGAAGTAAGTATCCGTACCCGCTCCGGTGATTTGAGTCGAGATCCTCCCGTCTCTTGCCAGTGTTCCCCTGATCACCAAGCTATTTCTACGACATGTTATTTTAGCATCTTATGCGGAATTGTCAATAGTTTACGCCGTTCGCGGCGGTTTCATGCGCGTGCTGAAACCGCCTTCGCCGCCGGCCCTGGCAAGGGGTTTGATTTTATTGGACGGGTGTGGTGAAATATCTCCGCGGAATCCGGAACAAGATCCCGCCGTCACGGGCGGAGCTCCGGTTCTGAGTCGCTTTCTGCCGGCCTGAAGGTCAGTGCGGCAGGCACTGTGATTTACGGCGACACGAGTGCTTTTACAGCAGGCCGTAGTCCTCAAGGGCCTTGCGCAGGACGGTCTTCTTGTCCTCCGCAAGGGGTGTCATCGGCAGTCGCATTTCCGCGGGTGCCATGTTCAGCAGCGACATTGCCGCCTTTATGGGGATCGGGTTCGTGGCCAGTGACAGCAGCCCTTTCGACAGGGCGAAGAGCTTCTTGTGCCACTGCCTCGCCGCGCTGAGGTCTCCCTCCAGAATGAGGTCCGTCATTGCCTTCACGTCCGCCGGGACGATGTTCGCGACCACGCTGATAACCCCCTTGCCTCCGATCGAGGCTATTGGAAGGGTGAGCGAATCATCTCCGGAAAGTATGGTCATGTCGCAGCGGCAGGCTATTTCGCTGGAGTGGTCGAGCCTGCCGGTGGCGTCCTTGATAGCCACGATGTTTTCCAGTTCGCTGAGGCGGACTATCGTGTCGACGGTCATGCCGGCGGCGCAGCGACCGGGTATGTCGTACAGTACCACCGGAAGATCCACCCGCTCGGCTATTGTACTGAAGTGCTGATAAAAGCCTTCCTGTGTCGGCTTGTTGTAGTACGGGGCGACCTGCAGAGTTGCGTCGGCACCTATCTTCTTGGCATAGGCGGTCAGTTCGACGGCCTCGGCGGTACTGTTGGAGCCGGCTCCGGCTATTACAGGAGCTTTCTTTGAGGCCGCCTTCACGACTCGCTCTATCACCAACTTGTGCTCCTGATGACTAAGAGTCGGCGACTCTCCGGTGGTGCCCGCCGGCACTATGGCGTCGGTGCCGTTGGCCAGGTGAAACTCGACCAGCTCGTCGAGTGTCCGGAAGTCTATTTCACCTTCGTGAAAGGGCGTTACCAACGCCACCATTGCGCCAGTGAACATCTTATTCCTCCCGGCGGCCGCTGCCGTACTTCTCAAGAAGGGCGATCATTTCGGCCGCGGCCTGCCTGATGCCGACGATGACCGCCCTGGCCACTATACTGTGGCCTATGTTGAATTCGCAGATACCGGCGATTCCGGCCGCGGCCCCGATGTTACGGTACGTCAACCCGTGACCGGCGTGTACGGTCAGGTTTTTTTCAATGGCCAGGTCCCTGCCCTTGGCCAGGTCGGCCAGCGACTTGTCGATCGTCCTCGGCGAGGCGGCGTTGGCGTACACGCCGGTGTGCAGTTCCACAGCATCACAACCCGTCTCAGCCGACGCCAGTATCTGGGAGGCCTGGGGCGCTATGAAGGTGCTTACCAGTATCCCCTTGGCGTGCATCCGCTCTACGACCCGCGCCAGGCGTTTTTTGGCGGCCGCGCAGTCCAGTCCGCCCTCGGTGGTCAGCTCGGCCCTTTTCTCCGGAACGAGCGTCACCTGGTCCGGGCGGACCTGTTCGGCGATCCTGACGATCGGTTCGGCCATGCTCATCTCCAGGTTGAATTTACAGGCGACTGTCTCGCGAAGCAGCCTCACGTCCCTGTCGCAGATATGCCGTCTGTCCTGTCGCAGGTGAACGGTTATGCCATTGACGCCGGCGAGCTGACACTCGACGGCGGCCCAGACAGGATCCGGCTCGTCGGTCTTGCGGGCCTGCCGGACGGTTGCGACATGGTCTATATTGATATTGAGCACCGCCATGCGGACATTATAGCCCCGCGCCGGCAGCGGACAAGGGGGTGTTTTTTTTGTTTCGGCGGCTCCATAGGAGTGGAAATAGCAAATAGCAAATAGCAAATGGCAAAGTTACATGGAAAATTTCAAATTGAAATCCCCGCGAAGTGGTTCCACATATTTGCTATTTGACTTTTGCTATTTGCTATTTACTATATTGCCGGTTTGTTTCACAAAAGAGTAATGACGGCAGATGACGCTTAATTGGGCCAACCGGATCACGATCCTTCGCATACTCCTGATTGTTCCGTTCGTAAGCTGCATGCTTAAGATAAACGATCCCTCGTTTGCCGAAGGCGTACGAAGCGGAATACGCTACTGCGCGGTGGCCATTTTTCTGGTCATGTCGGTTTCGGATGTGCTTGACGGGTACCTGGCCCGCAGGAGGGGGCAAACCACCAAACTTGGTGCTTTTCTCGATCCGACCGCCGACAAGCTGCTGATAACCTGCGCGTGCCTGTTGCTGGCATCCAGGCGCGCGGGCGTCGAGGATTTTCTCCTGCCGCCCACCGTCGTGGTCGTTATCATAGGAAAGGACATTCTTCTGCTTACGGGCTTCTTGATCATCTACTTCATCACGGAACGGATCCACATCGCGCCGGCGGCGGTCGGGAAGGCAGGCACCGGACTGCAGCTTTCCATGGTTGCATCGATTCTTCTGGCTCCGGAGTTTTCCGCCCTGGTGCCGGGATGGATATGGTTTCTGCGGTTTCTCTGGTGGTCGGCGGCGGCCATGGCCGTCGCGACGACCCTGGTGTATATCCGCCGTGGAAGCCGGTACCTGGAGCAGGCTGACAGCCATGGTGATTGAGTTCAGCGAAATACCCGATGTTCTGGAAGACTTGCGAAAAGGCCGGATTATAGTTCTCGTCGATTCGGAAGACCGCGAGAATGAAGGTGATCTGGTCTGTTGCGCTGAGAAAACGACGGCCGAAAAGATTAACTTCATGGCCAGGTATGGCAGGGGCCTGATATGCGTACCGCTTACGGGAGAAAGTTGCGATCGGCTCGGCCTCTACCCTCAAACAGTCGAGAACACCGCGAGGTTTAATACAGCTTTCACCGTCAGCGTCGATGCGGCGGCCGGTGTGACCACCGGCATCAGCGCGGCCGACAGGGCCGCGACCGTACAGGCGTTGATAAAAGACGGCGCAACAGCCGCCGACCTGGTACGCCCGGGCCACGTCTTTCCCCTGCGTGCGAGGGAGGGAGGAGTACTGGTAAGGGCGGGCCAGACCGAAGGCGCCGTGGATCTGGCGCGGCTGGCCGGCCTGAAATCGGCTGCCGTCATCTGTGAGATAATGAATGAAGACGGCTCGATGGCCCGGGTGCCGCAGCTTCTGAAGTTCTGTGAAAGACACGGTCTGAAGATAGCTTCGATTGCCAAGCTCATAGAGTACCGGCTTCAGAGGGAAAGCCAGATAAAGAGACTCGAGTGTGTTAATCTTCCCACGGACTACGGAGATTTTCAGCTCATCGGCTACGAGAGCATCACCAGCGTCGAACCGCACCTGGCACTGTGCAAGGGTTCCGTTGGGCGGCTCGACGGCAGTGGTGCGGTCATCGAACATACCGACCCGGTGCTTGTGCGGGTACACTCTGAATGTATGACCGGTGACCTTTTTCATTCCAAAAGATGCGAATGCGGATACCAGCTTGTCACCGCCATGAAGATGATCGAAAGCGCCGGCATGGGCGCTCTGATCTATTTGAGGCAGGAAGGCAGGGGGATAGGGTTATCCAACAAGCTGAGGGCTTATAAGCTGCAGGAGCAGGGTTTGGATACAGTCGACGCAAATATCAGCCTGGGGTTCCTGGCCGACAAGAGGGACTACGGCATCGGCGCGCAGATATGCCGCGACCTGGGACTTAAATCCATACGAATACTCACAAATAATCCCAAGAAAATCGGCAGGTTGGAGGTATACGGCATAAGGATCGTCGAGCAGATTCCGCTGAGGGCCCGGCCCGGCAAACACAATATCGACTATCTGAGGACGAAGAAGTTCCGACTCGGTCACATTCTCGATGAAGACCTGTAGCGTTAGAATACTCGTCGCATTCCAGATGCTGGTGCTGTTTGCTTTTTCCTGCATCGGCTGCCAGCCGACGCCTGTCGAAACGCCTCCGCCGGCAGCGGCTTTGCCGCTACAGGACTTTTACCTGTCTTATGCGGCGTCGAAAGCGCGGATTGTGCCCTGGACCGGGTTTCGCCCGCTCGGAGATGAGGGCGCTGTGAAGCTGCTGGTCTATGTCAGCCTGCTCGATTCGTTCGACAGTAGGATCAAGTCGCCGGCCGTGTTCAGGTTTGAGCTGTACGAGTATGTCGCCTACTCGGCCGACCACAAGGGAAAGAGACTCAAAGTTTGGCCGGACATCGATCTTGTGCCGGCGGCCGTTAACAACGAACACTGGAGGGAGTTCCTGAGGGCATACGAATTCAGCCTGGACTATGAAGCCGGCGTCGGGCGTAGCTTTGTCTTACAGGCAACCTGTATACGCCCCGACGGCAGGCGTTTGACGGATCAGTTCGTCCTGGCCGCGGAGTAAGAACTCCGGAATCCTTCTTCTAGGGATTGATCAATAGTGGACCATTCGATGAAAGCTTGCTTTGATGATGCCGCTCTGATCGAACAGTACCGCTGCGGGGAGCCTTCGGCCCTTGAGCGGCTGGTCGTGAAATACCAGGACCGACTTTACAATGCCGTATTGAGAATATGCGCGAATCCGGATGATGCCGCGGAACTAACCCAGCAGGCGTTTGTCAAAGTCTTAGAGAACCTGGATAGATTCGAGAGCAGGGCGTCTTTTTATACGTGGCTTTTCCGGATCGCCGTGAACCTTGCGCTGAATTACCGCCGCAGGCAAGCCGCGCTGCGGGTTGTGTCCCTCGACGGACACGGGTGGGACCGGGAACCCTCCAGGCAGGCCCTGAGGCTGTTTTGGAAGGATGAAAAGACCACCGACCCCGCCCTGAGGGTACAGGAAAAGGAACTGTGCGAACTGGCCGTCGAATCTCTGAATGAGCTCGATGAAGCGCAGAGGGCCGTGATCGTTCTGCGGGACATTGAAAATATGAGCTATAGCAATATCGCCGAGGTGCTTCAGATCGAGCTTGGCACGGTAAAGAGCAGGATCGCCAGGGCAAGGGCCCGGCTTAGGGAAGTCCTGGAGGCGATGATCAAATGAAACGCGAAGATTTCGACATAGACCTGATGTTGAATGCTTTTATTGACGGAGAGTTGCCCCAAAGGCAGCAGACGCAGGTTCAGAGGCTGATAGCCCACGATGCTGAGGTTGCGGAGCGACTTCACGACCTCGAAAAGTGCAGAATGCTGATCGGCTCGGTCCCGGTCGTGCCGGCACCGCCTGATCTGGCCCGTGACGTCCGCGCGGCTCTCGACGAGTCCGGCGGCGCGGCACTTGTGACTTCGGCTGAATCCATCGGCGCGGCACGGCGGAGGGGCGCCCGTCATCTTATGGGTCGCAGAATGCTCGCCGCCGCGGCTATGGTCGGTCTGGTAGCACTGCTGGGGGCGGTTGTCTATACGGTCTTGTCTCCCCGAAGGGATTCGGACGGTTCAACGGTCGCAGGCCGGCCTGTCGCTTCGGTGCGGCGGTATGAAAGCGAACCGCTCGCGGCGGTTCCGGAAGGCCCCGCCGAGCGTTTCGTGTCCGCGGAGAGCCGTTTTATCGGAACTGTGGATTTGCAAACGGATGATTTCGTGGCCGTGAACGCGTTTATGGGGCGGGTTATATCGGACAACGCCTTCCTGCGCAGCCGAAACAGCGCAACCGGCCGCAGCAGCACCTACCAGATCGAAGGCAGTGCACAGGCGGTATGTCTGCTGTTGAACGACCTGGAGAGTATATGGAACAAGCTGGGTTCAGCCGATCTGTTCGTGGCGTATGACAAAGCCGGCCGGAGTATAAAGATCGCGGATGTGGATTTGAGTCAGGTTGCCGACATTGTCAAGACAGACAGCGACGATGCGCGGGCAACAACAGCCCGTGATTTCGCCGCGTTCAACGGCGTGGACGAGCTTATACCCGGCAGGGCTCTCGCCGAGGCGGCCGGCCGCCGCAGCCTTCCCGCAGTGACCATACCAAGGCCCGTTCTGACCGGCAACGGCAGGCAGCCCGCAAAACCGGCCGGGCAAAGACGGGAGGCTGTTGTGGAAATCGTCTTTGAGCTTTCGGCGACCGGTCGCTGATGGGGCTGTGTGGACAATGGACCAAGTGGAAAAAATGGACGACATGGACAGGTCCATTTCGTCCACTGAGTCCACTGGGTCCATTTCTCGTCCCGGCTGACTACTGACTACTGACTCGCGCCTCCTTCGCCCCCGCTTCTTTTCCGGACGTCTTCGTTTTTCCGGCTGCCTTGGTGCCCGCGGCGGCGTCCTTTTCGGCCGCCTTTTTCCCCGTGGCGGCGTCTTTTTCCTTTTCCGAGGCCTTCTTGTAGTTTTCGCTTCTGTAGTCGGTCTCATAGAAGCCCGTGCCCTTGAATATGACTCCCGAGCCGCGGCCGATGAGACGTTTGAGGCCATGGCGCCGGCACCTGGGGCACTTTCGAAGTGCGCGGGCGGTTATCGGCTGAAACACATCGAAGGCGTGGTCGCAGCATTCGCAGATGTAATCGTAGGTTGGCATCGGTAACTCCTATTGGGAGCCGGCCGGCTGCTGGTCCTGCCGGGTTTCGGTTCCCTCGTCGGCGGATATGGGGCCTTCCGGCCGCTTGTCTTGTTCGAGCTCGGCTTCGCCGCCGACTGAGTCGGGTTCGTCCGGCCGTTTGTTGACGACCACTTTGCAGGGGCGAATCACCCGGTTTCCGAGTTTATAGCCCTTCTGGAACGTTTCGAGGACGATATTTTCGTCCTGGTCCGGTTCGTACCGCTGCATCATCGCCTGATGCAAGCCGGGATCGAATTTTTCGCCTCGGGCTTTTATCTGCTCGGCGCCGTGGAATTTGAAAATGCCCAGCAATTGATCGTGAATGATCTCAATCCCCTTGCAGAGGGCCTCCATGTTATTATTGCCTTTAGAACCGAAATTCTGCAGCGTTCGCTCGAGGCTGTCCATCACAGGCAGCATGGATCTTATGATGTTCTCTTTCTCGTAGATCACGCTGTCGTTTATCTGCTTCAGTGACCGCTTTTGGTAATTGGCGTAGTCTGCGCTTACCCGCTGGAGCTGGGCGAAAAGTTCGTCCCGCTCTTTTTCGAGATCGGTCACTAATTCGGAAAGCCCTCCGGCTTCGGTGTTTTTGTCGATCCGGCGCTGTTCATGGTGTCGATGTTTCTCTTTCTTTTTCGCAGTCATGTTCGGTTGCCGAAGTATCTTTTGAGTTTTTCCAAGAAGCCCGCCGACCTGGGGTTGCTCCTGCCGGTCTCGGTGGAGGCGAATTGCCTGAGCAGTTGCTGTTGTTCGGCGTTGAGTTTCGTCGGAGTTTCCACAAGGACTCGGACGAGTTCATCACCCGTCCGGCCGGTTTTCAAATCCGGAAGGCCCTGCCCCTTGATCCTGAAGATGTTGCCGTATTGGCAGCCGGGGGGGATCTTTAATTTTCGGGGCGAGTTCAGGGTGGGCACCTCTATAGTCGTGCCAAGGGCCGCGGCGGTCATGCTCACAGGCACTTCGGTCAAAAGGTTGTTGCCGCTGCGCTGGAGGAACTCGTGCGGGATCACCCTCACGTAGCAGTAAAGGTCGCCCCGGGGCCCGCCGTTGCGGCCGGGCTCGCCTTCGCCGGCCACCCTTACACCCTGGCCGTCGTGCACGCCCGGGGGGATCTTTACGTTTACCATTCTTTTCCTCGGTACCCGACCGGTACCGCCGCATTTCTTGCACGGCTTGGTTATTACGCTGCCGCGGCCGCCGCATTGCGAGCAGGTCGAAATCATCTGGAAAAAACCGCCGCCCTTGGAGACCTGGCCCGTCCCCCCGCACGCCGGGCAGCGGCTTGGTGAGCTTCCCGCCGCGCAGCCGCTGCCGCGGCACTCGTCGCAGGTGTCCCGCCGCGTGAACTCTATCTTCTTCTCGACGCCCTTGGCGACATCTTCGAGTTTAAGCTCGACTCCGGTTTCGAGGTCATATCCGCGGGCCGGCCCGGTTCGCCTGGCCCTTCGGCCGCCCATGCCGAATATATCGCCGAAGCCGAATATATCCTCGAAGATGCTGCCGATATCCTCCCATTTCATATGGGAGTAATCCCGCATACCCATGCCGCGGAGCCCTTCGTGCCCGAACTGGTCGTAGCGGTTGCGTTTCTCCGGATCGCTGAGAACTTCGTAGGCCTCGGCGCACTGCTTGAAGTTTGCCTCCGCTTCCTTATCACCTGGGTTCTTGTCGGGATGGTATTTGATCGCCATGCGCCTGTAGGCGCGCTTGATCTCATCCGGGGAGGCATTTTTGCCCACCCCCAGCACCTCGTAGTAATCCCGCTTGGCCATGCTGCTTCCGGGGTTATTTAACCGCCAGGGGGGCCGCTTCCTCTTCCTTTTCCTTCAAGTCGGTCACGAGCACGTTTGTTGTGAGCATCAGGCCGGCCACCGACGCGGCGTTCTGCAGGGCCGTCCTGGTGACTTTGGCCGGGTCGATTATTCCCGCCTTGAACATGTCGGTGAACTGTCCGGTGTTTGCGTCATAGCCGACATTTTGCTTCTTGCCGAGTTTTTCCAAAAGGGTTTCGACCACCACGTCGCCCTGGCCGCCCGAGTTATCGACAATCTGCCGGGTAGGCGCCTTGAGAGAGCGCGCGACGATTTCGAAACCGATTTTTTCCTCGCCCCTGGCCTTCATCCTTGCCTTCTCGACCTGTTCAATGGCCCGAAGAAAGATGACGCCCCCGCCGGGAACAACGCCCTCTTCCGTTGCCGCTCTGGTTGCGTGGAGGGCGTTCTTGAGAAGGTCCTGGCGCTGTTTCATCTCTGTTTCGGTGGCGGCGCCTGCCTTTATCACGGCCACGCCGCCGGTGAGCTTCGCCAGTCTCTCCTGAAGTTTTTCACGGTCGTAGTCGCTGGTGGTTTTTTCGATGAGGCCGCGGATCTGGTCGCAGCGGGCGTTGATGTCCTTCTTTGAGCCGGCCCCCTCGATTATAGTGGTCGTTTCCTTTCCGACGACGATTTTCTTGGCCCGTCCCAGCTGCGAAAGGTCCAAGTTCTCGAGCTTTATTCCAAGGTCCTCGGTGATAACCTGTCCACCGGTCAACACGCCCATGTCGGCCAGCATCGCCTTTCGGCGGTCTCCGAAGCCGGGCGCCTTGACCGCGCAGATACGCAGCACGCCCTGCAGACGGTTGATAACCACCGTGGCCAGTGCCTCTCCTTCGAGGTCTTCAGCAACGATCAGCAGGGGCCTGCCGACTCTCGCGATTTTTTCCAGCAGCGGCACTAGTTCACGGATATTCGATATCTTTTTCTCGTGAAGCAGTATGAAAGCGTCTTCGAGCACCGCCTCAAGCGTTTCCGGATCGGTCATGAAGTAGGGAGAGATATAGCCCTTATCGAACTGCATGCCTTCGACGACGTTCAGTTCGTTCTCCATGCCCTTGCCCTCTTCGACCTCTATGACGCCTTCCTTGCCGACTCTGTCCATGGCTTCGGCCAGGATGCGTCCCACGTCGGAATCCCCGTTCGCGCTTATGGTCGCAACCTTCGCTATGTCTTCACGGCCCTTGACCGGGATGCTGGCTGATTCGATGAACTCTGTAACTATTTCGGCGGCTCTGCCTATGCCCCGTTGGATGGCCATAGGGTTGGCCCCGGCGGTTACGTGCCTGAGGCCGTCCTTGTAGATCGCTTCTGCAAGGACCGTGGACGTTGTGGTGCCGTCGCCGACCACGTCGGAAGTCTTGCTGGCGACCTGGTTGACCATCTTTGCGCCCATGTTCTCGAATGGTTCGGGCAGTTCGATTTCCTTGCTGACCGATACGCCGTCCTTGGTTATCTTGGGGGATCCCCAACTCTTGTGGAGTATAACGTTTTTTCCGGTCGGGCCGAGCGTTACTTTTACCGCCGCCGCGAGCCGTTGGACGCCCTCTCTAAGGCTGGTTCTTGCCGGATCGTCAAACATCAACTGTTTTGCCATTTTAGTTCACCTCGTAAAAGCCCGGACAGGCACAGCGGCCCGCGGCTTGTGCCGGCGGCCGCATGCCCGCACTATTTTTCCACGATACCGAGAACGTCGCTTTCCCGCATAACCACGTACTTGTTCCCGTCTATTTCGACCTCGTTGCCGGAATACTTGGCGTAGATTACCTCCTGGTTCTTCTTCAGGGAGACTTCCACGTGTTTGCCGCTATCCAGCATCTTGCCTGGACCAACCGCGATGACCTTGCCTATCTGCGGTTTTTCCTTGGCGGTGTCGGGAAGTATGATCCCGCCGGCGGTTTTTTCTTCCGCCTCGGACTGCTTTACCACCACTCTGTCTTCCAGGGGCCGTAGTTTCATAACTGTCGTCTCCTACTTTTCGATTGTGATTGCGTCAAAAGTATATCGAATATCAAATATCAAATATGCGGAGCCGCTTCGCGGGGAGTATGTTTTGCGACTTACACTGTAATTTGGTTTTTTCCACCTACTACCTACTACCTACTACCTACTACCTTCTACCTTCTACATGCTACCTACTACATGCTACCTACTACCTACTACCTCCTACCTACTACCTAC
>Ga0180434_10003246_pt1 | contig 20884 bp, 15 predicted proteins | sample SS_ome_7_FD_132453 | JGI IMG/M metagenome (GOLD analysis project Ga0180434, IMG submission 132453) | Hypersaline lake sediment archaeal communities from the Salton Sea, California, USA - SS_1_D_2 metaG | ecosystem: Environmental > Aquatic > Non-marine Saline and Alkaline > Hypersaline >...
AAACTACGTCACATCGGAGGGTTACGAAAAGAACCTGCAGAACCAGCGTGCCCTAAATCTCTTCGGGGCACTGGAAGAGGGCGAGTTCGCCCCGCCGACTGCAGGGGCCGCATCCATGGGCCTTGGATTAGGAGGCTTGGCATTCAGCCCGTTTCTTTCAGACAACTACAAGATAGCCGGGTACCGGCTGGGCTCTGGCCTGTCCCCCGCCGAGCAGCGAGCCAAAGAAGCCCTCTACTGGGACGACCAAGCTCTCAAAGGTTTCCGAGAGAATGCCTACAAAGACCCGCTATTCGGGGCGTATTTCCCGCAGAACTCCAACACAAACTTCGACGGAATTGTACGGAATAACGAGGATGATAGGGCTAACTCGTACACCGATGTCAGCCAGCGGTTTTTCTCCACAGCTTTGAACGCATTGTCGGATAACCCTCAGTCGTACAGCGACTGGAATCGCGACGAAGACATTCTAAGGAGACTTGTCAGGCAAGTCCCGGTTCTCCTAGACAGTTCCCGGGCAAAAGAAAATGACCCTCAAAAGGGCCTGTTTACCCGGGACAAGGCCGGAAGCATCGCCAAGGGTTTGCAGGGCTACCAAGATTCTCGGGCCCGCGTGTTCCAAAGAAACATGCCCATGGCAATGCACAACATGGGCTTGAACGATTACGCCATCTACCCATCGCCAGCGATGGACACGGTTGCAATGCTACCGCTGTTCAACATTGACCCGCTCAGCGTTGCTTCGGCTGCGGACGAGCTTCGGGCTGCGGGCAGCATTGTTCAATGGCTGCGGGGTAAGGGTGTGCCCAAAACATGGAAGCGCAAACTTGCAGACGCTGCTGGAGAATTTGTTGACCCAACTGACGTGGCGGGCGAAATAGGTTATGCGGCACCCCAGTACGGCTCAGATTTTCAGTCTTTCTTCACCCCGGTAGAGGAAATTCAAGACATAAAGGGAAGAGCCAATGATCCAAAGTTTCCTGAAAAATACAAACAGTTCCAGCTTAACCAGCAAAACGTGCTTGCGCGGGGAAGGCAACTTTTCAAGAATAGTGATCTCACGCCCACTCCCCGAGGTGCCAAATGAGCGACGAAGAGAATATCGGCGACGACTCCCAGCTTGACGACGTGCCCGAGGTCGATGCTGGGGAATCTGAAGTTCAAGAACCCCAGAGCGTCGAAACCGACGCTACACCGGCTGAATCCCCGTATTCGCAATTCAAACAGCTTCCCGGGTTTGAGGATGTTCCAGATTCGGAAATCCCGAACAGGCTGATGGAGGCAGTTCAGCGGGAGCAGGAAGCCTACCGGGCCCTGCAGCAGTATCAGAGCATTGTCCCCGTCGCCTCCGAATACCTGCAGAACCGTCCCGACTACGAGCAGTGGAAGGCCAGCCGCACCCAGACGCAGGCCCCGCAGCCCCAGCAGGCACCTGCCCCAGAAGAGACAAGCTGGTGGAGCCCGCCGCCGGTCAAAGACATCAACAAGCAGTATCTGGTCCGAGATGCCGAGGGCCGGGAGATTATTGCAGAGAACGCCCCGCTAGACGCTCGGCACGAACTGGCGAACTACCAAGCCTACAAGGCAGATTTTGCTCGCCGGTTCTTGGATGACCCGCAAGGCGCTTTGGGACCGATGGTCGAAAAGATCGTCGCCCAGCGAGCCAGCGAGATCGCCCAGCAGCAGGTCGGCCACCTCAAAGACGAAACCTTAGTCAAGACGCTGGAAGAACAAAACAGAGATTGGCTTTTTGATGAACAAGGCAATGTCTCCCGAGAGGGACTTCTTGCCCAGAAATATATTGAGGACGCTCGGGGCAAAGGCATCCATGGCGTTCAGGCTCGTTGGGACTATGCCGTTGCCATGGTCGAGCGGGACTTAGCGATTGCTAGGTTCATGCACGAACAGCAGCAAATGGCTCAGGCCCAGCAACAGCCTGCCGCCCCTGCCCCAGTTGCCGAGCAGCCCTCACAGGCAGAACAGAACATGGAGTATCTGCGAAGGCAGGCTTCGCGGGCACCAACAAGGCGTTCCAGCACGGGCACCGATGCCCGGAAACCCAAACAAGCAATGTCCTTTGAAGACCGGATGCTGGCCACTCTCCAGCAAGAAGGTCTTGCGGAATAGAAAGGTTAATTGAGACATGGCGTCACCAACCGATTGGGCTCGCGCTATCGCAACGACCATAATCCAGCACACTCGGGAAGAGGAAATTGCCGTATTTCGGCGGTTCAAAGTCTTCGCGATGCTGGAGTCGAGCGGCAACATTCTGATGAACCAGTCTGGAAGAGGCTTCGACTGGAATGTTAGGTACCGCAACGCCCCAGTAACCGGCAATACTGGGGACACGCCTCGGACATTCCAGCGCATCAATATGTGGAAGCGAGCAGAGCTTCCGTGGCGTGGGTTTACAACCACTGACGCCATCTACCGTAGGGAGCTACTGGAGAACCGTGGCCAACAAGCTCTGGTGAACATCGCCAGCCAGATGGCCAGCCGACTGCAGGAGTCTCTGGAACAGTACCTGAGCTATCAGCCCTATGTGGACGGTAACGCTCCGGGCAACGAGAACTTCTTCCACGGCGTCCAGTCGTTTCTCAACTACTCGGGAACGATCACCGAGGGCAACGCTGCGGTGGCTTTCAAGTCCGACCCCGGCAACATCGGCGACCGGTTTGGTTTCCCCGATGACAGCTATGCCGGTCTGAAGACCAACCTCGGCTACTACGGCGGTGGCCGGATCAACACCGACACGGGCAACTGGCCCGACGTGCCGGTCGATCCGGAATTTGACTTCTATTCCCCCGTGATCGTCAATTACAACTCCAGCGGGTTCCGTGGACAGCGGAACTGGAAGGAGAACTGTGTGGTTGCTACTCGGGAAGGCATTGTGCAGTGCAAGCGCAATGACACCCGCGAGTCGCAGATCGACATGGTTGTCCTCGACCGCAAGCTCTTCATCCAGTATCTCAACTCGCTGGAGAGCAAGGAACGGGCGATCATTACCCGAGAGAACGGCCTGCGTAGCTACGGCTTCAGCGATGTCTTTGAACAGGACGGCGTTGAAATTAGCCACGAAGCTGCGGTTCCAGCCGGTCGCGGATTCGGGCTGTCCATCGGCAACATGGAACTCCGCTGTCTGGAGAACCAGTTGTTTATGGCAGAGGGCCCGTACTTTTCCGAGGAAACACAAGCGTACAGATACGCCTGTTCAACACTCGGGAACATGAAGTTCAAGAGTCCCCGTAATTTCTTCATGCTGGCACCGGTCACGACTTCGGACGACGGTAGCAGCGACGGCTTCTCAAACACCTGACCTAGATAGGACGGAGATACAGATGTCCACAATTTTCAGTGACCCGGGCTGGCGTCGTGGCGGCACTTTGCTGCAGGGCGAAGTTATCGACTACGACGATCACCCAACGAACTTGGTGCCGACTGCGGGCAAAGAGTTGGTGGGTCAGGTCAAAATCTTCCAAGACATCGATCCCTACTCGGGAACCCGGAAGAGCAATCGGCTCGTCTACTGTGTTGCGGCCCGCTACACGGGTGCCAGCACCATTGAGTACGAACCGGGCGTTTCCGACGACACCGGCAAGTTCGTGGTGTTCTCCGATGGTCTGGGAGAGTTCACAACTCTCGCCGATTCTGCTGACGTGACTGCAGGTCTGATGATCGGCGTACTGGACGAGTACCTCACTGTCGATGTCCGCAAGAACGACATTGTGTGGGTGGTGGTGAAGGGGCCGTGCGAGGTGCAGACTGTCACTGGCAGTTCACTGGCGGCCAACAAGCGGGTCGGCCTCGACACGGCTGTGGCTGGCGACACGGGACTTGCTCTGGATAGCGAGCCCGCTCTTGCCAACCAGATTGGTCTTTCGCTCGGTGCAGCTTCCAGCGACCGGCAGCGAATCAATCTGATGAGCAGCCACCTTTAATTTGTTTGGCGGTGACTTCGCTCCGATAACGGCTCGCCGGAAACCCCGGCGGGCCGTTATTATTTAGGCATGGCTGAAAACCAACGAACCTGCCGTCACTGTGCTAGTGTTCTCCCCTCCGACCGAGAACACTTTGCGTGGCATAAACGCACTGGCCTGTCTTACACCTGTTTGAACTGCCGTCGCGCCCGCAGAGCCAAAGAGAAAGAGCGAGAGAAAGCCCGCCACGAAAAGGCTCTTGCCAAGGTCGAAGCTGCCGGTCTGGACGTGTATGCCGCTTTGGCGAGGCAGGGCGGCTCCAATATCCCGCACTCCGCTGAACTGGTGGAGAAGATCACCGAGTATTTCGGTGGCGTCTCTGGGTTAGCGGCGATTCTGGTAAAGCAGTATTACGACAGCAAACCGGGCAGCAGCACCCGCAACAAGCTCCTTGAAACCATTGTTCGCCTTATTCACGGCAACGTGGAGCAAGGCGGGGCCCGCAAGCCAATCGAACTATGGACTGAAGAAGAGTTGGAAGCCGAACTCAACAAGCGGTTTGAGATAGCCGTCCTTGCCCAGAAGAGAATCATCAATGCCGCACCCCAAGCGATCACCGCCGAAGATTCCGCAGATACCGGCGATTACCCAGCACGAACAGAACAAGATTCGGGAACTCCACAACGAGTTGAAGAGCCGGGAGTTGGAGGGTCTGAATCTTTACAAGCCGAGCCCGACGCAGGACCAGATTCACCAGTGCAAGGCGAGCGAGATTCTGGTGATTGGGGGGAATCGTAGCGGCAAGTCTCTTTGCACGTTCGTCGAGGATGCCCGCTGCGTTTGCAACAAAGACCCCTACAAGAAATATCCCGACAAGGGCACGCTGGTCGTCATTGGCAAGGACTGGCGGCACATAGGTCTGGTCGCATACGCGATGCTCTTCAAGCCGGGAGCGTTCCGGATTATCAAAGACGCGACGACTGGGGACTGGCGCACCTACAGCCCAGAAACCGACGCTGACCGTCGCAGCGAGTCACGCCCCGCCCCGCCCCTCATTCCCGAGCGGCTTATCAAAAGCACGTCGTGGGTACTGAAGTCGGCGAACTACATCCAATCCTGTGAGCTACACACCGGCTGGACAATCTACTTCTTTAGTTCAGAGGGTGATCCGGTACAAGGCTTTCAGACAGACAGGTGCCACATAGACGAGGATATTAACAACGAGAACTGGGTACCAGAGATGCAGGCCCGCATTGTTGACCGCAAGGGTGTGCTAACGTGGTCGGCCATGCCACACTCGACCAATAATGCCCTTCTCGGTCTAAAAGAGCGTGCGGAAGAACAAGAACACCTTCACGGAGAAAAAAGCGAGATTCGGCATTTCAAGCTGCGGTTTCTCGACAATGCCTTCCTCGACGCCGACGAGAAGAAGAAGTCCATTGAAAGATGGTCGGCTGTCAGCCTAGACACCCTTCGCCAACGAGCCGAGGGCGACTTTGTGGTTGATTCGGTACTGATGTACCCGAACTTCGCCATGGATGTCCACGGGTTTTCGCTGTCTGATTTGCCGGAAAGCAGGGTGCCGAGCCAGTGGACCCGCTATGCGGTGATCGACCCGGGCCACACCGTCACTGCTGTGCTATTCGCAGCAGTTCCCCCAGACGAGTCAATGATACTGGTCTATGACCAACTCTACATCCGCCACTGCAACGCTCGGATTTTCGGCGAACAGTTCGAGAAGAAGGTCCGGGGCAGCCATTTCCATGCCTTCATCATTGATGCCCACGGTGCCCGCATTAGGGACATTGGTTCAGGCAGGTTGCCTAGCGAGCAATACACGGAAGAGCTAGTAAACCGCAACATCCGGTCGCAGGTCACGGGGGCCAGTTTTTTAGCTGGCTGTGATGACATCCCGGCTCGGACTGAAGCCGCCCGGTCGATGCTGCATATCCGACCCAACGGAACTCCCATTCTCCGAGTCCTGCGGAACACCTGCCCCGATCTGGAGCGGGAAATAAAGCGGTATAGGAAGAAGGTCAACTACGTCTCTGGCATGCCCGTTGTCACAGACATGCCCAACACAAGGGGAGACTGCCATCTGGTCCAGTGTCTTGAATATCTTTGTGCCTATGCCCCCTCTTATCACAAGCCGCCGGTCCAGCCCGAAGCTGAGCCGTGGTGGGTTAAGGTCGTGGAGCGGCGCAAAAAGATGCTTGCGCAGGAGCAGGGCAGCTTCGTAAACTTGGGCCCGTCCTATAAAGGAGACTTGTGATGGCCAAATGGCAGATGCCCCGCCCCAACATGGGCGACATGGTGTTTTTTAGCACTGATGTCCATAATTTCAGTAACCCCTGCTTGGGTTTCGTGGTGCAAAATCCCGGCGACAGCACCGTCAGGATTCTGACATTCACGCCAACGGGGTGGGTTGATCGACCAAGCGTTCACCACAAGGACGACCCGGACCTGAAGACCGACAACGCTTGGGAAGAACTCGGATGCTGGGCGTTTGCCCCCATCACAGAAGCCATCTACCAAGCCGCTGCCGCTTCCCGGGCCAAGGAGCGTCTAACCAGTGGCACAGCCAAGTGAAATCCTTCGCCGCCTAACCCAGACGTGGGTGAAAAAGCTGGCGGCAGCGGTGAAATACAAGGAACGCTTCACCGAAGACGCCAAAGAAGCCAGCAACTTCTTCGATGGCCAGCACAATTGGATGTGGCAGGACGCCTATGCTCGGGGCGAATCTGGCTACAACCAGTCTATCGCGCCGCCCAGCTTCAGAATCCAAGTCAACAAGGTTTTTGAGCTAGTCGATATTTATGGCAGCGTTATGTACCACAGGAACCCTGTGCGTACTGTGTCTGTGATGGAGTACCCGGACCTGCCCCCCACGGCTCTGGGCATTCAGGTGCAGCCGGGCATGGTCCCCGACATGCTGCCGCCCGACCAGCAGCAAGTTCTGCAGGTTGCCGTTGCTGAGTCACAGGACAAGATTAACCGGCTCGCAGTTGCCGAGTTGATGCAGGCTTATCTGAATGTCACCCCCCAAGAATTGGACCTGAAGCGTCAGGGCCAGAAGTGGGTGCGAGAAGCCCTCATCAAAGGCATGGGGGTAATGTGGACCGAGCTAGTCCAGATTGAGGCTAGCGGGGACGAGTCCCAAGAACCGATCAACGTCGTCGGCAGTTTCTATGACAGCGTAGACAACTTTCTGATGGACGGTGACTGGGAAAACATGGACGATATCTTGTGGTGTGCCAAGCGGTGCATACAACCCATAGATGTGGTTGCCCAAGAATTTGGCATTCCGGAAGAGCAGCTTCGCAAGCACATTGACCAAACCAGTGAAATCAAACTCTACAAAGAGGGCAAGTCGGCACGGCGGGGGAAGAAGGACGGGGTTGCCCAGAGCAACGAACTGGTCACCTACTACAAGATTTGGTCCAAGTGCGGGTTCGGCGACCGGCTCAAAGACGCCCCCAAAGAGTTCCGGGGCATGTTCGACAGCCTCGGCAAATACTGCTACTTGGTCATCGCCGAAGGCATTGACTTCCCCCTAAACGTCCCGCCGTCTGTGCTAGAGCAGTATGGGGAGCAAGCTGCCAGCGAAGAGCCCCAAGCCGACTCCGAGATTCTGACCCGGGTCGCGTGGCCAATCCCGTTCTACTGCGACAACAACGGCTGGCCTTTCACCCCGCTCTATTTTCACTGGAAGCCCGGGTACGCCTACCCCATCTCCCACATTCGGCCAGCGATTGGGGAGTTGAGACTGTTGAACTGGGCCATGTCGTTCTTGGCCACCCGAATCGCAACTTCCTGCGAAACCATCGTTGCTGTCCAAAAGGCCGCCGACGAAACCATCAAAGACCAGATTCTGGCCCCCAGCGAGGGCGGCTTCAAAATGGTCGAAATCTCCGAGCTACTGGGCCGGGGCATCGGCGATGTAGTTAGCGTGTTTCAGATGCCGCAGGTTACCAAGGACTTGTGGGACATAATCAGCGCGATTGCGCAGATGTTCGCCGAGCGCACCGGGTTGTCAGAACTGGTCTACGGCTACACCCGCTCATCCTTCAGAAGTGCCAGCGAAGCGCAGATTAAGCAAGAGAATATCTCCATACGCCCGGACAACATGGCAAACCAGTTGGAAGACGCCATGTCGTTGCTCTCGCGGCGAGAAGCCCTTGCTGCCCGCTGGCTACTGGAGCCGAAGGACTTGGTGCCGTTTGTTGGGCAGGTTGGGGCGTTAGCGTGGCAGCGGAACATTGCCACCCGCAGCATTGCCAGTTTGTCCCGCGACTTCATTTACCGCGTCGAAGCTGGCAGCGCCCGCAAGCCAAACAAAGCTACCCGGGCGGAACAAATGCAGATGGCCGTGCAAACGCTTGGACCAATTGTGTCCAACCTCATCGGGGCAGGCATCGTCGAACCATTCAATGCCCTTATGCGAGACTGGGCTGACTCATTGGATATTGACGCTAGCCCCTACCTAGTGCCGCCGCCTGCGCCCCCTGCTGCGCCGATCCCCGGGCCTCCCCCGAGCCTGAAGAGGAACGTGCTGCGCAGGGGGCCGGTGGCGAGCCAGAACCTGAAGAAGACGTGCCGCCTGACCAAGTGCCGCCAGAGTTGGCACCGCAGGCGTGAAGTCCCGGTCGCAGAAAAAGCGGGAGGCCAATCTTTGGGCCCGTTACCGCGTAAGCCCCGTTCAGTGGGAGGAAATGCTACGCAATGCTAATCACGGCTGCCAGTTGTGTGGGGATGATTCAAACCTCTGTGTGGACCACTGCCATCTCACTGGACGGGTTCGCGGCGTTCTCTGTCGCAACTGTAACATTGGCATTGCTCGCCTTGGCGACACCGCGTCTGGATTAAAGAAGGGCTATGAATACCTCAAAAAATTTGAACGCTCCTGTTCCGTGCGACGTGCAGCGGCTCGGCCCGCAGGCCATCGCCCAGTTTCACAAATTGCTATCAAACGGCTGCACGCCAGCGCTTGCAGAGATGGTGATTTGCCGCCAACCGCCGGGGGTCAAAGGCGCAGACCGCACCTTCATGCAGGGAAGGCTAAATCAGCAGTGGTTAGACGATATGCCGAAGGATCACGCCCAGCACATTCTCGGCGAGGCAAGACGGGCGGGGATTAACACCAGCGGGCGTTTCTATATGAGCGGGCTGGCAGACAAGCGTGGCCCCGCTGACCCCGCCGCGTGGGTCGATTCTGTCAGTGACGTTAAGAACGTCGCCAAGGCCAGAAACCTAACGGTGTCCGGCATTGTCGAACACAAGGGAGAGCCGGTGCCGAGGCCGAAGCCCAAGCGGCTGTCGGCCCGACTCACCCGCGAGATGATGGCCATTGAACGCCGGAAGAACCCCGGCCTGAAGAGAATGAAGGACGGCGACCTGAAAGAGATGGTCAAAGAAAAGTACGGGCGAAAGCATAAGAAATGAACACAGCCCAAGACCTTATCTACTATCTGCTTTCTTCAACTGGTGGCGGTGCCCAAGACGGCGAGCATGCGGCTATTCGACAGGCAGTAGTGCATGGGGTGAGGGAAGTGTTGCAGGCCCGGGACTGGCTCTGGCACTTGAAGCAGAGTTCCTTCACATCGGGCCCCTTCAACACAAATACCTACCAGCTATCGTACCTGTCCCCCGACCGGAGCTTCTGCGCCGTTGACACATTGGACGGGCTGAAGGTCGGCGACGTGTTGGAGTGCCCCAACATTTTCGACAGGCCGCCGCGAATCTTGGCATTGAACCCATCCTTTGGGTTTCGGTCTGACGACAGCTTGGTCACCACCAGCCCCTCCATCGCACTCGACCGCCCCCCGGTCTATCGCAGCACTACCGCCACCAACGCTACCCGAGAACTAATTGCAGCAACGGTCTACCCGTACTACCTGCTGCCTATGGATGTTCGCAGCATTGACTCACTGGTATCTGACGAAACCGGGGTGTCGCTGACGTATGTGTCGCCGCAAGAGTATCAGCGGCTGGAAGCCACCCAGACCGGCACTGCGGAGCCGTTTTTTTATACGGTGATGCGAAGCCCCGTCTTCCCTGACCACTACGAGATTCGCTTTGTCTACACGCCGCCGGACAACGAAACCTATCTCTACACCTACCGCTACACCCCGCCCCCCATCAAACACATGGGCTACGAGCGGCGATGCAGACAGGGGACCATCAGCTACTTTGCGTCAGGTCTGGGGGAGCAACTGCACCGGGTGGCCTACGCCTACGGCTCGGGCACTAACTTCCCCCCGCAGTGTCAGAATGCGGTGCTACGGGTCGGAACTGCAGATGAGTTCCCAGAACCCGTAGGTTCGCTGACGCCATTCCAGTACGAGTTTCGCCTGCTGGGCAAAGTCGGCACCAACGAGGTGCTGGCTCTGGAGGTGCCCGGCAGCATTGAGCCAATCCTTGGTTCGCCGTCTTCTCCGGTAAACCTCAAATACAGCATCGCGGATGAGATCGACTGCAGCCCGCAGATGTGGACCGCCATGCTCAGTGCCGTAGAGATGTGGTACGCCCGGATTGCGGGCAAAGACGCCAAGGACGTGGTGAGCCTATTCAACCGCGATCTGCGGTTAGCGATGGAGACTGACCGTATCACCTCTGTTGCCACCACCAGCCCATCTGTCACTCGGACGCCTCGGTCCATGGGCTGGCATTCAACTGTTCTGCCAGACGTGGGCTAGCATGAAGATAACCAGTTGGCTCGGCCTCTCTACGGCGATTTCAAACTACGCCTCGCCCACCGGGTCAGCCGTCGAGCAGACCAATCTACAGCTATTGCTGCCCGGGCAGGCTACGCCCCGCCCCGCTCTGTCAACGCTAGTGAACAAGCAAGACGGCAGCTTCATTTTCGGGTTGTACCGAAAGACCAACGGGCTGGCAGTCGAAGACACCGTTATTTCCTACATGCGGAGTTTTGATCCTACTGAGTATTATCTCACCCGCACCGGCATCGAAACGCTCGACACGACGGACCCGAACAGTGAAGAGATTCGGATACTCCGGGTACTCACGGAACTGACCAACGGCGGCGACTACTACCCCAGTTTCTGTGAAGACCGACACGGCAACGTCTACACGTTCTTTGGGTTTGGCATTCGCCCTCTTGTTGTTGAGTCACAGAGTTTTGCGACAAACCAAATTGGCGTTGACGCCCCTGAACAAGCACCGTCCGTGACGGCATCGGGCTCGGGCCAGTTTGTGGAACGCATCGACGTGCTAACCGGTGGCGGCAGTTATTGGGCCGCCCCCACCATTAGCATTGAGTCCACGGCTGGCTCATTTCTGCGGCAAGCAAAAGCTCGGGCAATTGTAGAAAACGGTCTGGTTGTCGGTGTTGAGATGTTAGACCACGGCACCGGCTACACCCGGGCACCTGTGGTGACGGCAGTCGAGGGCAAAAAGGGGCGTGGGTTCAGCGCCCGCTGCGCTGTCGAGGTGGTTGCTGCGAGTTTCGGACACAGCCAGTTTAAGTTCTATGACCCTGAGCGCGATGGCGAAACCCCCGGCACCGAACTGCCAATAGCCGAAGACAACAGCCCCACCTATTCGTCCAGCATTGGGGGCATCTTAGACAATTACGATCTGCGTCTTATCGGAGACGGATCGGGGGAAACAGGATACACCGGCACTCTATCAGAAATCACCGGTGTCGCCACACATCGCGTTACTAGCTCGACGCCGTTTCCGCACATGGTCGGCGATATCGTCGAATGCGAATTTGCTCAGGCGGGGCTGGCTACGGTAACCGAGACGGTCAAAATACTGGCTGTCTCCAAAGCCGGTGCGGACTACCGGTTCGACATCGCGCCGACGCTGCTAGACGGCCACACCAATGCTACTGTGACCTTTCGGCATGCCGAGGGCAGCCACACCCACGCATCCGTTTCCTCAACGGAATCCAACGCTAAATTCGCCCGCGTCGAATTAGCTGCTATCGCCCCACTAGCTGACGCCGACACCGGCAAGCGGTTCTTCAACGGCACCTCAATTTCGGCTATCGACACAACGACCAACACCATCACTCTGTCGCACTGGACGCAGACCGGAGAAATGGAAGTCGGCTTCAAGTCGGAAGATAGCCATTTCGCCTTGGGTGTAGGCCAGCTAATACTGACATACGACCACGACCACGACAACGACGACAGCACTGCGACCCGGCCCTACATCTTTGCCTACCGCGTCGTCGAAGAAGGTGCAAATCTCGTTGACGACAAGTTTACGGCTACCGGCAGTTTGTCTGGGGGCGGCGGCTCGGGGGCAACCGCGTTTGTTGAATTTGAAGCGGTGGACAACCAGTTCCAAGCCAGAATCGCAGAAACCGAGAACACCATACAGACGTTCTCTGACACCTATTACAGCAACGACTACCAGAACTGGGGCCTGCAGGCCCACCCCTCGCAGTTCAAGTGGGGCTGGCAAAACCGCATCAACGACCACCGGTCATGTGACTTTTATCTTTTCTTCACTAGCTGTTACTACGACGGCTGGACTTATCGGGCCTACTTCCCAGATTATCGCCGCGTAACAGTTTGGCTGCATACTGGCCCGGACGGGCAGTACGGGCAGCAGCACTGGACCCCGGTTGGCGTTCCGGTGCAGGTTGACGGCACAGGCCCTTACGCAGACGTGGAAGTGACGCCCTCGCTGCTTGCTGACGGCACATCACCCGTACCGGTGTCTGGCAGTACGAATCCCGTCGTCAGGTTGCGATTTGAATACGCACCGTCTTCGTGGGATCGCACATGGGTAGGCAGGTGGCTCGGGTCTTTCTATGCGGGAGCAGACGACGATATCGGCACTATGATCCATAGGCCAACCTACTCCGGTTCGGCAGCGCGAGCGGACTGGTGGAGAAACAAAGAGGGGAACACTGCTCGCCCGCTGGTGAACGTTACCAGCGCAACGCTCATCAACTCCGGGTCTGGCTTGCCCCCAGAGACGCGATTTCGCCTGCGGGTGTGTCAGGCGAAAGCCAATGCAGAACACCAAGTGGGCCCCGTTGGGGCGGGTTCCAGCCCGCCAAGAACTGTTGCCGTAAGCCATGCTGTTCGCGACTTCGCCACCTACTACTACGATCTGCGGATTGACAACACCCAGCCTACGGCGAGCGGCCCCGGCAAGACGCTTGGCGATGTAACCGAAACCCGGGTTGTCAGTGCCGGTACGGGATACCCGCAAGGCGGCGGCTCTGTGCTGCAGCTAGCACAACGCAGCAAGGCGGGGCAAGCCTACAAGTTCTCCCGGTACTACTCTTACAGCGTCGTGCAGCTAACCGAAGCGAACATTCTCGACAGCATTGGCACGGTTACCGTTCTATCACAGGGACAAGACTACTACGCACCCCCAACGTTATTTGAAACGCCATCACCGGGGTACGGGGTGCAAGCCGTTCCCGTGATCGACACGACCGGCAAGATTACCGCAGTCACAATTAAAAATCTGCAGGGTGGTTCGGGGTACGAACAGGGCAAAGAACCCTTTCTGGTCACGTCCGACGACGACGCAACGCTCGTCCCCGTCATGCGTCCCGTCATGCAAGGGGTTTACCGATGTACCTACCGGTTTGCCGATCTATCCCGCACGGTTGCAGGAGAAGCAACACTTGTTGGTTCTGCGGGCAGCAAGACCGCAACGCTGGACTGGTCTGGCGAACGAGACGTTTTGCTGGATGCGGTACTTGACGCCGAGGGCTTGCCTCCGGGGATCGAAGTGCGGTCAGCCCGTCTGTCCAGCGGCACGCTGTATGACATCACCCTGTCGAATGAATTGCTCGCTGATTTTTCTGGCGAGGTGATTGTCCGCGATATGTCTAAGCCCGTGTTCTACAGCAACTTTGCTCCAATTCAGGACTTGGACACTGGCCCCACTGCAGAGCGTGCCAGCACCGGCGAAATCATTTGGTCTATCCCTGCACTGAATATCCCGCCTCGCGTGGACCGGATTGAGCTTCTGCGAACCAGCGGCGACCAGAGTTTGGTGTTCTACCGCGTGCAGGCATACGGCAAAGTAACCGGCGACAGCGTTGTGGTTGTCGGCACGGACAGGCTCAACGACGAAGAGCTATTCGACACGTCCCGCTCGCACTATGCCGCCGTCCCAATTGTGCTGCCCAACGGGGGGCTTAATGCGTACCGGTTTGGGGTAGCCCGTGACGACTGCAGTATTTGCTGCTCTTTCCAAGATCGGCTCTGGTTCGCCGGGTCCACATCTGGCGAAGCGGTCAACACTGTGTTCTTCAGCGAGTTCGACGAGTACGAGTCCTGCCCGCCGCAGAACGAAATCCCGATCCAAAACAACCAGCGAGTCACGGACTATGTGACGGCCTTGGTCCCGTATGGCTCGGTGCTGCTGGTCATGCAGTCTTCCCACGCCTATCAGCTTTCCTACAACACTGACCCAGCAATCGACGCTGCGGTCAATCTGATCGCAAACCGTGGGGTTCTCAACCACCGCTGCTGGGACTTGTTCGACGACGTGCTGTATGCCGTGGACGAGCGAGGCGTCTACAAAATGCAGCGGTCGGGGCAGGTCACAGATTTGAGTGAAGCAATTGCCGACGTGTTTGTCGAAGGCCAAATTGACTTCACCAAGAGCGATGCCTGTCACCTGAAAATAGATCGCAAGCAGCGATTGCTGCGGGTGTTTGTGGTGACCAGTGACGGCGGGCAGGAGCCAGACCTCGCGTACTGCTATAGCTTGGCATACGGGACGTGGTGGAAGGAAACCTACCCCACGTCTCTGACCTGCTCCACCACCTACAAGCGCTGGGACACTGGTCGGGAAGAGCCGCTGTACGGCACCATGGACGGTACCCTGCGGGTGTTTGAAGGCACCAAGGAACTGCCTTACCGAAGCGTCAAAACAATCACTCTTTTGGACGGCGGGTCAGGTTACACAAGCCCGCCAAAGGTTGTTGCAGAGGGCGGCATCGGAGCCGAGTTGCGAGCCGTCATACGGGACGGCATTGTTACCGAGATAGAAATTCTCAGTCGCGGGTTTGGGTTTGGGCAGGCACCGGATTCCGAGACATTTGCCCCCAGCATCTTTATTAGTATTGACCGGCCACCATCCGGCGGCGAGCGGGCCAGCGCAGTTGGGTCAGCCTATTACCCAGAGTTCGTAACGCCGAAGGTCGTGGATGAAAGCGTTGTCCCCCCCGTGCTGGTCGAGAACCCCGAAACCACCCGGCTGACTGTCGGCTGGAGCTTTAAGACTCCCAACCTTGAACTCATCACCGACGCCAATGTCAAGGGCGGGGAGCAACAAATCGACCGTAGCATCACCCTGACCTACCAGCCCACCGCAGGCGCATCGGTGATAACCCTGAAGCACTTCTATAACAACTCAGAAAACCCCCGCCAAAACGTGATGCCTCGCGACCGGGGCACGGGCTGGAAGCACATAGAGGACAGCACCCGCACCGAACTGGACATGGACACGGCCCGAGTCCCACTGGGCCATGCGACTGGCGTGGCCCAAGCCCGATTTGCAAACCGGGTATACGCCGACATGGGCGGCGCAGATCGCCATTTGGCGATAGAGCTTACCCAGCCATCGTTTGTCGTTGAGGGCGATGCGACAGTCGCCACTGCCATGCTGTATTCCTACGAAATCAATGGAGTCGTGTCGCGTGAGCAGTAACAAGTCTGACCTAGAGGGCTCTCTTGCTGCCGCTGGGCTGCCCCCCGCTGCGGCCAAGATTATCTCAAACGCCCTCGCAAATTTGGACTCGCCTAAGACCGCGCAAGGGGGCTCGTTAGTAGACAGTACGCCCAAACAGGCGATGCGGCTAATTGGGCGAGACGCCCGACAGTTCCAATTTCCCAATTTGGACTATGTGCCCCAAGAGCCTCGCCGCCGCCTCAGAAACACCAAAAACACCGCTTACCAGCCTGCCGTCAGCGAGCATCCCTACCGCGACTCTCAGCCCGTCGATACGGGAGTTCCGCTCTCACCGGAGCAGTTCACGGGCAAGAACGCGGTGCAAATCACCCGTCGCACTTCAGATGGAGTGCCGGTGTATGAAATAGGGCTGCGCGTGCAGGGGGACGGGGAGTTCCTCAAACTCAGCCCCCACCGGGAGAGCCTGCGTGCTGTTCGGCTATCTGCGTCTACCAGCAACCCCGACCGTGCCCAGCTTTTGGTCACCAACACAGACACAGAGATTCGCCTTGTTTTGCAGCTTGTTGGCCTGCAGGAAGTGACTGTCTCTTTGCCGGATGGCGGCACCAAAAACCTGTTAGCGTGGACGACAGATTGAAAAAATATGTTCGCAAATCAAAAAAACTTTAACAGTCGCATCACTGCCTCCAATCCTTTTGGCGGATCGCAGGCTCGGGGCACCCGCGTCAAGGCACCCTACATGGGTGGCGACCAGACCCGGAGTGCCATGTCCCGGGCTCTGATGGACTCGGCCAATACAGAAATTGGTTCTGGATACGAACAGGCTCGGCGGCAATACCAGCAGGCGGGCGAAGAAGCCCGCAGCCAAGACGTGCAGCGACAGTACCAAGCCAACATGCAGGACTACGGGTTCGGCAAAGAACTGGAAGTTGGCAAGCGGCGGAATATGAGCCAGCGGCAGCAGGGGCTGGCCGACCTCGACTCCCAGTTATTTCGGGCGCAGCAGGACTACGGCGTTGCCCGCATGTCGAACCTAGCCAACCTTTTTCTTCAGGGAGGACTGCTCAGCTACCCAACCGCGAGCGAGATATTAGGTGGCTACAGAGCGGAGAATCCCATTACTTCACCCACCGGAGATATTATTCCCTCCCCGGCCATGCCCAACGCTGGTGACACTGGCATCCTCAGAGGGTTATTCCGTTAGAAATGTTTGCCGCTAATTCTTACAAGCCGACGTTCAGCGGCCCCATGCTGGCATCTGGCGAACAGCTACGGAGGGGCAAAAACTCAGCGATGCAGCAGTCTGCATTTGCTGGCAATCAGCGGGCCTATTTACCCCGCAACACGGGAGTGCGGGCCGGTAGCAAGATGGCCGACTACCAAAGCGGCCTGCAGGCTGATGCGGCCATGGCCAAGGGGTATGCAGAGGCCCAGCGCCTTGCCCAAGCCGATCAACTTTACAACGCTGGAGCCACGCAGCGTTATCAACAGAACCGTGCTGGCGAAGACGCTTTCTTGCAAAACCTGCTACTGGGCCAGAGGCGCATTGACGAAGGGTCCGCTCTGGACATGGCAGGAATTGACACGTCAGAAATGCTGTCGCAGCGGCAGCGTCAGGTTCAGGAAGAGGCTGCCCGCCTTAACCGACAGGCGTCTGTCGGAGGCATTCTGGCTCGGCTATTTGGTTAGGAGTAAATACAATGGCCCTCATTATCAACGTCGCTTTCGACGAGATGCGCGACGATAGCGTCAACAAGATGCTGAAGGACGCCTACCGCGAAGACAAGAACAAAGGCAAGCCTCTGCATCTCCGCAAGCAAAAGTCGGAGCCAGACGACGATGACGACGACGAGCGCGACAACCCGGCTGACTTGGACCAGAAACTGACGGCCAGCAAGCCGCCCACGGTAACTACTGCTGACATGCCGCATGCCGTGGCAGCCAAGATGAGCAAGAAAGACCTGAAGCCTAAGTCTCGCAAGGGTAAGTAATGGCTGGCGGAAAGCGCGGCGGTCGCAAGACCCCCCGAAAAAAGACAAGGGGTACAGCCTCTGCAAAAGCGGCTGCCACTCGCATTACGCCGCTGACAGATGTCAGCACCTACAGTGATCTTCTGCGCAAACTAGACAGCAAGTCGCTGAAAGAGGTGATGTCGCGGCTTACGCCTGCACAGCAAGCCCGGGTTCAAGCCATTATTGGTGCCGAGCCACCAAGAACCGCAGCAGACAGTCACCCAATTTACGCCCTTCCGGCAAAGACAGGCAAGTCTGCAGCCAAGCCCCCAGCGCCACCACCAACAGATTTGCCGCTGGTGACACAACGGGTGGACCCGAGGTTACCGCTCTCGCGTGGCACACAGCCCACGGTTAGGCACCTAGTGAGCGGCTCGGTGCCTTTGGACCCGTCAGCGCCTACCCAAGAGCAGATTCCCAAGGCGGTCGAGGTCAAGAGGGCCAAGACCAGACGGGACAAGCCATCTGCGGACGAGCTTGACCGGCCAGAAGATTACATCGACCCCGCACAGGCTCGCACCGAATACTACATGGATGGCGTTGACCGCATGCTGCTAAAGCAGTTTGAGGAAATGCCGCCGACAAAAACCAACTTTGCCCGAATCAAAGAGATTGCCGAAAGGGTGCTAGAAGAGCAGTCAAGGGCTCCCAACGAAGACATTGTTGGGCCCTATGCCCGCGTCCTGCGGCGCATGGCAAAGAGCAATCCCACGCGGTTCGTCGATATCGTTTCGGCTATGGGGTATGACCCCGGCGATCCGAAGAGCTACAAACGATTCCAGCAGGACTTTGGCCCCGAGCGCGCCCGTCGCCCCGCAGGAGCTTTTGAGCGGCCAGAACTGGAAGATGAGCCCCCTTTGGACAAACAGCGGCAAGACTATGAAATGCCGCCCCGGGTCGTTTTCGGCACAGAGATCGGCAAGAAATTTGAACCCAGCACCAGTGCCAGCGGAATTGAAGGCTCTGTCTTCCCGATGGTGCAACAAGTTCGCGACATTGATTTTATTAACGCATTGATGCAAGACGCCGGGATTCAGAGCCAGATTTTCCCAGAGTCTGGACGGCGAACGTACACGAATGAAGGGCAGTTAATAACCCGCCTGCTTTCCGTAATCGAAGACATGCGTCGTCGCGGTGCCAAGATTCAGCCGCGTGATTCTACCAAGTTTCAATACAAACGAGTCTTCGATCCGGTTAAGCAAGAGTTTGTAGTTCAAGCGGAGCCCAAAGGTTTTGTCGATGACCCACAGACATTTGGGCCGAACGAACAATTCAGCTATAGCCCCGGTGTCGCCAACATCATTCGCGATCTTTTGGTTGGTGGCGACGGCAACGTGAAGGGTCTTGCTGAATTAGGCTATACGGGCCCAAAAGCCCCACGCAGTGGCCTTGGGTTTCGTTACACCCCTAGCACGTTGGTTGAGCCAACTACTGGAATGGGGATGCGTCGAGCGGACCTCAAAATGCAGCGAAAAACCCAAAAGCGGGACAATCTCGCTCGGGAATTGCTGATGGATTTTGTGGACGAGCGGCGGCGCGGGTTTATCCCAAAGGACATACAAAGCTATAGAGAGCAGTTCCCGTTTTTGATTGACCCAGAAACGAGCGAGGCTATCTCTCGGGTGTCCAGAACTACGGGCATTTTTCCGTTGGACAGTGTGCTGCAAGGCTTGCGGGTAAATGTTCCGTACCGAGATGGCAAACTATTGGCCGTAGGCCGGATGCCAAGCGAGGATGCCGCCAAGGTATTGTCTGCAAGCCGCATGACACCAGAGTCTTTCATTCCGGCCCTGCAACAGCTTATTTCGGACAGTCGCAAGATTTACGACAGACTTCCTCCCCACCCCACGCTTATCGGCAGCAAGATTGCCAAGGACTTGGAGGGCAAGACCGTGATGAGCGGCGACAATGTAGCCCGCATCAATGCCGAGTTTGCCCGCAGCGGCCAAGCCATGGAAGACGTGGTGGACCGCACACGGGGACCAAGGTTCTTTGAACTTTCCCCTGACCAGCAAGCTGAAATGATTGAAGTGATGAATCGCCGCAAAAGGGGGAGCGGCGAGGCGTACCGCCGCCAAATGGAGAAGCAGCGTGATGCCGACCAGATTACCACAGACCCATCTAAGGGTTACTTACAACGGATCGAAGCTACTGGTGGACGCAGCCCGTCTGCTGCCGTCCCGCAATCTATTCTCTACGGACTGATGGTGTGACATGGGAAAAAGAGGACGCCCACGCAAAGCCGCTAAGATGACCGCCGATGGGTTGCGCAAGGCTCTAATCGCTCGGAGATTTACCGATGGCGACACCCCAGTCAGCACAAAAGAGCTAGAAAGCCTCGTTGATGCCGGTAAAGACAAGGGCGGCCACGGGCTGGACGTGAACAAACTGCGCGAGTTGCTTGCTGCTGAAGGCTTTGCCGTAGAGGGCGGTGCGCCAGTTGCCCGAACGGCAGAGATGCTCGGCAAAGAGATCGACGACCTGCAGACGGCACAGCAAAAAATCGAAATCGCGATGGACCCGGATAACCCGGAGCCATCTGATGTTAAAAAGCTGCAGCAGATTCAGGAACGCTACACAAGACTTGTCAAAGAGCTTGACGCCCTGCAAGCCGAAAATGCCCCCCAGAACATTAGCCCAGACGCCGTTACGTCAGCCGATGATTCTTTGCCTCCGGTTGAAGCTGCTGCAGAAACCTCTGGCCTTACTCCAGAAGCGCAGCAGTTTCTGGCACAAGCATCATCTTCTGGTGCGATGCCAGCGTTTATCACAAAAAACCTCCGAAAGATCGCTGCCGACAACAACATTCCTGTCACAAAGCAAACTACTGCTGCAGATATTGTTGAGGTGCTAAAAAGCCGAATGGGTGGCGAGTCGGCACCTCCCGCCCCAGCAGCACCATCTCCTGCCGTCACAGAGCCACCATCGATGCGGGTGCGGCGTCAGGACTATGCTCCCAACATTGGGAGAGAAGAGCCCGGGAACTATACTGGCTCGCCTAATCGCACCCCGTTGGTTAGGCCAGAGCCCGGCGAAACGCTTGGAGGGCTACGGGCTATGCCAGAGCCAGCCGCCGCAACGGCGAGGAATGCTGGTGTGCCAACGCCCGAGGAGGACGCCGCCGCAGTGCAGCGGATTCAGCGAGAAGCCCCTCCCCCACCGCAGATGGCGGCACAGTATGAGCCGCTTGAACTAGACACGGATGCAGTAGACGATGCGCTGCTTAGAACGCAGGGGGTAGCGCAGGGGGGTGAGCCGCTGGGTGGCCTAATGGACAACGACCCCGCTCCGGTAGACCCAACTCTGTATGTGGACCAA
>Ga0180434_10003247_pt1 | contig 20880 bp, 15 predicted proteins | sample SS_ome_7_FD_132453 | JGI IMG/M metagenome (GOLD analysis project Ga0180434, IMG submission 132453) | Hypersaline lake sediment archaeal communities from the Salton Sea, California, USA - SS_1_D_2 metaG | ecosystem: Environmental > Aquatic > Non-marine Saline and Alkaline > Hypersaline >...
CATCGCCGGTGGGTGGCTTGGTCAGAAAATCGCGCGCACCAGCCAGCATCGCCCGGCGCAGGTAGTCTTTCTCGCCCTGGACGGAGAGCATCACCACCTGAGTCGCCGGCAGCTCTTGCAGGATGGCCTCCGTAGCGGCAATGCCGTCCATGCCAGGCATATTGATGTCCATCAGGACGATGTGCGGATGGAACTCCTTGGCCAGTTCAACGCCTTCTTGACCCGATGCTGCTGCACCAACTACTTCAATGCCAGCGTCGAAAGAGAGCAACTTACGCAGGTTCTCCCTTGTTTCACCAATGTCATCGACGATCAGCACACGGATCCGCTCTCTCGACTCTTCCACCTTGACCAATCCCTCCCCACCAGACAATGAGGAAACCTGCGGTGACCATCACTCAACCCTGGCCGACCCAGCGGTATCACCCAAGGCCCTCGCCCCTTAGAAGCTAGACTCTTGCCCCTTACGGACCTAGACCCTATTCGCCGACGGGCTCACCCCCGCCGCCACCAACCACCGCACCCGACTGGGAAGACTCAAGCGGAGGCGTAAGCCCATACGGCAGCTTGGACGGCAGCTCGATGTTGTAGCGCTCGAACAAGTACTCCAACGTGACCGAATCAGCGGCAGCCTGCTCTATGTCATCAGCAGAGCGCAGCACCAGGTCGATGTTGGCACCAACCTCACTCGCATATTTGAGCACCATCGCGTCCTGCGGCGTGACGATCAATGTCAGTGGTTCGACTGCCGCGCGCACGGCTGGCTCGGGTTGCTGCTCCCCGGCCTCCTCCAGCTGCTCCTCCTCGACACGCGGCAGGTCCTCCGCGCCAGGCCAATCGCCCACGCGAAGCACAACCGCGTTCTGAACCGTCAATTGGGTCACCAAGCGCGGCCGCTGATCCTCGCTTGGTCTCAAGTTTACCACCCAACCGTTGGGCAGTACTTCGAGGCGCCCCAGCACACCGCCCTGGCATCCTTCTCCTTCGGGCGGCTGCACGCACGAGGCATTATTAGGCAGAACGGTCTGGAACTCCTCATCCAAGTCCACAACCAGCAGCGAGATAAGCACATCCACGTGGTCACCCGGCCGTACAGCCCAAGCCACCCCAGAGTAGCGGCCCACCGGCAATGCATAGGCCACTTTCCCCGGCGGAATCTGCAGCGCTGCGTCCGACCCGACAGCAACCAAATCGCCGGGGGCGTCGGTGAGCATGCCATCCATCACCGGCATATCTCTTACGATATCTACTCGGGCGATACGACCCAGTGCGTCGTCAATATCGGTCAGGGTACCCTCGGGAACCGAAGATTGAGGCCACGATGCTGGTTGCACCCAGTCACCCATGATACGGCCGCCGCGCGGGATGTTCTGTGCAGCCACGATAATTTCTCTCATCCCCTCAGGCGGTGCAGCCTCACCCTCTTCCCCTTCAATCTCAACAGGGGACGGAGCAGATTCGGGCTGAAACGCGCCCCTCCTCCACAAGACAGCTCCCACCGCTACAGCTCCCAACACTACGATGAGCCCAATGATGATGAAGATTCGACCGCTGCGCATATCGCCTCCTTAGTTCCGTTGTATTCACCAGACGGGCTATTCCAAACACAGAACCATCCTGGGAAAACCGCCACCGTCGATACCCTCCGTAGCATCACGAGCCATAGCACAGGATCAGACGCAATTGAAACTCTGCAGGACTACCAACTGGCTTCAACATCCCCCCACCAGAGACCCGCCTACGAGTGTCATCACGCACTGCCCCAATTACGGCATCAACTGATGCACCTAAATAAGATAATACCGTCTTACAATCAAAATGTCAAGTACCAGGCCCAGGGTTGCGACATAGGATTTTCGTACCATAAAGGGGATAGGGATACGTATTCCAAACAAAATCCCGGGCCTTGTACAGGCCCGAGATCTTGCCATCTACCTACTAACACCAGTGCCCGATTCTCACTTCCTGGCCAGGAAAGACCCAACCAGCGACCAGGCAGATTACCGGATCAGCCGCAGGAAGATCCGTTCGTACAACTCGTCGAAGATCCCGTCCAGATCGCTGGTCGTGGGGGCATAGTAGCTGCGACCCTGAGTCAGATTGGCCACGTCCGCCAGGAGAGCCATGTCCGCCGACCGACCCAGACCAATCGCGTAGATCACGATGTTTTCGTTGAAGGCCTCCTCGGCATAATATCTCACGCAACCCTCGGGGCCGCCGCAGCTATCGCCTGGAGGCGTCCGGTTGGGCACTCCATCGGTGAGCAGCACCATGACGTGGGCAGAACCCGGTCGCCCGTACGGTGGGCCGCTATCATCCCCGACACCCAACACCTCTATGCCTAGCTTCATTCCATGGGCAATGTTGGTATAATTGTCCGTGCGGGTACGATCCAGTTCATATAGCACCGTGTTGGTGATCACGCCCGCGAAACAGCCGCAGTCTGAGTCACACGGAGGTTCGGCATCAGGACTACATGCATCTGGGTCGCACCAAGGCGAGTCAAGGTTCGGCGAACCTCGCTGCTTCAGACATTCCAACTGGTTCCTGACTTCCGCGCTGTCCGAATACGCCACGTAGCCCACCTGGTCCAGCCGGGGATCCAGCCGTCTGACAAAATCCTTGGCTGCCTCCAAAGCGCCCCGGATCGGCTGGTGGTCGTCGTAGATGGCATCGTATCGCTGATCTACGGGACAGTCTGGTCGGTAAAAGCCCCCTCCCTGGTATCCGCCCGGCCGCCCGGCGAAGCGTGGGTCGCACGGATCGCAGGCCGAGCCGGTGCGCCCGTCGTGCGGAGACATCCCCCGTACGTCGGGGAACAGAGACGAACTGCTGTCTGTGGTGATGATGATACGGTCCACGTCAAAACCAGGCCCACCGGCCCACAGGTTCAGCGTGTAAGTGCCCGTGATCAAATGAACTGCATCCCCTTCATTTCCACGCTCGCCCCGGCCAAGGGGACGCCATGCCCAGGCATCCCCTCGAGCGCCGTCGTAATACGCACCTTCTGGAAAACCACTCTCCTGCCCGTACAGCGTCTCATCCAGGCCCCAGAAGATATTTCTATCGTTGGTATTACCGCCACCCTGCCCCCGGATCCAGATGTAGTAGGTATCCTCGCGGGGTACGGTGAAGTCGTAGTCGACCCGTGGGGCAAGGAAGGGGCCCTCAGCATCCGCCGGCAAATCGCGCCGACAGTATCTACCGTTCGTGAGATCATCCCACGTGCAGGCTACACCCAACCCGGAGGTCCCACGGTAGTCGGCGAACGGATGATGAGAAAGGTAAGCCCCCCCGTTCCATCCCGTTGGACTCTCCTCCACGTCCCACCCCATCGCGCCCACATCAATGTCGTAATACTCGTTGTACGCATTCCGCTGCATGACCCAGTACGTCTTATAAGGCGTCGTGATCGCCCGTGTGATGCGGAGAGGGTCTGTAGTCGGCCGCGTGTAGGTCACGCTGAGCGACGAATACAGTTCGGCCTCGATGACCATGTACACTTCGCCGTCCTGGATGTCACCGGACTCGCCCGTCTTGTAGTATGGGTTGTCATCCAAGCAGTGATCCGGCACATCGCTCTCTGTAGCGGACCAGAAGAGGGGAGAGATGACGCCGCTGGGATACTGCGCGCCCGACGACTCCCAGCAGCCAAAGCACAGCGTGTCGAACTGCATCGAGCCAGACCGGTCATAGACGATAACAGTGTCGATGTTGTTGATGTTTTCTGCTTGAGCCGTGGCCTCGACCGGGACGTGTCTGAAGCCGATAAACTGCATGAATGTCATGAAGACCCGTCGCCGGACTCGGACACGGATACGGTCCGACGTGTCCGGTGTACCGCTCGGACCGCCATCCCGCCAATCGGCGGTTTCTACCCAAATGACAGCCTGCGCGTCCCCCTCTGGAGGGCCCGAGATATGCTGACCATCAATGACCAATCGCACGTCGCTGGCAGTATGATCGTATCCATTCTCCTGCAGGTAGACCAACGCGCGCGTGTGAGCCGCCCCCTCCAGCGGCAGTTCGGAAGCCCCAGCCAACGCGGCCGCGTCGGCCGCCTGCGCCACCCGCACGCGCTCGACGAAGACCCATCCCAGGTCAACGGCCAGGCCGACGAAAGCCAGGATTCCGACGAAGGCAAACGTGACGATCACCAGGCTCTGCCCTCCCGTGTGCTCGCGCAGCACCCGCTTGCCGGATCGTAACATTCTCCGCCACTGCTTGATCACCCTGCCCATATTACACCTCCAGCCCCATAAGGGCCGCCGAGGATCGACCGGCTAATCGACACTTTCCCGATCAGTGACCACTCGCATCTCGGCCCGCGCATACATATTCCAAGGATCCGGCGCCCACCGGGCATAGAAATTTCTCCAAAGCGGGTGATGCATGAAGAGAACCTCCACGATCACGATGTCATTGCCCATCCGCTCATACCCGGCCGCCTCGCGCGCAGCGTTGACATCTAGCGTGGCAGCGCGGTGGCGCTCCAAGACCTGGTCCACCGAGATCTTGGTATCTGAAACGTCAACCGGACGTACGTTTCCACTCCCATCTGGGACCACGCCAGAGACAAGGGGCTGAGTATCGGTAATCGGTTCCCCCAAGTCGTTTGTTCGGATGTTTGTGACAATGATGGCAGTGTTCGGATCGACGTCGTCCATGGTCGCCGTGCGCAGGAACGGATACTCGAAATCGCCCAGATTGTTCCTCCCACCAGCACTGACTACGCGGTCGCTGACATCCTCTTCGCCGAAGCGCCCACGGGCTGCAAAACGGCAGCCCTCACGACAGGCATTGACGACGATAAGGTAGTTCCGCAGCGCAAACCCAAGCTCTACAAGACTCATCAACAGGATCAAAAGCACGGGCAGAACAGCGATCAGTTCCAGCAACGCCTGGCCAGATTCCGCTTTCCGCTTGGACATCCTACCCCTCCTCGCTCGACACCAGTGAAACGTCGTTTTCAGGCATTCCGTCACGGCCCAACCAAGGCGCCATCAGCACCGCTTAGCACGACAACCAGGGGATCCTCCATGCTGCCAGCCAATCCGACTACGGTCCAATCCAGCCGCCCATCTTCCCCCTCTGATACGCGCAGTTGCATCGCTACGTCCGCATCCGGATGTTGGGCCACCAACTCCTCGCCTCCATGCCTCCACCACGTCCAAAGCGCCCCGTCGCTATCCACACGCCAGTCTCCAGCGGAGAACGTAGGCACTGGATAAGGACTTTCGCTTTCACGCACCACCCGAGCTACCCCATCAGCCACCGCAATGAGGGCCAACCGCTGTGTGGAGGAAGAGAAAAAGTGAAAGGTCCACTCCACCTGCCCCTCTGGCTCCAGCCCCACCGCTGACCATTGGCCGGAGACTGCCGCCAGGCCCGCGTCCCGTTCCCACTGTCCGGCCAACTCTGCCGCTGGAGCATGCGCCTGGCGGGCAGTGACTCGGCTGCCGGCCCAACCCGCTGCCGGAGGTAAGCCAGCCGATCGAGCTACCCGGTCGTAGACCAGCACCCCCAACGCAGCCAGCAGCGCCACGCTTATAACCAAGCTTAAGAGCAATAGCAAACGTCCGCCCACACCCTCAGTCACCGCAGTTGCACACTCCATCAGGGTTATATTCGCTCATCTGCCTCCTCGCTTGAATCGGTATGAACTTTGCATTCCCGACCGCACCAGCCGACCGGTACCAGTAGTTTATTCGCGGCTTCACCGCGCTCCATAGCGCCCACTCGTATCAGCGTGCGGGGCAACCAGCGCACCCCGATGAGCCTTCGCCACGAACGGCAGATAGACATGGGGATAGCGATCCTCCTCATTGCTGCCGTAAAAGACATCCCAAGCATTCGCGCTCACCTGCCGCATAAAAGCGACATGCAAGACTGGGCTGCTGTCACCCTGCCCTACTCCAACCACTGCGGAGCCGAGGGTACCTGTAAACAACGTAGATGGAGGATTTACCTCCCACTCCAAGCTGTCTGCTGAGGCACCTGAGCTGGCGTAACTGTAGTAGATCACGTATTCCGTACCCTGGGTACCGTCGGGGCTCTTCGCGTGCCAAACGACGACAGGCCAGCCATCTTCATTCAACGCAATTGATGGCCGGAGGTACAGCAGGAATTCAGGCATCTCTGAGAGAACGTTAACAGAGCTATACTCCTCGTCGAGAGTCGTCGAATCACTGCCTACCTCGCGGATCCCCCCCACCCAGTTGGCCCCCCTGTCGTTAGAGCGCCGATAGACCAGGTGGTATGCACGACACACCGAGCCATCGAGATCCGCGCACTGCTCCCACACGACGAACACACGGCCTGCCCCAGCCACCACATCGGGATTCGGCACAGAATAGGAAATCGCCTGCGCTGAGTAAAGTTCCCTGGGGCCATCGCTGCCTGACTCAGTGCGCCGCCAATACATGATGCTAGGCGTCGTCCTTTCCTGCCACACCACGTGTGCGTTGCCATCGGCCCAGGCGATCGCAGGCCGGTTGTTGTCGCCTGCAGATGCCACGGACTCTATGCGACCCCACCCACTGGCACCTCGGGCACAATAGCGGATATTTCCAGTTCTGCTTTCATCATGTTGTGCCCACACGACGTGAGGATTCCCATCCGCGTCCAGCGTGAGATCCACCCACGTGATCGTATTGCGTGATGCATCTACAGAGGTCACTACCTCTGCCAGGGCACCGCACAGGATTGGGGACTGGCTCAAATCGTACCTCTCGTAACGCACCTCTCCGAAATAGAGATCGCCAGCAGGATTCGTCCTGAAGACGAGGTAGGCCACGTGGGCCACAGTGCCGTTGACCGCCACGGCGGCGTCGTAGGCATAGGCAAATTGATCGCCGGAGAACACGCGGACTTTATCGCTCCAACCAGGGTCTGCCTCTGAAGCAGCGCGCAGGTAGACATGCCCCTTGCTTCCGACCGCGCCGGCATACCCCTCTGTCCAGACTACAGCCACGCGGCTGCCGTCTGAGCTGGTCGCCAGTTCAGGATCCGCAGAGACGAGGTTTGCTGTGCGGGAGAGATTGTTGCGAATGTGGAGGAAATCCAAAGGGCGCGCCGTCGCCACGGTCACCAACACCGCGGCCAGAGCCGCCGCCGCCAACACGGCCGCCAGGACGATCAGCGCACCGCGCCTATGCTTGCCCCACCCATCTGGCACTATGCCGCCCCCCCTCGCCTACAGTAAAAAGAGGTTCACAGTGTAGTCGCCCTCGACGACCTGTATGGTCCGCGTCGCAAAGCGCAACCACCCTCCGACCCAGATCTCCGCGTAGATCCTATAGACGCCCGGTGGAAGATACTGGAAATGGTATGCCCCGCTCTCATCGGTGGAGGTATGATAGACCCCTCCGTCGGGACCGTAGACCCATAGGTTCACACCCGGGAATACCCAGGGAATACCGCCTGCCAGCACCCACGCCTCCCCATGGATCGAGGCGAACTCGTCCGGATCAATTTCTGGAACGCTGATGTCTGCCGAGTAAGCAGCCACCCCAGCCGAGCCACAACCGCCGCCGGCGGCGTGGCTCTCCACCCGATACAGGCCTTCACTACCACGGGGGACATCAAATGGCAGGTTCGTCCTGTCCCAGGTGATAGAATCTACGTTGACGCCGCTCGCCACGACGGTCTGGGTAACCGAACCAGTACCGGAGACACGGCACCACAGCAGGTGGTAGGGATTGTCCGCCGGATCGTGATCCATCACGTCGGCATTGATGGATTGCTGAGGGGCAACCTCGTGGTCAGAAATCGTGATGTACGGCCCAGAGACGTTCCACGTCTTCGTGGCTGTGTCCAAGGGCTCACTGCCATCCGGCCGGCCGTTGCCGTTGTAGTCCAACCAGGCGCGGACAGTCACCGTCCCCGGACGATTCCCGTACAGCGTGACCATGGCCTGTCCCCCTCCATCGGTCTGGGCCTCGGCATATCGGGGGCCCGCCCCGGAATAACTGAACCCGCCCTCATCGGTGGAAAAACTGACCGATTCCCCTTCCACCGGTTCACCCGGCCGGTCAGTCACCGTGGCGATGAATACATGCTGGCGCTCGTCGGGCAGCTCATTGGTCGCATCCTCACTCAATACGACCGTATACAGGGGAAGCGGTGTCGACGTCACTGTGACTGTCGGCGTCGGTGAGGGCGTCACCGTCTGGGTAGGCACGGGTGTGTCGGTCGGCGTAGGGGTAGGTTCTCTGGTACTCGTCGGAGGCGCGGTCTCCTCGATATAACCACCTGTTTCAAAGTCAGGTGGCACCTGATCGCTCATTCCGGCCTGGATACCCTCATTGATCATCTCCGTATCGGCCTGCACGGGGACGTGTTCAACCACCGCGCGATAGAATGGATCTATGATGTGAACATTGTGCAAGACCAGCACGCGAACCGGCAATCCCTCTTTTCCAGGCTGGTCTATACAAGAGTCGGGATCCGCGTTGCAATCGGCATCAAACGAGGAGAACCCCCATACACGCACACCAAAGAAACCCGGCTCGTCCTTGTACAGATGGAACGAATCCTCATCCAAACCCAGGGGGCCAATACGCAGCCCGGCAGCGGCCCGGCGCGCTTCTCGCTTGATCAGCGCGGCGCGCCGTTTGTTATACTCATTCTCGTTCTCGGACTTGTTGCAGACTTCCGCTGGATCGGAGAAGGGAGGCCCCTGACTTGTGCCTTCGTCACAGATATCGCCGCTAAGTTTGTAACCCCTGATGGGCTGATAAGTGACGGCGAAGCGCGCAGCCTCTCTGGCTGCGTGCTGCACGGTCAAATAGCCTTGAATTAGAAACGCAGCCTCAATGATGCCAAGTATAATGAGTAGCAACACTGGGAGAACCAGTGCAAACTCAAGCAGCCCTTGCCCCGTTCGCCTTTTCATCACCGCCCTCCTTGGCCCATCCACATTCACAAATCACCGAGACAACTGTGACCACAACGATGTTACAAGGATGGGTGCTGTCTTCATTATACCTCAAACGACCCCCTCTCCGCAAGTGTACCATGGTACTATTTGAAAGCGCCTTGCCCCGCTACACAGACAGAGCCTCGCGTACGCGAGGCTCTGCTGGCAGTGCGATTTGACTGCACCGCTGCGGTGATCGTTCGACTAGATGTTTTCCACAATGTTGCTGAAGACATTGCCGATGGCCGGACCCAGAAGAGCCAAAATTACAATCACCACAATGGCCACTAGAACAAGGATCAACGCATACTCAACCAGGCCCTGGCCCTCTTCACGAGGTAGAAACAGCATCTCTGTCACCTCCTTCCTTATATAGTATGGTTCTATTATAGTGCATTTCAATCCGCGTGGCAATAGGAAGTTTGTACTAATCTGTGTCTCGCATCAGGAGACGGGCAGATCAAAGCTGATCTTTGTCCCTCTCCCCACCCCACTATCAAATCGGATCTGCCCACCCAGCATCTCCACTCGCTCACGCATCGTCGCCAAGCCCAATCGGTCCAAATCCGGCGAAGCGAGGGATTCAGAAAGGTCAAAACCTCTGCCATTATCCTCAACCGCCACCCGCGCGCGGTCATCGCTAACGTCCAAGTTGATCTGAATCTTGCTGGCATTGCTATAATCGACCGCGTTATTGATCAACTGCTGGATAAGCCGGAAAATCGTCACCTCCTTGTGTGACGCCAGCCTCCGCTCCTTCCCGGTGACCGTCAGTTGAGTAGGAACCCCGCTATTATCAGAGAAACTGTCCACGTAGCGCCGCAACGTAGGAATCACCCCCAGATCGTCAAGCATCATCGGGCGCAGATTAAGGATGAAGTTCTTGACTTTCTGGAACGTCGCAGCGACAGCATCTGTCAGACTCGCCAACTCAGTTCGTGCTCGCTCAGGCTGTGTATCAAACAGGCGTTGACAGATCTCAGCCTGGAGGATGAGATTGGTCAGAGACTGAGCCGGACCATCGTGCATCTGCCGGCTGAGCTGCTGCCTCTCCCGTTCCTGAGCCTCGATGATACGGACTACAAGTGGCTGTGCGGGCTCCCCCTCATCAAGAGCTTGAGGCTCATAATCAGCCTGACTCGCATACTTCAACACACCTTGCAGCAACTCGCGATTGCGCGCCATGTGACGTCGGTCACTCTGCAGCTTCTCCAACTGCCCCTGCATGGTGAAAAGCCGTTGCTGCGAGTCCAAGGCGGCCGTGTAGGTCTCTTGTATGTCCTCTCGTGGCACAGTGTCCAGTGCCGCTTCGATTTGTCGCAATCGATTGGTCACCTGGGTGTTGCGTTGCGTCAGACGCTCTACCTCTCCCGTCGTCTGCTGAACCAACAGATCGATCTCCTTGAGTTCGCGCTGCATCTGATCGTAATCATCAGTGCACTGCTCCAGAAACTCTTCCAAGGATTCTACGTTGGTACCATCCGCAACAGTCATTGCATCTGCTCCCGTTTTTCGGCCCTAGTGTTCGAAAACAACTTCCAAGCTTTGACTTCTTTCAAAGCCTACGACTTATCCAACGCGCCAGGCAAGCCACGTCGAGCTCGTGTACTCTCCTCACGCAGGGGTACCCAACCATGCCGGAGAGCATAGACGGCGGCCTGTGTTCGATCCGATACCCCCAGCTTACTCAGGATGGACGTCATATGATTCTTGACCGTCTGATGGCTGATCCCCAAATTATACGCGATTTCCCTGTTGCTCATCCCCTGGATGACCAACTCCAGGATCTCCATCTCGCGGGGGGAAAGGGGCGCGAGAAACTGCTCCTCCTCTTCAAATATCCCTCCGCCGAAGCGCCGAAACTCTTTCAGGAGCCAATCCCCAATTCCATCCTCGTCCAGCACCGTTTCGCCAATCACGTACTCCCCCTGGCTTACATGTCGAATGACGTTCACCAACCGTTCGGGGCTGACATCCTTAGAATAGTAAGCTGCCGCACCGGCGCGGATCGCGTGATAGACCTGCTCTTCATCATCATAGGCAGTGAGCATAATCACGTTGACCTCTTGGCAGCGGGCCTTGAGTCTGCGTGTGGCCTGGAGGCCATTGAGGGTTGGCAGGTTGATATCCATCACGACTACATCGGGAAGCAATTCCTGAGCTTGCTCAATCGCCTCAGGACCGTCCGTCGCCTCGCCGACGATGGCAATGTCCTCATGCACAGTCAAGACATTCCGCAGGCCCTGGCGGAAGACCGGATGGTCGTCCACAATCATCACCGCAATCTTTTTTGTCATGCCTCCCCCTCAAGCACGTCCCAACCAGAACAGGCCCAAGCCAAATGCGGTGGACGATAACCCGCACGTGCCTGTCGTGCCCAGCCGGCAAGAACTTGTAGGGTCAGGCCCTGGCCAGCCGCACAGCCCTAGTATACCACACGTTGGGCCAGGAGCGCAACTCAGCCGAGCGCTTCTAATTCACCTCTGCCACCAGCCCGTTACCGTGACTCTGTACGCTGGTAGAGCTGCACCTGCCCACCGTCGAAGGTCGCTACCAGGGCCAACCCCGCCGTGCTCTCACCCGCGTACAACTCGGCCAATCCCTGTGGTCGGTTCTGGTCCAGCACCACGTAGTCAACTCGGTACCGGTCCGCGACCTTCAGGAGTGCGTCCACACCTCCGTTGGGCACAACCACCGCAGAATGCCCGGTGTGGTACCAGAAAGCTGGGGGATTACCGACCATCACCCGTGGCTCCTCCACACCTTGTCGCGCCAGCCAAACCCCCACCTTTAGGTAAGAGGCGTCAGCATCCCGCCAACTAGGCAACTTTTGCACTGCGGCGTAACCGCTCAAAGCCAGCGCTGCCAGTGCCGCGGCGACGGTGAACACTGCCTCGGCCTGTCGCAGGTTCCAGTGTCGCCGCCGGGCTGCCCATCCTACCGCTACCTCCAAACCCTCTGCCCCAGCGGTGAAGAGAAATGGTAGTGTGGGTGCACTGGCGTGGAAGAAGCCGCCCCGAGGGCCAGGGAAGGTAAACACCAAGGAGTGAGCCAGGTAAACGAGGAGCAAGTACACGAGAGATACGACGAGAGGAGAGCGACGGCGTAGACGGTAGAGGCCAACGAGGACAAACGGTAGCAGAAAGATGAGACAATCCTCGGCTAGGAACCGTGCCATGTTCACACCCAGCGCCCACACTTTTGAGCGCAGGATGTCCAACCAACCCCAAGCCAAGAATGAACGGAGAGAGAGAGAGCATCCATAGCAGAACATGTCATCGTAGGTCCGCAGCCAGAGCGTCTTGGCGCCTGCTGGCGAGAGGGGCATGCCGATGACGGAGATGTTGCGGAAGAACCAGGGTGACATTACGAGCAGGTAACCAAGAATCACCAATGACCAACGACCAATGACCAAGAGGGATGCGTGTTCAACAGTGCTTGCTTCGTGATGCCTGGTTCGCGATGGGGAGTAGACCGAGCAGGTAAGGATAACCACTGGCAACAGCAGGACACCATCGGCGCGTGTCAGATGAGCCAGACCAGCAAGCAGCCCGACCAGCAACCAGCGACCAACATCCACCATCCAGCATGTAGTATCCAGCATCCATTTTCCAGCCAGCCACAGTGCCAGACTTACGAAAAGGGCAAAGGGGGCAAACGTCTCCGGGAGGGTCCAGTAGGGGAAGAAGAAACCACTGAAGAGGAAGAGAAGGGCCGCCAGCCAAGCATCCCGCCGCCGGCCTGAGGTCGTCCAGGCCAGTCCGTACGCGACGACGGGCAGGAAGGCAGAGATCAGGGCGAAGGGTAGCTGAAGGGCAAAGAAAGAGCCGGGGAAGAAAGAGGCGAAAGGGCTTGCCAGCAAAGAAGCCAGTGGCATCCAGTAGAGGAAACCAGGATGGGGGAGTCCTACCGGGTCATCCAGATAGTTCCACAGGAAATGCTCGCTCAGCCCACCGCCCTGAGCCAAGTGCACCGCTCCAGCGGCATAGTAGGCCGTATCCATATAGCCTGGACGAGTTAGCAGTAGAGCTGTCGCCAGGCGCACGGCCAACGCCAGGAGAAAAACCAGGATCGTATCACGCCCTCGCTTGCTAATCATCATCTGTTATCCCGACTAGTCCCACAGCCGCACAATCAAGGGAAGGAGAAATGACTCCAGCAGGTCTCGCTGCATTCGGCTTACGTCCCCCCTCCCATATCACTTCATAGACCATCACATCTCCTTGCTGGAACGTTGGCTCCAGATAAGAAGCCTCTGATGGATCGAAGTCGCCTATGCCACGCTCGCCTGGCCCGTAGAAAACCCACTCCACCTTCCACTTTCTCAAGAGAGCCAACCGATCCTCGTCAGACGTACTGGTGGCAAAGAAATGCATCACCTCGTCCTTCTTGGCATCGTAGTTCACCGTCTCCATCCAGTGGCCTAATACCACTCGGTGGCCGATGCGACCACAGATCAGGTTTCCAGTCTCAAGACCCGCCAGGACAGTCTCCTCCCAAGATGTATGCGTTCCCAGCCAGTCGACGCCAGTCACCAGTTCAACAGGCCAAAACAAGGCCGAGGCGCGGGCTACTGCCGCCACTGTCAGCCCTGCTGTCAGGTAGAGATTACTCATCGCCGCCACTGCAAGCATTGCCACTTGCGTGCCCGATTGCCAGCGGGCCTGCCCTTGCCATCTGATCTTGGGGAAAAGCCCCTCCACCAGCCCCTTCCCTGCCAGCAATCCGAGTGGTACCTGCACTCCCTCAAGAAACCGGCGCTGTAGGTTCCATGGCAAGTAAGCCAACACTATCACCAAACCAATCCAGAGCAGGGGGAAGCTAAGCACCCACGCCCCCTGGCGGCGCGCCTGGGCCACCACGCCGATAATCGCCAACATCAATAACAGCCCGTAGCCTAGCAGATAGATTCGGGGAGGAGGAGAGAGAGTCACATTCTGGGCCGACCAGCCTACAAACGCCTGCTGAGTACGAAATACCCAAAGATCGTAGAAAACCAGAAACAACTGAGCCATTCCCATCGCCGCTACCGTCACTAGGCCTCGCCACGCAACTCGGCGCGTGCACACTCCATCAACAACCCAATACAGCACAGGCAACAGGTCAGCTAGAAGGAGCATATACGGATGGATAAGACCCAACACCAACGACGCCAGAACCGCTCCCGTCCCTTCCACCAGCGAAGGGCCTTCAGGGCGCCGCACGATAAGCAGGAAAATTGCCAGAAGCAGGCCAATAGCAGCACAGAAATGAGGAGAGGTAAGCATAGCCAGATATGTAAAACCATCTAGCAACCAGAAGTCCATCGGCGACACGCCGCCCGGCAGTGTAGGCGCAACAATCTCTGTAAACCATCCAAGCCCCGAGGCGGTCGTCGCTAGAAGGAAGGCTACCCGACGGGTCAATACCGGCCTGACGAACAGGGCAATGAAATGGTAGACAGCCAAAAGCATCAGGAAGCTACATATCACCCGGGCAACCTGATAGGTCAGCGGCAGTCTCCAACCGAGCCACCGAGCCAGGTGCCCCAATGCAACGTAGAACGTCTGCAGATAGACACCACGGTGTTCCTCCGGGGTGAAGAGCAGACGATATCGCCACTGACCACGATACCCCTGCCACATCTTCGCCAGATGGCTGTGGTAGTCGCTGCGATCAAGCAACGCGCCGCTGAAGCGCAGGTCGGGCACCTGCGCCAGATATCCTGCCAGGTACGGCACCGTGGAAGCGACGATCAACAGACCAGCCGCCGTCACCACCCACACCCACTCGCGTCGCTCAAACCCTTTCACGCTAGGACTCCTCCCGGCAATAGAGCGCCACGATCAGGTCACCGAACCACCTTCGTTCTGCCTCAACGAAGTCATCCGCCAGCCAGCTCAAAGCTGGGTGCTCGACCCCCAATGCTTGCACCTCCTCTACCTCGCGAGGGAAATATATCAGCCAGACCCGCTGCGCTTCACCCACCGCCTCGGCAATGGTGGAGGTAGCAAAAATGCCCAGCGCTTCCTGCGTCGGGCTGGCCAGCGTATCCTGCAGCGAGCCGGGCGGGTCGGCCAAGAAGGTCCCATCCAACCCAGGTGCATAGACGTGCATAGGGAAATAGGTCAGCTTGTTCGTGTGGACGACGGCATCCATCGGCTCGACGCGCGCATCCAGATAGGCGATGGCTTCCTGAAAAGGTGGACGGGGGAACCTGGCGTACGTATAATGGACGACCAGCGACCCGGTCACGCTCACTGTCATGATCGCTGCTAACATCAGTCGTAGGAGATTTGGGAGCCCGCCCCGAATCAGCAGCCATCCCACAGCCCCCAAGTAGAACAGCGCCGAGGGCAACAGCGCCCGCTCCAGGTACAGCGGCTGCCAGCGTGAGACCAGCATAAGCGAAAGCACGGGCACCCAGCACAGGAGCAGAAACCAGCCCGCCTGGGAGTAAGCCTGCCAGGACCGTAACGCCACCAAGACAAAGATGAGCAGTCCTGCAAAGAGCCCCAAGCCCAGCACCCACAAGGGCGCAGGTTCATAGAAGGTGAGGACCGGCAGCATAAGGACGCGGATCACCTCGTCAGCGTTTGGCGGCGCGAGCCAATACCCGCGTCCTATGAAGCCCACTTGCCCGGGCAACACACCTATGAGCCAAGGGCTGAAGAGGGCCAATACAACCAGATCGGCCAGGAACAGCGCCGGGAGACAGCGCCACCAGCGGCGATGGGTCACAACCAGCAGGTGAAGCGCCAGCAGGACAAACGCCCCCAGGTTGTGGGCGTAGAGCGTGAGCGCAGCCCCTACCGCATACAGTCCCCACCAGTGGGCCTCACTCCAGTTCCCCCTGCCCGTTATCCCATGCTCCCTGCTTCCCGCCCCCTGCCTCCTGTCCACTGCCTGCCCCGCCGCCAGCACCCGCAGCAACGCCCACGCCGCCACCACTGCGGCTAACCCCAGCAGCGCATACATGCGCGTCTCTTGGGAGTAGGCCACGTGGAATGGGTTCGTCGCAGCTAGAAGACCGACCGCAAGGCCAGTCGACTGGCCGAAGCACCAGGCAGCCAGCCGCCACAGCAGCGCGACAGTGACCATCCCCAGTGCCACGGACAAGTACCTGACCGCCAGCGGGGAGCAGCCAGCCAGATCCATCCAACCGTGGAGGAGGAAATAATAGAGCAAAGGATGAACGTCGGCAGCGCCAGCCCCCTGCACCGGCGTGACCGTCCCGTATAGCATCTGGGCCGGGCTAAGGGAAGCGTACAGGACAGCAAAGGCCTCATCGTACCACAGGGGTCGGATCTGCACGTGGATCATCCGCACGCCAAAAGCGATTAATATAATCAAGGCCACCAGTCCACAGCGTCTCATTTTCCCATCTCCTCAACCCGTGATGGGCTATAGAAGCGGTTATACAAAATCACAGCCAGTGGGATGATCAGCCAGGGGAAGATCGCCCGCCACCACAGGGACAAACCCACCACGACCCAGGAGAGGGGGACCATCAACCAGGACGGAGCGGCCTCCATTAGAACCAACAGGTCATAGAACATCCCAGATGGATTAGCCAAGGCAGTGGCCGCCCAACTCACCGGCCGGGACTGGAACAGACCCCAAACCAACACCGCCGCCGACAGTACCAGGAGCACCGGCCACGCCTGCGGCAACAAGCGCTCAAGGCTCCATAATCCGGGCGAGTTGCCACGGGATAGCGAACCCAATGGAGGAACCGCGGACTGCCAACGTCGCGGCCAGGTGGGATCGATAGGAAGCAAACAGCCCCATAGCCCGACCGTCATGGCGGCCCACATTCCCAGCGTACGCCGGTCCTCCCGCAGCCATCGCCACAGCGTCCACGGTAGCACGATCAGCGCAACCTGAGGCTTCAATGTGATCACCGCCCCCGCCAATGCAGACCGCCAACCGGTACGCAGTCGTGAACCCAGCGCCCACAGCACCAGGTCCACCTGTCCCGAGGAGAACAGATGCAGCAGGGGAAAATACAAAGCCCACTCCACAATCCGCCGGCGCAGTCTCCATCCCAGGAGAACCAAATTGAACGTCAGCCACACCCAGAAGGCCGGCTGCCGGGGCAGAGGTGCTAGGAGGGCAAAGATATAGGCCACCGGCAGGGGATAGTAGAAACCACTCACTCGATAGGGATCCTGCCCCAGCCATACAGCCCGACCGGCCTGCCACAAGACGCCAAAGTCGTACCCCCCCATCATCCCCCCTCTGTCAGCCAGCGGCTGCCCAGCACCCAAACGACAAGCAGCCCGAAGGGAAGTGGCAGGTACACAGCAGGATGCTCAAACTTGTCTACCACGGTGGTCAGGAACAGGACCCACAGCCCGGCCAACAGCACGACCTCAATCAGCACAATCAGCCATAGCCCCCGGCACTTGCGTTGCAGAGCTCGGAAAGCCAGCACTAGCGGCAGGAGCAGGATCACGTAGTTCGTCGTCGCCGTGCGCAACGCTACCAAATTAGTGATGATCAGGCACAAACCCATCGCCCAATCGAAGGCCCCTTTCGTCCTCTTGCGCAGCGCAGCGCGCCAAGCAACGAGCAGGTAACCCAAGGCAGTCAGTGAAAGGCCCCATTCCCCCCAGGTCCCGAGAACTGGAAACGTGACATGAGAAAGGATCCAGATGGGAGATCCGATAGCCGTGTAGCTTGGGTACTTAGCCACCTGCCTGACGAAACCACCCAGCCATCCCGGTTCAGCCAGCCAGGAAGCCCCTAGCAGCAGGGCCATCATTCCCAGGAAGCCGCCCAAGAAGCGCCAGCGCCGATCCAGTGCGGCCCACCACAAGAGCAGAGTGACGAGCAGAAAAACCATCTGAGGTTTGACAGTGGAGAGCGCCAGGCAAGAGCCAGCCAAGATGTCTAACTGCTGATCCAACGCCCATAGGCTCAACGTCACCATAGCGAAGACGAATACAGCGAACTGCCCCAAGAGCAACGCCCGGGCATCGGGGTAGAACAGAAATGCCCAAATCACCGTACACACGAACAACCACCGCGGTGGCCGCCAATTGTAGAGCCGTACTGCAAGCAACACTCCCACGAACAGGCACGCCTCCAGTACAACGAGCCAGACGGCCTCCGCCGCTGGATACGGCATCCAGACCAGGGGCAAAAGCAAGAAGGTTGTGTAGAACGGGTAAGCAAAGGGACCCGGATCGAACTCCTGCTCCTCGTCTGGCCGGATAGGGCGACCGTAGATCAGCAATTGGATCTGTAGCGTGGCCTCGTCTGAATACGGGCTGAGACCATCGCACCAGAAGGCCCGCGCCCCACCCCAACGAGAGGCAAAGTCGTTCGCGCCGGGATAGCGGGAAGTAAAAAATGCGTATGTTGCCCACACGTTGCCAACTAGAAGCAGGCCCATCAGGGATAGCAGTATCAACCGGCGCATTATGCCCCCATGCGAGGCTCTAGGTCCGATGCCCCCGTCACCAGAGCGAAAACTATCAGCCATTGGCTCACAGGCATCCACAGCAATCTCGTGGCTAGCGCAATTCATAGAGAACGTAGGCACTGCCAAATTCCTGGATGCCCTGCAGATGATGGCGGCGCAAAGCTTCCAGCGTGACAACGTCCGCCTCGGTCACCGGGTCGAACCCAGCCTCATGAATCATCTCGAAACCTTGCTGATAGAACAAAACGTTAGTGACCCCTTTTGCACGCCAGGCGGTGGCGATAGCATCAGCATGTGCACCATAGAGACGCGTAGCATGGAGGAAACGGTCCAGCAGCGTGTCGGGGCGGCAGTCAACCGCACAATGATAACTGCGCGGTTCCCACAAGAAGAGCACCACAGCATCCGGAGGGAGTTCTTGATTGATATATTCTAAGGCAGCGTAGTACCATCCCAAGCGACGGGCGAGGAACTCACCCCGGCTTTCGTGTCCTAACAGCACGCCCAGCGGCTGCGCCTGTACAGTGGAGAGGAATGAAGCCACCAGCGTCAGCCCCAGTACCCCCAGGACGATAGCGCGCGCCAGCCACCCCAGATCCAGCGGACGGAGAGGCAGCGACCGCAGCCCCACCGCCGCACCCACGATCAGCGCCAGGAGTCCAAAGGCAGGAAAGAGTAAGCGGGTCTGCATAAGGAGCGCAGTACGGGCTACCCCCCACAGCCAGAAGCCGTAGAGCACGCCGCAGAAGACCAGCGCTGCCCGCAGCCATCGGCGCTGCGCAGTCGGCAGTCGCCGCCAGACCAGGAGCAGGAAGGGTAGAAACATCAAGAAGAGAGGCCCAACGGTGGCGCTGTAGCCTGCCAAACCTTCCCTCCCCCATACCGTGGTATCCCACGGCGCGGTGAGCAACTTCCACGGCGCAGTGTAGAGCAAACCAGTGCCAGGGCGGTCATACCACCAAGCCCGCCAGTCGTCCCAGTACACCCCACCGAAAAAGAAGGGATAGGTCGGGTTGCCGGTCAGCAGGAAGTTCTTAACCAGCCACGGCGACCACACGAAGAGGGCAATGCCCCCCACCAGCAACCATTCCCGTGCCGCCAATTGCAGATTGTGCGTCCCCAGGCCAGAGTCGGAAGCCTGAAAAACCAGGAGAACCAGCCCCAGCGCAGGCAGGAGCGCCAGCGCAGTGTATTTGGTAGACAGGGCCAGCCCAGCGTAGGCTCCGCTCAGGGCCAGCCAGCGGTGCGACTGCACATCTTCCTCAAAGGCGCAAGCCAGGGCAAGGAAGGCCAATGTTGCGTACAAAAGTAACGCCAGGTCCACATAGGGCCACCCAGCCAGCAGAACGATAGAGCGAGCCGAGAGTAACACGGCCGCCGCCAGCCAGCCCGTCCTACCGCCCAGCCATCGTCGTCCAGCGCTCACCAGCACAAGGACTCCAAACACTCCGTAGAACCAGTGGATCGGCGCCGCCGCGCTCTCTCCGACCAATCCCATCGCCCAGGTGAAGAGCATTTCCGTTAGCTGGGGAAAGCCCAAGTAGGGCAAGTCCAAGGAATGGGAGATTCTGCCTGTCGCCAAGTAGAGCTTGGGGCCGGTCAAGTGGTAGACCAACCCATCCCAGGCAGTGGGTGGCGTCAACGCCCAAGCCAAGGCAATCACCAACGTGATCCCGCAGTAGCCAGCCAGGAAAATCTCGAACCGGCCCTGAGGCCGCCAGGTCCGGTCGGCCCATGCCTCCCGCAGGGCTCGCAACAAGCGGCAACCAGCACCCATAAAACCCACCACCGTCAGCGACCACAGCAGCCACGGTTGCAGCAGTCCCACCGCCCCCAGTCCCAGTCCAATAAGCGAGACCACGCCCAATCCCAATGGCGCAGCCCAGACCATCCGCTCAAGTGGCTTCAGATCCAGTCGCTCCAAGAGCAAAAGCCCTATGCCGGTTCCTAGCACGACCACCATTCCCGCACCGATAAGCCCGGCTACTGAACGGCCCACTGCTACGAGTTGCGAAACCGTGAACGGCTTGTGGAACACATAATAGACTGCAACGACTGAAGCGTTCCACAGCATAGCTACTATCGTCGCCAGCACCCACGTCAGCCTACCCCGCTCGCTCACGGACACCCTCCGCCGTCCTGCAACGCGCCACCTCCGCAGCCACCAGGCTCCAGCAGAGCAAGGTACAATCCACTCAGAAACCACTCTTGCTCGATTTGGCTGGCGTGATCCGTTAGCCATCTACCGATCCCGGTCTCTTCTGAGACATAGGGGTCAAAATGCCCGGCCCGAACGAACGCATGGGAAGATGCCAGTCGATCCCGATGCAGAAACCAGATTCGCCCTCCCTGGCAAAGCGCCTCGTCTAAAATCGCAATCTGTGACTGTTTATCCAATCGCACGATGGGCAGAGCGTGATCGGCATAGTAGAATGTGACATAGAAGCCCTTCTGATACAAAAGAGCAACGTTCACGAGGCCAGAGAATACAGAGGGCAGTCGTAAAGCAAACTCGGACAACCCGAACAACTTCACCCACAGTCGCATCAAA
>Ga0180434_10003250_pt1 | contig 20871 bp, 18 predicted proteins | sample SS_ome_7_FD_132453 | JGI IMG/M metagenome (GOLD analysis project Ga0180434, IMG submission 132453) | Hypersaline lake sediment archaeal communities from the Salton Sea, California, USA - SS_1_D_2 metaG | ecosystem: Environmental > Aquatic > Non-marine Saline and Alkaline > Hypersaline >...
AGAAGGCATTGCATCAGGAGGATGACGGGTGTCGCAGTCCTTTGACTCTCTTGTGCAGAAGGTTAAGTCCTATGACAGCAAGGTGAACACCGGCCTGATCGAGGACGCTTATAAGTTCGCGCGTACCCATCATGCCGAGCAGATACGGAGAAGCGGCGATGAGTTCATCCTCCATCCCCTGGGCGTGGCCCATATCCTGGCCGATATGCAGATGGACGAGACCACCATAGCCTCCGCCCTCCTGCATGACGTGGTGGAGGACACCGCTATATCCCTGGATGACGTGAAGGGCCACTTCGGGGAGGAGATGGCGGATATCATCGATGGGGTCACAAAGTTGGACAGGCTCTCATTCCGCAACCGCGAGGAGCAGCAGGCGGAGAACTATCGCAAGATGTTCGTGGCCATGGCCAAGGACATACGGGTGGTGATAATCAAGTTGGCGGACCGCCTGGATAATATGAAGACCATCGGCCATCTCTCCGAGGAGAAGCAGAGGGAGAAAGCCCGGGAAACCCTGGAGGTGTACGCTCCCCTGGCCCATCGTCTGGGCATATCCCAGCTCAGATGGCAGCTGGAGGACCTTTCCTTCGCCACCCTATATCCACTGCGTTTTCAGGAGATAGTGCAGATGGTCAACCAGCGCCGGCCGGAGCGGGAAGTCTATATCAAGGAAGTGGAGAAAAGCCTGCGGGTACAGCTGAAGCAGGCCCGCATCAAGGCGGAGATCAGCGGCAGGGTAAAGCATTATTACAGCATCTTCTCCAAGATGAAGGAGAGGGGAAAGCAGTTCGACGAGATCTACGACCTCTTTGCCGTGCGGGTATTGGTGGAGGACAACGATGACTGCTATACGGTGATGGGCATTGTGCATTCCCTATGGCAGCCAGTGCCCGGCCGGGTAAAAGACTATATCGCGCAGCCCCGTTTCGGGATCTACCAGAGCCTGCACACCACCGTCATAGGGCCTCAGGGCAGACCCCTGGAGATACAGATCCGCACTTATGAAATGCACAAGACGGCGGAATACGGCATTGCCGCCCATTGGCGCTATAAAGAGGTCCAGCGCTCAAAGGACAGGATACGGGAGCGTCTTTCGTGGATAAAGCGCATCGTGGAGTGGCAGCGTGACCTCTCCGACCCGCAGGAGTTCATGGAATCCCTGAAGATAGACCTTTTCAAGGACGAGGTCTTCGTCTTCACCCCTAAAGGAGATGTAATAGATCTCCCGAGAGGCTCCACGCCCATCGACTTCGCCTACGCCATCCACACCGAGGTGGGCCACCGCTGTGTGGGAGCCAAAGCCAACGACCGCTTGGTTCCCCTGGAATACAACCTGCGCAACGGAGATATCGTCAATATAATCACCTCTAATACCTCTCCGGGGCCTTCCAAGGACTGGCTGAATATCGTTAAGACCGCCAGGGCTAGAACCAAGATCAAGCATTGGTTCTCGAAGGAGCGACGACTGGAGGATGTCCAGGAAGGCAAGGAGGTACTCCTGAAAAACATGCGCAAGGCGCGATTGCCGGTTCAGAAGATCCTCGGATCCGACCTGCTGAAGAAGGTGGCCGAGGAGGAGTACACTTTCACCACCACCGACGATCTGTATGCCAGCATTGGATCGGGAAAAACCTCGGCCCAGCAGGTGGTTTCTCGTTTGAACGCACGCCTCAAGCCGGAGGAAAGGCCTCCGGAGCCGGAGCCCGCCGTACGCAAGCGACGCCGCCGCCCGCACGCTTATACCAAGGGGGTCAAAGTAGAGGGGGTGGAGAACGTCTTGGTGCGCATCGCTCACTGCTGTAACCCCGTTCCCTACGACGACATAGTGGGCTTCGTGACCAGGGGGCGAGGAGTGTCCGTGCACCGTGCGGATTGTCCCAATGCCCAACATATGATGGGGCAGGATTATCGTCTTATCGATGTTAGTTGGGATACCCAGCAGCCCACCAGCTTCCAGGTGGAGATATGCGTGGAGGCCATGGACCGTCCAAGGCTGCTCAGGGATATAACCACCATAATGGGGGAATATCATGTCAACATACTCTCCGCCACCATGAACATCAACCGGGAGAGGGTGGCGGTAAGCCGGTTCGTATTCGAGATGGGCAACATATCCCACCTGGAGGATATCCTGCGTAATATCCGCAATGTCGACTCCATCTTCAATGCATACAGGGTCATCCCCGGAGGCTCCTGAACAATGCGAGCTTTGGTGCAGAGAGTTACCCGGTGCTCTGTCCGGGTGGATGACAAGGTGATATCGCAGACGGGAAGAGGGCTTCTGGTGCTGCTAGGCGTCTCACGCGATGACAGTGAAAAGGAGGCAGCCTACATCGTCAATAAAGTCCTCAACCTGCGTATCTTCGACGACGACGAGGGCAAGATGAACCTTTCCCTGGTGGATGTAAAAGGGGAACTGATGGTGGTTTCCCAATTCACCCTGTATGCTGATACGCGCAAAGGAAGGCGCCCCAGCTATGTGCAAGCCGCCCCTCCCGACAGAGCGGAGGAGTTGTACGAAAGTGTATGCGAGGGGTTCGCCCGGGCCGGCTTCGAACCGGGCAGGGGCACCTTCGGTGCCTATATGCTGGTGGAGCTGGAGAACGATGGCCCCGTTACTATACTGCTGGAATCACCCGCCGCACCCTCGCTCGAGCTTTAAAGGCATAATCGTAACAGGTTATAATTGTCCGTAATCTTTAAAGGAGCCGGATAGATGTTACTGGAAACCCTGACCATTGGGATGCTGTCGACTAATTGCTATATCCTGGCCCCCGGTCCGAGGTCTGAGGCGGTGGTGATAGATCCAGCGGGGGAGGTCAAACGCATCGTCTCCCACCTGCGTAAACAAGAGCTGGAATGCAGGGGAATCCTTTGCACCCATGGACACGTAGATCATGTGGCTGGTGCGGGCCCACTCAGCGATGCCGTGGGGGCGCCTGTTTACATCAGCGAGGCCGACGCAGGTGCGTTGGCCAGCCCTCGTACTAAACTGGTAGGGCTGGCGGGAGGCGTTCTCGCCACCCGGCCCAGACAGGTACAATACATTGAAGATGGAGATATAGTGGAGGTTGGCGATATCGGCTTAAAGGTTTTAGCCACACCGGGCCATACCAGGGGAGGACTCAGCTTCTACATGCCGGGATATCTCTTTTGCGGAGACCTCATCTTTCAGGGCTCCATAGGGAGAACGGATTTAAAGGGGGGTTCCCTCCAGACACTGCTGCGCTCGGTAAAGGAGAAGGTGTGGGACCTGCCCGACGATACCCTCATCCTTCCCGGTCATGGTCCCGAGACAACGCTGGGGGATGAGAGGAGGTCGAATCCCTTTCTGATGGGGTTAGGCGGCAGCAGGAAAGCCAGGTCTTGATAACGGAGGAAGCAGAGAGGAAAGCGGAAAAGTGGACATCAGAGCCCCCAAGGGTACCATGGATATTCTGCCGCCGGATAGCGAACGCTGGCGACTCCTGCAGGAGATAGGAACCTCTCTATTTCAGCTGTACGGCTACCGGGAGATCATCCTGCCCATAATGGAATACACTGAGGTATTCGCCCGGGGCATAGGTGAGAGCACCGATATCGTCCAGAAGGAGATGTTCACCTTCGAGGACAAGGGCGGTAGGAGCCTCACCCTGCGCCCGGAGGCGACGGCGGGGGTGGCCCGGGCCTTCGTGCAGCACCGCCTGGAGACCGAAGGACTGCCGGTGAAACTTTATTATCAAGGGCCCATGTTCCGCCACGAGCGTCCCCAGGCGGGACGATATCGACAGTTCCGGCAGCTTGGCGTAGAGCTCATCGGGTCCCCGCATCCCAGCGCCGACGCCGAGGTGATCATACTCAACCAGCGCTTTTTTGCTTCCCTGGACCTGGATGTGGAGTTGGTGATCAACAGCGTGGGGGATGAGCAGTGCAGGCCCGACTACGTACGGGCTCTTAAGGAATACCTGGAAAGCCAGGTAAAGGAACTCTGCGAGGACTGCCGCCGCCGCATCGATAAAAACCCCTTGAGGGTGCTTGATTGCAAGAAGGAAGGGTGTGGCAGGGTGGTTCAGGGCGCGCCGAGCCTGCAGGATTTCCTGTGCCGGGAATGCAAGGAACATCTACATGAGGTAGAGGAACTCCTGGGAGATTCCGGCTTGGATTTCAAACGGGAGGAACGGCTGGTACGGGGGTTGGATTATTATACCCGCACCGTCTTCGAGTTCCTGGAACCCTCCCTGGGCGCCCAGAATGCCCTGGCGGCGGGAGGTAGATACGACCATCTAATCGAGGAGTTCGGGGGCAAGCCTACACCGGCGGTGGGGTTCTCCATCGGCTTGGAGAGGGTGATGCTGGCGAACCCACAACTGCAGAGTGGGCTGGAAGAAGGGGTATACATCTTAGCTATAGGCGACGAGGCAAGGCGTAAGGCCTTCGAGACGGCCTCCGGACTGCGTGCCTCCGGAATCCGAGCCGACTTCGATCACCTTCTGCGCAGCCCCAAAGCCCAGATGCGCGAAGCGGACAGGGTGGGCCTTCCCTTCTGCATGATTATCGGCGAGGAGGAGTTGTCCGGAGGATATTATTCATTAAGAGATATGCGTTCCGGAATCCAGGATAAGGTGGAGAAGACGGATATACTGGATGAATTGAAGCGTCGTTTGGCCGAGGGGCGGCAGGAAGGCTCCTCGAGATCGGAATAGGAATAACATGAGTGAGAGAAGCTGGGAGAAAAGAACCCGATACTGCGGGACCATCCGCAGCGAGGACGAGGGCGAGGAAGTGATCCTAAACGGTTGGGTCCAGAGGAGAAGGGACCACGGCGGGGTCATCTTCGTGGACCTTCGCGATGTAACGGGCATAGTACAGGTTGTCTTTAATCCCGAGATAAACGAGGAGGCCCACGCTGTTGCAGAACAGCTCAGGGGCGAGTTCGTTCTCTCCTGCCGCGGTAAGGTGCGCCCACGTCCCCAGGAATCAATAAATCCCGGTCTTCCCACGGGAGAGGTAGAGGTGATGGCCGATAAGGCAGCGATCATCACTGCTTCCCAGACTCCTCCCTTCGAGATCAAGGAGGGAATAGAGGTGGATGAGGCCCTGCGCCTGCGCTACCGCTATCTGGATTTGAGAAGACCGGTTCAGCGCGAGGCTTTTATACTACGTAGCCGGATTATGGGGGAGGTCAGAAGTTATCTGCAATCCCAGAGTTTCCTGGAGATAGAGACCCCTATGCTCACCAAGAGCACACCGGAAGGAGCCAGGGATTTCATAGTGCCCTCACGTCTGCAGCCGGGAAGGTTCTATGCCCTGCCACAGTCGCCCCAGCTGTTCAAGCAATTATTGATGGTCGCCGGCTTCGACAGGTATTACCAGATCGTCAGATGTTTTAGGGACGAGGACATGAGGGCAGACAGGCAGCTGGAGTTTACCCAGGTAGACCTGGAGATGTCTTTTGTAGAGCCCTCCGACATCATCCAGGTCATAGAGGGCGTGTTCGTACATGTCTTCGGCGAGGTGCTTGAGGTGGAACTGAAGGCGCCTTTTCTCCGCATGACCTGGCAGGAGGCCATGGACCGTTACGGTACGGATGCTCCCGATCCCCGCCTGGGGATGGAGCTCAAGGACTTTACCGACATATACTCCGATAGCGAGTTCAAGGTGTTCCGTTCCGCTATAGAAAAGGGCGGCAGAGTGCGTGGCTTCAAGGTGGAGGGGTTAACCTCGCCGCCCCGCAGCGAGCTCGACGGACTGGTCGACGAAGCGGTCAGGCTGGGAGCCTCCGGGCTGGTCTGGATGGTGCGGGAGGGAGAAGAAGTGAAGTCACCTATCTCCAAGTTCCTCTCCGATACGGAGATAAGCGAGACCCTGCGGAGAGCCGATTTGGGCCAGGGCGAGGTTGTGGTGCTGGCCGCGGGTAGCGCGGAAATATCTGATGTTCTGGCGGGGATGAGGAAGGTCTGCGCGCGGCGGTTCTCTCCCCATCCTACGGAGGGGTACTCCTTCGTCTGGGTGACTGATTTCCCCCTCTTCGAGTGGGACGAGGAGGAAAAGAGACATAAGTCCGTCCACCACCCCTTTACCAGCCCCTCTCCTCAGTGCCTGGAATACATGGATGAGAGGCCGCTCGAGGTGACCTCCGATTCCTATGACATCGTCCTCAACGGAGAGGAGATAGGCGGTGGCAGCATCCGTATCCACGACCCTGAAGTACAGGACAGGGTCTTCAGAATCCTGGGGCTGGGTGAGGAGGAAGCGCATGAGAAGTTCGGCTTTCTCATGGAGGCCTTCAAGTACGGCCCTCCGCCCCATGGAGGTATAGCGCTGGGCCTGGACCGCATAGTGATGATCATGGCCGGACTGGACAGCATTCGAGAGGTGATCGCCTTTCCCAAGACCCAGTCCGGCATAGACCTGCTCACGGGAGCTCCGGATGCTGTTTATTCGGAGCAATTGAAGGAACTGCGCCTCCGTCCCACCTAATGGGGTCAAAGCTTCATTCTTCAATTTGCATGATAGAAGACACAAGCTTGATAAAGTTATATCAAAAATTGAAGAATGAAGCTTTGACCCCATCTTTTCATTCGGAAATGTGGAGCCACAGGCACCGTGCCGCCGGGGACGGCGGCGGCGCTTACGCGCTGCAATCATAAGAGCGAAAGTGCTAAGATAATACTTAGAAGCGAGTTTTCGGGCTCGACCTTGTGCGTTTTTCGCCGCAGGTTATCTTTGAGCCAACATTATGAATTAGGGAACCGCTTTCCGTAGATGGAAGTAATGCCCTTAACCCGGGTAGGGGACTACGGAGATCAACGGTAGGTGCCCACCTGCTTAGGAGCAGGTTCATTGATATCGGCGGAGACGGCAAGGTGGAGCCCGATATCTTTCCCAAAGACTTTCGTCGTAGCCGAAAGATAGAATTGTGCCCAGGATTCGCACTAGGGAAGGTAGGGATTTGGACCTTTTCGAGTATGCGCAGGAGGAAAAAGGCATCAAAGAAGCCCCCCTTGCATTGCGCATGAGGCCGCGAACCCTGGAGGAATTCGTAGGCCAGAAAGAGATAGTGGGAGATGGTACTTATCTGCAGCGGGCTATCGAGGAAGACCAACTGATCACGGCTATCTTATGGGGTCCGCCGGGTTCGGGAAAGAGCACGCTGGCCTTTATTGTTGCCAACCTGACCCAGGCGCATTTCAAACAGATCTCCGCCGTTACCAGCGGTGTGGCGGAGGTACGCATGTTGATAAAAGAGGCGGAGGACCGCCGCGTCATGCACGGACGTCGCACCATCCTGTTCATAGACGAGATACACCGTTTTAACAAAGCACAGCAGGACGCCCTCCTGCCGGCGGTTGAAAAAGGGACAATCATCCTAATAGGCGCCACAACCGAAAACCCTTATTTCGAGGTCAATTCCGCCCTGGTGTCACGCTCCAAAATCTTTCGCCTAAGTCCCCTTACCGAGGAAGAGGTGCTCACCGTGGTCGAGAGGGCACTGGCGGATGACGAGAGAGGGTTGGGAGGATTCAATCTCGAGGTCGATGAAGCGGCCCTGGAGCATATAGTACACACGGCCGGCGGTGATGCAAGAGTAGCCTTAAACACCCTGGAGGCGGCCACCCTGTTGGCGGTGGAATCGGGAGGATCGAGGATTGTTGATTTGAAAACCGCTGAGGAGGCCGCGCAACGCAAGGCCCTGCTCTACGATAAGTGGGGGGACAGCCATTACGACACTATATCGGCCTTTATCAAATCCATGCGAGGGTCGGACCCTCAAGCCGCGGTCTACTGGCTGGCCCGTATGATCTACGCCGGCGAGGACCCCCGTTTTATCGCGCGGAGAATGATCGTCTTCGCCTCCGAGGATATCGGCATGGCGGACAGCAGGGCCCTGTTGGTGGCTGATGCCGCGGCCAGAGCGGTGGAATACGTCGGCCTACCGGAGTGCCGCCTCAACCTCGCCCACGCCGTTTTGTATCTCGCACTTGCCCCGAAGAGCAATTCCTCGATAAGGGCGATATCAGCTGCTGCCAAAGATATGGAGCAGGGGAAGACGCCGCCAGTGCCCCCACATCTCAGGGATTCCCATTATCCCAGCGCCGCCGTGCTTGGACATGGCGAGGGCTATCTCTATCCCCACAATTACCCCGGCAATTATGTGAAACAGACGTACCTTCCCGACGGACTGGAGGATCGCGAGTACTACCGCCCGGGGAGGATGGGCGAGGAGGAGAATATAATCGAGAGTTGGATGAGACAGGTGGAGGATTCAGAAGATGGGGCAGAAGGAGACGGGTAAGCTCCCATAGCAGCATTCGGGCTGCTATTTGACACCATTAAAGAGCAGATGCTATTCTCGAAAACGTTAAAAACCGGGATTTATCAGGAGAAAAGCGTATGTATAGCGACAAAGTAATCGAGCATTTTCAAAACCCTCACAACGTCGGTGAGATAACCGATAGCGATGGAGTGGGCAAGGTAGGAAGCCCTGTTTGTGGGGATATGATGGAGGTATACATCAAGGTCAAGGACGGACGGCTGGAAGACGTAAAGTATAAGACCTTCGGGTGCGGAGCAGCGGTGGCCTCGGGCAGTATGGGAACAGAGATGGTTAAGGGAAAGACCATCGAGGAGGCAATGAAGTTAACCAATATGCAGGTGGCAGAGGCACTGGACGGTTTACCGGAGGAGAAACTGCACTGCTCTAACCTTGCCGCGGATGGGATCCGTGCCGCCATAGAGGACTATATGTCGAGATCCGAATAATAGTGAGGATCATAAAGGATTGGAGGAGTTGTTGATATGGGAGGCGTAGCGGCCCTGATATGCGCGATATCTTTCGCCTTAGTTATGCTGGCCGTGGTGGTAGTGGTGCTCAAGTTGGCCAGGACCATGAGCATCACCAATCTGATCCTTGACGATATGCGCAAGGAGGCCCTTCCCTTGATGGGCAAGTTACAGACCACCATGGACCATGTCAACGGCGCTTTGGGGTATATGGACGATATCCTAAAGGCCACGGAGAAGGTAACGGCGCGGGCCAATTCCTTGACCAAGGTAGCCCAGCAGCTGGTCACCTCTCCTCTGGTAAGGATATTGAGTGTAGGTGTGGGGATTCAGCGAGCTCTCGGCCTGTCTCCTCCCGAGGAGGAAAGGATGCAGGCCGAAAGGGGAGAAGAATTATAGAGACGGCGGCCCTTACGCCGCCTGGAAGGTTTGAGGTTCCGCCGTTTTCGGAACTCTTTTTTATCTTTACGATACCTAAATGGAGGAGAGAGGTTGAAGAGCGAGGAGATACGAGAGCGCTTTCTGGAGTATTTCCGGCGTAAAGAGCATAGGGTAGTCAAGAGCTCGTCGCTGATCCCTGATGATCCCACCCTGCTTCTTACCAACGCGGGCATGAACCAGTTCAAGCCCTACTTCTTGGGCAGCGCAAAACCGGATTTCATACGCGCCACCAGCTGCCAGAAATGTGTGCGGACCACGGATATCGAGAAAGTGGGCTACACCGCCCGTCATCTTACCTTCTTCGAGATGTTAGGCAATTTCAGCTTCGGGGACTATTACAAGAGAGAGGCCATTCCCTGGGCGTGGGAGTTCCTCACCGCGGAAATGGGCCTTGACGGCGAGCGCATGTACTGCTCCGTGTTCAGCGATGACGATGAGGCTTATGAAATCTGGCGAGATGTAGTAGGAGTGGGAGAGGAACGCCTTGTCCGGCTGGGCGAGGAAGACAACTTCTGGAAGATGGGCGCCACCGGCCCATGCGGACCCTGCTCGGAGATCCTCTATGACCAGGGAGAGGAGTTCAGCTGCGGCAAGCCCGACTGCAAACCTGGATGTGACTGCGACCGCTACCTGGAGCTGTGGAACCTGGTATTCATGCAGTACGACCGGGATGATAAAGGTGAACTGGACCCCCTCCCTTCCAAGAACATAGATACCGGGCTGGGGCTGGAGCGCTTGGCCTCCGTCCTTCAGGGGGCAGTCAATAACTTCGAGACCGACACCCTCTTCAGGATGGTACAGTCTGCTTCCGACCTAGCCGGAGTGGGTTACGGGGAGAACAAGGACTCCGATATATCGCTGAAGATAGTAGCCGATCATACCCGGGCAGTTTCCTTCATGGTGGGAGACGGGGTTCTTCCCTCCAACGAGGATCGTGGATATATATTGAGGAGGTTGATCCGCCGGGCTGTTCGGCACGGCCGGCTTCTGGGCATCACGGATATCTTCCTGCCTCGTATTGTGGATGTAGTGGTTGAGACCATGGGAGACGCCTACCCCGATCTTAAACAGAATCACGCTTATATAACTTCGATAATCCGCAGTGAGGAGGAGAGGTTCTCCCAGACACTGCGAAGCGGACTGATTTATTTCGAGGAGGCCATAGCGGAAATCAAGACCCGGGGAGGAGAGACCATTTCAGGTGAGGTGGTCTTTCACCTGCACGACACCCTTGGATTCCCGCTGGAACTCACCCGGGAGCTTGCTCGCGAACGAGGTCTGCGGCTGGACGAACAGAGTTTCGATAAACTGATGCATGAACAGAAGGAGAGGGCGAGAGCGGCCCGGGTGGAGGAAGGATTCTCCCACCAGGTGCAGGAGATATATACAGAGATCATCGATAACTACGGAGAAACCGACTTCACCGGGTATGAGACCCTGCGAGAGAAGGCTAAAGCTGTGGCCATAGTGGCCGGGGAACGGGCCATGGCTCAGGCGGGCGAAGGCGAGGAGGTGGAGGTATTCCTCGACCGTACTCCCTTTTACGGCGAAATGGGTGGACAGGTCGGTGATATGGGGAGGATATCGTGGTCATCCGGGGAAGCCGAGGTGAGCGATACCTACCGGCCTGCCCAGGGCCTGATATCCCATCGGACCAGGGTTGAAAAGGGTACTCTAAAGACAGGAGACATGGTGGAGGTGGAGGTGGATTCGGATAGGCGTAACGCTATCCGCAGGAACCACACCGCCACCCATATTCTCCATTGGGCCCTGCGCCAGGTTTTGGGGGACCACGCCAAACAGGCAGGCTCCTTGGTGGAAGCCCAGCGCTTTCGTTTTGACTTCACTCATTTCGCTGCTATGACCCGGGATGAGCTTGCCCGGGTGGAGGAATTGGCTAACCGCAAGATCATCGAGGATCTCCCGGTCAGGGCGTATATAACCGCCTTCGAGTACGCAAGCAGCATAAATGCCGTGGCTCTTTTCGGGGAGAAATACGAGGATTATGTGCGGGTTGTGGAGGTTGATGAGATCAGCAGGGAGCTCTGCGGGGGGACCCACGTAGGGAGGACGGGAGAGATAGGCCAGTTAATGATCACTTCTGAGAGCGGCATCGGAGCTAACATGCGCAGGATAGAGGCTCTCACCGGCATGAACGCATACTATTTTCATCGCCGCAGGCAGGATATGACGGATGAGTTGGCGGCCGCCCTCAAGGCGGAACCTGGCCACCTTCCCGAGCGGGTCGACAAGGTATTGCAGCGGATTAAAGAGCTGGAGGCGGAGCTGAAGAAGCGCGATCGCGAGGATGTAGCCTCCATGGTCGACCGCGGAGTTGAATGGAGGGAGGACGTCCTGGCGGGAGGAGAGAAAATACTCACCGCCACAGTGGATGAATTCAAGCCGCAGGACTTAAGGGAATTGGCCGAGAGGACCCTGACCAAACATAGTGCAGGTATCGTGGGCATCGTCACCGTATATGGTGACAAAGCGAATATGGTAGTGGCTGCCTCCAAGGAGCTGGTTGACAGGGGGATAGATGCGGTGGAGCTGATGAAAAAGGCGGGAAAACTGCTGGGGGGGGGCGGCGGCGGAAGACCGGACATGGCCGTCGGCGGCGGTTCGAACGTCTCAGATATAGAAGAGGCACTTTCGGCCATGGTGAAGGAGGCCGGTTCGGTTCTGGATTAAATCGATGCGAAGTCTCAGCCTGGATATTGGTGAACGCCGTATCGGGGTGGCCCTGTCGGATCTCATGGGAGTGAATGCTCGGCCCCTCGAGGTTCTATATGATCTTGACCCGGAAGGTCTGTGCAGATATGTACAGGCAAAGAAGGAGAAGGGCATAGAGATTGTAGTGGTGGGACTGCCGTTGACTTGCAAAGGGGAGGAGGGGGAGCAGGCCCGCATAACGCGGGAGTACGCCCAGGCATTAGAGAGGATAGAGGACATAGAGCTCGTCCTCTGGGATGAGCGCTTCTCCACCCGGGAGGCGGAGAGGAAGCTGCGGGAGGCGGGGCGTTCCCTGAAAGGAAGAGAGGTGGATGCCGAGGCCGCCGCGGTGATCCTGCAAGCGTATCTTGAATACATAGATAGCGGTACGAAGAGGGAGAGAGAAGATAGAGAGTAATAGACTGGAAGACCGCAAAAGCTGGGTACAGAGATATAAGATATGGCTGATAGTGGCTGTTCTGGCCATTCTAACTATATTCATCGCCCTTTTCATCCATTATTTCTATCCCTCCCAGGGGACGGAGACGGTGTATGTGACCATCGAGGAGGGCGAGAGCACCTCCTCCATTGCCACCAAACTCCACCAGGAGGGAGTAGTGACCAGTTCTCTGCTCTTCCGTTTCCTGGCGTGGATCGAAGGCAAACAGGATAATTTCAAAGCTGGGCAGTACGTCTTCAATCCGGGTATGCATTATGGGGAGGTCTTCTCAATCCTGGAGGAAGGCCCGAATTACGTGGTCAGGGTGACTATTCCCGAGGGTCTTACGGTAAGTCAGACGGCAGCGAAGGTGTCGGAAGCGACCAGCGTTACCGTGGAGGAGTTCGAGGCGGCCGCGGCAAGTGGTGATTACCAGGTACCTATCATCCCACCCGAGAAGCAGGACAACCTAGAGGGGTTCCTCTTTCCCAAGACCTACGAGTTGGTAGTGGAGGTCTCAGCGCGCAGCGTGGTGGAGAGGCTGCTCGGCCAATTCGAGATAGAGGTGGCGGATGTTGACTGGACCAAGGCGGAGGGATTGGGGGTTTCGCCTTACGAGGCGACGATAATAGCCTCGCTTATTGAGCGCGAGGCGATACTAGATGATGAGAGGCCCCTGGTGGCTGCGGTCATTTACAACCGCCTCAATGCAGGAATGCGGCTTCAGATCGATGCCACGGTGCAATATGCGCTGCCGCAATGGAAGGATGTGCTTACCTACGAGGATCTGGAAACACCGTCGCCTTATAATACCTACCTTCATTATGGGCTGCCGCCAACTCCCATCTGCAGCCCGGGAAAGAGTTCTATTGTAGCGGCCCTTAATCCAGCCGATGTGGATTACATCTACTATGTGGCGACTGGAGGCGGAGGCCATTTCTTTACCTCGGATTACAACGAATTCCTCAGGGTTAAAGAAGAGGTACAAAACCAATGATGTCGCCGACATCTGCTGGATAAAAAATAACGGGGTCAAAGCTTCAATCTTCAATATCTGCGTCACGCTAGACTATTCGGGCTCTTCAATCCCTGAAAATTGAAGATTGAAGCTTTGACCCCATTCCATATGCGGCCCCCTTTTGACTTCTTGACTAGAAGTGGTAGGGGCATTCATATTTAATTAAGATTGGCCGAAGTAACAATTGAAAGTATCTGTTAGGAAACGGCTGAAGCAGCAAAAACCCTCTGACAGATCCAAGGCCCTTTCCTATGCTATGGCGGCAAAGAAACAGGCTTACAAATCGCAACTACTCTTTGAGTTGTATACAAAGATAACCGGAAGAGAGCTGTCAGTAAATGGCTGAAAAAAAAGAGGTTCTGATCGGAAGGTGGAGGGCACTTTCTGAGGCACTGGCGGTGGTAAACCAGGCCGGAGAAGAGGTAACCGGCAAGTCTACACCACAGCTCATGTACTTTGCGGGAAAGGACCTCGGCTTAAAGGAAGGATCCCGCTTGGATCAGACCGACGATATAGAGCAGGCGCTGGCCTGGGTGTTCCCCGGCAGCGGTGAGATATGGAAGATAACCTTATGGAAAAACAAGGATGACGATGATTTCTGGGTTATGGAGGGCGACGAGATGTTTATCCGCCTTCTTTTCGAACATTGTCCTATCCGCGATTCCAACCTGGCCACGGGCGTGAAGCTGGGAGGCGTAACCTGCCAGACGGTTCACGGTTACGCCGCGGGTATGCTGGAGAAAGTCTTTGGCCGTAAGGTCGACCTGTATACGGAACATATGGGGCCCGGCGCTTGCCTGGTTGCCTTGAGGACGGTGATGGAGTAAGAGATGCGTGTAGCGATATTCTCCCTTAGCTCTTGTCAAGGATGCCAGATATTGTTCCTGAGTCTTGAGGAATACCTCTACTCCTTCATCGGCGAGAACAACATACACTACGCCCCTTTCCTCATCGATGAAAAGAAGCCGCAGGAGGTAGACCTGGCTCTGGTAGAAGGCACGGTGAGGAACGGGGAGCAGTTCAAGAGAGCGAGGGACATGAGAGAAAAAGCGGCCAAGCTCGTCGCCCTAGGCACCTGTGCCTGTTACGGAGGAGTGCAGGGTATAGCGAACAGGATATCCGAAGACGAACTCCTGCGCCGCAGGTATGGGATAGGAACGGCTTTTGAGGGAGAGCCTCCCGGTGTCAAGAGGTTGCTCCCCCTGGATTCCTATATTAGGGTTGATGCCTACCTTCCAGGTTGTCCACCTCCCATAGACTTGCTGAAGTCCTTTCTGGAGATGGCCCTTACCGGCGATCTTCCCTCCAGGGTATCCACCACTGTCTGCGCAGAATGTAAGGTTTCCTCCCTTCCCCTCCCTCAAACAGGACCGCATAGGCTGACACAATCTATGCCGCAAGCTGGAAGATGCCTGCTGGAACAGGGCTACATCTGTATGGGCCCGGTGACCCGGGGCGGCTGTGGAGCCGTTTGTCCCAGCGAGGAGGGGGTACCCTGCTCGGGATGCCGTGGACCTTCCGACCAAGCGCTCATATCTACCTCAAGGGATCTTCGCCTTGATACCTTAAGGCGTCTGGCAAGGGCGGCACAGAGTAATCCGGAGGAGGTAGAGGAGATGATCAAGGACCCCGCACATTCGTTCTTCAAGTTTGCGATAGCGGAGCCGCTGTTCCGAAGCAGGCGCTGCGGTGGAACCTCTCAATTCATCCACCGTCTTGGCGAAGGGGAATAGGGGAGAAGAGTGAGAAGGAGCGATTCGAACGGGGTGTTAAGATGACGGATATCATCATAGACCCGGTGACCAGGATCAGCGGAAATGCTCGCGTCAGGGTTTATCTTGACGAGGATGATTCCTTACAGCGCGTTGACTTCCAGGCTTTCGGTTACCGGGGCTTTGATCAGATTGCGGAAGGGGCTCATGCAGACAACCTGCTGTCAATAGTATCCCGTATCTGTGGGGGAGACTCACTGTTCCACCAGATGGCGGCGGCTGCCGCGGTGGAGAAGGCAGTGGGATATACCCCTCCCGAAGGAGCAATCCGCTTGCGCGAGTTAGCTATGTGGGCGCAGCTGTTCGAGAGACATGCCGTTTCTTTGACCATGCACAGTCTGCCCGATCTGCTTTTCCCTTCCTCCGATCCGGGGGTCCGCAACATCATCAGCATCTACAGGGTGGACGAGGAGGTAGTCCGTAGGGTATTAAAGCTGAAGTCTCTGGGCACTGCGGTGTTGCGAGAGGCTGGAGGAGCCCCGGTACATGCCGTCAATTTCGTGCCCGGAGGCGCGCTTAAGGACCTGACGGAGGAGAGAAAAAAGAGCCTGATCCAACGTCTTAACGATGCCAAGCCCTTACTGGTGGAGACCGGACGTCTTATAAAGCTGCTTTTACGGAGAAATGAGGAAGCGGTCAATACCCTGGGGATCAACCCCACCTCCTATCTATCTATAAAAGGGGAGGAGGACATAGTGCTAATGGGCGATAGATTGGAGGCGGTAGGCCCCGAGGGAGAATCCCTGGGTATTTTGCAGCCGGCGGAGACGGCCGCCAGGGTGAGCGAGAAGGATAACGCGACTTCGCATATCAAGGGTGTGACGCTATCGGAGATAGGCGAGGTAAGGGTAGGGCCCCTGGCACGGCTTAACATTAACCGGCGATACGGCACCCAGCTTGCCGATACCGAGTTGGAGGAGATCAAAACCCACTGGGGCTTCCCCATACATCACAGCATGATCAGTCATGCGGCTAGAATAACCGAGATGATCCATGCCTGGGAGAAGATGATCGAGATACTGAGTAAGCCTCCAGGCGGGGTCACCAGGCGGGAACTACCCCTGACTGCCGGAACGGGAGTAGCGGTAGTGGAGGGTCCCGAAGGAATATTTATATATAGACTTGTACTGAACGAGGAAGGGCTGGTAGAGGAACTAAATATTACCTCCCCCCTGCAATTGAACCTGGGAGTCATGGAAGGGTCGCTGGAGGAGAGCGCACGAAACCTGTTAGGTGGGGCGGAGTTGGGAGAGAGAACGCGGAATCGCTTGGAGATGGCCGTGCGGGCTTATGCCCCCTGCACTCTGTGCGGCGTCCATTAAACGAAGATATTTAACGGCTTAAGGAGAGGCCATGGTCGAGGGAGAGCATCCGGAAACCCAGTTGATAAAGATAGACTTGGGCAGATGTATAGGTTGTTACGAGTGTGTGGATATATGCCCTCAGTCGAGCAATACGGAATACCCTGTGTATGAGAGGACCGGAGATGGTCCGCCCCGGGTGGCCAATCCCGATAACTGTATCCGGTGTTTCAGCTGCGAGACCAACTGCCGGGCGATGGCCCTGGAAGTGGTGGTTGAGCACGAGAGTAAACCGGCTGGACCGGAGGAGGTGAAGGCTGAGAGTAAATGCAATAGGATGTTTTAAGAAATACCAGGAGATGACGATATTCTACTATTGAAGATACGATTAACATTAATATAATTAAGCAACACTAGCAACGAGATTAAACCCCTTTGGGGTAATGTCGATAAGGTAAATACGTGGCGAAAAGTACGAAGCCAGATTTAAGAAGCGGAGGACAATCCTCTTCTTATAGGGCAGGAGGTGTTATGGATTGCCCGATCTAAGAAAGGTACTGGAGGAGTTGGTGGCAACCGGAGCAGTTCGGGCTTGCCTGGTGGTGGGAAGAGACGGCTTCATCATTGAGACGGCTGGTGCAGATGCCGCTCAACTGGAGGCTCTGGGCGCTATAGCCCCGAGCTCATTGGGCGCTGCCGAGGTCATCGGATTGGAGCTGGCCCAGGGTCCCATGAGTCAGGCGATGTTCGAATTCGAAAAGGGTGCCATATTGATGAGTTCTGTGGGTGGCGACGCAATTTTGGTATCCATACTGCCCTCCGGGGCAAACCTGGGAAAAGCTAGATACGATATCCGGAAATTTCTTCCCGCTATCGAGAAGGCGCTTTAAAGCGGCCTTTGTGAGATGATTTCCCAGTAATGTCCCGGAAAGCCGGGTTTTAATTCAGGAGGTAAGCGTGGCTACGGATAGAATCGAGAAGATGAATTCCGTCCTCAGGCAGCTCCGGTCCAGTCTTCAGGAGATAGAGGCGGCGGTGCTGATCAGCTCCGATGCCATGGCCTTGGCGTCTGACATCTCGGATGAATCGGATGAAGAGATGATCAGCGCCCTGTCGGCTTCCGTGCTCAGTATGGGAGAGAGGGCGGCAAACGATCTCAAGAGAGGGATCCTTGACCAGGTCTATATTAAGGGAGATCAGGGCTATCTGCTGATCGTCCACTGCGGCCCCGATGCTCTTCTATCTTTATTAGTGAAACCGGAGGCCAAACTGGGCGTGGTCTTCATGGAAGCAAAACGCACCGCGGAGGAGTTATCCAAACTTTTTGAGTGAGTAGACAAAAGCCGGAAAGAGAGACTATTACAATCATATATAGGAGGTCGAATACTTGGCAGAGTCCAGGGAGGAAAAACTACGGAGTGCTTTAAGTGAACTGGTATCCAGGTCTGCGGAGGTGGACGCAGCTGCCGTAGTCAGTATGGACGGACTGGTCATGGCTTCCGTGCTTCCCAATACCCTGGAGGAAGACCGCTTGGGAGCAATGTCAGCCGCCCTTCTCAGCCTGGGAGAGAGGACCTCGGAGGAACTGGGCCGGGGAGAACTGGCCCAGGTCTTTGTGGAGGGAAACGCGGGGTATGTCTTTCTGATGGCCGCCGGGATGGACGCTGTGCTCACGGCGCTGGTCAGGAAGGGAAGCAAGTTGGGATTGGTGCTCTACGATGTAAAAGGAGCGGCCAAGAAGATCGCAGAGATAATAAAAGCTGAGTTTCGGATTGAATATGAGTAAGGATACGAAAAAAGGCTACATAAGGTGCGAGGAGCCTTATAGCCGGGTAAGAGATGATGGGTTATGGCACTAAAGGGAAGTTTAAAGGATTTCAGCCTTCCCGATCTGTTCCAATTGCTGAATTTCAGCAAGAAGAACGGGACGCTTAACCTTACCCGTGGCAAGGCTAGGGGCTATATCTGCTTTCGCAACGGTGAGGTGTTCTTCGCCACTACCAACTGGAAGCGGCAGTCACTGGGAATGAAATTGGTTAATGCCGGCATCATCACCAGGGCCCAAGTCGACGAAGCCCTGGAACTCCAAAAAACCTCCGCGCGAGGACAACGCCTAGGTCAGCTGCTCATTAGCTTGGAATATATAACTAAGGAGCAACTGGAGGTCTTCGTCGAGGAGCAGATCCAAGACGCCGTCTTCGAAATGCTGCGTTGGACGGACGGCAATTTCGATTTTCAACCCGGCGTGGTCTTTCCCGAAGAGGATATCGGGCTTTCAATCAGTACCGAGGAACTGATCATGGAGGGTTCCAGACGACTGGACGAATGGAACCGCATTGAGAAGAAGATTCCTCACCTGAACGTAATATTCAAGATGACCTCCATGGAGGGGCGAGATGCGGCGCAGATCAGCCTTACCCCCGAGGAATGGATGATTCTAACCTACATTGACGGGGAGAAAACCGTCCGTAAAATAGTGGAACAGACCGGAATGGGAACCCTCCATACCTGCAAGGTACTGTACGGTCTCATCGGTTCGGGCCTGCTGGAGAACATAACTCCCGAAGAGGAGGAAGTGGAAGCTGACCGTAGGCTGGAGGAAATGGCGGAAGAGCTGGATAAGGTGGAAACGGAGGAACCCACCTTGATAGAGACCCCACCCGAACTGGCGGAGACCCTGGAGGAGGTACTCCCCACGGAGATCGAGGCCGAGGAGGAAAAGGAGATAGCCGAGTCGGTTGGAGAGGTACTGGAACAGCTGGAGGAGGCAGAAGCTGCCCAGACCATCCCCGAGACCATCGAAGCTTTCCCCACGGAGATCGAGGCCGAGGAGGAAAAGGAGATAGCCGAGTCGGTGGATATAGAGATAGAGGAGGAGGCCGGCGGGGACATACTGGTTGAGGAGGCCGCACCTGTTCCCGATATCACTGAGGTTGCTCCAGAGCCTGAGGAAGAAGAGGAAGTAGAGATGCCGACTGGTTCCTTCTATGTGCTGGAGGAAGAAAAAAAGAAAGAGGAAGAGTTCAAGGCCGAGATGATGAAGTCCACCTTAGAGGATGCCATCGAGGCGGAAGAAGTACTTGAGATCGATGGCAAAGAGGCGGAACTCGAGGAGTTGAAGAAGAAAATAACCTCCCTGCTTCCCGAGGGCGTCGGGCTGGAGGAAGAGGAAGAGGCGCCTGCCGAGCCGGTATCAGAGGAGAGACCAGAGTCCCATCGTTATGAGAAGATGACCCGGGAGAGCGTAGAAGCGAGGGCGGCGAAGAGGGCTTACCTGGAGAAGAAGTACGGTAAGGTCAAGAGGTTGGCCGGAGAAGAGGAGATAGCGGAACTCGAGCCGGAGGAGATACCCGAGGAATGGAAGAGCCACCTGCAGAAGACCGTCAGAGAAAAGAAGGAGCTGGAAGAGGAATTCGAACATCCTTTGCATATCGAGAAGGAGCCAATAGATAGAGATAAGATCCTGGAAGGCACCTTCCGTAAGGACAAGGAAGCGATGGAGGCAGAAGGGGCACTGGAAGAGGAGGCTGAAGTCGGCCTCGAGAGACTGCTGGAGGAGTTTCCACCGGTTGAGGAAGCTGTGGAGGAAGTCGAGACGACCCGCATCCCCCCAGAGGAGCTCGAGGAAGTCGCCGAGGTTGAGGATCTGGAAAGTGTGATGCTCGAGGATATCCCCGAGAGCGAGAAGATACCCAACCTTGAAGAGATTGAGGAAATAGCTGCAGAGACCCTGCCCGGCGATGAAGCCGAGGCCGCTGTGGCGATAACGGAAATCGGGAGGGATGCAGTCGCTATTTCCGACAGGAAGCTGGCGGAGGTCTCCGAAGCCGAGATCCTGGAGAGCGTGATGCTTGAGGATATACCCGAGGGGGAAAGGGTTGCGACACTGCAAGAAGCTCCCATACCGGAGATAAGCCCTGTAGAGCCAGCCGGAGTAAGCCCCTTAACAGAGACCTTCTTCGATGTCGATGAAAAGTCCCTTGCGGCCGAAAGAGAGGCTGCAGTGGAGGAGATCCTGGGGATAAGTGAGGAGCTTGAGGAGGTCGAAACCCTTGCGCAAGAGGATTCCGAAGAGCTTGCGGACGTCGATGTCAGCGAAGATTTTATGCAGGAGATAGAGGACCTGGAAAAGGAGATATTAGAGGCGGAGCAGGGACCAGACCTGGCCGGTATCGAGGATGAGATAGCCGCTTTAGAGGAGGAGATACTCAAGGAGGAAGAGCTTCCAGAAGACATAAAGGAAGAGATCACCGAGCTTGAGAAAGAGATCGCGGAAGCTTACGAAGAGGTAGCTGATGAGGAGGCTCCGGTAGTAGAGGCTCCCACCGAGACCGTCCAACCAGAGGTGGCGGAAGTACCGGAGCCCATTGATCTTTTGGAGAAGATGGTGGAGACGCCGGAGGAGGTAGCTCCCGTGCCGGA
>Ga0180434_10003251_pt1 | contig 20867 bp, 19 predicted proteins | sample SS_ome_7_FD_132453 | JGI IMG/M metagenome (GOLD analysis project Ga0180434, IMG submission 132453) | Hypersaline lake sediment archaeal communities from the Salton Sea, California, USA - SS_1_D_2 metaG | ecosystem: Environmental > Aquatic > Non-marine Saline and Alkaline > Hypersaline >...
GCCGCCAATGAAATCGCCGCCGAAATCAGGCGTTCGATTGGTTGAGTTTGTTGAGTTTGTTGGGTTTGATTGAGTTCGTTGGGTTGGTTTAATTGGTTATATTAGTTGGATTGGTTGGATTAGTTATATTGGTTTGATTGGTTGGATTGGTTGATTCGTTAAATGGTTGATTGGAAACGACTGCGACCGTTCAGTCATTCGGCCATAAAAAAACCTCATGTAAATCTTTACATGAGGTTTTTTACATAAAATCGCCTCGGGCGATTTTATTTTTATTCGCGATTCCCCAAAATCCGCAGCAGCATCAGAAAGAGGTTGATAAAATCCAGATACAGCGACAGAGCCCCGATGATGGCGCCTTTGCGGATCACGCCGGCTTCCAGGCCGTCCGGCTGGCTCATGGCCATGTTTTTGAGTTTCTGGGTGTCGTAGGCGGTCAGCCCCACGAAGACGAACACGCCGATGTAGCTGATGATCAGGCTCATACCGGAGCTGCGGATGAACATGTTGACCACCGAGGCGATGATGATGCCGATCAGACCCATGGCCAGAAAGCCGCCGAAGGATGTCAGATCGCGTTTGGTGGTCATGCCGTAGATGCTGCAGGCCACAAAGGTGGCGGCGCAGATGAAAAAGGTCGACGTGATGCTGGCGCTGGTGTACACTAGAAAGACAAAGGACAGGGTGGCGCCGTTTAAAATGGCGTAGATCACGAACATGGCCGTGGCGGTTGAGGCCTGCATTTTGTGGACCCGGGCGCTCAGAATGAACACCAGCGCCAGTTCGGCGATGATCAGGCCGAAAAAGACCATCTGATTGCCGAAAATAAGCTGGCGCATGCTTTCGTTGTGGGACACGTAGTAGGCAACAAAACCGGTCAACGCCAGACCGATGGCCATCCAGTTGTAGACGCTGCGGATAAAACTGTTGACCAGCAGCTGGGTATCGGCTCTTGGAACTGAAATCGCTCTTGGCATGTTTACCCTCCGTTGATTTGCATGTTTACCATTAAATATTTAAACTATTATAACGCAGCCCCGGATTTTTGCAAGTGAAACCGGATCAAATCTTGGAAGCCCTGATCGATCTGGCGCAGAAACTCGATGTCAACGTGACCGAGGAACGCTTCGCCCGCGGCGACGTGACCGTAAAGAGCGGCGTCTGCGTCGTCGGGAGTCAGCAAAGGGTGATCCTCGACCGCCGGCTGGACACCCGCCAAAAGATTGAAATTCTGGCGTCCTATCTGAGCCGCCTGGCGCACGAAGACCTCTATGTGGTGCCGCTGGTGCGCGACGTCCTGGCCCTCTATCGGGATGATCCATAAAAGTTTACATAATATATATTATCGGACTTTAAAATTATCGGATTTTAAATTCATAGATCCAGCAACCAATAACGAGCAACCCGGATGAAATTACCCAAACGCGCCATTCTCACCGTTTCCGACCTGACCCGGCGGATCAAAACGCTGCTGGAAGAGCATTTTCCGTTTGTCTGGATCACCGGTGAAATTTCTAATTTCCGCAAGCCGCTGTCGGGGCACTACTATTTTACGCTCAAAGACGACCGTTCCCAGATCAGCGCCGTCATGTTCCGCGGACAGAATCAACGGCTGCGCTTTGTGCCTGAAGACGGTATGACCATCAACGGCTTCGGTCGCATCAGCCTCTACGAACCCCGCGGCACCTATCAGATCATTCTGGAATATCTCGAACCCGGCGGCGTGGGAGCGCTGCAGCTGGCTTTTGAACAGCTCAAGGCGGCGCTGGCCGCGGAAGGCCTCTTTGAAACGCAGCACAAAAAAACGCTGCCGTTTCTGCCGCGCAAAATCAGCCTGATTACGTCACCCGGCGGCGCCGTACTGCAGGACATGCGCCACATCATCGCCCGGCGCTTTCCCAACATGCCCCTCTTGCTGGTGCCGGTCAAGGTCCAGGGCGACGGCAGCATCGCGGAAATCGTGGCCGCCATTGAAATGGTCACTCGGCACGGCGGCTCGGATGTGGCCATTCTGGCACGCGGCGGCGGATCGCTAGAGGACCTGGCCGCTTTTAACAGCGAAGCCGTGGCCCGGGCTGTATTCGCCTCGCGCATACCGATTATATCGGCCGTGGGCCATGAAACCGACTACACCATTGCCGATTTCACCGCCGACATGCGGGCGCCGACCCCCTCGGCCGCGGCGGAAATCGCGGTTCCGGTCAAAGCCGAGCTGGTTGCCGCGGTTTCGGAAGCACGCAACCTGCTGTTCAAGGCCTTTTCCAACGACATCCGACAGCGGCGCACGGACCTGGGGCATATCCGGCGGCAGCTCGTGGATCCCCGCAAAAAGCTGTCTGATCTTAAACTGCGTCTGGACGATCTGACTTCCCGTCTGGTGCATCAAATGCGGGCCATGGCCGCTCTGCACCGGGAGCGCACGACCTGGCGCCTGGAAAAGCTTATCCTGCACAATCCCGGCAAAACAATGCAAAAACATAAAGAAAAGCTGAAGAATATGGACAACAACCTTTTGTTATCCATGAAAATACATCATGGCAATCTAGACGTCCGGCGGAAGGAAGCCCATTCAAAGCTCAATGCCCTGAGCCCTATGGCCGTTCTGCAGCGGGGCTACAGCATTACGCGCACCATTCCGGACCAACAGGTCGTGCGCGACGCCCGCAGCGTCGCGCCGGATCAGCCCCTGGAGATCCTGCTGGCCAGGGGAAAACTGGCCGTCAAAACCACGGGGGAAGAGAAAAATTCCAAAACCAAAATTCCAAATTCCAAATAAAACAAGGGAACAAACCATGCCGGCAAAAAAGACCTTTGAAAAATCCATGGAGCAGCTGGAAACCATCATCAAAGAGCTCGAAGGCGGCGACTTGCCGCTGGAAAAGGCCATCGAACGCTTCGAGGAGGGCATCAAGCTCTCCAAGTTCTGTTCCGACAAGCTGGATGAAACCGAAAAGCGGATTTCCGTGTTAATGCAGGAGATCGACGGACGTCTGCAGGAAGTGCCCTACGAAGCGGAAGACGACCGATGACATTTCAGCTGAAGCCATATCTTGCCGCCAAGCGCGCGCACATCGACCGTTCCCTTACCGACCGGCTTGATCAGGGGAGCGGGCGCGTCAACGCGGCGATGCGCTACTCCCTGATGGCGGGCGGCAAACGGATCCGCCCTATTCTGTGCATCGCGGCGGCCGAGGTGGCGGGCGGCACCGAGGCGACGGCGATGGACGTGGCCTGCGCCATTGAAATGATCCACACGTATTCCCTGATTCACGATGATCTGCCGGCCATGGACGACGACGCGCTGCGCCGCGGCAAACCCACGTCGCACATCCGCTTTGACGAGGCCACCGCGATTCTGGCCGGCGACGCCCTGCTGACGCTGGCCTTTCAGGTGCTGTCGGCGCCGGCATTCGTCGATCGCTGCGGCGCCCGGACCGCTGTCCGCCTGATCCATCGATTGACATTGGCATCCGGCGCCGATGGCATGATCGGCGGTCAGATGCAGGACATGGCCACTGAAAACAGTGCCCTGACGCCGGCGGCGCTGCAGACGATGCACCGCCTTAAAACCGGCGCACTCATCGAAGCCGCGGCCTATTGCGGCGCGGTTGTGGGCGGCGCCGACGATCAGGCGGTCCAAGCGCTTTGCCGCTATGCGGCGTGCATCGGGTTGTCCTTTCAGGTTTCCGACGATCTGTTGAACGTCAGGGGAAACGAGGCCCTGACCGGCAAGCCCAGCGGCACCGACGCCGCCCGGGGCAAAAACACCTATCCTGCCCTGATGGGCGTGGAAGCCGCCGAGGCCTTTGCCCGCGATCTGACACAAAAAGCCTTGCAGGCCCTGCAGTCCTTTGATAACAGGGCCGATGTGCTGCGTGCTGTCGCCCACTACATTGTCGAGAGAAATCGATGACCCTCAAACTGCTGCCCCAAATCGATTCGCCGGCGGATTTGAAAAAACTGCCGCGGACGCGCCTGAAAATGCTGGCCGCTGAAATCAGGGAAAAAATCGTGCAGGTGGTGTCCACCGGCGGCGGTCATCTGGCCCCCAGCCTGGGAGCGGTCGAACTGGGCATCGCCCTGCACTATGTGTTTGATTTTTCCAAAGACCGCCTGATCTGGGATGTCGGCCACCAGGCCTATGCGCACAAGCTCATTACCGGCCGGCGCGAGCAGTTCAGCACGTTGCGCCGCATGGGGGGGATCTCCGGCTTCACCCGCCGCAGGGAAAGTCCCTACGATGCCTTTTCCACCGGCCACAGCAGCACCTCCATTTCGGCCGGACTGGGCATCGCCACCGCCAAACGCCTGAAAAAGGAGGCCGCCAAAGTCATCGCCGTCATCGGGGACGGCTCCATGACCGCCGGGCTGGCCTATGAAGGCCTCAATCAGGCCGGGGACACCCACAAGGACAAGGACATCATCGTGATTTTAAATGACAACGAGATGTCCATCGGTCCCAACGTAGGGGCCCTGTCGTCGCTGTTAAGCCGCACGCTTTCCGGAAAGCGGCTGCAGGATTTCCGCAAGGACGTTGGAAGCTTTTTGAAATCATTGCCGAAAATAGGAGATGATGTTTATCATTTCGCCAAGCGCTGGGAAGACTCCTTCAAGACGTTCGTGACGCCCGGCATGCTGTTCGAAGCCTTTAACTTCGAATATTTCGGGCCCATCAACGGCCACAATATCGACCACCTGATCGACATCCTCACCAATATTCAATACCGCGACGAACCGGTGCTGCTGCACGTGACCACCCGCAAGGGCAAGGGCTACCCGCCGGCCGAAAAGAACCCGGTCTATTTCCACGGCTGCGGCCGTTTTGAAATCGAGACCGGCAGCTGCGCCCCGGCCGAGGAGGCTGCACCCACTTACACCGAGGTGTTCGGCGCCGCCATGGTCGAACTGGCCGAGAAAGACGAAAAAATTGTGGCCGTCACCGCGGCCATGCCCGAGGGCACCGGTTTGAGGCGTTTTGCCGAACGCTTTCCGGAGCGCTTCTTCGACGTGGGCATCGCCGAACAGCACGGGGTGACGTTCGCCGCCGGTCTTGCCACCGAGGGCTTTAAGCCGGTGGTGGCCATTTACAGCACGTTTTTGCAGCGCGCCTATGATCAGCTGCTCCACGACGTGTGCCTCGATGCACTGCCGGTGGTATTTGCCGTTGATCGGGGCGGCATCGTCGGTGAAGACGGCCCCACGCATCACGGGCTTTTTGACCTTTCCTACCTGCGCGCCATGCCCAACATGACGGTAATGGCGCCCCGGAACGAAAATGAACTGCGGGCCATGCTCAAGAGCGCCATCGACCACAACGGGCCGATCGCTCTGCGATATCCCCGCGGGGGCGCGACCGGAACACCGCTGGACCGGAAAATCCCCACGCTGCCCATCGGCAAGGCCGAGGTGCTGACCCATGGCAAAGACGTTCTGATTCTGGCCATCGGCAGTACGGTCCAGCCCGCCCTTGAAGCGCGGCAGCGGCTGGCGGCGCTGAACATAGAGGCGACCGTGGTCAACAGCCGCTTTGTCAAACCGGTGGACAGCGAACGGATTGCGTCGTTGTGCACGGAGATTCCCAATGTGATCACCGTCGAGGAAAACGTGCTGCAGGGCGGCTTCGGCAGTGCCGTGCTCGAGTGTCTCAACGACCTGCAGGTGGAAAATGTCCGCCTCAAGCGCATCGGCATCGCCGACATCTTTGTGGAACACGGCCGACAGCAGGATCTGCGCCGCCGCCACGGCATCGACGCCGACGGCATCACGGCGGCGGTGAAAGCGCTTATCGGAGATCAGAGATCGGAAATCGGAGATCGGAAGGCGAATTAAAGAGCGGGGACCATGAAGGACATGAAGAAAATGATAGGTTGAATGGTTGAATGGTTAAATGGATAATTCGTTAAATGGTTAACTGGGACAGCGGCTTTCGCCGTTCCAAATCAACCCAACAAATTCAACGAATTAAACCAATTCAACTAATTTAACCAATCAAACCAATCAACCGAACGCAACAAACTCAATGAACCCAACAAACCCAACGAACCCAACGAACTCAACAAACCCAACGCAACCAATCAAACCAACCCGTTTAGACATCGCCCTGGTCGAGAGGGGGCTGGTGAAGAGCCGGCAGCGGGCCAGGGCCATGATTCTGGCCGGCAAGGTGCTTGTCCATCAGATGCCGGCCACCAAGGCCGGATTGCGGATTGTGCCGGAAGACCCCATCTCCCTGAAAGGGGCGGACATGCCCTTTGTCAGCCGCGGGGGACTCAAACTGGAAAAGGCCTTTGAAACGTTTGGCCTGGATGTTGAAGACCGCATCTGCATGGATGTGGGCGCTTCCACCGGCGGGTTTACGGACTGTCTGCTGCAGCACGGGGCCCGCCGGGTGTACAGCATCGATGTGGGCTATGGGCAGCTGGCCTGGTCCCTGCGCCAGGATCCGCGGGTTGTGGTGATCGAGCGTACCAATGTCCGCTATCTGCGGCCGGCGCAGGTCCCCTGCCCCGTTGATTTTATCGCCGTCGACGTCTCTTTTATTTCCCTGAAAAAGGTGGTTCCGGGACTCCTGCCATTCGGCCGCAAGGGAACCGACATGGTGGTACTCATCAAGCCCCAGTTTGAAGTCGGTCGGCAGCACGTGGGCAAAGGCGGCGTCGTACGCGACCCGGCCCTGCATGAAGCGCTCTGCTCTGATCTGTCTTCCTTTTTCAGTGACAGCGGACTTACGGTAGGTCCGGCGATCGCTTCGCCCATCAAAGGCCCCAAAGGGAACCGGGAATTTCTCATGCGCCTGCGGATGATCTAATGCCGCTGTTTGATCCATCACAATTCGAAAAGACGCGGAAAATTTAAAATCTCAAAAGCCAAGCGCCAAATCGAAATCGAAATCGGGATCGCTATCGGAATCGAAGAGAAATTTATGAGACGGTGTACTAACCGCCGGCGCCGTATTTTGGCTTGCATTTTGACGGCATCATCTATATACAATAAAAGTTTATTACGAATCTATTTTGACAAAGCGGGGGCCGCCGGCCCGTCTACGCTCTGCGCGCCACGCCGCGGCAGGCTGAGAGCATCTGGATTTATCAGGAAAGAGATTTGGGCGAACAGCGAAGGGCTAACAGCTGAAGAATGTAGTTTTATAGAAGAGGTCGGGGCGCAGAAATCAGAGATCGGAGGTCGGAAGTCAGAAGGGCTTTGAAGAGCCGGCACCATGAAGTTCAGGAAGAGCATGAATAAAGAGATGAGTCGAATGGTTCATTCGTTAAATGGTTAATCAGACAAGGGTGCCTTGTTTCTAAGGCTGAAATGGTAACCACTGAACATATTGAGGAGTTCAAATGGGTGACAACACACTGCAGGACATCAGAAACATCGCCCTGGTTTCCCACACCGGGGCCGGCAAAACGTCACTGGCCGAAGTGATGCTCTTTAAAGCCGGGGTCACCAACCGGATTGGTCGGGTGGAAGACGGGACGACCGTCATGGATTATGAACCCGAAGAGCTCAAGCGGACCGCCAGCATCAGCAGTGCCTTTCATCGCTTTCCGTGGAAAAAGCACACCATCAATCTGATTGACACGCCGGGCGACCAGAATTTTTTCACTGATACCCGCCTCAGCATGCAGGCGGCGGAAGGCCTCGTGATGGTCGTGGACGGCGTCGACGGTGTGAAAGTGCAGACGGAGCAGGCCTGGGATTTTGCCAAGGAGTTCAACCTGCCGTGCATCATCATGATCAACAAGCTGGATCGGGAGCGGGCCGACTTTGACCGCACCCTCAACGATATCATGGAATGCTTTGACATCAAGCCCATAACGCTGCAGCGTCCCATCGGCAAAGAAAGTGATTTCAACGGCGCTGTCGATCTGATCAGCATGAAGGCGTTTACCTATGATGAAAACGGAAACGCCAGCGCCATCGACATCCCCGCCGACATGGCGGATCTGGTGGAAAGCGAACGGGAGAAATTCATCGAAGACGTGGCCGAAGCGGATGACGCTCTTATCGAGCGCTATCTGGAAGGTGAAAGCCTGTCCGACGAGGAGATCAACGCCGCGCTGCGCGCCGGCACCCTCAACGGCACATTTGTTCCGGTGGTCTGCGGCGCGGCCACGCGCAACGTGGCCGTCGACCTGTTGATGAACACGATCAACAGCTGCCTGCCCTCCCCCGTCGACCGCGGGCCCAAAACCGGCATGGATCCGGCCGATGAAAACGAAGTGGAGCGTCCGCCGGACCCGGATGCCCCCTTTTCCGGTTTCGTGGTCAAGACCGTCGCCGATCCCTATGCCGGCCGCCTTTCCATTTTCAAGGTCGTATCGGGCACGCTGTCATCGGAAGGATCTTTCTATAATGCCAACAAGCAGGTGCGTGAGCGCTTCAACCAGTTGATGAGCATCGCCGGCAAGGAGCAGAAGCCCGTGTCCGGTGCCGGTCCCGGCGATATTGTCGCTGTCGCCAAACTCAAGGAAACCGTCACCGGCGACACCCTGTGTGATGAAAACGCCAAAATCGTGTTTCATTGTGCCCAGCCGCTTCCCACGCTGATTTCGTTCGCCCTGGAGCCCAAATCAAAAGGCGACGAAGACAAAATTTTCAGCTCCCTTTCCAAGCTGCTCGAAGAGGATCCGGCCCTGAAACTGGATCGCAACGTCGAAACCAAGCAGATACTCATTTCCGGTGCCGGGCAGGTTCACATCGAAGCCACCATCGAAAAGCTGAAACGCAAATTCAATGTGGAAGTCAATCTGAGCACACCCAAAATTCCTTACAAGGAAACCATCAAGAAAAAGAGCCGCGCCCAGGGAAAGCACAAAAAACAGAGCGGCGGCCACGGCCAATACGGGGACTGCTGGATCGACATGGAACCGATGCCCAGAGGCGAAGGCTTTGAATTCGTGGATGCCATCGTCGGCGGCGTGATTCCCAAACAGTACATCCCGGCCGTTGAAAAAGGTATTGTCGAGGCGGCCCAGAAAGGCGTCATCGCCGGCTATCCCTGTGTGGACTTCAAGGTCTCGCTCAATGACGGCTCCTTCCATGCCGTGGATTCCTCGGAAATGGCGTTTAAAATCGCCGGTTCGCTGGCTTTCAAAAAAGCAGCCGAGCAGGCCGCGCCCGTACTGTTGGAACCGATCATGAAGGTCACCATCACGACGCCGGATGAATACATGGGAGACATCATGGGCGATCTCAACGGCCGCCGCGGTCGGGTTCTGGGAATGGACAGCGCCGGCAAAAACCAGGTCATCAACGCCCAGGTTCCCATGGCGGAATTTATGACCTACGCCCCGGATCTGCGTTCCATGACCGGCGGCCGGGGTGTGTACACCATGGAATTTTCCCACTACGACGAAGTGCCGGCCCAGCTGGCGGAAAAAATCGTGGAGGCGACGAAAGCCGAATAAATTTCGTGCGGCGCCCTTTTGCTATCAAGGGCGCCGCACGAAATTTATTATCTTTTTTTATAAAAAATTAATCTGAGAAAGGGCGCCATGAACCAGAAATCGGATTCATGGCGCCCTTTTTTTTGGATCTCATTGCCTGCTACGGTATCCTTTTCGATCCTTACATATTGTTTTTTTATCTTTTTGCTAAAATTTACATCAAAAATGCCGATCTGCAGCGCCTGTTCACGGCACTGCAGACCGGCATTTTTTACAGGGGGCATATCCCTGGTGAAAGGCCTGCCAGCGGGATGCAAAGACAACACGGTTCTGGGGGCTGATCTTGGCGGCAAAGGGGCAGTCGGGATGATGGAATCGTCTGGAACGACGGTTGCCGACATAAAGCGCTTTGTGTTTCTCCATCGTGCGCCACATGCCTTGATGCAGCTGCATGGCGTTTTGTTGTGATTTTAAAAAGGTTGCAGCATATTTCACATTCGGGGGGATAAACAGGCAATAGGCGAGGCCTTTTTCAAGCAGCACCTGATTGACAAGGCGTTGGCCATCAGCGGTGTACACATACGCCAGGCAGCGGCCGTAGCGGTCGCGTTTCTGACGGTCGAACCGCATCAAAACAGCGCTTTCCCCAATCAGTCGGCGGTTGCATTGACGGGCTTTGTATCCGTAAGGTTCCGCCTGGTGGCGCTCATGATCGATTTCCGGCGCATCGATGCCGATGTAGCGCACGTGTCGGCCGTCCGTTAAGATAACCGTATCCCCGTCGGGCACATAGTCCACCACCCCTCTTTCACCACCGCCCGCCGCCGGGGCAGCGCCCAGTTGCAGGGCGATCCACATCAGGGTTGACAGGATCAAGATCTTGGTACTGGATAACGGGCTCAGGGAAAAGCAATTTTGAATTTTAAATTTTGAGTTTTGAATTGTCTCTCTGCGCCTCCGGGTGAAACGTTTTTGGGTTTATTGCGTTTATTGGGTTCGTTGGGTTTGTTGCGTTCGGTTGATTGGTTTGATTGGTTAAATTAGTTGAATTGGGTTAATTCAAAATTAAACATTCAAAATTCAAAATTATTTCTGCCGCCGGCTTCCACCCCGCAGTGCCGCATCGCGCACTGATCCAGCAGATGGGGCAGCCCTCCCCGCTCGGCGGGTATGTATCCGAGGGCTTTTCGCCAGACGGCGTCGTCTTCCATGCACAGGTAAACAAACACCTGCGGCGCCAGCTCCCGGATCCAGGAAGCCATTTTTTTCAGCAATTGAATGCGCAGCGGCTTGAAATAACGCATCTTGCCGTCCAATCCAGGGATGAATTCTCCATAAACAATGGACGACGATGGAAACCGCTGGGCGACGATGGGCTTTAAATCCGGCATGAACCGAAAGGTGCCCATGCTGATCCACACGATGTTGTCGGCGGAGACCGCCGTGAACAGGCGCTCCACCACCCGCCGGTAATCGGCTTCACAGCCCGGATAGAGGATCATGGGGTCGAAGTGAAATGCCAGCGGGTATCCCAGGGCTTCGCACGTTTTGGCGGCCCTGAGGCGTGCGGCAAGGCCGGCGGTGTGTCTTTCTTCATTTCGGATGATTTTTTCCGTGTTCAGCGACCACGCCATAATGGTTTTGCGCCGGTGGTCGATGGATTTCAAAGGGGCGATGGAAACGGCTTTGCTTTTCAGCTCCAGCACGGCCCGGTGCTGGCCGGCGAAAGTGTTTACCAGCTGGGCAACCAAATCCGTCCAGGATGTCCAGATGAGGCTGTCCGTGAATTCACCTGTACCGATGCGCGAAATCGTATCTCTGGAAAAAGTGCGGTCAAGATCGGAAAACAGGTCCGCATGGTTCACAAAATACTGCATCAGCGGGGGATGAAAATAGGACTGCAGAATGCAGTAGGCACAGTCCATGGTGCAGTAGGTTCCCATATGCAGGATCTGATAGCCGCAGCAGGTGTATTCCCGGGTGCCGGGGCAGTTGCGGACAAAAGCGCCTTTGTTGCGGGTCAGCAGCAGCATCTGCTTGCCGGCGCCCACGGGATCCGGGGCGTCGTTCACACAGTGGTAAACCGCCGCCGCATCGTCGACCAATTCACAGGGCACTTCGGGCAGCCGGGCGCGCACTGCTTGCACGGCCGCTTCATACTGCACGGCCCTGTCGACAAACAGTCGTTTGATCTTCATCTGACGTTAAAATCGGTAAATGGTTGATTCGTCGAATGGTTAAATGGTTGAATGGGAAAATGGCGGGGAAAACAGCCGTCCCCATTCAATCGAACCTGACGAACCCGAAAGACCGAAGTTGAGAAGGTGGGAATGTGAGCAGGGAAGGCCCGGAACAGCGCCAAGCCAACAAACGCAATAAACCCGACCAATATAACCAATTCAACCAACCTAACCTACCCAACCAAGTTAACTAACCCTCCACCATCGCCTTGATCAGGTCCACCACATCCGGATTGGCCAGAGTGGTGACGTCGCCGACATCGGCGCGGTTGGAGATGGCACCCAGCACGCGCCGCATGATCTTGCCGGAGCGGGTTTTGGGCATGTCCGGTACGATCCACACCTTCCTGGGCTTGGCGATCTTGCCGATTTCCGTGCTGACGGCATCTGAAATTTTTTGCGCCAGTTCCTCGCTGGCCTCGAAGCCCGGCTTGAGGGCGATGTACAGATCCGGTTCGCGGCCCTTTATCTCGTGGGCCACCGGCACGACCGCCGCTTCGGCCACTTCATCCACGACCAGGGCCGCCGATTCGATTTCCTTGGTGCCCAGGCGGTGACCGGAAACATTGATGACGTCGTCGATGCGGCCCAGAATCCTGAAATAGCCGTCTTGCGCCTCCACCGCCGCATCGCCGGTCATATAAGGCCAGTCACGCCAGTCTTTGCTGTCCGGATTTTTGCAGTAGCGCGCATAATAGGTGTCCACAAAACGCTGCCGATCGCCCCAGATGGTCTGAAAAGCGCCCGGCCAGGGATTCTGGATACAGATATTGCCGGCTTTGCCGGCACCCTTGGGCAGAACATGGCCTTCGTCGTCGTAGATAATGGGGTGAATGCCGGGCACCCCCGGTCCGGCGCTGCCGGGTTTCATGGGGGTAATGGCCGGCAGGGTGCTGCAGAGGAACCCGCCGGTCTCCGTCTGCCACCAGGTGTCGACGATAATGGCTTCTCCCTTGCCCACCATCTGGTGATACCATTTCCAGACTTCCGGTTCGATGGGTTCGCCGACGGTGGTCATGTGTTTGAATTGGTAGTCATATTTGGCCGGTTCGTCCGGGCCGATTTTTCGCAGTGCCCGAATGGCGGTGGGAGCGGTGTGGAAAATGTTGACGCCCAGATCCTGGGCGATCCGCCAGGCCCGGCCGGCATCCGGAAAGGTGGGTACGCCTTCGTACATCACCGTGGAGGCGCAGATGGCCAGCGGTCCGTAGACAATGTAGGAGTGGCCGGTGATCCAGCCGATGTCGGCCATGCACCAGTACACATCCTCGGGGTGAATATCCTGCACATATTTTGATGTTCCGGCGACATAGGCCAGATATCCCCCGGTGCTGTGCTGACAACCTTTGGGTTTGCCGGTGGTTCCGCTGGTGTACATCAGAAAAAGCGGTGCTTCGGCCGGCATCTTGACCGGTTCGACCCTGGCGCCGTAATAATCGTGAATCAGGTCGTTGACAAAATAATCCCGACCCTCTTTCATAAGCGCGGCGCTGGATGCCTTTCCGGGATACCGCTGCCACACAAGCACTTTATCCACGGGTTGACCATCGGCGCCGGCCAGTTCGCAGGCGGTGTCGGCGTTTTGTTTGTGATCGAGCAGGGTGCCGTTCCGGTAATAGGCGTCCGTGGTGATGAGAATCCGGCTGTTGGAGTCGACGATGCGGTCGGCGCAGGCCCGCCCGCTGAATCCGGCGAACACCTGGGAGTGAACAACGCCCAGGCGGGCGCAGGCCAGCATCGTAATGGGCAGCTCCGCAATCATGGGCATGTGCAGGGTGACGCGGTCGCCGGCTTTCAAGCCGGCAAAATCCCGCAGGAGAGCGGCGAATTCGTTGACGCGGACGTAGAGCTCCTGATAGGTAACGTGCTGATAACTTTCGTTTACGGGTTCAGGGACAAAGTGAATAGCGGTTTTGTTGCGATTTTTTTCCAGGTGGCGGTCAATGCAGTTGTAACTGGCGTTGATGCGGCCGCCGACAAACCATTTCCAGCAGGGCGCATCGCTGGTATCAAGGGTTGTGTGCCAGTAGGCGTACCAGTCCAGCAGATCGGCGTACTCCTTGAAACAATTGGGAAAATTTTCCAGGCTGAAACGCTCGTAGACGGCGCCGTCGGTCATGTTGGCCTGGGCGATAAATTGCGGCGACGGTTGATAATACCCCTCTTCCTGCCAGTGAACCGCAATCTGCGCTTCCGAAGTTTCGACAATTTCTTTTGCTGCCATGTTCTCCTCGTTTTGATCGTTTATCTGCGAATGCCGCGGTTGAAAATCTCAAATGCCGCTGCCAGCGTTTCTTTTAAATAGTCCTTGTCGCCGTCAATGACCCGTTTGCTGGTTTCCCACAGCACCACGCCCGAAAACAGGGCCCAGACAATGTCCGCCAGCGCGTAGGGGTGCTTGTCGATCAACAGTCCCTCATGAATGCCCGCTTTGAACAGCTTGGCGATTTCACCCAGGGATTTGCGCGAAAGCGCTTTGATTTCGTTCAGCAGGGCCGGCGTTAGATTGCGCAGTGTTTCGCTGGACTGCAGGTGAAACATGTTGATCAAAATCAGCGAATCAAATTCGTACACATCGTACATGGCTTCCTTGAGTCTTTCGATGCGCTGATCCGTATCGATGGTGTTGTCGTTGTTCAGATGTTCCAGACGCAAGTGCAGATAATGCAGGATGCGCAGGGAAAGCGAGGCGTAAAGCTCATCCTTGTTCTTAAAGTACAGGTACAGCGTTCCGGGGCTCAACTCGGCCTCACTGGCGATATCTTCCATGGTCGCCTTATTGAAACCCTTGCGCGAAAAAACCCGTTTGGCGGCCACGATAATCTGCTGGCGCCGGCGCTCCCTTTCCCGCTCTTTTCTTTCCTGTATTCCCATGGACCTTTTTTCCCTGAATCATATTTATTTCCTGCGAATTGCTACAATTAATGCTTTGCGTTTGTCAAGTAAAAAGCGATTCAAAGCAATGCCGCCGCCGAATGGCTGCGGTTCAGGCGGGTTTGATGATTTCGGCCAGCTTTTTTCCGTCGGCCAGGCGGGTGAGTCGTTGGAGGCGGGTTTTGAGCTCGGCGATGGATTTGAAGTCAAGCTGAAAAACAAAAACACTGCTTTCAAGGTGGGCCGGTGGTTTCAGCGCGATGCCCGGCCCCGGATCCAAGGCCCGTATTGCCTGTTTTATCTGTTTTTCGGCGGCGGTGATGACGGGATAGCGGCGGCGGCGGATGCGCTCGCGCAGGATTGCGATTTTACGGTTGCGGTCCGGTTCCGGGTCGGCCGCGAGCGCGGGAAGGTCCATTTCCCGGGCGACCTTCAGCAAAGATATGTTTTCACGCAAGGCAATCTCTTCGAGATTCGTGTACATTTCGCGCTGCTTGCTGTGACTCGGTTTGAGATCGACAAACCAGCCGGCCAACAGTTCGCCGGCTTCGGGTTGCATGTTTCCCAGGGCGAGCGCTGTTTTCAGCGAAAGCGTGCTGTCGATGACGCCCTGCTGGATGATCGGTGAAAAAAAGCGCAGCGGCAGAATTTTTTCAATGATCGGATAGCGGCAGGGCAGCCCGAGCGCGGCCGCCGTTGTTTCGAGCGCTTGACGGCTGCCGGCTGTGGCGGCAATCAGGCCCAGCGCCCGTGCGGTTTCAACCAGATTCAGAGGACGCTGCAGGCTGTTTTCGGCGACGGCCGCGGCGGCGTATGTTTTCAGGTCGACGGTGGGGGCGGCGATACGCGCCGGCAGCTGCCTGCAGTGCAGACGGCGGCAGGCATCCACCCGGCGGAATCCCGACAGGATCCCGTAAAAATTAGATTTTTTTTCAATTAACATCGGGGGGTTCAACAATCCCAGCGCGGCAATGGACGTTTCCAGCACCGCGTCCACCGGGGTCGTGGTGATGCGATAAGTGGCGTCGCCTGCATCGATGGTCGCAAGATCGACCATCCGCTGCATACACTCAAAAACGACTGTGCGGTTCGCCATTAGCAGTCAGCGGTTCACTTGGGGATGAAACGTTTTTTTGAGCGTTCGGCTCTCTGTGCATGTGCGCCCTGCAGGAATTCTGTACTGTGATGATATCCGCCGTTGACTTCCGGCATTGTTCTGCCGAACGCTTTAAAAATTTTCCGCGCGCCCGGTGAGACGTTTGAGGGCTTCCATGTATTTTTTGCGCGTGTTTTCGATAACATCCGCCGGAAGAGACGGCCCCGGCGGGGTTTTGTCCCATTCAATTGATTCGAGATAATCGCGCAGGTACTGTTTGTCATAGCTTTTTTGCGCGCCGCCGGGCTGATAGGCGTCCCTGGGCCAGAAGCGTGAAGAATCAGGGGTCAGCACCTCGTCGATCAGAACCAGGTCCCCGTCGATCATGCCGAATTCAAATTTGGTGTCGGCAATAATGATGCCTTTGGACTCCGCCAGCCGGGCGCCCTTTTTGTAGATGGAAAGGCTCAGATCCTTCACCCGCCGCGCCACGTCAGCGCCGACCCGGTCGGCCGCCTCCGCAAAATCGATGTTGATATCGTGATCCCCTAAATCGGCCTTGGTGGAGGGTGTAAAAATCGGCTCCGGCAGCTTGTCGGATTCTTTAAGCCCCCGAGGCAATTCAATGCCGCAGACGGTGCCGGACCGCCGGTAGGATTTCCAACCGGAACCGGAAATGTAGCCCCTTACCACACACTCAATCGGAAGGGGGTCCGTCTTTTTCACCAGCATGCTGCGGTTTTCGAGTTGACGGCGGTAGGGTCGACATTCCGCCGGATATGCATCCACCGCGCTGGCAACCACATGGTGCGGAGTCAGGGCTTGCATGTGATCGAACCAGAAAAGGGAAATCTGGGTTAAAATAGCCCCTTTGTCGGGAACCGGATCCGGCATGATGACATCAAAGGCGGAAATGCGGTCGGTCGCCACCATTAAGAGATAATCCCCTACATCATAGACATCCCTGACCTTGCCCCGCTTGACCAGCTTGAGTTCCGAAAAGTCCGTTTCATACACACAAATGCTCATTCCGTCGCCACCTTTCCATTTGTCTGCGAAAAAACCCGGATGTAGAAGCGCAGGGTTTCCAGCGCCTTTTCGCCGATTTCAAAAAATTCTATCCCGGCCGTAAAGATGCCGGGGGCGGTTTCTTTCACATAAATAACTTTGCCATTAATCTGAATCAGGTCGTCTTCGATTCCCAGTGTGATCACAGCGGTTGCACCATCTTCCAGGGGGGCGTGTGTTTCCAGCAGAATCCCCGCTTCGGAAACATTCAGGGTTCGTCCCATGCCCTGGGTGGCTGCGTTGCCCTGGTCCATACACACATAATTCAACAGGTGAACAGCATCAACGCGAAGGTGCTTGCGATGTTCATCTCGGCTCATGAGATTCACCATTTCATTTTTTGGTTGCGGTGTTTTAACAGCACCTGGGTGGTCATGGCAATGTAGGTTGCCAGGTTTTCGATCAGATTGCGGAAGGCAGCGGACAGTTTGTCATATTCCCGGCGCAGAATCTCCGCTTTGACCGGCTGGGCCTTGAAGTCGTCGGACACCTGCACAACGGCGGAACCCGCCTCGTGTCCGAAATCTAGAAAGGGAATCCGGCCGAAAAAATCATCCGCATGCAGGTCGACCAGGGGAATGGGGCCGGTGTCGGTTTGCTGAACGATCGTGGCACTGCCATGCAAAATCCGATAAATGCGGCCGTCGCCATTGGACGTCGGAATGACGAATTTGCGTTGATTCTTTGAAAAGCGCAGCGTGTTCACACTTCCGGAATAATATTCCACCGTTCGGTTGGTCAGTGCCTTCAGACGGCGATCCAGGCTCAAAATAAATGATCTGAAATCAGGGGCCATTTTTGCGTATTCCTGCGCTAAACGCTGGGAATCCATGACGCCCAGCTGAACGTTTCCAGAGGCCTTGGCGGAGGCGCTGCGGGTGTGTTCCTTGAGGATAAAGGAAGACAGACTGCCGATGAAAGATCCGGCGCCAATGCGGATGATCTGCAGCGGCCCCGTGTCTGTTTCCTTTAGGATATCCACGGTTCCTTCCAGCACGACCCACATCCATCCGCCGTGCTTGCCCTCCTCGACGATCATTTCACCGCCGTAGAAATCCTCCTCGTCCACAATATACATGTAGTCCACCAGGGGGCCCTTGATCACCGAGAGGCCGTCCGCTTCCCGGGCCGGCCCTGCGGCGGCTTTCGCGCCGGCCTGCGGTCCGATCCGGGGAATCTGGCCGTCATCCAGCATTTTCAGTCCATCCAGGATGATGCTCATACGACTCTTGTTGATCACGCGGTGGCTGTAAACTTCCGATTCACTGAACACAAATTCCCCCCGGGTCCAGCCGAAGAGTGCGTAAAGCGCATCCAGGCCTGACTGGGGTCCGGCCGCGGCATTGATGGGGTTGCCTCTTTCAAAATAGATCAACCCCGTTTCGACGGCATGCGGGCTGGTGATGCGCAGCGTACCGGAACTGCCGTTTCCGCCGAGCAACTGGATAATGTCTCCCAGGCTTAAAAAGCCGAGCCTGCCTTGAAGCACTGTATCCTTATCCATTGGTCATCACTGGGCCCATTTCAGTTCTTTATGGAGTGACTTCAACGTAAGCTTCAAGCATTCCTTTAGGGTTTCACCGACGCGGTCGCCGTTGACCGCGCTGCCGGCAAAAGACGGGACTTTTAATTGACGGTTGAGGTCTCTTTCCATCTGCTCGACGGTCATGATGGGAATCCCCTGGTCGCCCAAATCGCGTTTGTTGTACTGCAGCACCAGCGGGACATTGAAGATGTTCAGACCGTATTCCTTCAGGTTTTTCTGTAGATCCTTAAGTGACAGCATGTTCTTCTCTCGCCGGACCTTCAGCGAATCGGCGACGAACACAAGGCCGTCGACCCCGCGCAGCACCAGCTTGCGGGTGGAACTGTACTGCACCTGGCCGGGAACGGTGTACAGCTGGACCCGCACTTCGCAGCCCTTTATTTTGCCCAGGCCCATGGGCAGGAAGTCAAAAAAAAGCGTGCGGTCTCCTTCGGTGTTGATGGAAACCATTTCGCCGGTAATCTGTTTGCGAAAGGTTTTAAAAATATATTCGAGGTTGGTTGTTTTGCCTCCCCTTCCCGGACCATAGTAGACAATTTTACATTCGATTTCTCTTTTTTTCAGATTGAATATGGCCATATCACCTAACCCTGTATCCTGTTTCTACGTGCTGGTGATTTCGATGTCGAGACAAAAATCGCCCTGTTTTGGTCCGGATTTGATTTGGGATTTCTCGGAGACGACGCCGGCGCCGTTGAAAATGGCGATCGGTGAATAGAATTGGAGATCGTTGATTTTGGTGCCGACGGCCAGATCTTCAATGATGTTGCCTTCTTTTTGGGGCACAATCAGGCTTAACAGATTACCGGATTGAAAATTGACGTCAAACTCGATGACTTTGCCTTGGGCCGGCCCGCTCTCAAAAGGGATGCCGATGGAGCTGATGTCGATGAATTCCTCCTCGACGTGCGCCGTTTCCTCTTCAGCGGATGCGGCGGGTGCCGCCGGGGCGCTCAAGGGCTTCTCCAGCGCTTCCGGCGGAATATTGTCTTCCAGAAACACCCGGATCGATTCCAGCTGCTTGACCGAAAAAAGATCGGATTCCACCCATTCTTCATATTGTTTGACGGCCGCCTTTTCAGAAGCCAGGGCGATGTGGCAGCGGAGGATATTTTTCGCGGCCACTGTGCGATGGGATTCTTTGCGGATCAGCTTGTTGAATTCCGTCAGTGCGCTGCTGAATTGTCCGAATTTGGCCAAGGCGATGGCGCCTTCCAAGGCCGCGGCCTCCGCGCTTTCCTCCTTGGAAAAGGAAAACAGCCGTTTGATCAATTCCCTTGCTTTTTCAGACAACTCCGGTGAGGTGGCGGCGGTCTGCTGCACTTTTTGGTCATGCAGCTCAATGCCGGCAATCTTTCTGTGGATGCCCTCCAGCAGTTTTTCGCGATTTTTTACTTGCTCACTGCCTTCGATGAGGGCCTGTGCTTGCTGATATTTCTCTTTCGCTTCCGCCAACAGCCCCTGTCCATGATAGAGTTCCGCTTCCTGCAGAATCGTCTTAATGGAGTCTTTCAGTGCCATGCGCTACCTCATTCGCAAGCGCAAAAAAAGATGCTGCGCCGGTGTGATGATGAAACAGTAACAACATCTCATACCCTGATTTAGCACAAGATGTCAATCATTGAGGGAAACAATTAATCTGTTGACATGAATTCGCAACGTGTTAACAAAGGGCTTCCGATACCTGATGAAAACGTTATCAGGAATCCGGCAATCGTGGCAATGTTTTTTTAAATGAAGGAGAAAAGGAAGATGGACAAGAAAGTGACGGTAGTCGGCGCCGGCAATGTCGGTGCAACGGTGGCGCAGCGGCTTGTTGAAAAAGAATTGTGTGACGTTGTCCTGATCGATATCATCGAAGGCATCCCCCAGGGAAAAGCGCTGGATTTGAGCGAAGCGGCGCCGGTGGAAAAACACGACGCCCACATCGTCGGCGCCAATGATTACGCCGGGTCGGCTGATTCGGACATCGTCATCATTACGGCGGGCATTGCCAGAAAACCCGGCATGAGCCGTGATGATTTGATGAGCACCAATGCCGGCATCATGAAAAGCGTCACCCGGGAAGTGGCGGCCTTGTCGCCGGATGCCGTGATCATCGTTGTCAGCAATCCGCTGGACGCCATGTGTCACGTCGCCTACGAGGCCAGTGGATTCCCCAAACACAGGGTGGTGGGGATGGCCGGCGTGCTCGATTCAGCGCGTTTCCGAGCCTTCATCGCCATGGAGCTGAACGTATCCGTGGAAAACATTCACGCCTTTGTACTGGGGGGACACGGCGATACGATGGTTCCCCTGCCGCGCTATTCCACCGTCGCGGGCATTCCGATCACCGAACTGCTTCCCCCGGATCGGATCGAAGCCATCGTCAAACGCACCGCCAACGGCGGCGCGGAAATCGTCAGCCTGCTCAAATCAGGCAGCGCCTATTATGCACCGGCATCGGCCGCGGTTGAGATGGCCGAATCCATTCTAAAAGACAGGAAAAAAATCCTGCCCTGCGCCGCTTACCTGCAAGGCGAATACGGCTTCAACGACCTTTTTATCGGCGTCCCCGTCAAACTCGGCGCCAACGGCGTAGAAGAGATTATCCAAATCAAGCTCACCGACTCTGAAAAAACAGCCCTGGAAAAATCCGCCGCCGCCGTGCA
>Ga0180434_10003252_pt1 | contig 20866 bp, 15 predicted proteins | sample SS_ome_7_FD_132453 | JGI IMG/M metagenome (GOLD analysis project Ga0180434, IMG submission 132453) | Hypersaline lake sediment archaeal communities from the Salton Sea, California, USA - SS_1_D_2 metaG | ecosystem: Environmental > Aquatic > Non-marine Saline and Alkaline > Hypersaline >...
CCGGCGTCACCACCGGTGCGGTGAGCTCTTACCTCACCTTTTCACCCTTACCCCGAAGGGCGGTGTTTTTTCTGTGGCACTTTCCTCCGGTCACCCGGAGTCGCTGTTAGCGACCATCCTGTCCTGTGGAGTTCGGACTTTCCTCCCCTTCCTTCTTAGAAGGAGCAACCACCTCGCCCACTCCAGTCTTAATTTGGATTCCATACTGTTCCAATTTTTTATATAAATTACTCCTCGGTGTATCTATCCTTCGTGCTGTCTGGGAAATGTTCCATTCATTTTCCTCCAGTTTGTTGAGTATGAATTCCTTCTCTGCCAGTTCTCTAAAATCTTTAAGGGTTTTAACTTTGTTCCTGTCAGGCAAACATATTTTCACGTCTCCCTGTATATGTTCGGGCAGTTGATCTTTATCTATTATATCGCTTTCTGTCATTATGATAAGCCTCTCCACAACATTTTTCAGCTCTCTAACATTTCCTTTCCACGGATATTTTTTCATTGTCTCTATGGCGTCTTCAGTGAATTTTTTCAATTTGAAATTGTTTTCATCGGAATAAATTGTGCAGAAATAATCTATGAGAAGTGGTATGTCATCCTTTTTTTCTCTGAGAGGTGGAGAATAAAGAGGAACGACATTGAGACGGAAGTACAGATCCTCTCTAAAGCTTCCGTCTTTAATTTCTTTCTTTATATCTTTATTCGTGGCAGCGATGACTCTGACATCCACTTTTTCGACCTTATTGGACCCGACTTTCTGCACCTCTCCTTCTTCAAGAACCCGAAGCACTTTGGCCTGAGTCTTTAAACTCATGTCAGCGACTTCATCCAGAAATATGGTCCCCCTGTCTGCCATTTCAAACTTTCCCTGCTTCTTCTCGGTTGCCCCTGTAAAGGCTCCTTTTAAATGCCCGAAAAGTTCACTCTCTATCAGCTCCTCCGGAATTGCCGCACAATTGACCTGGATGAATTCTTCATCTTTCCTCCGGCTTTTCTCATGGATGGCTCTTGCGATCAATTCTTTTCCGGTACCGCTCTCTCCATATATGATGACAGTCGCATTCGTAGGTGCAGTTTTCAGTATTTCCTCCCAGAGCTTGGACATCAAGGGATGCTGACCCACTAACTTATACTGCTTTTCAGCTTTTCTACTTAAATCTTTATATTTTCTCAGCAGTTTTTTTTGGCTTAAAGCGTTTCTTACACCCAGGAGAACACGGTCCCTGTGGAGAGGCTTTTCAAAAAAATCAAAAGCCCCCAGTTTCGTGGCCTCCACGGCAGTTTGAATGGTTCCGTGCCCGGATATCATTATGACCTCAGGTGAATAAGGCCTTCTTTTAAGGTCCTTGAGTATCTCCAATCCATCTTTATCAGGAAGTTTTATATCAAGAAGGATGAGGTCCAATCCAACGGTCTCGTCAATGATTTCATACGCCTCCTCTGCACTGGAAGCCTGAAGAAATGTGTATCCTTCATATTCGAATATCATTTTTAAGGATTTGCGTATGTATTCTTCATCATCCACAACAAGAATTTTTTCTCTTTTTTTCTTTTTACTCATTTGCTTGCCCTATTCATAAAAAAAATATCTTCCAAAACACAATTTGATGATATTATATTCCGTTCAAAATGGCAACAGAGTGCCATTTCGAACGCCCTCGCTTGATTTTCATTCTTGATAAAATGAAAGAATGATATATAGTATTGAATACGGGTGAAATTTTGAACTGTGGTAAAATCTTCTTTATCCTTGTTCTTCTCATATTTTTTCTTGTTCACACTGTCTGGGTATTTCCCGGAAAAGATGAGTCTTCCAGTATAAATCTTGAACTCAAAAACAGCCTCCAAGTATTTCTTTATAAAAAACCGACTCTTCCCCTTACCCACTTTGTCTTTGCTTTTAATGTCGGCTCCAAAGATGAGACAGATAAAACAAATGGTATTGTCCATATACTGGAGCACTGTATACTTTTCAGAGGTACAAAAGCCGTACAAAATCAGGAGTTTTATCAGGAATTAAGACTGCACGGAGCCTACTGCAATGCCCATACAGGGCGCGATCTCTCAATTTTCGAAATGACAGTCCCTTCAGAACACAGTGAATTTGCCTTTCGCGCCTTAAGAGAAATCCTGTTTGATTTTAATTTGAATCAAAAAGAACTGGACAATGAAAAAGAAGTCATTCTTGAGGAGCTGAACAAAATACAGGATGACCCTTATAAAACTGCCATATCCATCATATATCAAAATATTTTTCATAATCATGCTTACCAAAACCCTATTTATGGAAAGATAGAGGTCATTAAAGAGCTGACGGCCGAAGATGTCATGAGCTTTTATGATGATTATTTTGTGCCCTCCAATTGCGCTCTTGCTGTAGTGGGAGATTTTTCCCTGGATCAAATGAAAGAAAAGACAAAATCCATACTTGAAAATATACAGAAGACCGGTACTGATCGAAAAGAATTTCAGGAAATAGAGCCTTTGAAAAAGACAGTGAAAAAGAATATAAATATGGACGTAGAAATGGCTTATCTGGCAATCGGATTGAACGCGCCCGGTTATAATTCCCCGGATCAGTATGCCGCAGACCTTTTGGCTGAAATATTCGGACAGGGATACAACCCTTTGATAAACCAGCCCATACTAAGACGAAGGATCGCAGCCCATTCCATCAACATGTCATACTACTGCGACAAATATGGAGGAGCGCTGACCCTGTTTATAGGAATGGACCCTAAAGATATCAATGCAGCCGAATCAGAAATCACAAAGTATTTGAAAAATTCTCACAGACTCAATTATTCTAAAACAGATTATGAGCCGGATGACCAATTCTATGCGTTTGATATACTGCAAAGCGCAAAAAACAGAATTAAATTCAATGCTGAAGCAGCGGAAGAAAAGGGACTGCTTATAGGTCACTCCCTGGTGAGATATATGTTAATGAACGAGATACAAGACAGAGGGGATTATCTTGAGAGGATTGAAAAATTGAATTCATCAGATATCCGGCAGGCGGCGGGACGCTACTTAAGCCAGAAGGGAAAGGTCATTGTGAAAATACTCCCTGAGGGAATAAAATGAAACCCGGTTTCATAAAAAAACTGGTTATGGCGTTCGCTTTTATTTTTTTTTCGTTTTCAACCGCAATTTCTTTAATCCCGGCCGGTCAGGAAATGTGGGCTTCACCTATTATTGACATAAAATTGGAGAATGGACTGAAGGTTTTGTTCGAAAAAGATGATTCTTCTAAAATCACTGTTCTTCAGTTCTACATAAAGGGTGGAAAACTCTCAGAAGGCAAGAACCAACAAGGTCTTTCTTACATCACGACCCGACTGGCTCTTGAGATTCCGGATAGACAAAAGGCACAGGATTTTATGCTTCAGGCCACTCAGTTCACGATGTTTTGTGAAAACGATTACTCTGCTGTGGTCGTGACATGCCTTTCGGAAAACTTAAAAGACAGCCTTTTTTTGATTTCTGATATCTTGCTGAATCCTCTGTTTTCCTCTATACGAATAAAACGTATCAAAGAGAATATGCTGAACAGAGATAAAATCGAACAGGATATCTCCAGAAATATTGCTTTTCGAACGGTGAGGGACTCTTTGTTTAAGGAAACCGGATACGATGGTTCTGTCTACGGAAATGAGGGCAGCCTCAAACAGATCAACAGGAAAGATATCACTGGTTATCATGAAAGGTATTTTACCTCAAATAATATGGGCATTGTTGTTTCGACTGACCTGGACAAAGAAGTCATTACCGAATATCTGAATCAGTGTTTTTCCCCTTTAAAAACAGGCCCATCCTTTTCACATAAAAAAGTCACACTTCCTTTGATTGACAAAAAAAGACTCCAGATAAACAGAGAAACCCAACAGACTTTCATTTCCATTGGATACAGGCTTCCTCCAATAAATCAAAGGGACTATGTCCGTGCCTTAATGATCGAAAATCTGGTGGGAAAAGGAATCGGCTCAAGGCTTTGGCCGTTGAGAGAAGAAAAAAAGCTGGCTTATAATGTCAGCGCTGAAGTCAGTTATTACAGAAACGGAGGAATGCTGGAAGCCTTGATGGAAACGGAAAATCTGAAAAAAGAGACCGCTTTAGAAGCTATCTGTGATACGCTAGACTCCCTCTATGAGAACGGCATTGATAGTCAGGAACTTGAAATGACCAAAGAATATACAAAAGCCTCCTTCTTACGTTCGGATGAAACAAAAAGAGCCAGGACAGCAATCCTAGCCTTTTTTGAAATCATGGACCTTGGCTTTGACTCTTTTAAAAATATATTCAAGGAAATAGATAGTATCGGCCTTGAAGAGATGAATTCCTATATTCTAGAAATTCTTGACCCGGCGCATCGAATCGAAGTGATAATCGGCCCTGAGTAAAAAACACCAGTGCCCTCACCGGTCAAGGTCAATTTTTATGGAAAGAAAATCCATAAGGTCTTTGATGGATATAACCCCGACCAGCCTGTCCCCTTCCACGACCATCAGCCGGCTCCTGTTTTTCTGCTTCATGAGTGAGAGCACCTTTTCTGCATTTTCATTTGGGCTGATCGTGTTTGACCCAGAACACTCTTCCATAATATCCCTTACTTTCTTGAACGCTCTTTCCTCTTTTGGAATATCCTTAACGTTTTTCAGCTCGACACATCCTATGAGCTTTCCTTCCTCAACAACCGGATACATCTTGTAATGGTATTTGTATATGTAATCCTCGATGAGTTCTTCCAGATCGATCTCAGGAGAAACCACTGCTGGGTTAGGAACCATGTATTTGCTTACTTTCTCTCCGTGCAGCGAGTTTCTCAATACCATCTGTTTATAGGACATTTGAGAGGAGCTTCTGATAAACAGACCGATAAGAAACATCCAGGCTCCTCCTATGAAATTGCCGGCAATGACCTCGATCACTCCGAACAATATCAGACCAAATCCAAAAGCAGAACCGATTTTAGACGAAATATTGGTTGCCCATTGGATATTTTCCTTCCAACCCCAAAGAACAGAACGGAGCACCCTCCCCCCGTCTAAGGGAAACGCAGGGATGAGATTAAATCCAGCCAGTATCAGGTTGATCCAAGCCAGATATTCGATAACGCCCTTAAAAGCCTTTGACATCCCGATCCCATCGCCTAAAAACGAAACCAACAGCAGCCCGATTCCCAGAAAAATACTGGATAAAGGGCCTGCAATGGCCATAAAAAATTCGGCTTTGGGGCTTGGGGGCTGTTCTGACATCTCTGCCACCCCCCCGAAAATAAACAGTGTGATGCCTTTCATAGGCAGACCGAACTTCCTTGCGATAAGGGAATGCCAGAGCTCATGAAAAACAATGGAAAACAGAAGCCCTATGGCTCCGGCTACTCCCATTATCCAGTATGTGGTCGCTGTAAATCCCTCATAGAAATGAGGGAAAAGCCCCCTGGCCAGGCTCCATACAATAAGAAGCGCCAGTATAAACCAGCTAAAATCCATTTTGACATGGAAGCCGAAAAGCTTAAAAAGGGATATTCTTTTTCCAAACATACTGTTTATAAAATCACTTCTCCTTTGGCTGCAATGGCTTCGACATCTTTAACTGTCTTTGGAATGGGTTTTCCAAGCACTCTGTGGCCTTTATCCATTACAAGGATGTCATCTTCTATCCTAATTCCCCCGAAGTCCCTGTACTGGTCCACTTTTTTATAATCAATGTAATCCATAAACTTTTTTTCTTTGATCCATTTGTCGATCAGAGCGGGAATAAAATATATCCCCGGTTCGATGGTAAGCACAAAACCCGGTTCCAGCTCCTTTGCGAATCTCAGATAGGCCAGGCCGAACTGATCGCTCCTTTTTGTCTTCTCATTGTATCCCACATGATCCTCGCCCAGTCCTTCCATATCATGGACGTCCATTCCCATCATGTGTCCCAGACCGTGAGGCATAAAAAGAGCATGCGCTCCTGCTTTGACAGCTTCTTTGACATCCCCTTTCATGATGCCCAGTTCTTTCAAACCTGAGGCAATGGTTTCAACAGCTTTCAAATGCACATCTTTGTTTTTTCTGCCCGGGACAGTGTGTTCTATAGCATTGAGCTGCGCATTCAAGACGACTTCATAGATCTCCTTCTGTTTTTGAGTGAACTGGCCTCCCACTGGAATGGTACGGGTTATATCTCCGGCATAATGGAGTGTGGATTCAGCTCCGGAATCATTGACGAGCAACTGCCCCTTCTGTAATTTGTTCCCGTGATAATGGTTGTGAAGGATCTGTCCGTTCACTGTGAGGATGACTGGAAAGGCAATATCAGCACCATATGACCGTGCGATTCCCTCAATAGTCCCTGCGATCTCTCTTTCATATCTTCCCGGAACCGCCATCCTCATGGCTGTTGTGTGCATGAGATAAGTGATACCCAGAGCCTCTTCGATCTGGTCGATTTCCTGCTTGATTTTTCTTGACCTTAAATCAACAACAGCCTTAATAAGGGCTTTCGAACCATAATGATTGACCTTTTCCGATTTAACTCCCAGTAAGTCTTCAATTTTCAAGGCTGTTTCCTTTCTGTAAACAGGCAGATAATGGACTTTTCTTCCCTGTTCCATGGCTTTAGCCATGGTTTCTTCCAGCTTAAAAGAGGGCAAAGTTGTTTTCACACCGACCTCTGCAGCCCTATCTTTTAGAAACGGCTGGTCTCCCATCCATATGATATCTTCCATGTCCACATCATTTCCAAAAATAATATCCTTGTCCTCATCAATATCCATAAGACCGGCAAGACTGGGTGAATCAAGCCCGAAAAAGTATAGAAAATTACTGTCCTGTCTGAAGCGATAGGCATTATCCGGATAGTTCATGGGGCTTTCCTCATTTCCCAGAAACAAAACGAGGCCGCTTTCTATTTTTTCTTTAAGCTTTTTTCTTCTTTCAACATAGATTCTTGGTTCAAACACTGTACCTCCTTTTATTAACCCGAACTATTTCTTACATCCGGTTTTTTTTAATAATCCAAGTTAAGCATCTAATATAAATTTAATATATACAATATACAGCATTCAATGACAAAGATAAACTTTTTCATCTTCTCTTCAATATGGCTTTCGCTGATGGGGCTGTTGCAATCCCTCCTTTAGCAGTACACTTAAGCTCAGGCGGCAGCATTTTGCCTACTGACAGCAGCGCATCTACCGTATCATCAAGATTAATAGGATTTTCATATCCTCCCATGATAAGGTCAGCGCATACAAATGCATTTGAAGCCGCAGCCGCATTTCTTGTATGGCACGGAATCTCACACATACCCTGAACCAGGTCACACACAGAACCCATTGTGTTCTGCAAAGAAATACAAGCAGCATCCACAGCCTGTTTGGCACTCCCTCCGGCACTCTCCACTATTAAAGCGGCAGCCATGGCTCCCGCAGCTCCGATCTCTGCCTGACACCCTGCTGTCTCTGCTGCAAAAGTCGCCCTTCTCGCTATAATCAGGCCGACCGCAGCTGCAGCAAAAAGCGCTTTTCCCAGAACAGGTGTGCTTTTGTTCAAATCTTTCTTCAGGGTCACGGCAACTCCAGGAAGAACCCCTGCCGATCCCCCGGTCGGTGCCGCGCACACAATCCCCCCGCTGTTTGCGATATGCATAACAGCCAGAGATCTGGCTGCAGCCCGCAGATGGACCCCACCTAACAGGAGCCTGCCCTTTGCTTCCTTTTTCATAATCTTTCCAGCACTCGGGCTGAGAAGGCTCATCCTGATATTGTCATCTTTCATTCCCTGCTCAACAGAATCCTCCATTACTTTGTAACGCCTGTACATCTCTTCCATAACCTTTTCTCGTGAAATACCGAGCAGTTTGGATTCATAATCAGCGGCCAGATCTCCCAAGGATTTCTTTGTTTTATCAGCCTTATCAATGATCTCCTCTGCACTTAAAAAAAGCTCCTCTCCCTGTTTTGTGAAAAAAACAGGGGGGCCTTTCCACAGGCCTGTCACTCCCGGACTGTTACGAAGTTTTAAAATCGACTTTTCATCAAATGGTTTACCATGTTTGATACAGACAAGCGTTTTCTCTTTTATGCAGCGGGTATCCATCTTCATCTGTGGCTCAAGATCAAAAAGGCTCAATACGTTCTTTTTCTCCTCTTTGTGACATTCGATAAGAAGCACATAGGATTTTCCGTCTATATTCACAGGCCACTGATTAAGGGAACAGAAAAGCACAGCTCCTCCTCCGACAGATTTAGCCACGAGTGTGAGCTTTTTCTCCTGTTTTGACTTTAATTCTATGCGTACTGTATTTGGATGTTTCTCTTCTAGGTTTTCTTCTTTGAAGAGAATTCGGTTGCCCTTTTTCACAAAATACTCTTTGGCATTAGAGAAGCGATTGTCAGTTATGCCCCATCCCATCAATCCGGATGCAAAGGCCTTGTCAACGCCCTGCTCTTTATAGACCTGGGCGTATGAGCGGTCTTTTCCAAACATAAAAACCGCTTCAACAGGCGCTTCACCAAGCAAATCCCGTGCGATACGGGCGATGCGGTACGAACCTGCTGTATGGGAACTGGAGGGCCCTCTCATCACAGGGCCCAGAACATCATTGAATACACTAATAAAATCTGGACTTCTCTTCTTCATATAAGTACGAAAATCAGTTATTCTTCTGACATTTTTTTATAGTCTATATACCTCTGTCTGGCTTCTTGCGCTGCTCTTTTAAAAAGCACTTTGGCTGCCTCCGGATGCTGCTGCACTAATGTCCTGTAGCGGATTTCATTATCAAGAAATGCCTGATATTCAAGCTTAGGTTCTTTGGAATCAAGAACCAAGGGATTCTTTCCCTCTTCATTCCGTCTCGGATCGTATCTGTAGAGAATCCAGTAGCCTGTGTCTACAGCCAATTTTTCCTCTGACTGTGTCTTCGTCATATCCAAACCATGGTTGATACAGGGAGCATAGGCAATGATCAGCGAAGGCCCGCTGTAGGACTCGGCTTCCAAGAAAGCTTTTAAGCACTGGTTCTGGTTGGCTCCCATGGCAACCGCTGCAACATACACATAGCCATAAGACATAGCCATGCGGCCCAGGTCTTTTTTCTTAGTAGCTTTTCCTGCTGAGGCAAATTTTGCAACGGAACCGGTAGGAGTTGCTTTTGAAGCCTGACCTCCAGTATTGGAATAGACTTCTGTATCCAACACAAGAACATTGATGTTCTTTCCAGCTGCCAGAATATGATCCAGGCCTCCGTATCCAATATCATAAGCCCAGCCATCACCTCCTATGGACCAGACGCTTTTATCAACCAGATAGTCTTTGAGCTCCCATATCTTGTCCAAAACCCGCTTCTTTTCTCCAGCAGCCTTTTTGCGCGCTTCGGGAAGGGCGTTTACCACTTTATCTGCGGCCAGCTTGGCTTCATCTTCCACGGATGTCCAGAGCTCTTTGCTTTGTTGCAGGGCTTTTGCCAGCTCCTTTGCCGTCCCCATCTCAAGCAACTTATTGATGTTAAAAAGAAGCTGTTTTCTATTGGAATCCACAGCAAGGCGCATCCCGAATCCATACTCAGCATTGTCTTCGAACAAAGAATTCGCCCATGTGGGCCCCCTTCCGTTCTTATCCTTACAGTATGGTACCGTAGGGAACGTCCCCCCCCATATGGAAGAACAACCAGTGGCATTAGCAATAATCATCCTGTCTCCATAAAGCTGAGTGGCCAGTTTGACATACGGTGTCTCCCCGCACCCGGCGCAAGCCCCATGAAATTCAAGATAAGGCAGAAGAAATTGGCTTCCCTTTACAGTTGTTTTCTGCACTCCGTCCAGAACATTATCCGGGAGTTCTTCGAAAAACTTCTCGTTTTCCACCTCTCCTGCTTTTCTTGCTTCTTCTATGGGAATCATCTCCAGGGCTTTATCTTTGGTAGGACAGACTTCCACACAATTTTCACACCCGACACAATCTTCAACATAGACCTGTAGTCTGTACTTTAAGTCTCTGTCGTTCCTGGTGCGCGATTTTAAAGTCACAAAGTTATCAGGTGCGTCCTTCAAGTCTTCAGGATCAATCTGTTTGGGGCGAATAGTGGCATGAGGACATACCAGTGAACACTGATTACACTGGATGCAGTTATCCGGTATCCATTTAGGTACCATGTTGGAGACGCCCCTCTTTTCCAGCTTCGTGGTTCCTGTGGGGACAGCGCCGTCAAGAGGCATCTGAGATACTTTGATCTTATCTCCCTCAAAATGCATGGAGAGATCAATAACGTTTTTGGCAAAATCCGATGCGTCATCAGATATCAGTTTTATTTCCGGAGCGGATTTTCCTATCTTACCGGGAATGGGAACCTCTTCAAGCGCCTCTTCTGCCCTGTCGACGGCTTTCCAGTTCATTTTGACAATATCTTCACCCTTTTTTATAAATGTCTTCTTGATAGCTTCTTTGATCAGCTTCAGAGCTTCCTCTTCCGGAAGAACTCCCGAGATCTTAAAGAAAGCAGCCTGCATGATGGTGCTGATCCTGTTCCTCAGACCGACCTCGTTCGCTATCTTGAGAGCATCGATGTTAAAGACTTTAATATTCTTATCAATGATGGTCTTCTGCATCTTTTCTGTCAGGTTTTCAAATACTTCTTCTGCTTTCCAGTTTGAATTAAGCAAAAAAGTCCCGTTTTTTCTGATTCCCTTAAGAATGTCGTATCTCCCTATGTAAGAGGACTTATGAAGCGCCACAAAATCGACCGTATCCAGCAAATACTGGGACTGGATCTTCTCTTTTCCGAAACGAAGATGAGAGATGGTGACTCCGCCTGATTTCTTGGAATCATACTGAAAATAACCCTGAGCGTACATATCCGTACTGTCCCCGATGATTTTGATGGAGTTTTTATTGGCGGATACGGTTCCATCGGAGCCGTATCCCCAAAACTTACATCGGACCACTCCTTCAGGCTCAGAATCAAGAGGTTTCCCGACAGGCAGTGACAGGTGTGTGACATCATCCTCGATCCCCACTGTAAATCCATGAGTGGCTTTTCCGTCAAGGTGATCGTAAACAGACTTGACCATAGCTGGTGTGAACTCTTTAGAGGAAAGTCCGTATCTTCCTCCGATCACATCGATTTCTTTTTCTGACAGTGCTGTGACCACGTCTAGATAGAGCGGTTCACCTAAAGACCCGGGTTCCTTGGTCCTGTCGAGAACAGCGATTTTCTTCACACTGTCAGGAAGAGCAGCCAGGAGGGCTTTTGCAGAAAAAGGCCTGTAGAGCCTGACTTTAATAGCTCCTACCTTTTCTCCTTTATCTCTGAGATAATTGACAGCTTCTTCAATCGTCTCAACGCTTGACCCCATGGAAATAATGACTTTATCAGCATCCGGCGCTCCTACGTATTCAAACAAATGATAGTGCCTTCCGATTTTCTTCCCCACTCTATCCATGCATTCCTGCACTATATCAGGTGTTCTGTCATAATACTGATTCACGGTCTCACGTCCCTGAAAGTACACATCAGGATTTTGAGCGCCGACCTTAAGAAAAGGCCTTTCCGGATTCATGGCGCGCGAGCGGAATTCTTCAACATACTTCATCTCAATCAGCTCGGCCATGGTCTCATACGGGATCATCTCGACCTTTTGTATCTCATTTGAAGTCCTGAAACCGTCAAAAAAATGTACAAACGGCACTTTCGATTTCATAGCAGCGAGATGGGCGACAATAGCCAGGTCCATGGCTTCCTGAACAGAACCGGATGCGATCAGTCCGAATCCCGTGTTTCTTGCAGACATGACATCTGAATGGTCACCAAATATAGATAATGACTGGCATGCCAGTGACCGTGCAGATACATGAAATACAGTGGGAAGCATTTCTCCTGCGATTTTGTGCATATTCGGCAGCATAAGCATCAATCCCTGAGAAGCCGTGAATGTGGTTGTTAATGCCCCTGCGGAAAGGCTTCCATGTACAGCTCCGGAGGCTCCGCCTTCGGACTGCATTTCAATGACATCCACTGTCTGTCCGAATATGTTTTTTCTTCCCTGTGCAGCCCATGAATCGGCAAGCTCCCCCATTAAGGATGATGGTGTTATGGGGTATATGGCAGCGACTTCACTAAAAGCATAAGCCACGTGAGTTGCTGCTGTATTGCCTTCAATAGGTTCAAACTTTTTCTTCATAATGATCTCCTCTCTTATTATGACATTTGTATTAATTTATAATTTGATCTCTGTTCTTCCTTCCAGAGACTTTTTAATGGTTACTTGGTCGGCATAATCAATATCAGAACCGACCGGAAGCCCCATAGCCAATCTGGTTAACTTGACACCACAGTCTTTTAATACTTTTGTCAGAAAGGCTGCCGTGGCTTCGCCGTCAGCCGTTGGATTCGTGGCAATGATGACTTCCGAAAACTTATTCCTTTTAATTCTCTCTATGATTTTCTCGGTTTTCAATTCGTCAGGGCCCACTCCTTTTAATGGGGATAAAGCTCCCAGCAGCACATGATATCTGCCATGATAAATCCCACTCTTTTCTATGGAATCGATATTAAACGGTTCCTCCACGATGCACAAGACATCATCATTTCTGTTTTCATCCGTGCAGTAAAAGCAGGGATCCAAATGGGTCAGATTGTTGCAAATAGAGCAGTAAAAAAGCCCTTTCTTTGCGTCTATTATTGAATCAGTGAAATTGTCCACAGACTCCTGATCAAGTCCTATTATGTAATAGGCAATTCTCCGGGCTGTTTTTAATCCAATGCCCGGTATTTTTTTAATCTCTTCGATAAGTCTAGTTAGAGGGGGTTGTCCTTTCATTTTATATCACGTTAAGCCCGGGATCTTTAACCCGGCTCCCATAGCTCCCATTTTTTCTTTCACCTGATCATCAACCTGCCCGCACGCATCATTAAAAGCCGCGCTTATCAAGTCCTGGAGCATTTCTACATCATCTTTATTCACAACTTCCGAATCAATCTTTATAGAAACGATGTTTTTATTTCCGTCCAGAGTGACCTCTACCATCTCTCCTCCGCTGGATCCTTTCACTCTCAACTCGTCCATTTCTTTTTTAATCCTTTCCTGCATCTCTTGAGCCTGTTTGAGCATTTTCTGCAAATTCCCGACGCCTTTCATTTTTTCCTCTCCTTCAAATATTTATTTTTAAGCCTAATGATTTTTTTCTTCCTTGTTTACAGACAGTATGCGGGCTTTAAAAGTGCTGAGAAATTCCTCCACTTTTGGCTCTTTTAAAACACTATTCTTCTTATTATCTTTTAAAGGATTCTGTTTTTCCCCGACCGGAACCGATTTTGTACTGTGCCTATTTTTGACTTTATTTTCTTTTTTTTTGGGTTCCATGTTTCCCTTTTTTTCGGATGTTTGAACATCGAATTCAGTCTTTCCCTTAAGTGCTTTCACTTCTTCGATGATATCCTGGATAGGCACTATTTTTTTAAACTGACATATTTTTACGATCAACACTTCAAAATATATCCTTGGATGCGAAGAATACTTCAATCCCTGTTCTCCGTTCTGAAGAGCATTGAGGCAGTGCAAAATTTCATCTGAACTGGTGTTTTCAATCAGTTTTCTTATCTTTTTTAATTCCGAATCGTCTAGAGTCAGTAAATCTCCTGTGTCTTTCAGCGAGCTCACCAAAAGAAGATCCCTGAAGTGTTTGATCAATTCCGAGTGAAAAAATCTCAGGTCATATCCTTTATTGACGATTTTTTCAACCAGGTCAAATGCCTGTTCGTCTTTTTTCCTGAGGATGGCTTCTGAAATCTCAAAAAGCAGCTCCCGGCTTATAGTCCCAAGGATCTCCTTCAAATCTTCATCACTTACTTTTTCCCCTGAGAAAGCAACAGCCTGATCAAGCAGGCTTTGAGCATCTCTTAAGCTTCCCTCTGCAGATTCTGCGATCAATCTGATACCGTAATTTGAAATGGATATATTTTCTTTTTGAATGATTTCCTTTAAATGAGCGATAATCTCATTGAAGGATATTTTTCTGAATTCGAATGTCTGGCATCTGGAAACAATGGTCGAAGGGACCTTATGCAGTTCGGTAGTGGCGAGAATGAAAAAAGTATTAGGCGGGGGCTCTTCCAACGTTTTTAATAAAGCATTGAATGCTGACTTTGAAAGCATATGAAACTCATCAATGATAATCACTTTATACCGGGAGTGAAGAGGTTTGTACTGAATGCCTTCCCTTAATTCCCTTACATCATCAACACTGGTGTTGGACGCTCCGTCAATTTCCAGCACATCAACGGAACGGCCTTCCTGTATATCAACACAGGATTCACATTTTAGGCATGGTTCCGGAGCAGGACCTTGTTTGCAGTTGAGTGATTTTGCCAGCAGACGGGCTACAGTGGTTTTGCCGACTCCTCTCATGCCAGAGAAGATATACCCATGGGCAAGGCGGTTGTTCTTTATAGCGTTCTTTAAAGTCTGAACAACCGCTTTCTGGCCAATAACCTGGTCAAAGCTGACAGGCCTGTATTTTCTTGCATAGACTAAATAGCTCATTTTTAATCCGTTGAATCCGGGAAAGGACGCGGAAATCTCCTCTATTTATAAGAATGTATTTTAACATACATAACTTTTAAAACAAAAACTATTTTTGCACTAAAACCCTTCTTCATGTATCTTATATGAGACTATGAATGACAGGGCAGGCCTCTTTGAAATACATGTGGCCGTGCTCCTTTTCGGAGCGGCCGGATTGTTTGGAAAATGGCTTTCTATCTCTCCTTTTATCATCGTTTTGGGAAGAGTTTTTTTTGCAGCCCTCTCTCTGGCTATCCTGATCTGGATATCCGGCAGGAAAAAATCACTGTTCCCTAGAGAAGATATGGTGTATTTTGTCCTTCTGGGACTCATTCTTTCAGTCCACTGGGTGTCTTTTTTTAAGTCTATCCAGATATCGACCGTAGCAATAGGGTTGCTTTCCTTTTCAACCTATCCTGTTTTCACAACCTTTCTTGAACCCATACTTACCAAAGAGCAGATCGTGAAATTGAACATTTTCTTATCTCTCTTTTGTTTGTTCGGAGTTTTTCTGATTATTCCGAAATTCGACCTCCAAAACTCGACCTATATGGGTGTTTTATGGGGGATTTTTTCAGGATTTACTTTTTCTCTCCTGACTATTATTAACCGAAGACTCGCTCAAAAACACTCAAGCCTTGTTATTGCCTTTAACCAGAATTTTTTTTCAACTCTGTTTTTAGTTCCTTTTTTGTTTTTCCTCTCCTTTCCAGTGACAGGAAAAAACATACTGCTGCTCCTCATACTGGGAGTGGTCTGTACAGCTCTCTCGCACACTCTTTTTATAAAGGGAATGAAAAATATAAAAGCACAAACAGCAAGTCTCATCCATACGCTGGAGCCGGTTTACGGCATCCTTTTCGCGTTTCTCTTTCTCAATGAAACACCATCAAACCGCACTCTTTTAGGGGGATTAGTCATCCTTCTGGGTCAGGTACTGATTGCCTATACTTTTATCAAAAAAAGAAAATAAGTCTATTCTGTTTCCTTAAAGACCTTTTTCACTTTTTTAAAGGCCCAGTCTAACTCTTTCTTCCTAATGATCAAGGGCGGTGCAAAACGAATCATATCTTCGTGCGTTTCCTTACAGAGCAGGCCCTCCTTCATCAGTGCCTCACAAAAACGCCTGGCCCCACCTGCCTCGGGTTTCAATTCTATCCCTATAAGGAGACCTTTTCCCCTGACATCTTCTATGTATTTGTTCTTTATTGTTTTCAACTTCTTTAAAAAATACTGCCCCTGCTCTTCTGAGTTTTCAGAAAACCGCTCTTCCTCCATCACACGCAGGGCTTCCCGGGCCGCGGCACAGGCCAAAGGATTCGCTCCGAATGTGGAGCCGTGTGAACCCGGTGTGAACACACCAAGAATCTCCCTGCTGGAAAGAACAGCGGAAACAGCATAGCATCCGCCACCAAGTGATTTTCCTATCACTGTCATATCCGGTTTAATCCCCTCGTGATCACAGGCGAACAAACGGCCGGTCCTGCCCAGGCCGGTCTGTATCTCATCTGCAATAAATAATACGTTGTTTTTTTCGCATATCTGTTTTGCTTTTTTCAGATATCCTTCAGGAGGAATGATAATACCAGCTTCAGCTTGAACAGGCTCCACTAAAAAGGCAGCTGTATTGGGATTTATGGCTTTTTCCAGTTCATTCGTGTCTCCGTAAGGGATCTGTATAAATCCAGGAGTGAAAGGACCGAAATCCTTTTTGTAATGCTCTTCTGTTGAGAAACTTATAATGGTAATGGTTCTTCCGTGAAAGTTATTTTCACAGGTGATGACCTCAGCCTGGTTCTCGGGGATCCCCTTTTTTTGATATCCCCACATCCGGGCTGCTTTGACCGCTGTTTCTACAGCTTCAGCACCTGAATTCATAGCTAGAACCATTTCATTTCCGGTCAAATCACACAATTCTTTAGTGAGCAGAGGCCACTGATCATTCCTAAAGGCTCTTGATGTCAAAGTCAGATTTTTCGCCTGGTCACAGAGAGCTTTGACCATGCGGGGATGACAGTGTCCGTGGTTCACTGCCGAGTAGGCACTGAGAAAATCAAGGTACTTGTTATCTTCAATATCCCAGACCCAAATACCTTTCCCTTTGTTCAATACGACATCAAGGGGATTGTAATTATGGGCTCCATAGATATCTTCCATATCTACATAAAATTTTGTGTTCATTGTTTTTTCCTTTATTTAATAACCTGAACTATTCATATAAAAATGGCGACGAGCATTTTTTTTTTGCTTTCAAGGATATACATTCTTTTTACAAAAATAGCAACTGAAAAATTTTTGTATGTTTTTCCATTATAATTTTAATCGCCATTTTTTTACCTTACAGGCAAGCCGATCTTACTGCATCTGCTTTGTTGCAGGACATTCGCAGTGAAGGACCACAGCTTCATACCCTGCGCCTCGCATCAGCAGCAACCTCGACTTGTGAATAAACCAGGTATAAAAGATTTTTATCCATATTACCCTTTTCTGATTTCTCTAACCCTGATACGCTGCGCATCTTCAGGATGATCTCTCTTGAACTTTTTCCAGTACTCACTCACTGACTGCTTCATGTCTTTATGAAGCATCAGTATGCCAAACAAATTCGGTGCAGCCATCAGCACGATGGCGACGGCTGCGAGAGACCATATGATCGTCGTATCTATTAGAGCTGCTGCAAAAAAGGCACCAATATAGACTATTCTGTAAGGCATAATAAATTTTTCCCCTACAAGATAGGTAACTGCCCGGCTTCCGTAGTAAGACCATGATATCACAGTTGAAAAAGCAAACAGCAGGAGCCCGACAGATACTATGAACTGTCCGTATTTGCCGAAAAGCCCGTATTTAAACGCTTCGGCGGTCAAGACCGCACTGTGAACAAGGGATTTTCCTCTTACTTCTATCGAGCTATCCACCAGCTTCCCATCTTCCACTTCAAGGGTTCCCGTTATCCCATCTCCGCTTTTTAAATAAGTCACATCTTCTGCGAAAGACCTTGCATGTATGATAGTAATATCATCTGGAGCCTCAAGCCTTCCATCAACCACCTCAATATTTCCTGAATAAGGTATGACCTTGTCACTTTTTCTGCTTTTCATGAATTCCCTTAAAGCAGCCAGATGTTCACTGTTATCTCTTTCATAAACACCTTGTATGATCTCCATATCCGCTCTTTCAAAAGTATTGGGTATCTTCTTGGTCCATACTCCTGAAGCCATTATGGTAAGCCCTGTGAGCGTGCAGATCAAAAGCGTATCGATAAACGGCTCAAGTATAGCCACCATCCCTTCGGAAACCGGCTCATCGGCTTTGGCAGCAGAGTGGGCGATCGCTGCAGACCCCTGACCCGCTTCGTTTGAATAGATCCCCCTGTTAACTCCTTTATTGAAAGCAAATGATATGGAGGTTCCGAGAAATCCTCCTAAAGCGGCTGTTCCTGTAAAGACATCCATAAAAATCGATTTAAAAGAAGAAATGATATAATGATAATTGAAAAATATCACACTCAAGGCACCAATGACATACAAAACGGCCATAAATGGGACTATTTTTTCCGTTACTTTTGCAATCCTTTTGATACCACCAATGATTATTAGAGCCAAAAAAATCGAAAGTATGCTTCCTGTGATAATGGGTTTGATATGAAAGGTGGATTCTATGGATACTGCTATATTGTTTATCTGGGGCATGTTTCCTGTCCCGAACGTACATATAACGGTGGCTATGGCAAAAATAACAGCAAGCCATTTCATATTGAGTTTCTTATCCATATAATACATGGGGCCGCCCGAAATCGTCCCTTCTTTTCCTTCCTTGTTCACATCCCTGTATTTATGCGAAAGAGTCACTTCCACGAATTTTGTCGTCATTCCAAAAAAAGCTGTCGCCCACATCCAAAAAAGAGCGGCCGGACCCCCAATGTATAATGCCAATCCCACTCCGCCGATATTGCCCGTACCGATCGTTCCGGATAGGGCTGTTGCCAGGGACTGGAAATGTGTCGTATCTCCTTCAAAAGAGTCTTTCTCATATTTTCCCGTCACGATTCAGATCGCATGACGAAAGAATCTCAACTGAGGGAAACGAAGATAAAGAGTAAAGAAAATGCCGGTCCCCAGTAAAAGCAGAGGGAACCACGTGCCATTCCCCAAATATCCGTCTAACGTAAGAAGAAAATTGTTTATTGCGTCCACGAGGTCACCTTCATAGAATAATTTATAAACCAGAGAAAACTAAAAACATTTCCAATGAACGAATAAAAGATGAAAAATCTTATCAGAAAAAAACACCCGTTGCAATGATTTAATCCTTCCGGTACAGCCAAGATCCCAAACATCTTTAAAGGCAAATGGCGGAGAGGATGGGATTCGAACCCATGGTACGGGTTACCGTACACACGCTTTCCAAGCGTGCTCCTTAAGCCACTCGGACACCTCTCCGAATTTGCTATCCGAAACCAGAATATGTACGTTATCAAAAATGAGAAAAAGAGTAAAGTGAGTCCGCCTCATTATTTCTTATCTGCAAATGGCGGAGAGGGTGGGATTCGAACCCACGATCCGAAATACTCCGGATAGCGGTTTTCGAGACCGCCGCCTTCAACCGCTCGGCCACCTCTCCACAGAACCGGATTTCTTCATGAAAAAACCGTGTGTTAAATATAACAAATATCATGAATGACTTAAAAGGTTTATTTGCACACTATGTAAGTTTCATGGCTTATTCACATGTCGAGGTTGCTGCAGATGCGAGGCACAGGGTGCGAAGCTGTGGTCCTTCACCGCGAGTGCCCTGTAACGAAGCAGATGCTGTAAGATCGGCTTGCCTTAAAGGTAAAAAAATGGCGATTAGAATGAAATTGAATACAAACAAAAACTCCTCAGTTGTTATTTTTATGAAAAGCATGTATGTCCTAGAAAGCAAAACAAAAACGGATCATCGCTATTTTTTTATGAATAAGTCAGGTGATTTATCTTTTTGATAAAAAAAAATCTTTCAATATTTGACCGCATTCCTCTGACAGAAGGCCACTTCGTATTTCGGGAATATGATTGGTCCTCTCAAAAGGAAACTCCATGACAGAACGGACCCCTCCTCCTTTGGGATCATCGGCTCCGTATACAAGTCTCCTCAATCTGGACAGAACAACAGCTCCCGTACACATGGGACAAGGTTCCAAAGTGACATAAAGGTCACAGTCATTCAGTCTCCAGTTTCCTTTAACGTGACAGGCTTCTCTTATGGCCAGGATCTCTGCGTGAGCGGTGGGATCATTGAGAGAAACACACTGATTGAATGCCCGGCTCAGGATATTTCCGCCTGATACGATGACCGCTCCTACAGGTACCTCATTTTTTTGCAGTGCTTTTTCAGCTTCTTTTAAAGCCTGGTGCATATAGTAAAAATCATTTTTTCTCATTATCCAGATTCTACTGATAATAAACTGAAAACACAAACGACCGCTTCCCGAATTTTCCTCCTGTTCCTGACTCCGGAGCTCGATTTTTATATTATATTCCGTTAAACTGTCATTACCAACCTTGGACTATCCGGAGAGTCTGTCATGAGACCTTTTGAATGCATCTTTTGTAAAAAAACATATCCCCCGGATCCTTTCAGCCTTTTCTGCACAAGGTGTAAAGAGCCTTTGTTAGTGGCCTCCCCTGAAACAACCTGTAAAATCCGTTCCGCAAGAGAATATCCGCTGGAAAAATATATCGATTTTCTTCCTATAAATGAATTTTCTCCAGAGCTCTCTCTTGGAGAAGGAAGCACTCCCCTTTTGAAATTAAACAGGTTGAGGGATGAATTCAACCTTCCGTATCTATACGCCAAAAACGAAATGCTGAATCCAACGGGCAGTTTTAAAGACAGGGGCACAGTTGTAGCCGTGCATAGGGCTGTATCACTGGGAATACAACAAATAGGCACGGTATCCACGGGAAATATGGCCGTATCGACCGGAGCATACGGAGCAAGAGCCGGATTAAAGACACTGGTCCTCGTCAGTGAAGAAATATCGGATGAAAAACTTTATTCAGCAGGCATACACGGAACCCTTCTGTTCAAAGTTAAAGGAGATTACGGCGCGCTTTTTTATAAAAGCCTGGAAATAGGGAAAAAGAAGAAAATCTACTTTATGAATTCTGTGGACCCTTTCCGTATTGAGGGGTATAAAGTCACTGCTTTTGAGATGTTCGAACAATTCAAAGGAAAAATTCCCACTCATGTTTTCGTGCCGGTGAGCTCCGGAGGACATATCATAGGGCTTATGAAAGCATTCAAAGAATTAAAACAAAGCGGCCTGAC